>Ga0209331_1000772_pt1 | contig 11116 bp, 9 predicted proteins | sample JacPinW_OM3H0_M3_FD_187971 | JGI IMG/M metagenome (GOLD analysis project Ga0209331, IMG submission 187971) | Forest soil microbial communities from Algoma, Ontario, Canada - Jack Pine, Ontario site 1_JW_OM3H0_M3 (SPAdes) (version 2) | ecosystem: Environmental > Terrestrial > Soil > Boreal... | reverse complement strand
CCAGCTGATCCGCGGCAACCCGACAGTATTCGGCCATGCCGCCATCCAGCATCTCGCCCATCAGCCCTTTCTTCTTATTGAGCGGGTTGACGAGTACGCGGTCGCCCACCTTCCAACCATCGACGCCAGGCCCGAGTTGCGTGATCTCCCCCGCCATGTCGAGACCGATGACCACCGGCAGTGGCACTTTGATGCCAGGCATTCCGCGAACGGTGAACACGTCGTGATAGTTGAATGACGAGGCGCGCACGCGAATGACCACGTGCCCAGCGTCCGCGACTGGCACTGGATAATCGCTGGCGAGAGCGAGCTCATCGAGCCCGCCGTGCTTGCGCAGGACAAGAGCTCTCATCGTCTTGCCGCCGCTCACCGGGATATGTCCCTACCGCTGCAGCCCGCATGAGCGCAGCGACATGCGGGATCCGCTTGGGGCTGCACTGCCGGGATATCGCTACGCTCATCCGGGCTACAAGCTTCCGGATCGAGCTGCCAACTGGATTGTCGCTCCATGCCGGTCTAGGTAGCTTACGCCACGGCCGCCAACAACCGCTTACCCTCGCCGTCCGGAGAGCATGATGCAGGAGAACTTTCGCCAATTCCTGGACCGGCTGCGCCAGAACGGCGAGCTCGTGGATCTGCATCAGCCCATCGACATCCGCCACATCGCAACCCTCGTCGACCAGGCCAAGACCGCGCTCTTCTTCCACAAGGTGATTGGGTACGAGATGCCCGTCGTCTCCGGCCTGATCCGTACGCGCGAGCGCGCAATGATTGCGCTCGGCTGCGACAGCTATCGCGAGATCGAGGACAAGCTCACGCAGGCCATCGTTCAGCCGATTGCGCCGAAATACGTCAAGACCTCGCCGACGCGCGAAGTGGTTCTCGCCGGTGAGGATGTCGATCTCTACAAATTGCCGATTCCGATGTCCTCGATCTACGACGGCGGACCGATGATCACGGCCGGCGTGGTGATCGCGCGCGACCTCGAGCTTGGATTCAACAGCGGCATCTATCGATTCATCGTCAAGGAAAAGAGCCTCACCGGCATCGATATCGTCACCCCCAACAACATGCGACTGTTCGCGCAGCGGGCCTACGAGAAAGGCCAGCCGCTGCCGCTCTCGATCAGCATCGGCACCCATCCCATCGAGATCACCGGCTCGGGCTACCGCGCGCCGCTCGGAGTAGACGAGATGGCGATTGCCGGCGGGCTGCGCGGCGCGCCCGTGGAGCTTGCTCCCTGCGTGACCATCGATCTGCCGTACATCGCCGATGCCGAGATCGTGCTGGAAGCGGAGATCCTGCCCACGGGCTGGACCTGGCCGGAGGGCCGCTTCGGCGAGTTCACGCGGCTCATGGGCGGTCTGCACTGGAATCCGATCGTGCGCGTCAAGGCCGTCCTGATGCGCAAGGACGCGATCTACTACAACCTGCATATGCCATGGGAGAACACGTGGCTGGCGGCGCCGACCCGCTACGCCGCCATCCGCCAAGCGTTGAAAACCGCCGGGGTGCAGGTCAAGGAGATCAACGTCACGCTGGGGGGCTGCGCGTTCTGGCATGCGGTGATCTCCATCAAGAAGCAGCCGGGCGAGGGCAAGAATGCGCTGCTTGCGGCGCTCTCGGTGATGGATCTCAAGCACGTGGTCGTGGTCGACGACGATATCGATGTGTTCGATCCGGCCGAGGTGGAATGGGCGATCGCGACCCGCGTGCAGGGCGACAAGGATGTGATGATCATCTCGAACGCGCGCGCCAAGCCGCTCGATCCCAGCTTGCCGCAAGGCTACGGGGTGGTGCCGACCGGCGCCAAGGTCGGCATCGATGCCACCATGCCCGAGGGGATACCGCGCGAATATTACGAGCGCATCACCTACGCCTATGCCGATCGCGCGAACATAGAGGACTACGTCAAGGGCAAATCCGATGAACCCGGACGCGCGGGCGATGAGATGGACGTGGCCGCATTGGCGGGAAAGATCCTGGATTCGATCAGCGAGAGCCCGCTCTACTACACCGACATTGCGGAGCGCTTCTCATCATTCGATTTTCGCACGGTTGCCCGCGCGCTCGGCCACCTGCATGCGACCGAGAAGCTGTGGCAGGATGCGCGGGGCCGCATGTGCGTGCGCGGCTCCAAGCTCGCTGCCCAATCCCCACGCCGTTGAGCTTATCGAGCCTGACAAAAGCTCGGATGAGAGCACCATCCGGGGGGTGCCGGACGCGAGAGCCGGCTCCCGCGGCGCTGATGCCGGCGAGGAGGGGGACCCGGCACGTGCGAAAGCGAGCCGTTGCACAAAACTTGCGCTTCTGCACATTCCAAGGGCAGACGGGTGCCGAGTTCCCCTTGGACAGTCCGCTGGAGGCTTGAGGCGACGCGATCGCCTCGAGCAAGATGACTTCTCTTCGAACAGTGATGCCGCTCTATCTCTTTGTCAGCATGTGCTTTTCGCAAGCCCGGTTGTCGCTTTCCCCAGATGTGTCGGGGCCCAATCGCCCCCTGAACCCCTTGGCATGCAGCTTGCGATTCCATCCCTGCGAACGGATTTCCCTCCGTTTGCGGCGTCAACAGAAGGACATCGCGATGCAGGCACTCATTGGCGCGGTCGCGGAGCGACCGTTCGCCCGCCGTTGGCTTGTCACCACGGCGGCGCTCGCACTTGGACTGACACTTGGGTTTGGCGCGGCCTCCCCCGCCGCGGCCCAGGACACGATCAAAGTCGGAATTCTCCATTCGCTCTCCGGCACGATGGCGATCAGCGAGACGACGCTCAAGGACGTCATGCTCATGCTCATCGACGAGCAGAACAAGAAAGGCGGCGTGCTTGGAAAGAAGCTCGAGCCGGTCGTGGTCGATCCTGCCTCCAACTGGCCGCTGTTCGCGGAAAAGGCCCGCGAGCTCATCACCAAGGACAAGGTTGCGGTGGTGTTCGGATGCTGGACATCGGTCTCGCGCAAGTCGGTGCTGCCGGTGTTCAAGGAGCTCGACAGCATCCTGTTCTACCCCGTGCAATACGAGGGTGAAGAAAGCGAGCGCAACGTGTTCTATACCGGCGCCGCCCCGAACCAGCAGGCGATCCCGGCGGTCGATTACCTCATGTCGAAGGACGGTGGCGAAGCGAAGCGCTGGGTGCTTGCCGGCACCGATTACGTGTACCCGCGCACGACCAACAAGATCCTGGAGGCCTACCTGAAGCAGAAGGGCGTGGCTGATGCGGACATCATGATCAACTACACGCCATTCGGACATTCCGACTGGCAAACGATCGTATCGGATATCAAAAAATTCGGGTCGGCGGGTAAGAAGACTGCCGTCGTCTCGACCATCAACGGCGACGCCAACGTGCCGTTTTACAAGGAGCTTGGCAATCAGGGTGTGAAGGCGACCGACATTCCCGTGGTTGCGTTCTCCGTGGGCGAGGAAGAGCTGGCGGGCATCGATACCAAGCCGCTGCTCGGGCACCTCGCTGCCTGGAATTATTTTCAGTCCATCAAGACGCCCATCAACGAGAAGTTCATCGCGGACTGGAAGGCCTTCATGAAGAACCCGAAGAAGGTCACAAATGATCCGATGGAAGCCCACGTCATCGGCTTCGCCATGTGGGTCAAGGCGGTGGAGAAAGTCGGCTCGACCGACCCGGACAAGGTCATCGCCGCGCTTCCCGGGACCGAGGCCCCCAACCTCACCGGCGGCACCTCCAAGATGCTGCCCAACCACCACATCACCAAGCCGGTCTTTATCGGCGAGGTGCGCGGGGACGGGCAGTTCGACGTTGTATGGAAGACGCCGGGGCTGGTTCCAGGCGACGCGTGGTCAAAATACCTGCCCGGATCGAAGGACCTGGAGGCCGACTGGGTGACCCTGAAGTGCGGCAACTACAATAAGGTCACGCAAAAATGCGGTGGCGCATAGCCGCATTCCCTGCATAATCGCACCAGAGGGCGGCTCGATTTCGGAAGATTGAGCCGCCCCTTGCTCGGCCGTCATGGCCGGGCTTTGTCCCGGCCCTCCACGCCTTGCTTGCGGTGACAAAGACGTGGACTGCCCGGAACAAATCCGGGCATGACGGTGGATAAAGGAATGGCCGCCGTCCTAAATCGTTTCATCGCGCTTGTTATAGCGGTCGTGTTTTTCTCGTGCGCGGGGACGGGTGCGCGCGCCGACCGCTACACGGACGCGCTCCTTCACTTTACGGCCGACAGCTTCGACGAGACCATCGAGGGCATCAATGGCGTGACCAGCAGCGGCAATCCGCTTGCTGCCAGCGTGGTTGCGGCGCTGCAGGACGGCCGTCTCCTCTTCAGCTCAGACGCGAAGGGCGTTTTCATTCGCGACCAGCTCGACCAGCTCATCGATGCGAGGACAGGCCAACCGGCCGCGGGAGCTCCCCCTGCCGATCTCGCGCCGGTACGGCTGAACAACCGTTTGCGACGCATTGTCGAGGCAGCGCTCGGCAGTTTGACCCTGCTGGCGCCGGATCCGGCAAAGCGCCTGGAAGCGGCACAAGCCGTATTCCGATCCAAGGATGCGAATGCGCTGCCCGCGCTCCAACAGGCGATCGCCAACGAGCCCGATCCGCAGGTGAAAAGGGCACTGGTGGAGGCGCGCGCCGCAGTCATTCTCTATCTCGACAATGCACCCGAGGAGGACAAGTTCGATGCCATTGCCGTGATCCGCGAGCGGGGGGACCAGGATGCGCTTGCGCTCCTCGGAGGGCTCCCGGCAACGGCCCCACCCGCGGTGACGAAGGCCGCGAGCGAAGCCATCGCGTCCATCGAGAACGGCCTCGCCATCTGGAGCGCGTTGCAGAACGCCTGGTACGGGCTCTCGCTCGGCTCCGTGCTCCTCCTCGCTGCCATCGGTCTCGCCATTACCTTCGGCGTGATGGGCGTCATCAACATGGCGCACGGCGAAATGGTCATGCTCGGCGCCTATACGACCTTCGTGGTCCAGGAGGTGATCCGTGCACGCAATCCCGCATTGTTCGGCTATTCGCTCGCGTTCGCGCTCCCGCTGGCTTTCGCGGTCGCGGGCTGCGTCGGAATTCTGATCGAGCGCGGCATCATCCGATTTCTCTATGGTCGTCCGCTGGAAACGCTGCTCGCGACCTGGGGGCTGTCGCTGATCCTGCAGCAGGCGGTGCGCACGGCCTTTGGCCCAACCAACAAGGATGTGGGCACGCCGTCCTGGATGAGCGGGGCATTCGACCTCGGTCACCTGACCATTACGTATAATCGGCTGTGGATTATCGTGTTCACCCTCCTCGTCTTCTTGGGCCTGCTTGCCCTATTGCGGTTCACCCGCTTCGGGCTCGAAATGCGGGCCGTGACCCAGAACCGGGCGATGGCGGCGTCGATGGGAATAAGGACAAGCCGGATCGATGCGCTCACGTTCGGGCTCGGCTCGGGGATCGCCGGGCTGGCCGGAGTTGCGCTCTCGCAGATCGATAATGTGAGCCCCAACCTCGGCCAAGGCTACATCATCGATTCATTCATGGTCGTCGTCTTCGGCGGTGTGGGAAATCTCTGGGGAACGCTTGTGGGAGCGTTCACGCTGGGCATTGCCAACAAGTTCCTGGAGCCCTATGCCGGCGCAGTGCTGGGCAAGATCGCGATCCTGGTGCTGATCATACTCTTCATTCAGAAGCGGCCGCGAGGCCTGTTCGCCTTGAAGGGCCGAGCGGCCGAGGCATGATGCCGGGGCTGGTTGGGCGTTCGCTCGATCGTGGCGCAACCGCTTTCCTCGCGGTGCTGGCGGTCATCGCTCTGCTCGTGCCGGCTCTCAATCTCCTGATGGCGCCCACCTCGCCGCTTTACCTGTCGTCCTACTTTGTCGCATTGTTTGGAAAGTATCTGTGCTATGCGCTGTTGGCGCTCGCGATCGACCTAATCTGGGGCTTTTGCGGGATTCTCTCGCTCGGCCACGGTGCTTTCTTCGCGCTCGGCGGCTACGCGATGGGCATGTACTTGATGCGTCAGATCGGAACCCGCGGCGTCTACGCGCATCCGATATTGCCCGATTTCATGGTGTTCCTGAATTGGCCGGACTTGCCGGTCTACTGGTACGGTTTCCAGCACTTCGCTTATGCCGCCTTCATGGTCCTGTTCGTGCCGGGCCTGCTTGCCTTCGTATTCGGCTGGTTCGCATTCCGCAGCCGGGTCACCGGAGTCTACCTTTCGATCATCACCCAGGCGCTCACGTTTGCGCTGATGCTCGGTTTCTTCCGCAACAATTTTGGCTTTGGCGGCAATAACGGCCTCACGGACTTCAAGGACATTCTGGGCTTCAATGTCCAGGCACCGGGAACACGCGCGGCGCTGTTCATCGCATCGGTGCTCGCGCTGATGCTCGGCTTTGTCATCTGCCGGGTGATCGTGAGCTCGAAATTCGGCAAGGTTCTGATCGCCATTCGCGATGCCGAGGCGCGCACACGCTTTCTCGGCTACAGGGTCGAAGCCTACAAGCTGCTCGTGTTCACGCTCTCGGCTTGCATGGCGGGCGTCGCAGGCGCCCTCTACGTTCCACAGGTCGGCATCATCAATCCCAGCGAATTCTCGCCGGCCAACTCCATCGAGGCAGTAATCTGGGTGGCGGTGGGCGGGCGCGGCACGCTCACCGGAGCGGTCCTCGGAGCCGTGCTGGTGAACTACGGCAAGACCTATTTCACCAGCGGAATGCTCGCGCCCTATTGGCTGTTCCTGCTCGGCGGCCTGTTTGTCGCAGTGACGCTGCTGCTGCCGCGCGGGATCGTCGGAACGTTCCAGCACTGGTGGGGAGAGATGCGGGACGGGAGCCGCGACGGTATGGCGGACGAGAGCGGGCCAATAGGAGAACCGGCCGTGCGGCCCGCGGAGTGAGCATGGACCCACGCACGACCACCGCTCTCCTGTATCTTAGCGGCGTGACGGTCTCGTTCGACGGTTTTCGCGCGCTCGACAATCTCTCCTTCACCGTCGATCCGGGCGAGATGCGCGCGGTTATCGGGCCGAACGGCGCCGGGAAGACCACGATGATGGACGTGGTAACCGGTAAGACCAGGGCCGATATCGGCGAGGTCTATTTCGACGGGTCCTATGACCTCTCGCGTCTCGACGAGACCGAGATCGCACTGCTCGGAGTTGGACGCAAATTCCAGAAGCCCACCGTCTTCGACATGCACACGGTGGAGGACAATATCGGTCTGGCGCTCAAGGGCGACCGGCGCGCGCGCAAGACCCTGTTCTGGAAGGAGAGCGTCGAGGAACGGCGACGCATCGCCGCAATCCTCGACGTCATTCGACTCACTCCGCTGCGCCGGCGCAAAGCGGGGCTTCTCTCCCACGGCCAGAAACAGTGGCTCGAGATCGGCATGCTGCTCGCGCAGGAACCGAAGCTCCTTCTGGTTGACGAGCCGGTGGCGGGTATGACCGATGTAGAAACGCAACAGACCGTGGAGCTGCTCAAACAGATCAATCGCGACCGCACCGTCATTGTGGTCGAGCATGACATGACTTTCGTGCGGGAGCTCGACGTCAAGGTCACCTGCCTGCACGAAGGATCGGTGCTGGCCGAGGGCACGATTGACCAAGTCTCGCAGAATGAACGCGTCGTCGAAGTGTATCTAGGACGGTAGGCCTCATGCTGCAGGTGAATGCCATCGATCTGCACTATGGCGCCGCGCAGGCGCTCCGGGGAGTTTCGCTCGAGGCGAAACCGGGCAAGGTCACCTGTGTGTTGGGTCGAAACGGGGTCGGCAAGACAAGTCTGCTCGATGCGCTTGCCGGACAGCACTCCGTCAGCAAGGGGACCATAGCGCTTGATGGAGCGGATATTACGCGCCTTAGTGCCAGCGAGCGGGCACGCCGCGGGGTGGCCTATGTACCCCAGGGCCGCGAGATATTTCCGCTGCTCACGGTAGAGGAGAATCTCAGGACCGGATTTGCCCCGCTAAAGCGCGAGGACCGCTCTATCCCAGCCGATGTGTTCTCCCTGTTTCCCGTGCTCAACGGGATGCTGCGCCGACGCGGGGGTGATCTCTCCGGAGGCCAGCAGCAGCAGCTTGCCATCGGCAGGGCACTGGTCATGCGCCCGCGGCTCCTGCTGCTCGACGAGCCGACGGAGGGCATTCAGCCTTCCATCATAAAGGATATCGGCCGCGCCATCGCATATTTGCGCAATCTCGGACAGATCGCCGTGGTGCTGGTGGAACAGTACCTCGACTTCGCACGCGAGCTCGGCGACTTTTTCGCCGTCATGGACCGCGGCGCGATCGTCTATTCCTGCACCCGCGAGAGCATGGATGAAACGGCGCTCAAGCGCGCCATGGCGATCTGAGGCTTGGGCATGAGCGTTGTGCCTGCTCCAGAGAACGAGGTGTTTGCCGCGAACCGTGCATGCGGGCGTATCGCGCTGGCGGTCAAGGCAGACCGCGGCGTGACGCGCCGCTCCCGCATTCGGGAGGAAGGTCCATTGCGCGTGCGATGTCCCGGCCAGCCATCGGCCGAGCTCGAGGCTGTGATTCTCAATACGGCGGGCGGGGTGGCAGGCGGCGACCGCTTGAACATCGACATATCGGTGGCTTCCGAAGCGCGCCTCGTCGTGACCACGGCAGCGGCGGAAAAAATCTATCGCGCCCTCGATGACGACGCCCTCATCGCAATCAACCTGAAGGTCGCAGCAGGGGCCACCCTCGCGTGGCTGCCGCAAGAGACCATCTTGTTCGATGGCGCGCGGCTGGCCCGCACAATTCGCATCGATATCGACCGGGATGCGCGCCTCATTATCGGGGAGGCCATCATTTTCGGCCGCTTGGGCATGGGGGAGACGGTCCGCCATGGCCGACTGCTCGACCGTTGGCAGGTGTATCGCGAAGGACGGATCATCCACGCCGAAGCCCTGCGATTTGAAGGCGAGATCGGCGCGAAACTGGCGGCTGCCGCGGTTACCAACGGGGGCACCGCGATTGCGACCGTCTTGATCGTACCTGCCGAGGAATCGTCTCTGATCGGCGTGCGTGCGCTTCGCTTTGTCGGCGAGGTTGCGGCGTCCGCGTGGAAGGGGATGCTGCTGATCCGGCTGTGCGCAGGCGATGGGGCGGCGCTCCGGCACGATCTGGTCGCGGTATTGAACGCGGTGCGCAGCGGAGCACTGCCGCGGCTATGGCTCAACTGAGTGCAGAAAAGCGATGAATCTGACTCCGCGCGAAAAGGACAAGCTGCTCATTTCCATGGCCGCTATTGTGGCGCGGCGCCGGCTTGATCGCGGCGTCAAGCTCAATCATCCGGAAAGCGTGGCCTTGATCACCGATTTCATTGTCGAAGGGGCACGCGACGGCAAGACGGTCGCCGAGCTGATGGAGGCCGGAGCCCACGTGCTCACCCGCAGCCAGGTCATGGAGGGAATTGCCGAGATGATTCATGAAATCCAGGTCGAGGCGACGTTCCCGGATGGGACCAAGCTGGTGACGGTGCACGAGCCGATCCGGTGAATCCGCTCCTCCTGACCCGTGCGCAGCAAACCAGGGCTACTGAGACATGATTCCCGGAGAGAAGTTCATCAGGGACGGTGAGATCGAGCTCAACAGCGGACGCAAGACGGTGACCCTGACCGTCACCAACACGGGAGACCGGCCCATCCAGGTCGGCTCGCACTATCATTTCTTTGAGACCAATCCCGCGCTGAAATTCGAACGCAAGAAAGCGCGCGGCATGCGGCTTGATATCCCGGCGGGTACCGCCGTGCGGTTCGAGCCCGGGCAGACGCGCGACGTGAGTCTGGTCAGCGTCGCGGGAAAGCGGATGATTTACGGCTTTCGCCAAGCCATCATGGGCAAGCTTTGAGCGGGGAGCCAGAGATGTTCCGGGCGCCGGCAAGCCCACCTTCTCGATCAATCCGCACGCGGACCCGCCAAATAAGCAGCGGGCAAGCCGAAGCTTGCCCGCCGAGCTCAAAGGTCCGCTGTGGAAAACAAGAAGCCTTCATGAACTTGGCCGCGTCGATTGTTCGCACAACCAGCTCGAACCGAGTGTCTCGAGGCAGCCACCTGTTACCGACGTGAACGCTACGAGCTGATGTGATCCTATCTCAGCTCGCGGATAATGCAATCGCTGCGCGCTGGCAGAGCCTGTGGAAAACGGGGAATAAACAATGAGCAAGATCTCACGTAGTGTCTACGCGGACATGTTTGGTCCGACCACGGGCGATCGGGTAAGGCTTGCGGACACCGATCTCATCATTGAGGTGGAGCGGGATTACTGCAGCTACGGCGAGGAGGTGAAATTCGGCGGCGGCAAGGTGATCCGCGATGGCATGGGCCAAAGCCAGATCAGCAACAGGCAGGGAGCAGTCGATACCGTCATCACCAACGCTTTGATCCTCGACCACTGGGGCGTGGTGAAAGCGGATGTGGGGCTCAAGGGCGATCGCATTGCGGGGATCGGCAAGGCGGGCAATCCCGACATCCAGCCGGATGTCACCATCATCATCGGCCCCGGCACCGAGGTGATCGCGGGGGAGGGAAAGATCCTGACCGCCGGCGGCTTCGACACGCACATCCATTACATCTGCCCCCAGCAGGTGGAGGAGGCGCTGATGTCGGGGATCACCTCCATGCTCGGCGGCGGCACCGGGCCGGCGCACGGCACTTTCGCCACCACCTGCACGCCGGGGCCCTGGCACATCGGGCGCATGATTCAGGCTGCGGACGGATTGCCGGTGAATCTCGGCTTTGCGGGCAAGGGCAATGCGTCGCGCCCAGCCGCGCTCGAGGAGATGATCAAAGCCGGCGCCTGTTCGCTCAAGCTGCACGAGGATTGGGGGACGACCCCGGCAGCGATCGATTGCTGTCTCTCGGTCGCCGACGACTACGACGTCCAGGTGATGATCCACTCGGACACCCTCAATGAATCCGGCTTCGTCGAGGACACCATCGCCGCGTTCAAGGGCCGCACGATTCATGCCTTCCACACCGAAGGCGCGGGCGGCGGCCATGCGCCCGATATCATCAAGGTAGCGGGCCTGAACAATGTCCTGCCCTCCTCGACCAATCCGACGCGGCCGTTCACCAGGAACACCATCGACGAGCATCTCGACATGCTGATGGTGTGCCATCATCTCGACCCGTCGATTGCCGAGGAC
>Ga0209331_1000771_pt1 | contig 11120 bp, 11 predicted proteins | sample JacPinW_OM3H0_M3_FD_187971 | JGI IMG/M metagenome (GOLD analysis project Ga0209331, IMG submission 187971) | Forest soil microbial communities from Algoma, Ontario, Canada - Jack Pine, Ontario site 1_JW_OM3H0_M3 (SPAdes) (version 2) | ecosystem: Environmental > Terrestrial > Soil > Boreal... | reverse complement strand
GCGCTCACCGGAGAGCCGCTGCCGGCCCAGACGGCCGAAGCATGGGGGCTCATCTGGAAGACCCTCGCAGACGACGTCCTGCTGGATGAAGCCCACAAGCTCTGCCGCCATTTCGCCTCGGCACCGGCCGTTGGACTCGCGCTCACCAAGCGCGCGCTGGATGAATCCTGGAACAACGACCTCGACGCGCAACTCGATCTCGAGCGCGAGATGCAGCGGCAAGCGAGTCTCACGCCGGATTATGCCGAGGGCGTGCGCGCGTTCCTGCAAAAGCGCGCGCCCGTGTTCGGCGCAAACCGCGACACTTGATGACGGTGCCCCCTTGTGCATCCGCTTTGCCCCGGTGCAAATGAGATGGTGAGCGGGCTCGCTGCGGCTGAGATCGACACGTAAATTCCGGAGACAGTGTCATGAACCCTATCGTTGCCATCATCGCGCCGGGCATGATGGGCGCCGCCGTGGGCAAGCGCCTGGTCGATCATGGGCTCAAGGTGCTCACTTCGCTGCAGGGCCGCACGGAAGAGACCCGACTGCGCGCGCAGGCCGCGGGGATGATCTCCGGCAGCGATGAGGAGATCGCCGCGGCCGATCTCATTCTGTCGATCCTGCCGCCGGGCGACGCCGTTGCGCTTGCGCAGCGGTTTGCGCCGGCGCTCACCGCCAGCAACAGCAAGCCGGTATTTGTGGACTGCAACGCGGTGAGCCCGAACACGGTGGAACGCATCGCTGCCGCGATCGCGCCCACCGGCGCACCCTTCGTCGATGCCGGTATCATCGGCCAGCCTCCCGCGCCGGGGGATGCGGGGCCGCGGTTCTATGCGTCGGGCCGGGAGGCGCACCGGTTTGCGCAGCTCAAAGAGTTTGGCCTCGACGTGCGGATGCTGGACGGACCGCTCAGCGCCGCATCGGCATTGAAGATGTCGTATGCCGGCATCACCAAGGGAACGCAGGCGCTCGGTGCCGCCATGATGCTCGCGGCAACGCGCGGCGGTTCGGCCGACGCGCTTTTGGCCGAGCTCAAAGGCAGCCAGGCGCAGATGCTCGCCTGGCTCAACCGCAGCCTCTCGATGATGCCGCCGAAGGCGTATCGCTGGGTGGCGGAGATGCACGAGATTGCGGACTTCGTCGCCGAGGATCCTGCCGCGCACGAGCTCTACGCCGGCGCGGCGCATTTCTACGAGCAGATCGCGGAAGATTTTGCCGGGGAACGGAAACAGGTCGACGCGCTAAAGCGCTTTCTGGATAAGGCGGGAAGCGGCTGATCCGAGGGAGATATCGGCATGGCGACAACGCGGGTGTTCTGGTCGGGCAAGAGCCAAGCGGTCCGCTTGCCGAAGGAGTTTCGGCTCAAAGGCAAGGAGGTGGAGATCTTCCGGCGCGGCCGACGAAATCCTTCTGCGCGAGAAGGGCAAGGGATTGGCGCGTGCATTCGAGATTCTCGCCAATCTGCCCGACGATTTCCTGCCGGAGGGCCGACAAGATGCGCCACAGCGGCGGGACGGCTAGTGCGCGTTCCGCTCGAATAAATCTGCAGGGGAGCAAAGGCGCGCCCCTCCACATATTCCGCGCATGCAGTGCAGCATCGGGACGGCAGCTACTGACCTGACCAGACATGCGGCGACCCCTTTTATTCAATCACCTCGTCGGCGAGTGCGAGTAGGGCCGGCGGCACATCGAGGCCGAGCGTCTTGGCGGTCTTGAGGTTAATCACGAACTCGAATTTGGTGGACTGCATGACCGGCAGGTCGGCCGGCTTCTCTCCCTTGAGAATTCGTGCGGCGTAGATAGCCGCCTGGCGATAGGCATCGGTTATGCTGGTTCCATAGCTCATCAGCCCGCCGACCGCGACGGACTCGCGCGCTGTGTAAATCGCGGGGATTCCGTGGCGAGCCGCGAGCGCGACAATTTGTTGCCGACTGTTGAACATGAACGTGCCGGTACCGACGTACAGCGCGCCAACCCCACGCTGGACGAGCGTTGCAAAGGCTTTCTCGATGTCGTGGTCGCTGCTGACATTGAGAATGATGAGTTCCTGGCCAATCGCTTGCGCCGCGGCCTGCAGGTCTCTTCGCTCGGTCTCGGTTTCAGGAGTATTCGGGTTCACGAGCATGGCAATTGTTGTCGCCTTGGGTACGAGCCGGCGCAACAGCTCCAGTCGCTTCGCCCCCAGATCGCCGGTGATAAAGACCACGCCCGTGACGTTGCCGCCCGGCCGGTTGAGGCTGGTGACGAGGCCGTCCCTGACCGGGTCGCTCCCGGTCGTGAAGACGATCGGGATCGTGGTCGTTGCGGCCTTGGACCGTAGCACCGAAAGGGTGTTCCCGACGATCACGGACACCGGCCGGTTGATCAAATCGGCCAACAGGGCCGGCAGCCGATCGAATTGGTTTTCGCCCCAGCGGAATTCGATCGCGACATTCTGGCCCTCGATGAAGCCTGCTCCCTTCAGGCTCTGACGAAACGCAGCCACATTGTTGGTGTTGGCGGCCAGCGTACCGCTGTTAACATACCCGATCATCGGTATCGCCGGCTGCTGCGCGCGCGCCGCGAGCGGCCAGCCGAGTGTCGTGCCGCCAAGAAGGGCGATGAACTGACGCCGCTTCATCTGCTTCCCCATGCCTGAGACCCGCTATCTTATATCGGTTCGGTGGAGTTTAGGACCCCTGCGAAACGCGATATCCCACGGGGCGCGTCACACTTGGTGAGGTCGGCTTTTGGCACATCGCGTCCGTTCGCTGCGGTGCAATGATTCGTCTGTAGCTGGAGGTCAGGCAGATCTCCCTTGGGCGTAGCCGAGCTCGACGCCAGCCTTCCGATGCCGGTTTCCCGGCGCGTCATTCCGCATTACTCCCATCATATCGACCGCGATAATGCACGCCTCCCGGCTCAATGCTCGTCATCGCGCGGTTTGGTCTTCCGCTGCTGCCGCGGAGACCGAGGCTCGGCATTCTTCAGGCTGCGGCGCAGGGCATCCTTGAGATCGGTCGGGCGTCCGTGCTTGCGCAGAAGGTCACGGAAGGCCTCGTCCGCCAGTTCCTGAAACGTCATCATGCGGTCGCGTGCAAGCAGGTTGAGGGCGTGCCAGGTCTCCAGATCGAACTGCACGCGTTTCCCACGCGAAGCGGCCCGTCCTGAAACCTCTTTCTCCTGCCGAGTCCGTTCTCTCGGCGCGCCCTTTCCGCCAGGGATGACCTTCAGAGCGGGCGCACTCGGCGTCTTCCTCGAACTGCCCTTTGCCATGACCACGGACCTCCCCTTCTCGCCGACGATGATGGGGTTGGCCCAACATCAATTCGGGTTCAAGGCGGCAAGACTTTCCAAGTCTGACTTGCGCTGTTTCACTCGCCGCTCGTAGCTAGCCTGGTTCTTCGTGCAGATGAGGCTGAACGGGCGGCCATGACGATCCGTCTTCACGTTAAGGTCGCAACCAGCTTTTCGGATCGCATCCTCGACATGCCTGCGGTCGAATTCGGCAGCCTTGAAGACCCATGTCGGACGGCCTGGGTCGGCAAGGAAACGACTGAGCTCCCCACAACGAGCGCAGCGACAGGACAGGGCGCTGTCTCGGCTCCAGTCTTTCGGCGGCTCCAGCGGCTCTGCGACACGGCGGCGAAGGTGATCGAGACACGCAGCGCGTAATTGCTCCACCGCGGCAGATCCCTTCAGCTCGCTCGACACGACCAGCCGGCGAACGGCCGGAATGAGAATGCCATCAAACCCGTAACTCTCGGGCCAGGCCAGCATGTGGTGCGCCGCACGCTCCGCCAGGTTTTCATCGATGTGCACAAGCGCGGTGAGCAGATCGACGATAAGGCCAGTCTCGATCCGGACGGCACGTTCCTCCCACGACGTGCGGGGCGCAGCTCGCGCCGGGTCTCCCGGCAACGCATCGAGCAGGATGGTCGCAGCACCAGCGAGAGCCGGTCGCTGTAACGGCATCGCTGCAACGACGCGGGCCAACAAATCGCCGCATGCGGCCAGCGATGCAGCAGCGGCGCCTGCTACGATCCGCTCGACCAACGCAATGCTCCGGTCCGAGGGCAAGCGGTCGAGCGCAATGAGAATGGCCTCGTTGTCGCGCCTGTCTTGCAATCCACCGGGAGCGACGTCGGTGAGAAACGCGTCGAGGCGCACTATATCGCCGAGCCGAGCCAAGTGCGTGAGCATGCGCGCGGCCCCGCTCGGCCCCTCGCCACGCTCCCGATACCATCGGTCGTTCGGCCAACTGGACAGCATGAGTCCGGAAAGTTCGTGCGCCTCACGCCAGAGTGACGATTGGTCGTTTTCGCCGGTTGCGGCCCAGCGCTCGGCAAGGTCGCCCAGTAAAGGCAGGGTCACCCCTAATCCGGCCTGGTTCAAGACCGCAAGCATTCGCTGGTGCGGCCACAGCACCAACGCAGCACGATGATAGATGCGATCGAACGCGGGTCCTGCGTTGCCGGTGGCCTCCTGAAATTCTTCCTCATCGGGCTCCATGTCCTCCAGCGCATCTGGAGGAGACAGCTCATTGTCCTCGACCGGAAGCGACTCCAGGGGAGCACGGCCGCCGTCGGGCCGCCGCCACTCGGAAACCTCGACGTGACGATCAACTACTTCGCCGGCTTCGAGTTGCGGCTCCGACCACCGCCTGCGCGATCCATAATCGTCGGCGTATTCCGCGTCCCCACTTTCCTCAATGGTCAGCAGCGCTAGGTGCAGATCGCAGTCGGCCTGCGGCGCGGCGCTCACGAGCACGCCCGCGATCGCGGCATCCACGCCTTTCAGGGCCGGGAATCCGAGCTCTGCCGGGGTGTAGGCATGCTCCAGTGGATAGATCAGCTTTTCCGGCGTTTCGTCATCAGGTGATCGCTTGCTTGCAGCCCACATCCGCAGCAGCGCCGCAACGCGCGCTTGCTCGCGCTCGTAGCTCGGCGGCTCGGGCGCCGTGCCCTTTCCGCGACGCAGGAGATTGTACACCAAGCTCAGGCGGCAGCCCGCGCTGACCGGGAGCACCTCGTGGATGCAATCGGCATAGAAGGCGGCAAAGGCCGCTTCCGAGGGGTCTTCGCAACGAAGCTCCAGTCGGGCTTCGCGATCCTTGTGCCGCACAATGAGCTCGCCGCCGGTCGAAAGCGACGGCAGAACGAGTACGAGCGTGGCGAACATCCGGGCTGTCTTCTCGGTGTCGCGATGACTCACAAAGAAGCTGCCCTGATCGTAGACCAGGAGCTTGTAAAGCTCGGCCATGATTGGGTCGCTCACCCCGAGCCCCTCGCCGACACGGGCGAGAATTGAATCGAGGGTGGATGGCCAATGCTTGCCCATGATCCGTACGCGGTCGGCGGCGATCTGCCACGTTCGCCGCACCTGCGTGTCGATCACGGTCTCCATGCCCCGGCCATAGGGCGCGCGCTCCGCGACGGCCACAAGCTGCTCGGCCTGCATCGGCAAGAGTGGCAATGCGACTACACCTACGCCATCGACTTCCAGCCGCAGTGAAGGCAGATCGATCGTGCCCGAGACGAAAAAATCGCCCGGTCGACGCACTGTGCTCAGCAGAGCAGCGAGGTCGGACACGACGGATTTCACAGCCGTTCCTTCAGGAAGCGCAGCAAGCGCGGAGCCATGAAGCCGGAATAGCTGCACGGCTCGTCGATGGGATCGCTGAGCCAATAATGCGGCGCGCCCTGCACGATGCAGGGCCGCGCATAAAAATTTGCCTGCTTCAGTCGCAGCAGAAAGGCATCGGTCTGCGCACGCCGGTCCACCAGATCATCCTCCGTGCCGACGCTGAGGAATACGCCGATGTGATTGTTGGCGAAGGTTGCGTAATGGATGGGCGAGGCATCGAAATAGCGATGTGGGTCTTCCATCGGCGCCGCTCCCAGGAAGTTCTCGATGTTGTTCTCGCGCGGGCTCTGGAGCTGATAACGCTGCCACATCTCGATGACGTCATAGACGCCGTAGACGCCGATGAAAGCTTTCACCTTGGCGCTGACGTTCCCATGGGCATCGCCGGGATAACCTCCTTTGAACATAACGCTTTCGCCTCCGAGTGTCGCCAGGCTCGCCAGGTGCGCGCCGGCGGAGGCGCCGAACAGCGCGATCCGATCGGGATCGAGCTTGAATGCGCCTGCGTTGCCGCGCACGAACTGCACGCCAGCGAGCACGTCCTGCACCGCCTGCGGAAACATCTTGTGCCCCTTCTTCGCCAGACGGTAACTGATGGCGAACAGCGCATAGCCGTGCTCGGCGAGGTAGGCGCCCCAGAATTGAAACGTGCTGCGCGCGCCTGCCTGCCAGCCACCGCCATGGACACCAACCAGCGCCGGAAACGGGCCGGGCCCCGCGGGGAGATATAGATCGCCCGCGAGCGACACGCCGTCATGATTGGCGTAAGCAATACCGGGGCGGGTCTCTATTTGCTGCGTCGCTGACATGCGTCCTTATATCCGCTCTACTCAGTCAGTCTGTAGGGTGGGTTCGTTTGGATAGTGAGCCGGCTCGCTTGCGTAACCCGCCGCCATCCGACCACAGATGCGCCCGCCTGTTTCGGTGGGTTACGCCATACAAGTCGGCTGATAACAGCCGACTTGTACGGCTAACCCACCCTACAAGCGCTACAAGCCTCAAGCCCACTCAGGCGTGGGCGTAGCGGCCGCGGCCGAAGAAGCGGTCCTTGTCGTCCTCGGAGGCGGTCTCGCGTGTTGACTTGATGGCCGCGACCTTGGCAAGCGCGGCCTTCACCGCCGGGCGCTCGTTGATCGCATTGAACCACCGCCCGAGCCGCGGATGGTCGTCCCACTTCACGCCCTGCGCATCGTGGTTGCGCGTCCACGGGAACGTTGCGATGTCCGCGATGGAATATTCGTCACCGCCGAGATAGTGCGCCTGCCCGAGCCGCTGCTCCAACAGCTGGTAGAGCCGCTTAATCTCCGATGTATAGCGCCCCATGGAATAATCGTTGCCCTTGGGCGAGAACAGCTTGAAGTGCGTCCACTGGCCGAACATCGGCCCTACCCCGGTGAGCTGGATGAGCAGCCACTGGATCACCTCATATTTTTTGGCCATGTCCTTGGGCAGGAACTTGCCCGTCTTGTCCGCGAGATAAAGCAGAATGGCGCCGGATTCGAAGACGGTGAAAGGCCTGCCGCCGGGCCCTTCGTGATCGACGATGACGGGGATCTTGCCGTTCGGATTGAGCTTGAGGAACTCCGGCTTGAACTGATCGCCTTTCCAGACGTCCACGAAATGCTCCTTGTAGGGCAGGGCGCATTCCTCGAGCATGATGTGGATCTTCTGCACGTTCGGACTGGTCAGCGCATAGAAATCGATCATCGTTTGGTTGCCTTCTCTGTTGGGGGCGAGGACCGTCGGGGCGGATTTGAACCCGCCCTTACATCTCGGGCTGGAAATTCATGGCCACGCCGTTGATGCAGTAGCGTAGATGCGTGGGCGGCGGTCCGTCATCGAACACGTGTCCCAGGTGGCTGCCGCATCGGCTGCAGTGCACCTCGGTGCGAACCATGCCGTAGCTTCTGTCGCTTGAGGTCTCGACGGCGCCCGGGACCGGATCGTTGAAGCTCGGCCACCCGGTGCCGCTTTCGAACTTGGTCTTGGACACGAACAGGGTCTGCCCGCATCCGGCGCAGGAAAATGTGCCGGCACGTTTCTCGTAATTGAGGGCGCAACTCCCCGGCGCTTCGGTGCCGTGCCCCCGCATCACTTCATATTGCTCGGGGGTGAGCAGCGCCCGCCATTCCTCCTCGCTGCGCGCGACCGCAAACTGCTTCTCCGCCATTCTGCTTCCTCAGACGTTTCGGTCGAGCAGCTCGATCGACACGCCTTCCGGCCCGCGCAGGAAAGCGACGCGCACACCAGGGCGCACCGTGGTCGGCTCCCGCGTGAACTCAGCACCCTTGGCCTTGAGCTCGGCAACGACGGCATCAATGTTGCTCACCGTAAGACCGAAATGGTCGAGCCCCTGATACGGAGTGGCGGGCGGCGGATTGACGCCCTCGCCGGGAGCAACGGGTGCGATGAAGATATTGGCGCCTCCGAGCTTGAGATCGATGCGCGGCTTGCCCTGCTGCATGCTGCGCAGCACCTCGGCACCGAACATGCGTTCATAATATTGCGCCGTCGCCTCCGGATTGGGGCTGCGCAGATGGATGTGATCATAGGTGAACTGCGGCATCGTGTTGCTCCTCAGGTTCCGCTTTTCGCACCGGGGCCGGTCACGCTTGCGATCTTGGTGGCGGTATGCATGTGGCCGTCCCAGCGTTTGGCAAATGGCGCAGGTATGTCGAACTGATCGAGCACCCGCGCCACTATATGATTGACGATATCGTCGATCGTCTGCGGATGATTGTAGAAGGCCGGCACCGGCGGGACGATCGAAACCCCCATGCGCGCCAGCTTGAGCATGTTCTCCAGGTGAACCTCGGAGAGCGGCGTCTCGCGAACGACGAGCACCAGCCGCCGCCGCTCCTTGAGCACCACATCCGCGGCGCGGTGAACGAGATGCTCGCCGTAGCCGCTGGCGATGCAGCCGAGCGTGCGCACGGAGCAGGGGATCACGACCATGCCGTCGGTCTTGAACGAGCCGGACGAGAGCGACGCGCCCATGTCGCCGGGGCTGTGCACCACGTTGGCGAGCCCTCTCACCTGCTCCACGGTGTAGCGGGTCTCGTGCTCGAGGGTGCGCTGCGCCCATTTGCTGATGATCAGGTGGCTCTCGACGTCGCTCGCCTTGAGCGCCTCGAGCATGCGCACGCCGAAGATGGCGCCGGTCGATCCGGTCATGCCGATGATGAGACGCCGCATTCGGAACTCTCCGCCGAGCCGCGATGAAGGTTACAGCAAACGCACGAAAATTGCGCGGGTGCAAACGCCCACCAGTTAACGAAACAGATGGCCGAATTTCTCCTGCGCGATGCGGCGCTCCTCCGGTGTCGGAAGGTTAACCTTCGGGAACTTGTCTCGCCAGTGCCAGGGCCGGCAGGCATCGATGATGGCGCGGCTGTTGGTGTTGTCGCCCACCGCCTTGCGCTCGGGCTCGATGCGGGGATCGAGCGGGGTCGACCAGGCATTGCGGATGATGTCGATCGACGTCGCGGGATCCGAGCGCGTGAGCATGGCCCAGATCAGCTCCTGCAGATCAGATACGTCGATGTCATCGTCGACCACGATCACATAGCGGCCGCAGTAGGCGCCCACGTGACACATGGCCGCGATATGGGCGGCCTGCTTGGCGTGGCCGGGATAACGCTGGGTGATCGCAACGCCGAGGAGGAGCCTGGCGTTGCCGACCTCATGCGCCCACGCCGCAGTCACGCCCGGCACCCCCGCCCTGGCGATGCTCTCGCGCAGCAAAGCCGAGCGCAGCACCGCGCGATAACGGCAGATCTCGTCGGGCGGACGCTGGGGCACGCAGCCCAGCAGAATGGGATTGTTGCGATAGTAGACCGCCTTCACGTCGAGCACCGGCTCAGGCCGCACGTCACTTGCGTAATAGCCGGTCCATTCCCCGAACGGGCCCTCGGTGCGCTCGTTCCCGGGCTGGACAAAGCCTTCGAGCACAATTTCGGCATTGGCCGGAATGGGCAGGCCGGTGACGGGACCCTTGATCACCTCGACGGGTTTACCCCGCATGCCACCCACGATCTCGTATTCACAGACGCCATAGGGCACTTCGCTGCAGGCCATGAGGAAGGTCATGGGATCGCCGCCGCAGACGACCGCAACCGGCATCGGCTTGCCGCGCGTCTGATACTTGTCGCGCATCTGGCGCCCATGCTTGCCGGGCGAGATGTAGAAGCCCGCGGTCGTGGCGTCGTGGATCATCACCCGGTAGGTGCCGCAATTGATCCAGCCCTCATCGGGATCGCGACTGACATTGAAGCTGCCTGTCCCGATGTACCGCCCGCCGTCTGGCTCGTGCCATTTGGGCGCGGGAAAACGGGTGATGTCGACATCGGCGCCCTGCATGACATTTTCGAGGATCGGGCCGCGATCGACGTAGGTGGGAGCGATGCGTTTCATCGGCACCATAAAGCTTGTCCGGAAACCTTCGCTCAGATCGACCTTGCCGAGGTCGGGCGGAAAGCCGAGCGTCATGTTCTTGCGCTTGCCGCCGAAGAAATTGACCAGCACGCGGCTCCCCGGAATGGTTCCCGGGATGTCATCGAAGACGAAGCAGGGGGCGTTGTCATCATGCGGCGCGACGCCCGCAACCATCCCGATGTCCTGCTGCCAGGAGAGCCCGCTCACATCCTTGACCTCGCCGAGCTTGCGCGCCTCCTCGAGCCATTCCCGCAAATCGTCGTAGACGATCCGCGGCGCGATGTTGGAAGAGGAAACAGGGATCATGGGATTGCTCACGGGATTTCTCCTCGTCAATCGAATACGCCGCACCGACGATAGCTCTCGTACTCCTCCTCCGACAGGCCGATGAGGTCGCGGAAGACGAACCCGTTGTCGGCGCCCACGCACGGGGCCGGTCCGACGATATCGCCGGGAGCCTCGGTGAGATCAAACCCGGGAAAGCAATAGGCGTGGTCCCCCATCTCAGGATGGCGCCGCACCCGGAACTGGCTGCGAGCAAACAGCTGCGGGTCTCGGAACAAGCCCGCCATGGCGACGACCGGGTAAGCCGCGAGGCCAACCGCCTGAAGGCTTTCCGCTGCGGCCTCGGCGCTTCGCCCGGCCGTCCACGCTGAGATGAGGGCATCGAGCGCGTTGGTGTTGGTCCGCCGTGATGCCGCGGTCGCAAAGCGCGGGTCAAGACCGAGTTCCGGATGGCCTATCAGCTGCGCCAGCGCGCCGAACTCCTCCTCCGACCAGCACGACAGCGCAACCCATTCCCCGTCGGAGCATTGATAGGCGCCATGCGGGACAGCGTCTGGATCGTCATTGCCGCGTCGCTCGGCCAAGCGGCCCGTAGCAAAGAAATCATGCAGCGCCGCGCCTATAAACATCAGGCCGGACTCGTATTGCGAAAGGTCGATCAGTGCGCCCTTGCCGCTTCTGCGGCTGCGGATCACCGCGCCCACGGCGGCGGATGCACCAACAAGCGAGGCGATGTAATCGATGTACGGACCATAGAGCAGCATAGGCGGGCCGTCCGGCACGCCGGTCAG
>Ga0209331_1000769_pt1 | contig 11148 bp, 10 predicted proteins | sample JacPinW_OM3H0_M3_FD_187971 | JGI IMG/M metagenome (GOLD analysis project Ga0209331, IMG submission 187971) | Forest soil microbial communities from Algoma, Ontario, Canada - Jack Pine, Ontario site 1_JW_OM3H0_M3 (SPAdes) (version 2) | ecosystem: Environmental > Terrestrial > Soil > Boreal... | reverse complement strand
CGACCGCGGACGAGGCGGGACTATCAGACTTCTTTGCTTCGCTCTGGTACGGGCTTTGGGTCCCCAAGGATACGCCGAAGGAAATTATTGCGAAACTGAATGCCACCATGGGGCAGGTGCTCGCCGACCCCTCGGTGAAACAGCGCTTCGAGGAGCTTGGGATCGAGATCACGCCGCTCGTCCAGCAATCGCCGGAAGCCTTGCGCGCTTTCCAAAAAGCCGAGACCGAACGCTGGTGGCCGATCATCAGGGCGGCCAACCTCAAGGCGGAATGAATTTATTCTTTGCCTAGAAAGCTGCGGAGCTCTTCCAGAAATATCGGCATTCCCGGATCTTGTTCAAGCAATACGTGGTTCTTGCCGGGCAACGCCACGAACCGTGCGTTCGGTATTCCGGCCGCCATTTCACGGCCCAACGCAACGGGAACGCGGCGTTCGTCCCGAACGTGCATGACGAGAGTGGGTGCCTTGACCTGCGCGAGGAGATATCGAACGTCAAAATCGGCGACGGTCTCAAGATATCGCACCGCGGATTCCGGCGAGGCGCTGACACGTTGCAGCTCGTTGAACGCGTCGGTCTGCTCTTTTGTAGCCTCCGAAAACATTGCAGAGGTAAAGAGCTGCCGGAAGGTTGGGTCATCTGCTCCCCAGCCCAATCTCATCAGCGTTTTCATCGCCGCAAACCGCTCCCGGTCCGCGGCTGTCAAATTTGGATTTTTATTCACCCCGTTGGCAAATCCACCATAGAGAACGAGATGCGAGACCCGTTCCGGATGCCGGACTGCAAACGCGATCGAAACCGCGCATCCCTGGGAAAATCCAAGAAGCGGAAACCGGCCGAGACCGGCGGCATCGGCGACCGTCTCCATGTCACTCACCCAGGCGTCTAAAGATATCTCGCCGACGTCCCAATCCGATAGACCATTGCCGCGGGCGTCGTACCGGATCAGCGTAAAAGCGGACGCCAGTCCAAGCAGGGAGTGGCGGTTTATCGGGAGTTCCCAATCGTATTCGAGATGCCCGAGCCAATGCGCCGACTTCAGCAGCGGGGGTCCTGCACCAACCGTCGCATAGGCCAGCCGAACGCCGTCGGGAGCCCTGCAATACCGAATGTCCTGTTTGAGATTGGCGGCAGTCAACACGCGCGACGCCGCAGAGCCGGCCTCGTCGAGATTGATCGCATAGACTTCGATCGGTCTGGAGATGTTCTTCAGGTTCTGACGGCCGAGCTCACGAAACTTGAGCTCGAGCTTGCCTTCGATCTGGTCGAGCGCCTGGCGCGATATGCAAATGCCGCCGCGCTCGGCGATGCTTTCAAGCCGGGCGGCCACGTTGACGCCGTCGCCAAAGATATCGCCCTCATCCTCGATGATGTCGCCAACATTGATGCCGATGCGGAATTCAATGCGCTTGTCTGATGGTATGGCGGCGTTTCGGTCGACCATGGCGCGCTGGATTTCCACGGCACATCCCGCGGCGTCCACCGCGCTTGCGAACTCGACCAGCATCCCGTCGCCGGTGGTTTTGACAATGCGGCCCCTGTGCTCGGCGATGCCAGAATCGACCAACTCGCGACGGTGCGACTTGAGAGAGGTGAGAGTTCCCATCTCATCAAGGCCCATCAGGCGGCTGTAACCAACTACATCCGCAGCCAAAATGGCCGCCAGCCGGCGCTGCATGGCTTTTCCTCGCTAACCGGTCTTCGACGCGACAACCTTGCTCGCGATTAACCGCCGCTACAAGCCCGAAGAAGCGCAAGCCTATCGACGCGTGCCTTAAACCTTTTCCAGCTTCTGCAGGCAGCGGACCACGCCGACCTCTGGCGGCATCGGCGTATCCGGAAAGCTGGTCCTCCAGTCGGTGACGCCGACTTCGCCGACATAGATGTCGCCCTTGGAATCCAGCGCGATGCCGTGCGGTGCGAGGAACTTGCCGGTCTCGAGGCCGGGACCGTTTTCGCCGCCGAGCCGCGCGATGCGCTTTCCCTGGGAATCGACGATGCTCAGGCGCGGACCGAGATTCGGCACCTTACGATTGACCGGCAGGGCGGGGCCGAGCTCGCCAATGATAAAATTCGGCGCCTTGCCGCCGCAGCAATGCAGCGCGCAAGGGCGGTGCAGATTATTCCACTGTGTCTCGTATTTGCCGTTGCCGTCGAACACCTGCACGCGGTGGTTTTCGCGATCCGCGACATAGACCCATCCATCCGCATCGGTTGCGATGTTGTGGACGATGTTGAACTGGCCGGGATCGGTGCCCGGCTCGCCCCAGGTCTTGATCAGCTTGCCGTCGGGTGTGTATTTGTGCACGCAGGCATTGCCGTAGCCGTCGGAGACGTAGATCTCGCCCCTCGGCGACAGCGCCGTGTGCGTGCAGCGGTGGAACGGCTCGCCGCTCATGAAAGGCGCCGGTTTGTTCGGGATGCCGATCGTCAGCTTAACCTTGCCGTCGGTCGAGCACTTGCGCACCGTGTGGTCGCCGTCGTCGGTGCAGTAAAGATTGTCCTCAGTGTCGATGTGCAGCCCATGCGCACGGTTGAACAGCCCTTCGCCCCAGCTTTTGATGAAATTGCCTTCGCGGTCGAGCACCACCATCGGGTGGGCGCCGCGATTGAAGATGTAGATGCGGTCCTTGCTGTCGACCGCGACGGAGGCGACGTCGGTGAGATTCCACCCCTCCGGCAGCTTCGCCCAGTTCTCCACCACGCGGTAGCGGTGCTCGCCCGATCCGAGAATAGTCGGCATGTGTGATTCCCCCTGATGTTTTTTTGCTGTGGCCTGATGTTTTTTTGCTGTGGAAGGTTCAGATCTATAACCGTCATTCCGGGATGCGCCACTTGGCGCAGGCCCGGAATCCATACCCCCCTATCGTGGTTATGGATTCCGGGCTCGCGCTTCGCGCGCCCCGGAATGACGGTTGTGAGATTCACGCGAAGGCCGCGTCGTGTTTGGTTGCGGAATGTGAGACACGCGGCAGCAACCCTTCCTCGATCGCCTTGATCTGCAGCGCCAGATATTTCGAATTGATCCGGCATTGCGCGAGGCTGCCGGCGATGAACCAGAGGCCGGGCTGGCCGGTGCGGGTGTACATATTGCGCAATTCTTGATCCTCGCCGAAGCCCCAGATCGGGCCGACGCGCTCGGCGATCTCGTCGCCGAACAGTTTGCGCACCAGATGTTGCTGGCCCTTGTAGCCGGTCGCCAGCACGATCAGATCGGCGGCAAGCGTTGCGCCGCTCCTCATCCGCGCGCCATCAGCGACAAAGGATTCGATATCGGAAAACTGTCTCAGTCCGATCTCGCCGTTGACCACCAGATCGGAGCAGCCGACATTGAAGTAATAGCCGCCGCCGCGGGTGAGGTATTTGAACTGCCAGCCGGTTCCGTCTTCGCCGTAGTCGAGCTTGAAGCCCTTGCGCTGCAGGCCATCAAGCAGGTCCTTGTCCAGCTGCTTCGACAGGTCGGTAATGGACTGGTGACTTTTTTTCGCGAGCGGCAACGGCATCGACGTCGCGATCAGGTCATTATCCTCCAGAGTGCCTTCGTTATAGGTCGCATAGGCCAGTTGCGCTGATGGTTCGATATTGGTGATCAAGGTCGGGCTGCGCTGAACCAGCGTGACCTTGACGCCGCTCGAATGCAGGTCCTGCGCGATATCGTGGCCGCTGTTGCCGGTGCCGATCACCAGCGCGTTTTTGCCCTTCCACGACTCGCCGTCGCCATATTGGCTGGAATGCAGAACGGTCCCGGCGAAATTTTTCAGGCTGGGAATATCGGGCAAATTCGGGATGCCGCTGACGCCGGTAGCCATCACGACATGCCGCGGATGCATCGTGCGCTTGGTATCGCCGGCCCGGCGCAGCGCCACCGACCAGCGTCCTTCCGCTTCGTCATAGGCGCCGCTCTCAAACTCGGTGCCGGTCCAGTAGTTCAGCTCCATGCTTTCGACATAGGCCTCGAACCAGTTGGCAAGCTTGTCCTTCGGGATGTAGACCGGCCAGTTCGGCGGGAACGGCATGTAGGGCAGGTGGTTGACCTGCACCTGATTATGCAGCGTCAGCGCATGGTAGCGATTGCGCCAGTTGTCGCCGATCCGCGCCTCGCGGTCGACGATCAGCGTATCGATCTGCAGTTGTTTGCACCGTGCCGCGATCGAAAGTCCGGCCTGTCCGCCGCCGACCACCAGCACATCCGGATCGCGGTCGGCATATTGGGCCGCGGCTTTCCGCAGGTCGAGCCAGTTGGGGCCGCGAAAATCGCGCGAATAGGATTGGCCGCGGGGCCGCGATATTCCCTGCTGCTCCTCGAAACCTTTCAGTTCATCGAGCGCGGTCAGCAGCGTCCAGGCCTTCAGCCGGTTGCCGTCGCCGGCATCCGGAATCAGCCGGAGGATTCCGCTGCCGCGCCCCTCTGCCGTTTCAAATTTGAAAATCGCTTCGATCGTATTGGTGCCGGCGCGCGTCACCCGGCGCGGCGCGGCGCGATCGGGATCGATCCTGAAACCGGCAGGCTCAGCGCGGCCGGCGTGGGCTTTCAACTCTCTTAAGATAGCGTCCGCGCCGTTGATGGTCTGCAGGTTCCAGCTCAGCGCCAGCACGTCGCGCCAATAGCTGTCGGGATGAAACAGCGTTTTGAGCAAACCGTCGTCGGGCTGCGCAAGCGCGCCTTCGAATTGCGCCAGCCACGTTTCGGCTGCGATCGAGATATTATCGGTTTTATGCAGCATGCGCGTTTCTCACACCAGCCGTCTTCGCGGCGTTTCCCTAGTGTGGTGAAACCTATACCGTTTGAGATGGCGCAGAAAGGGCGGGATGAAGAACTCCGCTATGTCGCCCGCGACGGGATGTGTCCCTGATCCGGCGGCAGGCGTTGGATTTGCATTGCTGCAAATCATTGCGCGCAACGATGAAGCCCGTGGATTCATTTTTTCGATCCCGGCAGTTTTTCAGCCCGGATCTTTGCCTTCGGCACTGACCGTTTTGCAACAGGCAGCTTGTTTAAAATAGCGTTCGCTTTTGGCTGTGCTCCGATCACGCCCTCGCGTTTTTTCACCGCCCTGTAATAGGTCCACCACAGATGCGCCGCGGCGCCGCGCAGCGGACGCCAGGGCTCGGCCAGCGGCGCCATCTGTCGCGCGGTCGGGCGTGTCTTCAGGCCCAGTCCGATTTTCACTGCTTCCTGCACGGCGAGATCGCCCGCGGGCCAGGCATCGCCATGGCCAAGACAGAACAGCAGATAGACGTCGGCGGTCCACGGGCCGATGCCGTGCAGCGAAGTCAGCGTGTTGTGCGCGGCGTCGGCGTCCTCATTCGCGAGCACGTCGAGATTGAGCCGCTCGGTGGCGAGTTCGCGAGCGAGATTCTTCAAGGTCTTGATCTTCGCCGCCGACAGCCCGAGCCGGCCCAGGCGGTCGGCGCGGGCGCGGCGCAGCGTTTCATGGTGAAACGGATCGAACGCGGCGCTGACGCGGGCCCAGATCGCCGCGGCGCTCGCAGTCGACAGTTGCTGGCCGCAGATGATGGCAGCCAAGCCGGCATAACCGGGCTCGCGCCGCCGCAGCGCCGGCATGCCCGCGAGCTCCAGTATCGGCCTGAGCCGCGGATCCTGCTTTACCAGCGCGTGGATGGCCTCTTCGAGGTCGGCCTGGGTGTTGAGGTGGATGATCATTGCGACTTAAAACCATCATGTCCTGTGAAAGAGATCAATGCCGCCTGTCTTCCGCTTTGCGCCGAGCCCGAACGGCTATCTGCATCTCGGCCACGCTTATTCGGCGTTGCTGAATTTCGATCGGGCGCGTCGGGCCGGCGGCCGATTCCTGCTGCGCGTCGAGGATATCGACACCACCCGCTGCAAGCCGGAGTTCGAGACCGCTATTTATGAAGACCTCGCCTGGCTCGGCGTGACATGGGAAACCCCGGTGCGGCGGCAGTCCGAGCACCTCGCCGACTATCGCGAAGCGATCGATAAACTCTCGGCCCAAGGTCTGGTCTATCCGAGTTTCGAGAGCCGCGCCGAGATTGCAAGGTTGGTGGCGCAGCGGGAGGCGAACGCTCCTTGGCCGCGCGACCCCGACGGCGCGCCGCTCTATCCCGGCGCGGCGAAGTTGCTTTCGCCCGACGAGCGCGCGCGATTGCTCGAATCTGATGCCCCCTCGGTGCTGCGGCTCGACATGACGGCGGCATGCGTGCGTGCCGGCGATCTCGGCTGGATCGAGCACGGCGAAGGTCCCGACGGCGAAACCGGCACGGTGGCCGCCCGGCCGCAAGCCTGGGGCGACGTCATCCTGGCGCGCAAGGAGACGCCGACCAGTTATCATCTCTCGGTGGTGATCGACGACGCCTTGCAGGGCGTGACCGAGGTGGTGCGGGGTCAGGACCTGTTCTGGTCGACCAGCGTCCACCGGCTGCTGCAGCAACTGCTCGGCTTGCCGCAACCGGCCTACCGGCACCACCGCCTTATCCTCGATGGTGAGGGGCGAAAACTCTCGAAATCGACGCAGGCCACGGGCTTGCGCGAACTCCGCGCCGCTGGCGCGACGCCGGCCGACATCCGCCGCCTGGTAGGTCTGCCTTAATCGCGGCCGGGATTGCGGCCGGCCGATCGTTAAAGCGGAAAAACGCCCGTCGGCGTGACTCCCGGCGCCGGGTCATGGCATGGTGGGGCTGGCCAGGGTCAGGGGAATCATGGCGCCAAAATCGCGCTCACAGCCCACCAAGCGGCGGCCGCCGAAAAAACGCGCTTCAGCCGTTGCCGCGGGCAAGGCCCGCAAACGCACTGCCATGACGGCCGCACCCGGCATGGTCGAGGCGGCGCTTGCCGCGTTCGCCCACGAAGTCCGCACGCCGCTCACCGGAATTCTTGCGATCAGCGATCTCCTGGCGACGTCCGACCTCGACGAGCGTGAGCGGCGCTGGGTCGATACCATCAAGGCGGGCGCAGAACATCTCGCCAGCCTCGCGACATTGTTCGTAGACGCAGCGAAAGGCGGCAATGCCGCGGCCGGAGTGCGGAAGGATTTCTTCGATCTGCGGGCGCTGGCGCGCAACGCCGGGGATTCGCTTGCCGGCAGGGCGGCGGCGAAAGGCCTGCAATCGCAAGTCGATATTTCGGAGAAGCTGCCGGCGCATGTGGTCGGCGATCCCGTTCGCCTGCGCGCCGCACTGGAAAACCTCATCGATAACGCTGTGAAGTTCACCGAGCGAGGCGGCGTCGCGCTGGCGGTTGCGCCGATGCGGGGCGTGAGGGGCAAGGTCGGCGTCGCCTTTTCGATTTCCGACAGCGGGATCGGTCTCACGCTCAACGAGATCAAACGCCTGTTCCGCCCGTTCTCGCAGGCCAATGTCAGCATCGCGTCACGCTTCGGCGGCGCAGGGCTCGGATTGTCGTCGGTGAAGCAGCTTGCGCGCGCAATGGGTGGCGACATCCTCGTTGCGCAACGGCGGGGTGGAGGAACCACGTTCACGCTGAGCGTGACTTTGACCCGGGCGAAAGCCCCGAAGGCCGCCAGTTCGGGCGCGGATGCCGATGCGTCGCCGGAGCCGGTGCGGCCGCTGCGCGTTCTCAGCGTCGAGGATAATCCGTTCGGCCGCGTCGTCCTGAATGCGGTCCTCACCGAACTCGGTCATCAGGCGGAATTCATCGGGCGAGGCGAGGCCGCCACCGAGCGGATCACGCAGGGGGCGTTCGACGCGGTGCTGATGGACATGGTGTTGCCGGGTATCAACGGCATCGAGGCCATCAGGCGAATTCGCAAGCTGGGCCCGCCGCTTGGCCACATTGCGATCATCGGGGTGTCGGGCCGCGGCGATGACGAAGCGGCATCGCGCGCAGCCGGCGCAGATGCCTTCCTGGTCAAGCCTGTGAGTCCAAGGGCTCTAGCGACTGCGCTGCTTGAAGCGACACGCCGTGCGGCAGCCGCGACTTGATGATCGCCGCGTTCAGTTCGCCGCCATACACGAAGATTGCCGCGATGAAATACAGAAACACCAGCGCGATGATGACAGACGCAAGGCCGGCATACATCGTGACGTAGTTGTTGGCGAAGCGCGCGAGATACTGTCCGAACACGATACCCGACACCAGTGACGCCACCAGGGTGAAGATGATGCCCGGCAGGATCTGCAGAAATCCCCGGCGGCCCGCCGGAAGCCAGGCATGAAGAATGAAGAGCGCGATGATCAGCGCCGTGATGGCGATGCCGTAGCGCGAAACGTTGAGAAAATTCTCGTTGGTTTCGACGATCAGCGGGATATGGCGGCGTGCCGCCTCCAGCATCAGGGGTCCGAGCACGATCAGGAACGCCATCGCCAGCGCTGTGAAGGCGGCGATCAGCGTGTAGCCGATCGATTCCACCCGCAACCAGTACCAGCGCCGCGGCTCGATCACCGAATAGGCGCGGTTGAGCGCAACGCGCAGGCTTTCGACGCCGTTCGACGCAAAATATACCGCGAGCGCGGCACCGATCGTCAGCGCGTCGCCCCGGGTTGTCGTCAGCACATCGTGGATTTCGCCCGACAGCGAATCGGAGACCTGCTTCGGCCAGACCTGCAGCATCAGCCCCGCAGCCTGATCGGCGAGTTCCTTCGACCCGAAAAAGCCGGCCAGCGAAGTCAGCACGATCAGAAACGGAAACAGCGCCATCAACGTCGACAGCGCGATGTGGCTGGCAATCGCCCAGCCGTCATCGGCGAGAAACGTGTAGAACGCATCCATGCTGACATGAAAGACGTAACTGAGCTGCCTCACATTTCACCTGGCCAGTGGAGCCGATTCATTCGGCGAACCACACTACCTTCTGATATTATTGGGCTAAAAGCCAGATCGTCGCCCGGGGGTTCTGCTCGAGGTGGGCGATGGCGGACCGGCCTGCGCGGTGTTATGTACGGCCAATGGCTTCATTCCTGAGTACGATTATACTTCCCGTCGCGGTTGCCGCTGTCGCGCTGGTGCTGCTGCTTGGTCTCCTTAACATGATGCGGGGCGGATCGCCGAACCGGTCCCAGAAACTGATGCGGCTGCGGGTGTTGCTGCAATTTGTCGCGATCGTCATCACCATGCTCGCGGTCTGGGCGATGGGCCGCTAAAGGAGAGAGACCAATGGTCGTCCTCAATCGTATCTACACGCGAACCGGCGATGACGGCACCACGGCGCTCGGCAGCGGCGAACGCCGCCCGAAATACGATCTGCGCGTCAGCGCCTATGGAACCATCGACGAGACCAACGCCGCCATCGGCATCGTGCGGCTTTATCTGGCGGATGCGCGCGATCTCGATGCGATGCTGGGCCTGATCCAGAACGATTTGTTCGATCTCGGCGCCGACCTCGCGGTGCCCCAGCGCGAGGGCAAGGCGGAACGCTTAAGGATGCTGTCGAGCCAGGTCGAACGGCTTGAGCACGACATCGACGCTTTGAATGCGCGGCTGGCGCCATTGACCTCGTTTGTGCTGCCCGGAGGCACGCCGGCCGCGGCGCATCTGCATCTGGCGCGTACCATATGCCGCCGGGCGGAACGGATGATGGTGGAACTCGCGGCCAAGCCCAACGAACCCGTCAGCGATGCCGCAATCCAGTATATGAACCGGCTGTCCGACTTCCTGTTCGTCGCCAGCCGCTCCGTGAACGACAACGGCGCCGGCGACGTGCTCTGGGTGCCCGGCCAGAACCGTTAGAGCGCGTCCATTCGGGGCGATTTTTGGCCTTCGCGCGTTGACCGGGGTTGGCCGGACCTTTAGGTTCCGCGCCCAAGTGATCAAAGCTGAAATTCAAGCGAAAGAGGATCGATGAAGGTTTTGGTACCGGTAAAGCGGGTGGTCGATTTCAACGTCAAGGTCCGCGTCAAGAGCGATGGATCGGGCGTCGAGTTGTCCAACGTCAAGATGTCGATGAACCCGTTCGACGAAATCGCCGTCGAGGAGGCCCTGCGCCTGAAAGAGGCCGGCAAGGCAACCGAGGTCGTGGTGGTATCGATCGGTCCCGCCCAGGCGGCTGAAACCATCCGGACCGGGCTCGCCATGGGCGCCGATCGCGGCATCCTGGTCAAGGCGGAAGGGAATGTCGAACCGCTGGCGGTAGCGAAAATTCTCAAAGCAATCGTCGACGAGGAGAAGCCCGGCCTCGTCATTCTCGGCAAGCAGGCGATCGACGATGACTCAAACCAGACCGGCCAGATGCTGGCCGCCCTGCTCGGATGGTCGCAGGCGACCTTTGCCTCCAAGCTCGAAGTCGATGGCTCCGATTTCAAGGTGACGCGCGAAGTCGACGGCGGCCTGCAGACGTTGAAACTGAAGGGGCCGGCGATCGTCACCACCGATCTGCGGCTGAACGAGCCGCGCTACGCCAGCCTGCCCAACATCATGAAGGCGAAGAAGAAGCCGATCGCCGACAAGAGTGCATCCGATTACGGCGTCGATCTCACAGCCCATCTCGAGATCCTCAAGACATCCGAACCGCCTGGTCGCAAGGGAGGCGTCAAGGTCAAGGACGTCACCGAACTGGTGTCGAAACTCAAGAATGAAGCCGGGGTTCTCTAGATGACCACGCTGCTGATTGCCGAACACGAACACTCCACCCTGAAGGACTCCACCAACAAGGCGCTGACGGCTGCGACCCAACTGGGTGGCGAGGTTCACGTGCTGGTCGCCGGCGGCGGCGAGGGTACCAAGGCCGCGGCCGAGGCCGCCGCCAAACTCGCCGGCGTCAAGAAGGTTTTGCTCGCCGAAGGCGATGCCTATGCCCACGACCTCGCCGAGCCGCTGGCCGCCCTGATCGTGGCACTGGCCCCTGGCTATGATGCCTTCGTCGCGCCCGCGACTTCGCGCTTCAAGAATGTCATGCCGCGCGTCGCCGCCCTGCTCGACGTCATGCAGGTGTCGGAAATCATCAAGGTGGTTTCGCCCGACACCTTCGAGCGGCCCATCTATGCCGGCAACGCGATCCAGACGGTGAAATCGAAGGACGCCAAGAAGGTGATCACCGTGCGGACTTCCACTTTCGCCGCTGCCGGAGAGGGCGGCAGCGCGTCGGTGGAAAATACCGCGTCGGCGGCCGATCCCGGCCTTTCCAGTTTTGTCGGCGAGGAAGTCGCCAAGAGCGATCGTCCCGAACTGACGTCGGCGAAGATCATCGTCTCCGGCGGCCGCGCCATGCAGAG
>Ga0209331_1000767_pt1 | contig 11153 bp, 10 predicted proteins | sample JacPinW_OM3H0_M3_FD_187971 | JGI IMG/M metagenome (GOLD analysis project Ga0209331, IMG submission 187971) | Forest soil microbial communities from Algoma, Ontario, Canada - Jack Pine, Ontario site 1_JW_OM3H0_M3 (SPAdes) (version 2) | ecosystem: Environmental > Terrestrial > Soil > Boreal... | reverse complement strand
TTCAGCGCCAGCACCGAGCCGCTCATGGTGTTGCGGGTGGTGTCGTTGCCGCCGACGATCAGCAAAATGATGTTGCCCATCAGATTGCCGGGGTCCATGTGCCGGGTGGCTTCGCTGTGCGCCATCATCGAGATCAGGTCATTTCTCGGCTCGGCATTTACGCGTTCATTCCAGAGTTTCGCGAAATAAGCCGCGCACTCGTCCATCTCGGCCCGGCGCTGTTCCTCCGATTCAACGATCATGCTCTTGGGCAGCGCGGTTGAAACGTCGGACCAGCGCGTCAGCTTGCGGCGTTCCTCCCAGGGAAAGTCGAATAGCGTCGCCAGCATCTGCGTGGTCAATTCGATCGACACCCGGTCGACGAAATTGAAGGTCTCGTTGCGCGGCAGGGCGTCGAGCACTTTACCGGCGCGCTGGCGGATCAGAACGGCAAGTTCGTCCAGATGCGTCGGCGTGAACATCGGCGACACGGTCTTGCGCTGGGCCGAGTGCCGCGGCTGATCCATCGCGATGAAGCTCGGCTGGTCATACCCCGCAGGCAAATCGCGGATCGAGATGCCTCCGAGGCTGACGTCGGAAGAGAAGATGCCGTGATTGGTATCGACATGCATGATGTCGTTATATTTGGTGACCGACCAGTAGGGTTCGATCGGCGAGTTGGTGCAGTAGTGCACCGGCTCTTCCTTGCGCAGCCGCTCGAACCAGGGCCACAGCGTATCGTTCTGGAACAATCGCGGCGCGCCGGGGTGAAAATCCCTCAGCGGCGTCGAATAGGCCTCCTCGCGCGCCAGGCGCTGAAGCTCAGCCTTGTCGGCTCGGACCGTTGCCTGGATGTTCATCGTTGATCGATCCCAAATATCTGTCGCCAGAAGCTCAGCCAGCGATCCGGACCGGCAGCGTCTCGTAGCCTTTGACGAAGCTTGAATACACCCGCTTGGGTTCGTCGACCACCTCAATGTGATCGAAGCGCTTCATGATTTCTTCCCAGATTATCCTCAATTGCAGCTCGGCCAGCCTGAGCCCGACGCAACGATGAATACCGAAGCCGAACGAGATGTGGGTGCGCGGCCGGGCCCGGTCAATGATGAACTCGTAAGGTCGATCGATGACCTCTTCGTCGCGGTTACCCGAGACGTACCACATCACGACCTTGTCGCCCTTCTTGAACTGCCTGCCGCGGAACTCGATGTCCTCAAGCGCGGTTCGGCGCATATGCGCCAATGGCGTCTGCCAGCGGATCACTTCCGGCACGAAACTATCGATCAGCTCAGGATTGTCGCGCAGCTTCCTGTACTGATCCGGATTCTTGCTCAACGCATAGATGCTGCCCGACAGTGTGTTGCGGGTGGTATCGTTGCCGCCGACGATCAACAAGATCAGATTGCCGAGGAAATTCTTCGGGTCCATGTCGCGCGTGGCTTCGCTGTGCGCCATCATCGACAACAGATCGCTCTTCGGCGGCTGATCGATGCGCGCTTTCCAGAGCTTGCCGAAATACCTCGCGCATTCCAGCAGTTCGACCTGCCGCTCTTCTTCGGTCGCCACGAGGCCGTCCGGACCGGGAATCGTTGTTGCGACGTCGGACCAGCGCGTCAGTTTGCGGCGGTCCTCCCAGGGGAAGTCGAATAGCACGGCGAGCATCTGCGTGGTCAGTTCGATCGAGACCTGATCGACCCAGTCGAACACAGTGTTCTTCGGCAGATTGTCGAGGCATTCCGCCGACCGCTTGCGGATGTTGATCGCGAGTTGGTCGAGATGGGTCGGTGTGAACATCGGCGCGACGGTCTTGCGCTGCGCGCCGTGGCGCGGCTGATCCATGGCGATGAAGCTTTCGCGCCGAAAATCGGATGGGACGTCGCGGATGGTTATGCCGCCGAGGGAAGCCGCCGACGAGAACACCGCATGATTGGTCTCGATCTCCATGATGTCGTTGTATCTTGTCACCGACCAGTAGGGCCCGAACATGCTGTCCTTGCAGTAGTGCACGGGGTCTTCCTGGCGCAGCCGGTCGAAATACGGCCAGAACGTATCGGAGCGAAACAGTTCGGGATCGCCGGGATTGAATTGCTCAAGCGGTATCGAATAGGCGCGCTCGCGCGCCGCCTTTTGGTTGATATTTTGAGCGGAATCGATCGTCCCGTGCATCGGGGAACTCCCTGATTGCCCCCTCCGTGGCGACGTCCGGAGGGCGGTCGTTTCCGCGAATTACATCCCGTTGCGCCCGCCAGAGCAAGGAAGAGTTTCGAGCATTCTGCCGCATAGCGGCGGCAATCCGCCCCAAACCCCCTTCTCGGCATCTTCCGTCCGTGACAAGCTTATTTCCAAAGAATAAGGCTGTGCGCGAGACAGCCGCATTATGTGCCCGGAGGCAGCCCGACCATGATCCCCAACGCACATCGGATCTTCAACTTCGATCTCGGCGAAACCGCGGACGCGATCCGCGAAACCGTGCATGATTTCTCGGCCCACGAGATTGCGCCGCGCGCCGACGAAATCGACAGGAGCAATCAATTCCCCCGCGACCTGTGGCCGAAAATCGGCGCGCTTGGCCTGCACGGAATTACCGTCGAGGAGGAGTATGGCGGCTCGGGGCTGGGCTACCTCGAGCATTGCATCGCGGTTGAGGAAATTTCGCGCGCGTCGGCGGCGGTGGGCCTGTCCTACGGCGCGCATTCGAACCTTTGCGTCAATCAGCTGCGCCGTAATGGCAACGACGCGCAGAAGCGGAAATATCTGCCCAAGCTGATTTCCGGAGAACACGTCGGGGCGCTGGCGATGTCCGAGCCCGGCGCCGGTTCCGACGTGGTGTCGATGTCGACCCGCGCCGAGAAGAAGGGCGACCGCTATGTCATCAACGGCAGCAAGATGTGGATCACCAACGGCCCGGTCGCGGAAACCCTGGTGGTTTATGCCAAGACCGATCCGGCTGCCGGCCCGCGCGGCATCACCGCTTTCATCATCGAAAAAGGCATGAAGGGATTTTCCACCGCGCAAAAGCTCGACAAGCTCGGCATGCGCGGTTCCGACACCGGCGAGCTGGTGTTCGAGAATTGCGAAGTGCCGGAGGAAAACGTGCTCGGCGAGGTCGGCCGCGGCGTCAACGTGCTGATGTCCGGTCTCGATTACGAGCGCTCGGTGCTGGCCGCGGGTCCGCTCGGGATCATGCAGGCCTGCCTCGATGTGGTGATGCCCTATGTGCACGAGCGCAAGCAGTTCGGCCAGCCGATCGGCAGCTTCCAGCTGGTGCAGGGCAAGATCGCCGACATGTACACGACGATGAATGCCTCGCGCGCGTACGTTTATGCGGTGGCGAAAGCCTGCGACCGCGGCGAGACCACGCGCGAGGATGCGGCCGGCGCCATTCTCTATGCATCCGAGAAGGCGACGCAATGCGCGCTCGACGCGATCCAGCTGCTCGGCGGCAACGGCTATATCAACGACTATCCGACCGGCCGGCTGCTGCGCGACGCCAAGCTGTACGAGATCGGCGCCGGCACCAGCGAAATCCGGCGCATGCTGATCGGCCGGGAGTTGTTCGAGAAATCGGCGTAGCAAGACGGGCACTATGGGTCGTCCCTGCGAACGCAGGGACCCATAACCCCTGGCCTCGGTGTGGAAAAAAGGCCTCTGCGCCAGGGTTGAAACGAGACTCCACGCGGTATGGGTCCCTGCGTTCGCAGGGACGACCCGCGGAGAGTTCGTCTACTCCGCCAGACTATTCACCTTCCGCACCCAGGCGCGGACATCCGCGAGCACCTCGGGCAGCACCGCCTTGACCTCGGCCACGGTCATGCCGGCTTTGATGCGCGGGTCGTACAGAACGTTCATGATGTACTGATCGTAGACGTCGAAAAATCCCATCGACACATTGTCGTTGAACATGGTCCAGGGCACCGTAGAGGTGTCGTTGATCGGCCCCAGCGACTGCAGCAGTTCCTCATAGGCGCAATCGAGGAAGATGAAATCGCCGTTGTCGACCGTAAGGATCACGTCGGAATGCTCGATTTCAAATTGTTCGTTTTTACGGAAGCCGGACAGGCATTGCGGATCGAGCGAGGTCCTGATCTCGCGTGCACGTTCGCTGCCATAGAATGTCGAGATGGTGCGAAACAGGTCGCGGTCGCGCACCAGCTTGACGAGAACATTGGCGCCGTCGCCGGTGTCAGCCATGGCGATGTCGAGATGCTGAACCCGCTGCGCGATGTCGGCAACGACTTTCGCAAGTTGCGCCTTTCGGTCCGGCCGATTGCCGTCGGCGAACACCCGCACCGGCCCGTCGTACTTTCGGATGCGGTCGACCCGGCCGGCCAGATGATATTCGGCGCCGAAGGCGGTCTTTAAAAATCCTTCAATGATCTCGCTGTCGGTGAATGTCTTCTTTTCAGCGCGCTGACGCGATGCGATGGCGGGAATTTCGGCGGATGCACATGGCGGCGAGACGGCCGCGTCGAAGGCGATTGCAGCCAACGCGACCGCGAATATCCGTCGAGCCTGGGAAGACCAATCAGGAGCGCTCATCGTAACGACGCTGCCGCAAGCGGCTGACGTACGCAAGGCTTGATCAGGCACCTGCCAGCACAAGTTCTCGTGCTTGACGCGGGCCTAGTTTTTCACGATCACCGTGGTGCCGACGGAGACGCGACTATAGAGATCGGTGACGTCGTCATTGGTCATGCGGAAGCAGCCGGACGACACCGCCTGACCGATGGTCTCCGGCTCGTTGGAACCGTGGATGCGATAAAGCGTCGAGCCCAGATACATGGCCCGCGCCCCGAGCGGATTGTCGATGCCGCCGGCCATGTGGCGCGGCAGGTCGGGGCGGCGCGCCAGCATCTGCGAGGGCGGGGTCCAGCTCGGCCATTCTTTCTTGGCGGAGATGCGGTGGGTGCCGCCCCAGCGAAAGCCGTCGCGGCCGACGCCGATGCCGTAGCGAAGCGCCTGGCCGTTGGGGAGCACGAGGTAAAGCCGCCGCTCGGCGGTGTTGATGAAAATGGTTCCGGGCGCATAGTTGCCGGCAAAGCTCACGGTCGCGCGCGGGATCGGGCTTGTGCCGCCGAGGCTGAAATTGGGCCCGCCTCCCATGATGTCGCGCATGTCGAAGCCCTGGGCTCGCGCCTGGTCGGCGCCGGCCAGCAATGTCACCGCCGCAAATAGCAAAGCAAAAGCCCGGATCATCTTCGCCCCCGCAAAAAAATCAAATTCAACGTGAGACAGGCCATAATTGGCGCGCTTTCGCAAGCAACGAGCCTGTGAGCGCGGTGATTTTCAATCATTGGCGTTACCGAAATAACACTGCCGCCGCGATGATGGCAGCGTGCGATCCTTCAATGAGTAGCCGCGAGCGCGGACGGCTCCCTCCCCCCTTGCGGGGGAGGGTTGGGGAGAGGGGGCCACGCGCGCGCAGCTGTGCGTGTAGCACCCCCACCCCCAACCCCTGAGAGCGAGCTTCGCTCGTCTTGACCCCGCAAGGGGGAGGGGAGCGAGAGATCGCGACGAACAGCAATGTCCGCGAACCCTTTGACGAAACGCGCTGGGAATGATTGATCTTCGACCAGTTTCAAGAAACGAGGCGGGAGTGGAACGATGAACGGTGCGGAAAGTCTGGTGCGGACCTTGGTCGCGGGCGGCGTTGACGTCTGCTTCGCCAATCCCGGCACCTCGGAGATGCATTTTGTCGCGGCCCTTGATCGGGTCGAGGGCATGCGCTGCGTGCTCGGCCTGTTCGAGGGCGTGGTGACGGGCGCGGCGGACGGCTATTTCCGCATGAAGGGCACGCCGGCATCGACGCTGCTGCACCTCGGGCCCGGGCTCGCCAACGGCCTTGCCAATTTGCACAACGCCAAGAAGGCCCATTCCGGCATCGTCAACATCGTCGGCCAGCATGCGACCTACCACATCGAATATAATGCGCCGCTGACTTCCGACATCGAGGGCCTGGCGCGGCCGATGTCGGCGTGGGTGCGCACTTCGCCGGACGCGAAATCCGTCGCCAAGGACGGCGCGGCCGCCATCGCCGCGGCCAAAAGCGCGCCGCCGCAGATCGCCACCCTGATCCTGCCGGCCGACACCGCGTGGAACGAGGCCGAGGGCATCGCGCAGGTCCCGGCGGAATCGCAGCGCGCCAATTACTCGTCGAAAGCCGTGGACAAGGCGGCGAAGGTGCTGCGCGGCGGCGAGGCGACGCTGCTGCTGCTCACCGGCAGCGCGCTGACCGAGCGGGGGCTGGCGCTGGCGGCGCAAATTGCCGGCAAGACCGGCTGCAAGGTGATGGGCCAGACCTTTAACCCGCGGATGGCGCGCGGGCGCGGGCGATTCTCGATCGACCGGATTCCGTACGTGATCGAGCAGGCGCTGCCGATCCTGAAAGATTTCCGGCACATCATCCTGGTCGAAACCAACGATCCCGTGGCGTTCTTCGCCTATCCCAACAAGCCGAGCCTGTTGAAGCCCGAGGGCTGCGAGGTCCTCCGCATGACATCCGGCGGCGAAAATTCGGTCGCGGCGCTGGAGGCGCTGGCGTCCGCCGTGGGTGCCAAACCGCAGGATGCAAAACCGCAAGCCCTGGTCGAGATCGCAAACCCGACGGGCGCGCTGACCTACGCCTCGATCGCGCAGGCGATCGCGATGGCGATCCCGGAAAACGCCATTGTCGTCGATGAATCCGTCACGACGGGGCGCGGTTTCTTTCCGCCGACCGCGGCGGCCGCCCCGCACGACTGGCTGCAGAACATGGGCGGCTCGATCGGGTTTTCGACGCCGGTCGCGACCGGGGCAGCTGTAGCATGTCCCGATCGCAAGGTGATCTGCATGGTCGGCGACGGCAGCGCGATGTACACCCTGCAATCGCTGTGGACGCAGGCTCGAGAAGGCCTCAACGTGACCACGATCGTGTTCGCCAACCGCATCTATCAGATCCTTCGAGGCGAATTCGACGGTGTCGGCGCCGGCGAGCCCGGACAGCGCGCGCTCGACATGTTGAAAATCGATCGCCCGGCGATCGACTGGGTCTCGCTCGCCAAGGGCATGGGCGTTGCCGGGCGCGCGGTCAGCAATGCCGACGATTTCAACAAGGCGCTGGCGGAAGCCATTGCCGAACGGGGACCGCGGCTGATCGAAGTGCAGATGTGAGGGCGAGGGTCGAATCATCGCGCGTGGCTTGCGACACTCGTCATGCCCGGGCAAAAGCGCGAAGCGCGTCTTCGCGCTAGATGTCCCGGGCATCCACACCTTGGCAAGAAAGACGTGGATGGCCGGGACGAAGCCTGGCCATGACGAGAAAAGCGACGCTAAGCTGTCTTTGCCGGAGGCAACATGCAGTCCGAGTTGAACAAGGTTGTAGCTGCGCTTCATGACTTCTACGCGCGCGAGACCCATTTGCTGGAAAAGGATCTCGGCGAGCGCACGCTCACCCACCGCCTGGCGGTGCACCTCGAAAAGCAATTTCCGGGATGGAACGTCGATTGCGACTACAACAGGCTGGGGGAGCGCACGCTGCGGCTTCCGAAGGGAACGATCGTCTCCACCGACGATCATCTCGGAAAATCGGTTTATCCTGACATCGTCGTGCATCAGCGGGAGATTCCCAATAACCTGCTCGCGATCGAAGTCAGGAAGGCGGCCAATCATCAGCCGCCGGAGCATGACCAGCACAAGCTGCGGGCGCTGACCGATCCGCATTTGTGGTTCGCCTACTGGATCGGGGTTTATCTTGTGCTGGGAAAGAAGAATGTCGTATCGGATGTCTACACCGGCGGCGTCATCGACCAGCCCATGTCCCTTTGGTTTTCCCAGCGGCTGAAGGATGCAGGCTTGGGGCTGGGGTAGAGTTTGATGGATCGGCGCCTCGACATCGCGTCAACGGAAGCGCGCTCCCTCTCCCTTTGGGAGAGGTGGAACGCGCCAGTTTCAATTCATGAATAAGATGCTGACAATGCAAAGGCTGCAAATGAGAATCTCGCTTACACGATCCATCCTCGCGACCGCTTTCCTGCTGGCGGCCGCGCCACTGGCCAAGCAAGCCTGCGCGCAAACTCCCGCCGCCGGATCGGCGGTCGACGCCGCCTATCAGGCCATTCTCGCCAATCCCAAAGTGATAAAAACCCTTGAGGACATCAAGGCCGACGACGACACGGCCTTCGCCGAGCAGAAGCGCATCACCGAAATCCCCGCGCCGCCATACAAGGAAAAAGTCAGGGCCGAATATTATCTGAAGCGGTTTCAGGAGCTGGGCTTCAAGGACGCTGCGATCGACAGCGAAGGCAATGTGATCGGCTTGCGCAAGGGCAGCGGCGGCGGCAGGCCGAAGCTGGTGGTGTCGGCGCATCTCGACACCGTGTTTCCCGAAGGCACCGACGTATCGGTGAAAGAGAAGGACGGCGTCATCCTGGCGCCGGGCATCGGCGATGACTCCCGCGGTCTCGCCGCGCTGCTGTCGCTGATCAAATCCATCAATGCCAACGGGATCGCAACCGTGGGCGATGTGATGTTCGTCGGCACCGTCGGCGAGGAAGAACTCGGCAATCTCAGGGGCGTCAAGGCGCTGTTCCGCGACCACGCCGACATCGACGGCTTCATCTCGATCGACGGGCTCGGCATCACCCGCGTCGTCAATCAGGCGACCGGGAGCCATCGCTACGAGATGATTTTCAAAGGCCCCGGCGGCCACTCTTTCCAGGAGTTCGGATTGCCGAGCGCGATCCATGCCATGGGCCGCGCCATTGCAAAGATCTCGGATCTGCAGACGCCGTCCGATCCCAAGACCACGTTTACGGTCGGCACCGTTGGTGGAGGCACCTCCGTCAACGCCATCGCCAGCGAGGCCAGGATGGCGGTCGACATGCGCTCGGATTCGACCGAGGAACTTTTGAAACTCGAGACCCGCCTGCTCGATCTCGTCAAGGCGGCGGTCGTGGACGAAAACGCGCGCTGGAAATCCGACAAGCTCACCGTCGAGATCAAGCTGATCGGCGACCGGCCCGCCGGCATCGTCGCGCTGGATTCCCCAATCGTCCAGGCCACGCAGCGCGCGGTGAGCGTCATCACCCGCGCGCCGCGCGTCACCTTTGCCGGCTCAAGCACCGATTCGAATCTCGCGATGTCGATGGGCATTCCCGCCGTGACCATCGGCGGCGGCGGCGCGGGCGGCAACTGGCACTCGCGCAACGAATGGTACAAACCGGTCGACGCGTATTATGGGCCGCAAAACGCGCTGCTGACGGTGTTGATGCTGACGGGGCTGGATGGGGTCACGAAGCCGGCGCTACTGGTGAGGGCGGGGAAGTAGGTTCGATGGTTCGCTTCTTACGCCAGCTTTGGCTGGTGGAAGCACAAGGGATCGAAGCTTGGACCTCTCCCGGGCTCGTGGCACTTTTCGAACATGAGTGGCCAAGGTGACCATGTTGGTTCGGGGGGGAAAGCGGACATTGGGCTTTCGTCGCCTTAGGTCAGCTTTTGACCCAACGGAGACATTGACCAATGTCTCGATGCCCTAGCCAAGCAATCAATTGAGCCATTAAAATGCGGTCTCCGGACCGTGTGGGGGCGGGCATGAAACGGCGCAAGTTCATCACGCTCCTGGGTGTTGCAACGGCGGCATTTCCACTCTCCGTGCGCGCGCAGCGCAGTTCGATTTGGCAAGTGGAGACTGTCTGGATTTCGATGTCATGTGCACGGTGATACCGGCCGAGCGGCGGGCGACTCTGACGGAATCTCGCTTGCGCCGGCCCTGGACACCACCGCGGCCGTGATCATCCTCGCGCTGCCATTACCCTGTGAATCGTTGTACGGGCCGAAGTCGCTAAAGAGGATAACAGTCCTGCGACAAATGCGCCTACGATCACGGGGATCAAGTCGCCGCGCCGGTCTTCTCTTTGTGCGTGCATCCGCCTGTCCCATTGCTTTCACGCGATCAAAGTGACGGTTGATCGCCGATGTGCGTGAAGCTGAGGTAGGTTCGCAATTCGCCGACACCCATTAAATTGAATTTTATTCGGTGCGGCCGTCTCGGCATAGCGCGCTGTGGATCTGCTGGGCCGCCCGCGGGCCTACCCGACCGCTCATCCACTCATCTGCCTCTCTCGTTCAACTCGACACTCGCCGCGATTCCACGAGCACGATCTTCCAAAGTAAACCTACATCTAGCTAAACTAAACTTCCGTTCAATGGCGTTCATCGGACTTACCCCTAGCTCTAGGCGTGACCATTGCCGCGGCTGGCATCAGTTTTGCCGGTGGCAACCGCCGGAGATAGGAAAGTCGGATGTTCGTGACGCTTGTGGCCGTTCTCTGTCATGTTTTGCCGGGAGGCCCCGGAGGTTGTGTCGAAGAAATCGTTACCGACAGCAACCAAAGCAACATCACCTTTCAGAGCTGCATGATCCAAGGCCAGATCGGCATTGCTAATTGGATGTCCGAGCATCCGATCTACCATGCCAACTGGACGCTCCAGCGCTATAAATGCGCGCCGGGTCATTACAGGCTGCACGTCAAAGCATGACCAATGAAAGAGACCGCGTGGTGCGTTCCGAGAGCGATCAGGCTGATACACAAGGAGCCGATGACATGAGCGATCATGATGAATGGATCGGCTATTCGCACTGGGGCATGTTTCCACTGGAACGAAAATCCTCGAACTAGCGCCCTGTGAGATATCTTCCAGAAGGAGTTCTCGATGTCGAAGTTTGCGATTGGCGATAGGGTCGATAAAGTAACCGACGACCAGGAAGGCGGCGTCGTTGTTGCCGTGTTCTCAACAGATGATGGCAATTTTAGATACGCCGTCGATATGGAAGGGTACGGCGCGCTCCAGTTTCTGACCGAGGAAAAACTAGTCGTTCACCCATGCTAGTCGGCTACGCCACCAGTCGCGTAGCGAGGCCGCCGCGTTCTGTTGCTCCGGCATCGCGCTGCACTCAGGCTGCTGTTCTGCCCGCCGCGCTCGCCTCGGCGACCTCGTCGAGCTTGCCGGTCTTGACGTCATAGATGAAGCCGTAAATCGGGATGTGTTTCGGCACCAGGGGATGACTGCGAATTCGCTGGACATCCTCGGTGACGCTTTTGGCGTTGTCATCGAAGGTGTGCCAGTGGATGTAGTGACCGGCGACGGAGCCGCCGCCGTGCTTCGGATTCGACCAGGTCTTGCCGTCGAACTGCGCG
>Ga0209331_1000766_pt1 | contig 11156 bp, 10 predicted proteins | sample JacPinW_OM3H0_M3_FD_187971 | JGI IMG/M metagenome (GOLD analysis project Ga0209331, IMG submission 187971) | Forest soil microbial communities from Algoma, Ontario, Canada - Jack Pine, Ontario site 1_JW_OM3H0_M3 (SPAdes) (version 2) | ecosystem: Environmental > Terrestrial > Soil > Boreal... | reverse complement strand
CTGCGTCGAGAAGTGGCAGGTCTGGATGATCGGATGAACGTGCTGGGCCGGGATCGGCGTCTGATAGGCCGGATTTGCGATCTGCGTGATAAAACTGCGGTTCTTGCCGAGCGCTTCGGCCAGACGCTGGCGCATGCCGGACGGCCGCTTGTCCAGCACATCCCGCAGCACCGCCTTGTAGGCGGCGATCAGGTCCTGAGAACCCACAGGCGTTGCTTGCGTGCTCATGCGACAGGGCCGGCATAACGCGCGATCGCGGCCCGCACCGGTCCGAGCGCCCCGGGCGCGACCGAAAAAATGCGCAAGCCCTGATCGAGCAGTGCAGCGACCTGTTCGGGGTCGCCGGCAAGGTCGCCGCACAGGCTCGCCTCGCGGCCCGCACCATCCGCATACTCCACGACATGCCTGATCAGATTGAACACCGCCCGCGAGGGCCGGGCCAGATCGGCGAGCTGCGGTTCGTCGCGGCTCGCGGCCGCCACATATTGAATGAGATCATTGCTGCCGATCGAAAAGAAGTCGGCATTGAAATCCTCGATCGTCAGCGCCGCTGCCGGCACCTCGACCATCATGCCGAGCGGCGGCATTTTTGCATGGCGTCCCTCGCGATGCAGTGCTTCGAGGGCTTGCTCGAACAGCACGCGGCACTGATCGAGTTCCTTTGGCACCGTGACCATCGGAATCATGACCTTGAGATTTCCGACCGTTGCGGCGCGGGCCAGCGCCCGCAACTGCTGGCGAAACACGTCGAGATGCCGCAACGACAATCGCACGCCGCGCACGCCGAGAAACGGATTGATGTCGCCTTGCTGCGTCAGCCCGGCGATCGGCTTGTCGCCACCGGCATCGAGCGTGCGGATGGTCACCGGTTTGCCGGCAGCCCATTCGAGCATGCGCCGGTAGATCTGGTATTGCTCTTCTTCAGTGGGCAGTTTTTCGCGACCCTGGAACAGGAACTCGGTCCGCATCAATCCGATCCCGTCGACGTGAGAGGGATCGAGACCTTCAAGTTCGGCAAGGCCGGTGACATTGATCATGACCTGAACCAGCTCGCCGGTTGCGGTAAGCACAGGACCTTTGAACGACGTCATGGCTTGCCGGGCTTTCGACTGCTCGGCACGACGCTGATCGTAGACAGCTCGCGTATCGCTATCGGGATTGACAATGAGAAGCCCGGCGTCGCCATCGAGCACCGCGTCGGTGCCGTTTTCGAGACGATCGACGTCCACGCCGACGATCATCGGCACGCCGCGCGATCGTGCGAGAATGGCGACATGGCTGGAGGGGCTTCCCCGCCGCAGCACCAATCCGCCGTCGCGCCAATCGGTCGCCAAAAACATCGACGGCGGCATGTCATCGGCCGCGACGATCGCGCCGGATGGCAAGGCCTGATCGGCCTCCCCCGCCAGATGCCGCAGCACGCGATCGCGCAAGTCCCGCAAATCGGAGGCTCGGGCACGGAAATAAGCATCGTCGGCACCATCGAACGACGCGATTTGCGAGGCAAGCGCTGTGCTCCACGCGCCATGCGCGGCCTCGCCACCGGCGATCAGCGCGAACGCGGGCTCGGCTAGATTATCGTCTTCCAGAAGCGCGATCTGGAACGACAAGATGGCTTCCGCATCATCGTCGCCGGCGTGTTGCGCGAGCACGGTAAGAGCCGTTTTGGCAGCCAGCAGCGCATCGACAAGTGCCCGATGTTCTTCCGCCACAGTCCGGGATTGGCTTGTTTCGTGCTTCGCGGGAGCCAAGCGCACGAGCGGGCCCAGCGCTATTCCGGGAACAGCGGGTCTCCCTTCAATGCGCCGCGCGGCTCGCCGCGTTCTATCGTCCATCCTGGAAATCTCCGTCGACAAGGGTCACCAGCGCCTCAAGTGCGGCCTTCGCGTCACTCCCCTCCGCGCGAAAATAGATCGTGGAATCCTTCGGCGCCTTGGTCGCCATCACCTTGACGATGCTCTTGGCGTCGACCCAGGGGCCATCCGGCGACAGGCCCAGATCGATACGCGATTCAAAGGCTTTTGCGAGTTTGGTCAGCTTGACCGAAGGGCGCGCATGCAAGCCCACCTCATGTCGCATTAGCACCGATGCCCGCAGTTTATTCATCACGCTTTCCTGCATCAAACCGGCGTCAGCTCTTCGGCGGTGCGGCGCACCGCCTCGAGCGTCGCTCCCGACGCCGCTTCGGTCGCCGCCATCACCGCGCCTTCGACCACCGGCGCGTTGCAAACGACCACGCGGCTACGGCGGTCTTCCGGCAACATCTCGATCGCCATCTCGCTGTTGGTTTCCGCGCCGCCGAGATCGACCAGAATGGCAACGCCCTTTTCCGACCACGCCTGATCGATCGCCTTCATGATCGCTTCGACGCTGGTACCCAATCCGCCGCCGGGATCTCCGCCGCACCAGCCGAGCGGCACCTCGCGGCCGACCATCTGCTCGACCATGAGCGCGGTGCCACGGGCGACGTCCGCCGAGTGAGACACAATGACGATACCGACATTTTCGCTCATGCTAGTCCTTCCATGAAATCTGCGACCGCATCGACGATCAACGCGGAGGACCGCGCGCCGGGGTCCATGTGACCGATGCTGCGGTCGCCCAGAAACGACGCGCGTCCGCGGATCGCCCGCATCGGGATGGTCTTTTCGGCGGCGGCCCTGGCTGTCGCCTTGAGCCGCGCGGTCAAATCGTCGCCGCCCTCGCGCAACACCCGGGCCACGGGAGTGAGCACGTCGAGCATGGTCTTCTGGCCGACATCGGATTTTCCGCGCGCCTTGACGGCTTCAATCGCGGCGGCAAATGCCTCGGCGGCCTGCTCACGCGTCGGCTCGTCCGCCAGCGATTTGCCGAGCGACATGAACAGCGTGCCGTAGAGCGGGCCGGACGCGCCGCCTACTCTCATCACAAGCGTGGTCCCGACGCCCTTCAGCGACTCGCCGAGATTCTTGGCGGAAAGCTCGTCGACGGCTGCCAGCACCGCTTCGAAACCGCGCTTCATGTTGGCGCCGTGATCGCCATCGCCAATGGCGCGATCGAGATCGGTGAGCTCGTCGGCGCTCGCAATGACACGGCGCGCCACGGTTTCGAACAGGCGTTTGCGGGCTTCGCGATCGATCGTCATGCACGCCCCCCTACGCCATCGCTTCCGACCCGGTTGCCGGCCTGATCGAAATAAAGCGGCTCGGTGAACTCGAGCGAGACCTGATCGCCGGCCTTTAGCTCCTGGACCGGGTCCGCCAGCGTCACCAGCGAATGGGTCGCGAGTTTTAGATGGACGTGGTTCTGGTCGCCGAGATGCTCGACCCAATGGACCTGTGCGAGCGGTCCCGGATGATCGGCCGAGGAAATCTTGATATGCTCGGTGCGCAAGCCGACGGTCCGCGCCTCGCGCGGCATCTTGTCGGTACGGAGTAGCTCGGCAGGGATCAGGTTGATGGCAGGCGTGCCGAGCCGGCTTGCGACATAGGCGCTGTTCGGCCGTTCATAGATCTCGCGCGGGGTACCGAGTTGAATCAGAACCCCCTCGCTCATGACGCCGATCCGGTCCGCCATCGTCATGGCCTCGATCTGGTCGTGCGTCACGTAGAGGATGGTGGTTCCCAATTCGCGCTGGATGCGTTTCAGTTCAAGGCGCAATTCGGCGCGAAGCTTTGCATCCAGCGAGGACAGCGGCTCGTCCATCAGATAGACCGCGGGCTCGCGGACCAGCGCGCGGCCGATCGCGACCCGCTGCATCTCGCCACCGGAAAGCGCGGTCGCGCGGTTGTCGAGCTTGCGCTCGATATGCAGCAGTTCCGCTACCTGCTGCACGCGCCGACGCACCGCCATCTCATTCGTCCGCCGCGCCGGCGAGCGCAGCGGAAACGCCAGATTGTCGTAGACCGTCAGATGCGGATAAAGCGAATATTGCTGGAACACGAAGGCGACGTCGCGCGCCGCCGGCACTGCCGCCGTCACGTCGCGTCCCTGGATCACTACATTGCCGCGATCGGGCTGCTCGAGGCCCGCGATCAATCGCAGCGTCGTCGTCTTGCCCGCGCCGGTCGGACCGAGCAGCACGACAAATTCACCGTTCGCTATGGAAAGTGAAAGGTCACGGACCGCTTCGACCGCGCCAAAACTCTTGCTGACTTCGACAAGGGCGACCTCAGCCATGACGTCCCCCCGCGTAAAGCGCCGAGGACAGCGCCTGTCCGCTCGCCGCGTCGAACAGGGAAAGCCGGTCCGGCCGCAGCGCGAGCCCGACCTGTTCGCCGACCCGGACGGTATTGGCCGATGGCAGTCGCGCCTTGATTTGCCCATTGGCCGTCGTCACCGTGACGATCTGCGTGGTGCCGAGATATTCGGCGCCGATCACCCGGCCGCGCAATTGCGATTGATCGGCGAACGACACGTTCTCGGGCCGGACGCCGAGTGCAAACTTGCCCTCGGCACGATCCTCGAACACTTCAGGCATTTCGACGGGAACGCCGTCGATCCGGATGCTGCGATCGCCACGGCGCAGCGAGGCCTCGACATTGATAAAACTCATCGGCGGCGCGCCGATGAAATCGGCCACGAACATCGTGTTGGGGCGATCGTAGATCTCCTGCGGCGTGCCGATCTGCTCGACCAGGCCCTGATTCATGATGACGATACGGTCCGCCATCGCCATCGCCTCGAGCTGGTCGTGGGTGATGTAAACCGTGGTCGCGTCGATGCGATCATGCAATTCGCGCAGCTCCCCGCACATCAATCTGCGAAACTCCGAATCGAGCGCGCCGAGCGGCTCATCCATCAGAAATGCCTTGGGCCGGCGCACGATGGCACGTCCCAGCGCAACGCGCTGCCGGTCGCCGCCGGAGAGCCCGCCGACCCGGCGATCCAGGAGATGATCTATTCTCAAAAGTCGCGCGGTTTCCTCGACGCTCTTTTTAATCTCGGCGCGCGGGTAATTCTGGCATTTCAATGGAAAGCCGATGTTCTGGCGCACGTTCATGTGCGGGTAGAGCGCAAACAGCTGGAACACAAAGGCAATGTCGCGCGCCGACGCCGGCAGCGCGGTGACGTCTTCGCCATCGAGCAGGATGCGGCCCGAGGTCGGCAGTTCGAGTCCCGCCATCATCCGCAAGGTGGTGGTCTTGCCGCAACCGGACGGACCGAGGATGACGAAGAACGAGCCCTGATCGACCGTGAAGTCCACGCCCTTCACCGCGGTGAACGAACCGAATGTCTTGGCGACGTGCTCTACCTTGATCTCTGCCATATCAGCTCAATCCGGAAAATGGCTGACGATCACAAAGCCGATCGTGCCGGCCAGGATCGTGACGAAGGAATAGCTATAGAGGTCCAGAGACAGCGGCTGCATCAGCATCACCACCCCAAGCCCGATCAGCGCCATCGCAGCCACCTCGCAGGGGCCGCGACGCAGCCAGAGCGGCCATCTCGATGGAATTTGCGCCAGTCTCTCGGTCATTTGCGCACCGCCCCAAAGGTGATGCCGCGCAACAAATGCCGACGCAGCAGGATGGTGAAGCACAGGATCGGGATGAAGAATAAAGTCGTTGCGGCTGCGACCGCGGGCCAGTCCTGGCCGCCCTCGCCGATGATGAAGGGAATGAACGGCGGCATGGTCTGGGCGTCGCCGCTGGTCAGCAGCACCGCGAAGGCATATTCGTTCCAGGCGAAGATCAAACAGAAGATCGCGGTTGCCGCGATGCCGGTGGTTGCCTGCGGCAGCACCACCTTGAAGAAGGCCTGTAGCCGCGAGTAGCCGTCGACCATCGCGGCCTCTTCATATTCGCGCGGGATTTCATCCATGAATCCCTTCAACAGCCATACCGCCAGCGAAACGTTGACGGCGGTGTACAAGAGAATCATCCCGAGTTTTGTATCGGTGAGCCCAAGCTGCCGGAACATCAGATAGATCGGGATCGCGACCGCGATCGGCGGCATCATCCGCGTCGACAGGATGAAGAACAGCAGGTCGTCGGCCAGCGGCACCCGAAAGCGCGAAAACGCGTAAGCGGCAATGGTCCCAAAGCACACCGCAAGGAAGGTCGAGCCGAAGCCGATCACCATCGAGTTCACAAAGCGCGGCACCACTTTCGACGGCCCGCCGATCACCATGTTGCGCGAGCGTACCAGCCGTTCGTACCAGGTTTGCGGCGGCGGCAGGCTTGCCAGGAATTCGGGCGTCTGCCGCGAGCGCGTGGTGAACAGGTTGACGTAGCCTTCCACCGATGGCTCGAATAGAATTTTTGGCGGATAGGCGATCGAATCCGGCGGGGTCTTGAATCCCGTGAGGAAGATCCACAACAACGGCAGGATGGTCACGATCGCATAAGTCACGACGATGATCGAAGCCATCGTCTTCGACCATCGTGATGGCTCCGCCACGGAATATGCACCGGCGCTGATGCTCATCGCTGCTTCACCCGGTTGAGGGCTTTGACGTAGATGTTTGCGGCACCAAACACGGTGACGAACAGAATGATCGCGAGCGCCGACGAATAGCCGGTGCGCCATTTCTCGAACGCCTCGCGCTTCAAGGTGATCGAGGCCACTTCCGTGGTCGATCCCGGGCCGCCCGAGGTCAAGAGATTGACCATGTCGAACATCTTGAAGTTCTCGATCGCCCGGAAAAGAATGGCGAGCATCAAGAACGGCATCACCATCGGCAGCGTGATCGACCAGAACTGCCGCCAGGGCGAGGCACGATCGACCTCGGCTGCCTCATAGATGTAGTCCGGTATCGAGCGCAAACCCGCAAGGCAGATCAGCATCACATAGGGCGTCCACATCCAGGTATCGACCATGATGATCGACCAGGGCGCCAGCTTGACGTCACCGATCATCTGGAACGAGCTCGGGTCTACCCCGGTGAGCAGCGCGATCGCGCTGTTGAACAGTCCGATCTGCGGCTGCAGCAGAAAGGTCCAGAAATTGCCGACCACCGCCGGCGACAGCATCATCGGCAGCAGGATGATCGTGGTCCAAAAACTGTGACCGCGGAATTTGCGGTTGATCAGGAGTGCCAGCCCAAAGCCGAGCACCAGTTCGAGCGCGATCGACCACAGCACGAAATGGGCGGTCGCCTGCATGGCGTGCCACACCTCGCCGTCGGTTAAAATGTCGCGGTAATTGTCGAGGCCGATATAGCGGATCGGCGCATTGGGACGATTGGCCCGGTAGTTGGTGAAGGAGAGCTGGATCGTCCACAATAGCGGAAAAATGTTGATCGCGAGCAGCAGCAGTACCGACGGCGTGATGAACAGCCAGGCGATGGCCTTATCGGACATGCCGCGGAATCGCAATGCCAGTCGGCGTGGCGTCCGGGCAACGGCCTGCTCGGCGAGAGTGCTCATGTTTGCCCTGTCGTTCACAGATCCGGTACACGCTCAAGGAGGCGGTCTCCCGATCCCCAAAGGGATCGTCGAGGATCGGGAGACCTGTGGTTGATCAGACTAGATCTTACCTTCGTCCTTGAACACCTTTTGCCAATCCTTGACCAGAAGATCGAGCGCTTCCTGCGCCGTGCCCTTGTCGGCCACGACGTAGTCATGGACGCGTTTCTGCATGTCGAGCAGCAGCTCGGCATAAGAGGGCTCAGCCCAGAAGTCTTTCACCATATCCATCGACTTCAGGAAGTCGGCGGCAAATGGCGCACTCTTCGCGAAGCCCGGATCGTTGAGCACCGCCTTGTGGCAGGAATAGCCGCCGAGCGCCCACCACTTCTTCTGCACGTCGGGCTGCGCGAACCATTTGATGTAGGCGAGCGCGTCGTCCCGGTGCTCGGAGTAGGAGACGACCGATATCCCCTGCCCGCCGAGCTGAGTGAACTGATATTTCTGCTTCGGATTGACGAAGAAGCCGATCTTGTCGCCGCCGACATTCGGATCCTTGTAGAGGCCGGGGAAGAACGCGAAGAAGTTCATCTGCATCGCGACCTGTCCGGACTTGAAGGCGTCGAGGCCCTCCGACATGTAGGCGTTGCTCATGCCGGGCGCGGTGCAGCACTTGTAGAGGGACTTATAGAATTCCAGTCCCTTGACCGCGTCGGGCGAATTGACAAAGCCCGCCATCTCATAGGGCTTCTTCGGATTTTCGTATTGGAAACCCCAATCGTACAGCACGTTGGTCACGCCCATCGTGATGCCTTCGGAGCCGCGTTCGGTATAGATGTAGGCGCCGTAGACCTTCTTGCCGTCGATCTCGCGTCCCTGAAAGAACTCGGCGATCTGTTTGAGTTCATCATAGGTCTGGGGCGGAGCAAGGTCGCGGCCGAACTTCTTCTTGAATTCGGCCTGGATTTCCGGCCGGGCGAACCAGTCCTTGCGGTAGGTCCAGCCGATCGCGTCGCCCATGGCCGGCAGCGCCCAGTAATTCGGCGTGTTCTTGGGCCATTCGGAATAGCCGACCACGGTCGCCGGCATGAAGTCGTCCATCGAAATCTTCTCTTTGGCGAAGAAATCGTTGAGCTTGACGTAGTGGCCATTCTCGGCAGCGCCGCCGATCCATTGGCTGTCACCGATAATGACGTCGCAGAGTTTTCCCTTCGAGTTGAGTTCGTTGAGGAAGCGGTCGGCGTAGCTCGTCCACGGGACGAACTCATACTTCATCGCAACTCCGGTCTTGCTGGTGAAGTCTTTCGAAAGTTCCACCAGCGCGTTGGCCGGGTCCCACGCCGCCCAGCACAACGTCAATTGCTTTGTCTGGGCAACGGCCTGACTGCCGAGACACGAGGCGACCACAACCGCGGTCACCCCCAATGCACGCATCGTTTGGATCATTACAACCTCCCTGTTGTCGCAGGCGATTGCCTGCTCGTCTTGCCAATCACGCTTCGCCATCCCGGCGGTCATGCACGCAGACTGAGTGCGCCTCGCTCTAAAGTGAGGGCGAGGCTATGTTTAGTATTATTGTTAAGTCGGAGCCTTTCACTAAACATATTGGGTGTCAATCAGGGCGTCTAAATCTTTTTCCAAAGCGAAGTAATTGCTGCAGTGCAACCGTTATCGGTCCGACATCGCGCGCAGACCAATCGACGTGTGGGAGTCCACCTTGTTTAGTGAATTTGGCTGACAAGGCCCTCTGCGCATTCGCGGATTCGCCCGCGATGGCGAGGCGCGGCTACTGCGTCAAACCGCTTGCGGGCTCCGCTTCCGGCTGAGCCTCTCGACTGAGAAAGATTTTCCGGAGCGCAGGCGCAACGACCAGCAGAAGGATAGGTCCGATGAACATGCCGCCCACCACCACCGTCGCCAACGGACGCTGCACCTGGCTGCCGATCCCGTGCGAGAGCGCCGCCGGAAACAATCCGACGCCGGCGGAGAGCGCCGTCATCAACATCGGCCGCATGCGCTGCTCGGCACCGTGAAACACCGCTTCGGCGATTTCCATGCCGGAAGCGCGCAGCTCGCGGAAATAAGTGATGTTGAGGATCCCGTCCATCACGGCGACGCCAAACAGCGAGATAAAACCGATCGCCGCCGAGACGCTGAAATCTAGACCGGCGAGATAAAGCGCGATCAGGCCGCCGCCCACCGAAAACGGGATGCCGGCGACCGCCAACAGGCTGTCGCGCAGCGAATTGAACAGGCCATAGAGCAAAATGAGGATCAACAGCAGCGTGATGGGAACAACGATCATCAGCCGCTGTTTGGCATTTTGCAAATCCTCAAACTCTCCCGCCCAGAGGATCTGGTACCCGTTCGGCAGTTTTACAGCTCTCGCAACGCGCTCCTGGGCTTCGGCAACGGTACTGCCGAGATCGCGGCCACGGACACTGAATTTGACCGGGATGTAACGCTGGCTGCGCTCGCGGTAGATGAAGGAGGCCCCCGTATCCAGCGAGATGTCGGCGAGTTCGCTCAAGGGAATATAGGCGTTGGTTCCCGACGGTGTCGAATAGGCTACCTTAACCGTGCGGATCGTATCGATGCTCTGGCGAAATTTCGGATCGAGCCTGACCGCCAGGCTGAACTGACGGTCGCCTTCCAGCACCGTCGTCGCGTTGGTGCCGCCAAGCGCCGCCTGCACGACAGTATTGACGTCGCCGGTATTGAGGCCGTAGCGGGCAGCCTTTTCGCGGTCGACCCTGATGTTGAGGTTGGGCTGACCGAGCACGTGAAATATTCCGAGGTCGGCGACGCCCTGCACTTTTGTCATTTCGGCCATCACCTGGGTCGAGAGCAGTTCCAGCACCTTCAAGTTCGGCCCGACGATCTTGACCGAGTTGGCGCCCTTGACGCCCGACAAGGCCTCTTCGACGTTGTCCTGGATGTATTGCGAAAAATTGAATCCGATGCCCGGCAGCTCGTCGCTGAATTCCTTCTGCAGCTCTTCGGTCAGCGCCTCCTTGGTGAGGTGGGCCGGCCATTCGTCGAAAGGCTTTAATGGCGCGAACAATTCGACATTGGAGAATGGCGAGGCGTCGCTGCCATTATCGGGACGGCCGTGCTGCGACACCACGGTGATGACTTCCGGATGCCGCAACAGGATCTCGCGCATCTTCGCGGTCGCCGCAGTGCCGGCATCGAGCGAGATCGTCGGCGGCATCGAGGCCCTGATCCAGAAATTGCCCTCCTCCAGCGCCGGGAGGAATTCGCTGCCGAGCCGCGACGCGGCGCCGGCGCTCAGCACCAGAAACAATATCCCGAGCGTCACTGCAACTCCGGTGCGCGACAGCGCCCATCGCAGCACAGGCGTGTAGGACGCGCGCAGGGCCCGAACGATAACGGTTTCGGTCTCTTCGATTTGCTTGGGCAGTACCAGCGACGCCAGCACCGGCGTCACGGTGAATGTCGCCAGCAAGGCGCCGGCGAGCGCATAGCCATAGGTTCGCGCCATCGGCCCAAAAATCTGGCCCTCGACGCCTTGCATCGTAAACAGCGGCACGAATGCGGTGACGGTGATGGCAGCGGTAAAGAACACGGCCTTGTCAACTTGCAGCGCGCTGATGAAGATCAAGCGCAACCGCTCGGTCCAGGTCTTGTTCGATGTCCGGTCGGCAGCCGCTGCTGCGGTCGGATCGGGCCCCCAAAAACCCTCCGCCAACCGGCTGAGCAGCGACTGGCGGTGCTCGGTGGTCGACTGGAAATTCCGATAGATGTTTTCCATCATGATCACGGCGGAATCGACGATGATGCCGAAATCGACCGCGCCGAGCGACA
>Ga0209331_1000765_pt1 | contig 11160 bp, 7 predicted proteins | sample JacPinW_OM3H0_M3_FD_187971 | JGI IMG/M metagenome (GOLD analysis project Ga0209331, IMG submission 187971) | Forest soil microbial communities from Algoma, Ontario, Canada - Jack Pine, Ontario site 1_JW_OM3H0_M3 (SPAdes) (version 2) | ecosystem: Environmental > Terrestrial > Soil > Boreal... | reverse complement strand
CTGCCGACATCGCTTCGATCAGGGTGAGACCAAAACCTTCGTTGCGCGAGGTGAAGGCATAGATCGTCAGCCGCTGGTACCAGCGCTGCACCTCCTCGATTGTAAGCTCGCCCGTGATGACGATGCGCGATTGAAGCCCCGCGGCCTCGATCCGCTTTTTCAGATCGTTTGCAAACACCATCTGCTCGGGCGTGATCGCGCCGATCATGACGGCGCTGAAATCGGGATAGCGCGGCAACAGCCTGCACATCGCCTCGACAAAGACATCGCTGCCTTTTTGCGCGCGCACGCGTCCAAAACAGCCGATGGCGTAGCGGCCCGGCAATCCGGTTTGCGCGAATGCCGCACCGCGGTCGGCGGGCGGCACATAGATATCGGTATCGACCCCGTGCGGAATGACCGTTGCTTGCACTTTAAGAAACGACGCCGAGATGTCGCTGGTGGCGATGATCGCATCCATCCTTCGGATCAGCCAGCGCGTGATCCAGCTGTGATGCCGCTGCGCCGCCGATGTGAACACCAGTTTTAGCGGCCAGCCGAGGATGCGCAGCAAGACGCCCGCGATCATCTCGTTGTTGCGCCGCGCATGCCAGATCACGGAATTGCGGCGGCGCCATAATTTAAGGAGATCGGCGAAACCCATGCGCACGATGCCGTCGGGCGCATCGGGACCGAGCCATGCGGCAGCGCACATTTTTGCCAGTCGCGGCGCCACCATTCGGTTGGTCGCGGTAACGCCCGAATAGCGCCTGTGCAGATTTGGCACGATCAGCTGCAGATTGTCGGCGGAAATCTTCTCGATGCTCACGCAAAACTCCGTTTCGCGAGAGTTCCTATACGCAACATTAAGCATAGTGGCCAGTTCACTTACGCCGAAACCCACTCTTCACCGCGTCGGCGATAGCATCTGCCTAAATAGAGGGGAGACGGGTGAACTCATGACCGTGCTTGTCACCGGCGGCGCCGGCTATATCGGAAGTCACACAGTTCGCGCGCTGACGGACGCCGGCGAAAGCGTCGTCGTGATCGACAATTTGTCGACCGGCTTTTCCCAATTCGTGCCCGAAGGCGTGGCGCTGTTCATCGGCGATGCCGCCGACGAAAACCTGGTTGAAGGCGTGATATCAGCGCACCAGGTGGAAACCATCATTCATTTTGCGGGCTCCGTGGTGGTGCCGGATTCGATGCGCGATCCGCTCGCCTATTACCGCAACAACACCATGACCACGCGCAGCCTGCTCAATGCGGCGGTGAAATGCGGTGTCAACCGTTTTGTCTTTTCATCGACGGCGGCAGTGTACGGCAATCCGGACCATGTGCCGGTTCCCGAGCATGCGCCGACGCGGCCGCTGTCGCCTTACGGCTCGTCAAAGCTGATGACCGAAATCATGTTGCATGATGTGGCCGCCGCGCACGGCATGAATTATGTCGTGCTGCGCTACTTCAACGTCGCCGGCGCCGATCCCCAGGCGCGCATCGGACTTGCAACCGTCGGCGCGACGCATCTGATGAAAATCGCGGTCGAGGCGGCGACTGGACAGCGCGCCAAGATCGACGTGTTCGGAACCGATTACCCGACGCCGGACGGAAGCTGCATCCGCGATTTTGTCCATGTCACCGATCTGGCCCAGGCCCATCGCGCGGCGCTGTCTTACTTGCGCGGCGGCGGCACTTCCATGACGCTGAATTGCGGCTACGGCCGCGGCTATTCGGTCAAGGAGATCATCGAGGCGGTGCGGCGGATCTCCGGGCGTAATTTTGCGGTTCAATACGCCCCGCGGCGGCCCGGCGACGTCATGACCATGATCGCGGACACGACGCTCATCCGTTGGACGCTGAACTGGACGCCGCAATATGACGATCTCGAGGCCATCGCCGCGCATGCGCTCAAGTGGGAAGAGAAATTGTTCCGGGAGCGCCACGGCGAGTTGCAGCACGCGGTATCGGCCTAAAATCCGGCTCGACGCAAGCCCTGATTTGGCTTGAAAAACCACGATTTAGCGGGCAAGGAGGCATTCGCATCAACCTGACGCGCGGGCGGCTCGCCGCCCACCGCCGTCCATGGAGCGCGGATGGCCCCGTTTCCGAAGAAAATTACTGACGACCCCTACGGGGCGGTGATCCTGATTCGCCGCCTGGTCATGGAACAAGGGGTGACCTATTGGCGGCGCTATCTGCTTGCGCTCGTGCTGATGGGCGTCTCCGCCGGCGCAACGGCCGGATCGGCCTGGGTGCTCGGCCAGGTCATCAACCAGGCCTATATCAACAAGAACGTCCGCGGCATCGTGATCTGGTCACTGGTGATTACCGTGCTGTTCGCGATTAAGGGTGCCTCGACTTACGGGGGCACCGTGATCCTCTCCAAGATCAGCAACGCCATCCTTGCCAACAATCAGCGGGCGCTGTTTGCCAAGCTGATGAACGAAAGCGTCGGATTTTTTTCCGAGCGGCATTCCTCCGAATTTCTGGCCCGGCTGACGGCGGGCGCGAAATCGATCACCGACGTTCTCAATTCGCTGATCAACGCGATTGGACGGGATTTGCTGCTTCTGATCAGCCTCGCCGTCGTCATGGTGATGCAGGATCCCTTCATGTCGATGCTGGGACTGTTAGTGACGCCGCCGGCAATGCTGGTGCTGCGCAAGCTGGTGAAGCGAATCAAGGGACTGGCCTACACCCAGTTCACCGGTACCGCCGACATTCTCGAGACCATGCAGGAATCACTGCAGGGCATCCGCACCGTCAAGGCGTTCACGCTCGAACAGACCATGCGCGAGCGCATCGACGCCAGCATCGCAGCTGTCGAGCGCAACGCCAACCAGATGGCGCGGGTCTCCAACCGTTCCAACCCGCTGATGGAGATGCTCGGCGGTTTCGCGGTCGCGGCCTGCCTGCTCTACGGCGGCTATAGCGTCCTGGCGCTGGCCGCAACACCAGGGCAGTTTTTTTCTTTCCTGTCGGCCTTTTTGTTGGCGACCGAGCCCGCCAAACGCCTGGCGCGGCTCAACATCGAGTTGAACAGCAATCTGGTCGGCGCGCGGATGCTGCTGGAAGTCGTCGACAGTCCCGCCAGCGAACGATCCGACGACGACAAACCGTCGCTGAAACTATCCGATGCCCGGATCGAATTGCGCGACGTCAGCTTCGCCTACCGCCCCAACGAGCCTGTACTCAACCGCATGAGCTTTGTTGCCGAACCCGGAAAGGTCACGGCATTGGTCGGTCCCTCCGGCGGCGGCAAGTCGACGGTGCTGGCACTGCTGTTGCGCTTCTACGAGGTGACCCGAGGCGACATTCTGATCGACGACCAATCAATCTCCGCGGTATCGCGCCGGTCGCTGCGCCAGCAGACCGCCTATGTCGGCCAGGATGTCTATCTGTTCCGCGACACCATCCGCGAGAACATCGCCTTCGGCAAGCAAGGCGCGACGGAAGACGAGATCATCGAGGCCGCGAAGGCGGCTTGCGCGCATGAATTCATCATGAGCTTCCCGCTCGGCTATGACACGCCAGTCGGCGAGCACGGTACACAACTCTCCGGTGGCCAGCGCCAGCGCGTCGCGGTGGCCCGCGCGCTGCTCAAGAACGCACCGATCATCCTGCTCGATGAGGCGACTGCGGCGCTTGATTCCGAGTCCGAGAAGCAGGTGCAGGAGGCGATCGAGCATCTCTGCCAGAACCGTACCACCATCGTCATCGCCCATCGCCTGCACACCATCATGCACGCCGACGCCATCCTGGTGGTCGAGGGCGGCGAAATCGTCGAGCGCGGACGGCATGATGATCTGTTGCGCCGTGGCGGCCGTTATGCCTCGTTCTTCCGTCTGCAACATCGCGAGACCGGGCCGCTGGCGCTGGCGCCCATCAGCGCAACCGCATAACCATCACCTGAGAGCGGATGCAACTATGAGGCCAAGAACGGCAAGGGTCAGGGCATATTTGAGCGCGTAATAGACTCTGCGGTTCCACTGTTTGACGCGGCGTCCGGCCAAATGGATCTCGTAGAGCCAGCCGAACACCTTGTTGAGCACGCCGACATGCTCGCCGTCCACATTCTGGGTAGCAGACGCCTTGACGATGTGATGGCTGACGTAACGGTTGATCGCAGTCAAAGGGGCGTACTTCATCGGCCGTTCAACATCGCAGAACAGGATGATTCGAGTTTGATCGGTCGCATTCTCGGCGCTGTGAATGAAGGTCTCGTCGAACATGAAAGCCTGCCCGTCGCGCCAAACGCATTGCACGCCATCGACCAGGATTCGGCATTTGTCCGAATTGGGGGTGACCAATCCGAGGTGATAACGCAATGAGCCGGCGAATGGATCACGGTGGGCGCCAAGCTTTCCTCCGGGCGGCAGCAATGCAAACATGGCGCCGTGGACGCTCGGTATCGAGTTCAGTAGCTCAACTGTCTTCGGGCACAGCGCGCGTGCCGACGGCAGAAAGTCGTCGTACCATTTGAGATAAAAGCGCTTCCAACCGCTCTTGAAGAACGAATAAAAACCCCAGTCATTGTTGGTTGCTGCTGCCCGTATAAAACCCTCGTCGAACAGCCGCACCGCTTCGTCACGGATCGTCTCCCAATTGTCCTGAAGTCTTGCCAATTCAGGAAAGTGGTCAACCGAGATCACCGGCTCGTTCGGCACCGCCGAGCCCGCGTACATCAGCACGTTGTAAGGGGCAAGGAACGTCGAGTGATCGCCGAGCTGACGCCCGATCCGAAGGCGCTCACGACCGCGGAAATGGACGTACATAGTGCACGCCGCGAGGATATAAATGCCGACAAACTGTGGCGCGAGAAGCTGTTTCAGCATATCCCGTTCCTGTGACCCTGGTCCCCCAAAACTCGCGTGGTCCGCACGTATTTAGCAAAAGCCGATCCGGGGTGGAAGCGTCCAAACAAGAAACGCGAGGCGGGAGACAGCGCAGTTGCTGCCGCGACAATTCAAATTTATTTCATCAGGCACCTGGTTTTGGCAACGTGGCTGGACGCGAGTCCTGGCCGGCTCACCGCGGAACTCGACCTAGGGCGGGACGATTCCAGCGCGCACGACACGCAAGATGTTGTCGCCCATGACCTTCCGTATGTCGGTCTCCGAACAGCCGGTATTCAAGAGGGCTTGAGTAACAGTGACGACCTGGCTCGCGCGTCAAAGCCCGTGGTTGTCGAACCGTCGAAGTCCGAGCCAAGCCCGACGTGATCAATGCCCACGAGATCGCGGACATGGGCAATGGCTCGCGCCGCGTCCTTCGGATCAGTGGAGCAGATTGCCCCTTTCCAATGCCGATCACGCCGCCGGTCTTGGCAACACCGGTGATTTCCTCGTCGGTCGGGTTGCGATTGACCTTGCATGTCGCCTGGACGCCGCCATGGCTGAAGACGACCGGGCGCGTGGCCATTGCCAGTACGTCGGCAACTGTCGCATGACTGGCGTGCGCCAGATCGACGATCATTCCCAGAGCCTCCATCCGGCGCACGACCTGGTGGCCGAGCGCTGTCAGCCCGCCTTTTCCGACCCCATGCATGGAGCCCGCGACGTCATTGTCGAAGAAGTGCGCAAGGCCAGCCATTCTGAAGCCGGCGGCGTAGAGCACATCCAGATTGGCGATGTTGCCCTCGAGATCCTGCAAGCCATCGATCGACAGCATGCCGCCAACCACCGAATCCCCGTTTCTTCGATCGGCAAGCAGGCGATCGATGTCCGATGGAGCACTGATCAGCCGCAGCCGTCCGTCCGACCGTTCGGCAAAGCTTCACCTCCCGGATTTCACCGCTCGTTACTGTTCCCCGGCACTAGCCCCGATAGGCGCAATCGCGTAAATACGACCTGTTCTCCCTCCTTAACCCATTCAGGCCTCCTTTTCATGAACGCCACATCCTTCGTCATTCCGGCCCCGCCGCAGGCTTCGATCCCGGTTGCCGGCGACACCAAATCGTTTCCGGTTCGCCGCATCTGGTGCGTCGGGCGTAATTACATCGAGCACATCCGCGAGATGGGCAATGACGAGCGGGCGCCGCCGTTCTTTTTTGCCAAGCATGCCGACATGCTGGAGGGCGACGGCGCCACCATCCCCTACCCGCCGCTGACCAAAGATCTGCATCACGAGGTCGAATTGATCGTCGCCATGAAGAGCGGTGGCCTCAACATTCCCGCCGACAAGGCGCTCGACCACGTCTACGGCTACGGCGTCGGCATCGACCTCACCAGGCGCGACCTGCAGCTCGCCGCGCGCAAGAAGGAGCGGCCGTGGGAGGTCGGCAAATCGTTCGACCACTCCGCGCCCTGCAGCGCGCTGCAGCCGGCCTCGAAAATCGGCCATCCGGCCAAGGGAAAAATCTGGCTCTCGGTCAACGGCACCGAGCGGCAGAAGGGCGACCTCACCGAATTGATCTGGAGCGTGCCCGAGATCATCTGGCAGCTTTCGCAACAGGTCGAGATCGGCGCCGGCGATATCATCATGACGGGGACGCCGGCCGGCGTCGCCGCGCTGTCGCCCGGCGACGGCATAGAATGCGGGGTCGACGGCATCGGCACCCTCAAGGTCACGATCGGCAAGCCTGCGGGATAGCCGGCTTTCGCCGCCCAAGCACCAAACACTGAGCCCCGGACCCGCGTCCGGGCTTTTTGCGTTAAATTTCGCGCGTCCACTCAATGGAACTACTGAGAAATTCGGAGTCCGTTAACCATAAGCACATAAAAATGGGCCGTTAGCCCTCACCCTCGCGCCGGAGCCGCCGATGACCCCCGACTGGAACGCTATCCGCCTCGATATGCTTGAGATCGATGAGCCGATGCGGGCGACGCTGCGCGAGATGCGGCCGTTTTTCGCCAAATCGCTGCCGGGCATCCTGAAGCGGTTCTACGACATGGTTCGGCAGCACGAACCAAGCTGCGGCATCTTCAAGGACGGCGCGATGCAGGAAGCGGTCCGCATGCAGCTGCAGCACTGGGACCTGATCAGCGGCGGCGATTTCGGTCTCGCCTACATCAGTTCGATCACGGGCTTTTGCGAATTCAACCAGCGCAACGGCGTCGCGCCGCAATGGTATGTCGGCTGCCGTCCGATGTTCATCGCCAAGGAGCTGATGAAGGCGGTCGAGACCGAAGTTCAGGTGCCGCGCTTCGGCCAGGCCGCGCAGGCCGCACGCGACAAGAAAGTAATGATGCTCAATGCCATCGCCAAGGCCAACATGCTGGACTCTGAAAACCTCGTCGCGGTCTATTTCGGTTCCAACCGCCAGGCCCGCAAAGATACCATCGCGCAAGCCAGCGAGCGCTTCCGCGCCATCATCACCTCGTTATCGGCGGCCTCCGGCGACTTGGAAAAAACCGCGCGGACGCTGACCGACAATGCCGATAACACCACGCGGCTCGCGAGCGTGGTCGCCAATGCCTCGGAGAACGCCTCCAACAACGTCCAAGCAGTGGCGTCGGCGACCGAGGAACTTGCAAGCTCAGTGCGCGAGATTTCATCGCAGGTTCAGGAATCCAGCCGCGTGGCGCTGAGCGCGGTGAAGCAGGCCGACGAAACCGATGGGCGCATCAACGCGCTGTCGCAGGCCGCCAGCCGGATCGGCGACGTGATCAAGCTGATCACGTCAGTTGCCGAACAGACCAACCTTCTTGCGCTCAACGCCACCATCGAGGCGGCGCGCGCCGGTGACGCCGGCCGCGGTTTTGCGGTGGTGGCGCAAGAGGTCAAGGCGCTGGCTTCGCAGACGGCGAAGGCGACCGACGAAATCGGCATCCAGATCGCGGGCATGCAGACCGCAACCCAAGAGGCGGTCGGCTCGATCAAGATGATCTCGTCGACCATCGGCAAGATTTCCGAAATCACCAGCGCGATCTCGGCGGCGATCGAGGAACAGGGCGCTGCAACCCAGGAAATCTCCGGCAATATCCAGCGCACCGCTTCAGGCACGTCCGAGGTCGCCGGCACCATCGCCGAAGTCAGCCAGGGCGCCACCCAGACCGGCGCAGCATCGAGCCAGCTATTGTCGTCGGCGAAGCAATTGTCGGTGTCGACCGCCAGCCTGCAGTCCGAGATCGACGGATTTCTGAAATCGATCGCGGCGGCGGCGTGAGGGTTCGTCTAATCCAACGTCGTCATGGCCGGGTATAGCCGTCCGAAGGACGGCGTCGCTTCCGCTCGCCTATGACCCGGCCATCCACGTATTTTTGCGCGACAAGAAAGTAAGACGTGGATCACCGGGTCAAGCCCGCTGATGACACCTCTTTGGTGACTTAGCCCCGCGCCATCGCCTGCAGCCCCTTGAACGTCAGGCGCTTGGGGTCCTTCACGCCGGCGAGATAAAGCCTGCGGATGAAGGCGGTGACCTGCTCGCGGTCGCAGTCTGTGAGAGCAATCACGGCATCAACGGCAATTCGTTGGGCGTCCATTAGCTTTCTCATGGTGTCAGGTACCTTGCCCGCACAGCGTAGAATTGACCCGTTAATACCGCGTTAACTTTCTCCTCATGATGGCCGATTCGCTAGCAAGCGCGAATGCGTGAAACAACGCATGGCGGCGTGGGGCGTCCTCTAACAAGAGGCGCTTCGTCGATGAGCGACCGGACAACCTCGCGCTCCATGGCACGCTGACTTTGATGCGGGCGTAGAGGAAGTCAGCGTCGCCGGTCATGCATAGGCCCCCATCGGCGTCGATGATCAACTCTCAACAACGTTGATGACAGCCTCGGCAAAGGCTTGCGGGGCTTCCTGGGGCAGGTTGTGTCCAACGCCGCCTTTGATGTTCCGGTGCGAATATTTGCCCGAGAATTTCTTGGCATAGGAACTGGGGTCCGGATGGGGAGCACCATTGGCGTCGCCTTCCAGCGTGATGGTAGGCACGGTGATGACCGGCGCCCCTGCAAGGCGTTTTTCCAGATCGTCATATTTCGGCTCGCCTTCGGCGAGGCTGAGCCGCCAGCGGTAGTTGTGGATCACGATCGCGACATGATCGGGATTTTCGAACGCGGCTGCGCTGCGAGCGAACGTGGCGTCATCGAAACTCCATTTCGGCGATGCGAGTTGCCAAATCAGTTTCGCGAAATCGTGCCGATTTTTGTCGTAGCCGGCGCGACCGCGCTCGGTGGCAAAATAAAACTGGTACCACCATTCCCGTTCAGCCTTCGGCGGCAATGGCATCTTGCCGGTTTCCTGATTGCCGATCAGGTAACCGCTAACGGAGACGAGAGCCTTGCAGCGCTCCGGCCACAACGCCGCGATGATGTCAGCCGTTCTGGCGCCCCAATCAAAGCCAGCAAGCGTTGCCTTCTCGATCTTGAGCGCATCCATCAGCGCAACGATATCGGCGGCGATCGCAGACTGCTGACCGTTCCGCACGGTTTCAGCTGAAAGAAAGCGCGTCGTGCCATAGCCGCGCAGATACGGGACGATCACCCGGTAACCCGCCGACGCCAGCATCGGCGTTACATCGACGAAGCTGTGAATATCGTAGGGCCAGCCATGCAGAAGAATGACCGCGGGGCCGCTCGCAGGGCCTGCCTCGGCGTATCCGATGTTCAAAACGCCGGCATCAATCTGCTTGAGAGCGTTGAACGATGCGTTCGTTCCCGGCTTGAGCTTCGACATCTCGGCCGGTCTCGACTTGCCGGGCTGCGCGTCAGCCGAGCCGCTCAGGGCGAGTTCGGCGGCAACAACGGTCATCGCCGCGGTGCGGAGAAAGCTGCGACGATCAAGGTTGAATTCGTGAGGCATTCTAGTCGTATCCATCGGGAACCTCCTGGGTTAGCTGCTCGGCTGGGACGTGCGCACCCGCCGGATGCGGCATGACTGCTACAAGGGCGATCGGCCAGGCCTTCAACGGACGGGACAGGACAATGATCCAATGCCGAGCGCCTCGCTTTGAGACGGCGTGGAGTTATCCTCCAGATAACCATCATTTTTGCGGTAGAAGCGCTGTGGTAGGATTGGAACCCAGCGCGGCGCCTGCCAAAAGGTCACGATCTTGCTCTACCGCTTCGAAGATTTTGTCCTTGATATCAACCGGCGCGAGCTGCGCCGGGGTGACAGCCTCATCGCGATCGAGCCGCAAGTCTTCGACTTGCTGGTATTTCTGATCCGGACGCGAGAGCGGGTGGTGAGCCGCGACGATCTCCTTGCCGCGGTTTGGCAAGGACGCATCGTCTCGGAAGCGACACTCAATAGCCGGGTGAACTCGGCGCGCGCCGCGATTGGCGACAATGGCGGAGATCAGCGCCTGATCAAAACCCTGCCGCGGAAAGGTATTCGCTTCGTCGGCGCGGTGCAGGAGGAGCTCGATTCCCGACCCGAGGCCGTGGAAGCGATGCTGGAAAACATCAAGCCGCGCATAGCTGATCCGGACGGTCCAGCGATTGCGGTGCTTCCCTTCACCAACATGAGCGGCGATCCGGAGCAGGACTATTTTGCGGACGGGATAGCGGAGGATATCATCACCGCGCTGTCACGCTGCAGCGGGCTGTTCGTTATCGCCCGGAACTCCTCATTCACCTACAAGGGCAAAGCCGTCGACGTGCGCCGCGTCGGTCGCGAGCTTGGCGTGGGCTATGTGCTGGAAGGTAGCGTCCGCCGCGGCGGCGAGCGATTGCGGATCAGCGGGCAGCTTATCGATGCAAGGTCTGGGACTCATCTCTGGGCTGAACGCTATGACAGCGATCTGAGCGATATCTTCGAGCTTCAGGATCGGATCACGGAAAGCGTCGTCGCGGCCATCGAGCCTACCTTGCAGTTCGCCGAGATAGAACGCCGCAAACACAGCCGGCCAAACAAGCTCCACGCCTATGATCTCCTGCTGCGTGCCTACAGGTTGGAGCATGAATTCACCATTGAAAGCATGACGGAGGCGCTGGAGTGTCTCGATCAGGCGCTCGCAATCGATCCAACCTACGCGCCCGCGATGGCAACGGCCGCATACTGCCACGCGCAGCGTCACTTCCAGGGATGGCCGCAGGACGATATGGAGCGCGCCAAGGGTGTGGATCTGGCCTGGCGCGCGGTCGAACTCGCGCCTAATGACGCGCAGGTCTTGTGGATGGCCGCCTTCGCGATCTGGAATATGGCGCAAGAGGGAAGAGAAGCGGCCCGGGAACTGTTCAGCCGTTCGCTGATGATCAACCCGAATTCCGCCATGGCCCTGGCACTGGGCGGTTGGATC
>Ga0209331_1000763_pt1 | contig 11168 bp, 7 predicted proteins | sample JacPinW_OM3H0_M3_FD_187971 | JGI IMG/M metagenome (GOLD analysis project Ga0209331, IMG submission 187971) | Forest soil microbial communities from Algoma, Ontario, Canada - Jack Pine, Ontario site 1_JW_OM3H0_M3 (SPAdes) (version 2) | ecosystem: Environmental > Terrestrial > Soil > Boreal... | reverse complement strand
GGCGCGACGGCTTCATCCGGGCTACGCATACCACGATGGATAAAGGAGAATACAACGTACACGCAATTCTAGCTGGGAACGCACCGGCCGATGCGCCGGTCACGGTGAAAGGCTGGGTGCGCACCCGGCGCGACTCCAAGGCGGGCATTTCGTTTGTGCACCTCTCGGACGGATCATCATTTCATCCCTTGCAGGTGGTCACGCCCAACACGCTGCCCAATTACCACGACGAGGTGCTCAAGCTCACGGCCGGCTGCGCGCTTGAAGCGACGGGAACGATTGTGCCTTCGCCGGCCAAGGGCCAGCCGTTCGAGATGCAGGCGAGCGCCATCAAAGTGGTCGGCTGGGTGGATGATCCGGACAGCTATCCGATCCAGCCCAAGCCGCACACCATGGAATTCCTGCGCGAAGTGGCGCATCTGCGCCCGCGCACGAACGTGATTGCGGCGGCAACGCGCGTGCGCCACAGCCTGGCGCAGGCGATCCACCGTTTCTTCGACGACAACGGCTTCTTCTGGGTCAACACACCCATCATCACCGCCTCGGACGCGGAGGGCGCGGGCGCGCTGTTTCGCGTCTCCACGCTCGATCTTGCCAACCTGCCGCGCACGCCCGACGGCAAGGTCGATTTCGCGCAGGATTTTTTCGGCCGCGAGGCGTTCCTCACCGTATCTGGGCAGCTCAATGTCGAGGCCTATTGCCTGGCGCTCACCAAGGTCTACACCTTCGGACCGACCTTCCGCGCGGAGAATTCGAACACCAGCCGCCATCTCGCGGAGTTCTGGATGATCGAGCCCGAGATCGCTTTCGCGGATCTCGCCGACAACGCGACGCTTGCGGAACGGCTGCTGAAGTTCACCTTCGAGGCGCTGCTCAAGGAAAGAGAAGAGGATCTCGCCTTCTTCGACCAGCGCGTCGAGAAGGGGCTCCTTGCAAAGCTTGCAGGAATCGTGGCCTCGGAATTCGCGCGCATGGATTACGGCAAGGCCGTCACGGTGCTCGAGCGCTCGCAAGAGAGGTTCGAGTTCCCGGTGAAATGGGGCATGGATCTGCAATCCGAGCACGAACGCTATCTCACCGAGAAATACGCGAAGAAGCCCGTCGTGGTGATGAACTATCCGAAGGACATCAAGGCGTTCTACATGCGAGTCAACGACGGCGGCAGGACGGTCGCGGCGATGGACGTGCTCGCGCCGGGCATCGGCGAAATCATCGGCGGCAGCCAGCGCGAAGAGCGCCTCGACGTCCTGGACGCGCGCATGGCGGAGCGCGGCATCGACAAGGAGCACTATGGCTGGTATCGCGATCTGCGCCGCTACGGCACCGTGCCGCATGCGGGGTTCGGGCTCGGCTTCGAGCGCACGCTCGCTTATGTCACCGGGCTTGCCAACGTGCGCGACGCGATTCCTTTTCCGCGCACGCCGGGCAACGCGCGGTATTAGGGGCCGCATCAGCGCGCGCCGTGCGTGATTGCTGGCATTGATTTCACTGGGTTTTTCGGCTTCATTCCGAAAAAATGCATCCTTTGCTTGCATCTTTGGAAGCGATTGCAACTGAGGGATGTAGATGGGGCGGGGCGCCGTTCAATCATCCACCGGTTCTGTCAGCTTGGCCGACGGACGCTGCACAAAGGTCGCATGCCACGCCGCGATCTGCGGATGCACCTTGCGCCAATCCAGATGCGAGAAACGAAAATCCAGATACGAAAGACTGCAACCGATTGCGATGTGGCCAATCCCAAATCCGGTGTTCGAGAGCGAGGACGCCTCCTGCTCCAGCGATCTCATCGTGGCCTGATACTTGGCGCTAAAAGCATCCATGAGGGATTGTAGCGGCTGCGCTCGCTCGCGCTCGTACCGCCACAGAATGAGCAGATCCAGAAATCCGTCGCCGAGCGCTTGCCACCGCAGCGCAGTCCAGCGCGCAGACCCCTGTGGCGGAAAAAGCTTGGCCGCTGCGTGCAGGCTGTCCAGATACTCGCAGATTACGCCGGAGTCGTAGAGCGGCGTGCCGTCGTCGAGGACGAGGGTTGGAATTTTGCCCAGAGGATTCTCGGTCAGTAGATCAACATTGGCTGCGGGCATCGCCACGACGGTGCGCACGCACTCCAATCGATCGAGGAGGCCGGTCTCGTGCGCAAAGATCATCACTTTGCGCACGAAGGGGGAGCGCGGCGACCAATGCAGCTTCATTCGCTGATCAAGGGAGGAAGAGCCGATTGTCCGTCGTTTGCTGATGCCTGGACGGCGTCGCTCACTGTGCCACCGTTGGCCTAAAATCGCAGCGTCTGGTAGAGCTTATCTTGTTGACATAATGCAGTCCATGTCTGCTACTGGTCCCTCATACGAAGTGCCGCCATTCAAGGGCAAAGCGAACGACCGGCCAGCGATGAGCCGCGCGCGAAAGAAATTGCTGCTTGCCTGCGCTGCTGTCGTGCTTCTGGCCGGCGGAGTTATTGGCTACTGGGTCAGGTCGGATCGTGGCCAGACGCCAGTGGCGGCGTCGCCACAACCGGTTCCCGTCATCGCCATCAAAGTTCGCCAGCACGACGTGCCAATAATTTTGACCGGTCTCGGCACCGTGACTGCCGAAAATTCAGCAACGGTCCGCAGCCAAGTCACCGGGTTGTTGATCAAGGTCAGCTTCAAGGAAGGTCAATCTGTTAAGCAAGGCGAGCTGCTCGCCCAGATCGATCCGCGTACATATCAAGCCCAGCTTGATCAGGCGCAGGGTACCCTGGAACGCGATCAGGCACATTTGAAAAATGCGCAGCTGAACTTGCAGCGCTACATGCAGCTCGCGAAAACCGATGCCGTCGCGCAGCAGCAAGTCGACAATCAGCAGGCTGCCGTCGACCAGCTCAACGCGCAGATCAAAATTGATCAAGCTGCGATCGAGAACGCGAAGGCCCTGCTCAGCTATACCTCGCTGATCGCGCCGTTTGATGGCGTCGCCGGCATCCGCCTGCTCGACGTCGGCAACGTCATTCATGCAACCACCAGTTCAACAACGACGCAGCCAAACGGGGCCGACGGGAGTGCTTTGGTTGTCGTCACGCAGATGGAACCGATCAGCGCACTTTTCGCGCTCGCGACTGCCACAATACCGGAGATTCAAACAGCAATGGCGAGCGGTCCTTTGCAAGCCATCGCATTCAGCCAGGACGATAAGACGCAGCTTGATGTCGGGCAGCTGGTGGCGCTCAACAATCAAGCAGATCCAGGCTCGGGCACGGTCCAGCTCAAGGCGCTGTTTCCCAATCAGCAGCGCAAGCTATGGCCCGGGACATTCGTGAATGTCCGCTTGGTGACCTCGACCGTGCACGATGCGCTGACAGTGCCGCTCGACGCGATACAGCAGGGACCGCAAGGCAGTTTCGTGTTCGTCGTCGGTCAGGACAACAAGGTGGTGGTACGCCAGGTTTCGATCCGGCAGACCTTCGGCGCCGAGGCGCTCATCGAGAAGGGTTTGAGCGCCGATGAAACCGTCGTGGTGCGCGGCCAATACCGCCTATCCCCCGGCACGCCAGTGGTGCTGGCGGATCCGGAGCATCCCGATGCCGTGCCCAATCCCTCCACAGCGAGCTCCGGCATGCTGCCATGAACCTTTCGGCTCCTTTCATCCGCCGGCCCATAGCGACTGGGCTGCTGATGCTGACCATCGTCCTGCTCGGCATCATCGGCTACGAGTTGTTGCCGGTCGCGGCTCTTCCGAGCGTCGATTCGCCAACTATACAGGTGACAGCGCAACTGCCCGGGGCTGATCCCAAGACAGTCGCTTCCTCGGTCGCAACCCCGCTCGAGCGACAGTTCGGCCAAATCCCCGGCCTGGCGCAGATGACCTCGAGCAGCGCGCTCGGCTATACGCAGATCACGCTCCAGTTTGATCGCAGTCGCACGGTCGATTCAGCTGCCCAGGATGTGCAGGCGGCGATTAATGCAACGGCTGGCGAGCTACCCCCGAATCTTCTAAATCCGCCGATCTATCGCAAGACCAACCCGGCCGACACGCCCATCCTGCTCATCGCGCTCACGTCGGAAACGCTTCCTCTCACCAAGGTCAGCGATTACGCCAACAGCATTCTCGCGCAGAAGCTCTCGCAGATGCCCGGCGTCGGGCTCGTCACTGTCGGCGGAGCCCAGAATCCGTCAATCAGGGTCCAGATTAATCCGGCACAGCTCGCCGCGCAGGGACTTGATCTGGAGTCCGTGCGTTCTTCCCTCGCTAACAGCACCGTGAACCAGCCCAAGGGCAACCTTTACGGCGGCCAGCATGCCTTCTCGCTGCTGACCAATGATCAGATGATGACCGCCGAGGCATTCAACGCGTACATCCTGGCGTACCGCAATGGCGCGCCCATTCGAGTCCGCGATATCGGCCGCGCTGTCGTCGAGGCGGAGGACAGGACCCTTGCCGGCTGGTCGGGTACGCAAAGAGCGGTGTTGATTCAGATCCAGCGCCTGCCCGGCGCCAACGTGATCGAGACCGTCGACGGGATCAGAAAGGCGCTCCCGCAGCTGGAAGCATCGTTGCCGCCCTCGATCAAGGTGGACGTCGTGTCGGACCGGACGCAGACGATTCGCGCCAGCGTCGCCGACGTCCAATTCACGCTGGTGCTCACGATCGCGCTGGTAGTTGGCGTGATCTTTCTCTTTCTGCGAAAGCTTTGGGCCACCGTCATCCCGGCCGTCGCGGTGCCGCTGTCGCTGGTCGGCACGTTCGCGGTCATGTATGTGCTCGGCTTCAGCCTGGACAACCTCTCGTTGATGGCGTTGACCATCGCCATCGGCTTTGTGGTCGATGATGCGATCGTGATGATCGAGAACATCGTCCGCAATATCGAGGGTGGCGCCGCGCCGATGGCGGCTGCAATCAAAGGAGCAGGCGAAATCGGCTTTACCATTCTCTCCATATCGATCTCGCTGATCGCCGTATTTCATTCCCCTGTTCCTCATGAGCGGCGTGATTGGTCTGTTGTTTCGGGAGTTCGCCGTCACAGTGGCGGTTTCGGTTGCCGTCTCGCTCGTCGTGTCACTGACACTCACCCCCATGATGTGCGCGCGACTGCTCGCGCCACAGGGCGGTGGCAATCCGGGACGGGTATCACTGGCGGTTGAGCATCTCTTTGACCGGCTGGTCGGGATTTACGACCGCGCATTGGTGATCGCACTCCGTCACCGCCGCATTACGCTGACGGTCATGATCCTTGCCGTATTGCTGACGCTGGCGCTGTTCGTGACGATTCCGAAGGGGTTCTTCCCGCAACAGGACACGGGAATGATCGTCGGAATTTCAGAAGGGGCGCAGGATATTTCCCCGCAAGCCATGATGGATCGGCAGCGGGCCTTGCTTGAAGCTATCATCAAGGATCCGGCGGTCGCCTCGGCGACCTCCTACATCGGACCCGGCGGATCCACGGTCACCGAGAATAACGGACGCGTCTTCATCACCCTTAAGCCGCATCAGGAGCGAAACGCAACCGCCGACCAGGTGATCACGCGGCTCAACCGCGCGCTGCAGCCTGTTCAAGGCATCAAGCTGTACATGCAGTCGGCGCAGGACATCAACGTCGGCGCGCGGCTTTCCAAAACGCAATACCAATATACGCTCGTGGATGTGGACAGCGCCGAGCTCGATCACTGGGCCCCTGTGCTGCTGCAGAAGATGCAAGCGCTGCCGCAGCTGGCCGATGTCGCGAGCGACCAGCAGAGCGCAGGCCGGACACTGAACATCGAAGTGAAGCGCGACGTTGCTTCACGCCTAGGCATCGATCCTGCGTTGGTGGACGCAATCCTTTATGACGCATTCGGCCAACGTCACGTGGCGCGCATCTATACGACGCTCAACCAGTACTACGTCATTCTGGAGGTCGATCCCGGCTTTCAGCTTGGCCCCAACGCACTCAGCCGCATCTATGCAAAATCCGCCAGCGGGACCATGGTGCCGCTGAGCCAGCTGGCCAGCATCATCCCCTCGACCGCTTCGCTGGCGGTAAACCACCAGGGCCAGTTTCCTTCGGTGACCTTGAGCTTCAACCTCGCGGCCAGCAGCACGATTGGAGACGCGGTGACTGCGATCCGCAAAGCCGCCGCCGATCTCCACCTGCCGCCTTCGATCTCCACCAGCTTCCAGGGTAACGCCCAGGCTTTCCAGAGCTCGCTCAGCAGCACGCCCATTCTGATTGTCGCGGCCCTGGTCGCCGTCTACATCATTCTTGGCATCCTCTACGAGAGCACCATCCATCCGTTCACGATCATCTCGACGCTGCCCTCGGCCGGACTTGGTGCCCTGTTGACCCTGATGCTGTTCGGGATGCCGCTTGATGTCATCGGTATCATCGGCATCATCCTGCTCATCGGCATCGTGAAGAAGAACGGCATCATGCTGATCGACTTTGCGCTGGAGGCCGAGCGCGAGCGAGGCCTCAGCAGCGAAGAGGCTATTCACGAGGCATGCCGGCTGCGGTTCCGGCCGATTCTGATGACGACGCTGTGCGCGCTCCTCGCCGGCGTGCCGCTCATGCTCGGGACGGGTACCGGCTCGGAAATTCGCCAGCCGCTCGGCTATGCCATGGTTGGCGGCTTGGTGGTTTCGCAACTGCTCACGCTGTTCACGACCCCGATCGTCTATATCTATATGGATCGCATCAACGAATCGATGCGCGGCTGGCGATCACGAAAGAGCAATACGGATACGGGCAAGGCTGCCGGAGAAGCCGCCAGCTCATGATCGCGTGGCTGCTGCTTAGGGATGTTCTTTGATGTGCGGCATCGCTGGCGCGTTTAGTTTCCGTCCCGAAGCAGAGCCCGTCGATATCGCTGTGGTCGAGCGGATCAATCAGGCCCAGCGGCGAAGAGGTCCGGACGGCGAAGGCCATTGGGAATCGTCGAACTCGCGCATCGCATTAGCACACCGTCGATTAGCCATCATTGATACCGGCCAGAGCGGGGCGCAGCCGATGACTGATGCGACCGGCCGCTGGACCATCACGTTCAACGGAGAAATCTACAATTACCGCGAATTGCGAGTGGACCTTGAGCGCGCCGGCGTCAAGTTCCTCACGCAATGCGATACCGAAGTCCTTATTAATGCGATTGCAGTTTGGGGAGAGGGCGGACTCTTGAAGGCGCGCGGCATGTTTGCATTCTGGGATGCGCAGGAGCAAGAATTGTGGCTTGCGCGCGACCCATATGGAATAAAGCCGCTCTATACGGCGCAATCCCGGGGGGTTCTCTGGTTTGCTTCGCAAGCGCGCGCGCTTGCTCGCCATGCGCCGGTCGACATTTCCCGTGATCCTGCCGGTCTCGTCGGCTTTTACCTTTGGGGACATATTCCCGAGCCGTTCACTTGGTGGTCCGGCATCAGCATCTTGCCCGCCGGTCAGCTGCTGCGCGTCCGCGCGGGCGCCGGAGTCGCCGCAGCTCGGCCCTTTTGTTCAACTGAACATTGCTTTCAGTCTGGCGCCGCCGAGCCTGTCAGTGCGGATGAGCTCCGCGCTTTGCTTGTAGACAGTATTCGCCACCATCTCGTTGCAGATGTGCCTGTGGGCATTTTCCTGTCGGCGGGAATCGACTCCAGCACCATCGTGCGCTAGCTTCAGAACAGAGAAGCGACCTCCAAACTATAACGCTTGCATTCGAGGAATATCACGGCTCCTCGCAGGATGAGGCGCCGCTCGCCGAGGCCACCGCCAAGCTCCTGGGGACACGCCATTCGACGATCAGGATTCGGCGGGACCAGTTTCTCGCGATGTACGACGATTTTTTCGAATCGATGGATCAGCCGTCGATTGACGGGCTTAACAGCTACTTGATCAGCCACGCCGCCGCAACGTTGGGCCTCAAGGTCGCCTTATCGGGGCTGGGCGGTGACGAGCTTTTTGGAGGCTATTCATCGTTCCGACAGGTTTCAAAGCTTCTGAAAATAGGCCGATCCATTCCAATCAGTACGGAGGCAATCTGCAGGATCGAGGGAGTTATTCGCGCACTGGCGCCCCGCAGCGTGTCGCCTAAGCTTTCCAATCTGCTCAGTCACTCGCAGGATCTGCCAAGCGCCTATTTGCTGCGCCGGTGTCTCCATACGTCAGACGAGCTTGAGCTGCTGCTTGACCTAAGTTGGATCAAGGCCGGTCTTGGACGTCTGCAGACCACTCAGGCCTTGCAGAATACGATAGATGCTCTGTCGAAAGGAAATTGTGGAGTCCACGCTCAAGTAGCCGCATTGGAGTCTTGCTGGTACATGCGCAATCAGCTCCTGCGAGACGTGGATTGGGCAGGTATGGCTCACAGTTTGGAAGTGCGAGTACCATTGGTGGATTGCCGGTTGCTTGAACGTCTGGGCCCCGCGATCGCCTCCAGCAAGCCGCCGACCAAGGCCGATCTGCTAACCAGCGCACGAAAGCTGCCACCACAGATCGGACTGCGTCCAAAGACAGGTTTTTCGACACCTGTGCGTGAGTGGATTGCGGACGAAGTTGGAAATTCCGCGCGCGGACTGAGGGGATGGGCATCCGAGGTCCATCGCAATTTTAAGGGTTTGCAGCGAGCGACTGCTCTATGATCGCCCGATCGGCCCCTCGTGGAATAACGGTCGCGGCACTGCTCTCGGACGCGTTTGGCGGGCATGGAGGAATTGCCAAGTTCAATCGAGATCTATTGAGGGCTCTCGATGCGGCGCCCCAGGTCACCCGCACTGTTGCGTTACCGCGATTGGCCCATTTTCAGATCGATGAAATGATACCCGAAACCGTTGTATTCGACCGCCTGGCGGCGCGCGGAAAATTAGCGTACGTGCTCAGGTGCAGTAAATTGCTGGCACGGTTCGATACCTCGCTTGACCTAATCATCTGCGGTCATATTAATTTACTGCCGCTCGCATGGCTGCTCGCCAGGTTTACACACAGCCGCCTTGCTCTGATAATTCATGGCATCGAGGGTTGGCAGCCGACGCATCGTTTTCTCACCGACCGACTCGCCGGTCGAGTCGATCACGTCATCTCGGTCAGCCGCTTTTCGGCCGAGCGTTTCGCGGCATGGTCGCGGATTGACCAGGACCGAACCTTCGTCTTGCCAAATTGCGTGGATCTGCGGCGATTCCAACCGGCTGAGCGCGATCCAAGGCTCGTCGAACGCTACGGGCTGGAACGACGCCGCGTCATCATGACGGTTGGAAGATTAGCAAAGACAGAGCGTTACAAGGGATTTGACGAGGTGTTGACGATTCTGCCGCGCCTTCGCAAGCGATTCCCGGAACTCGCTTATCTGATCGTTGGTGACGGCGATGATCGGCCCCGCCTCGAGGACAGGGTACGATCGCTTGGACTGACCGGAGCGGTCGTCTTCACCGGGCAGATCTCGGAAAGCGAGAAAGTAGCACACTACAATTTGGCCGATCTCTACGTCATGCCCAGTTCCGGCGAAGGGTTTGGGATTGTCTATCTGGAAGCGGCCGCGTGCGGTGTTCCAATTATTGGTAGCAGAACCGACGGCTCGCAGGAGGCGCTTTGCGATGGTGAGATCGGACAACTCGTGGACCCACTGAATCTCGAAGAAGTATATGAAGCAGTCGAAAGAATGTTGCTTTCGACTGCGAGCCGCAGGCGACATCCCAAGCTGGCCTATTTCTCCGAAGACATGTTCAGATCGCGATTTGTCGAATGGATGAGCCGTGTAATGGACACCGGTGGCAGCGCAATTCGTCAGTGAGGGCCTTGCGCACCTTGACCGGCGGTACCGGATCGAGTCAGTGGAAAAATGGAGCACGTATCGATGTAATCCTTCGCGCCGCAGCTTCCTTGCCGGCTTAGTAGCGCCGAGCCTACATGCCTAAACCGCTCTCATAGATACTTTGCTCGAATGTCGACAGTCGATTCGATCCCGATCATGTCAAGATGCGCCTTGAGCCATATGCCGGCACGCTCGCGTCCAATATCGTGCAGATGTATCAGAAACTCCCAATCAGCATTGAACTTGCTCGATGCTCCGAGCTGCTGCATCACGTCGTCGGCGTCGATTGCGTGGATCAGCATGCGCTTGAGGCTGCCGTCGCTGATCCTTCCATCGTCAATAAGATTGGTGACGAATGCAATCGCACGCATCTCTCGAAACAGGGACGAATTGAAACTGATTTCATTGATGCGGTTTATAATCTCCGGCGCGGTCTTGGGTATGTCCGCTCGGTTGGTTGGATTGATGTGAATCACGATGATGTCTCGGGACTGGCAGTCATAGATCAATGGAAAGAGGGCAGGATTGCCCATGTAGCCGCCGTCCCAAAAATGCTCGCCGTCGATTTCAACCGCCTGGCAGAACAACGGCAAGCAGGCGGAGGCGAGAACGCGCGACGCGCACATTTCTTCATTTGTGAAGACACGAACCTTGCCCGTTCGCACATTAGTTGCGCATAGAAAAAGCTTAATGGCGCATTTGCGCCGCAGGCGCTCGAAATCGATCGTCTCGTCGAGTATTGCCCGCATCGGATTGTAGTTGAACGGATTGATCTGATAAGGCGAGAACACGCGCGACAGCAGGTCAAAGAAGAGATAGCCCGGTGAGTGTTCGAGCCCATGATTTTGGGTCAATCGGTCGTACCACCATGGCTATAGAAAGCTCGACTTGGCAATTCTGGCAATGCGCTGCCAGAAACCGGCGAGGGCGTTGCGGGCGCCCGCGCGGCCACCGACGGTGAGGCCGTGCGCAAGCACGACGGCGTTTACGGCGCCGGCACTTGTCGCGCTGACGCCCTCGATCTCGAACCGAGGCTCTTCAAGGAGGCGGTCGAGGACACCCCAGGTGAAAGCGCCGTGGGCACCTCCACCCTGAAGGGCAAGATTGGCAAGCTTGGTGTCGGCCATCATCACAGCCGCCTTCACGACCGATGTTATTCAAAAATAACGATATCGTCATGCCACTTCGCGTCCTCTACAACGGCGAGGAAATGGCCGGGGCGGTGCGCTAACTGATCGCCGCGATCGTGATCTATTCAGCCGGCCGCGCCGGGCCACGGATTGAGGTGACCGGCCGCTTGGCCAACCTCACGGGCGCTGAGCTCTCTCGACAATCCTCGTTGACAACAGCGGTAGCGGGGGCCGGGATCGAACCGGCGACCTACGGATTATGATTCCGCCGCTCTGACCAGCTGAGCTACCCCGCCATGCGTGCCTTGAAGGC
>Ga0209331_1000762_pt1 | contig 11183 bp, 11 predicted proteins | sample JacPinW_OM3H0_M3_FD_187971 | JGI IMG/M metagenome (GOLD analysis project Ga0209331, IMG submission 187971) | Forest soil microbial communities from Algoma, Ontario, Canada - Jack Pine, Ontario site 1_JW_OM3H0_M3 (SPAdes) (version 2) | ecosystem: Environmental > Terrestrial > Soil > Boreal... | reverse complement strand
CAGCAGCGCCTCTTTCAGATTGCCGTGATGGTAGCCGCGCTCGGCGCGGCGCTCTTCCTTGCGCCAGCTCATGTGAAAGGCTTTTACATGAGCCGCGAGCAAAGGTCACTAGGCGGTGCCTGGGTTGCTAAATGTTAACGCTTGGATCCGGCTTGCAGTTCGGCGAATCCGGCCGCGGCTTGCTGTACCTCGGGTGAGAAATCGGACATTTCCTGCACCCGGCGGATTTCGATGATCTCATTGGTCGACCCCGGGCACTTTTTCGCCCACTCGATCGCCTCTTCGCGCGATTTCACGTCGATCATCCAGTAGCCGCCAAGCACCTCCTTGGACTCGGTGAAGGGACCGTCGGTCACAACGGGCTTGCCGGTTGCGAACGAGACCCGCGCGCCCGTCGAGGGCGGGTGCAGGCCATCGAGCGCGAGCAGCACGCCCGCGTCCTTCAGGGCCTGGTTGTATTTCATCATCGCCGAGACGCGCTCGGGATCGAGCTTAATTTCGGGCGCCGCGGTCTCGTAGCCCAAGGGGATCATCAGCATCATGAATCGCATGGTCTTGTGTCCTTGTTCGTTTAATTTTGTGAGTCCGGGTCGCGCAACGCGCGAACCCGGAAATGATGGCATGAGCAATTCTACTTCTTCCCCGCCTGCGCGCGGAGGCGTTGTTCCTGTTCGCGCAATTCGGGCGTCAGCACCTCGCCGAAATCGTCGGCATCAAAGACCTGCCGGATTTCGATTTCAGCTCCGCCGTCGAACGGCGCGCGCTTCATCCACGCGATCGCCTCATCCAGCGACTTGGTCTGGATCAGCCAGAAGCCGGAGACGAGATCGCCGGTTCCGCTGAAGGGACCATTGGTAAGGGTGCGCTCCTTGCCGGAATATTTGATGCGGGCGCCTTTCGAGCTCGGATGCAGGCCCTCGCCCGCCAGCATGACGCCGGCCTTCACCATCTCTTCGTTGAATTTTCCCATTGCCGTCAGCAGTTCGGTGCTCGGCATGATGCCGGCTTCGCTGTTCCCGTCGGCCTTCACAATCACCATGAATCGCATCGTCTCTCTCCATTTTGATTTTGTTTCAGTGAGCCGGCTGCAAACCAGCGCTCATCAACAAGACGAATAGGGTTTTGCGGCACCGACATCACAAGCGAATTATTTCGGAGATAATGCCGGTAAGATTTCCGTGGTTCACGCCGGCTGCAGCTCCTCGCGCGACCGCGGCAGTGGCGGAAATGCAAATGCCACGGCCATCGCGCCGAGCCCCAGACTGAACGAGCCGATATAGAGCCAGCTATAGGCGTTGAACGTGTCGAACACGAAGCCACCGGCCAACGGACCGATCGCCATGCCGAGACTAGATGCCATCGTCGCAGCGCCGAAGATGGTGCCCATGATGCGCTGGCCGAAATATTCGCGTGCCAGCACCGCGTAAAGCGGCATCACGCCGCCATAGGCAGTGCCGAAGATCACCGACAGCGCATAAAACTCACCGAGCTGACTGACGAAAAGATAGGTTACGATCGCGAGCGCCTGCACCAGGAGTCCCGCGATCAAGACCGGCTTGGCGCCGAGCCGGTCGGCGAGCAGGCCGAGCAACAGCCGGCCGCCCAGTCCCGACAGGCCCTCGACGCTGTAGATGCTGACGGCCGCCATCGCCGGCACGCCGCAGCCGATGGCATAGCTCACCAAGTGGAAGATCGGCCCGGAATGCGCGGCGCAGCAGCAGAAGAAGGTGAGCGCGAGGATCGCGAATTGAGGTGTGCGCAGCGCTTGGGTTGCGGACAGCTCGGCGGCGCCCGCCAGACCAGGCGAAGCACCGGCGGTCGGTGCGACCGGAGGCTGGCGCACCAACAGCGCGGCAGGAATCAACAAGATCCAGGCGGCGATGCCGATGGTCATCATCGCGACGCGCCAGTCATAGGTCGAAATCAGCCAGCGCGCGAACGGCGAGATCGTCATCGGCGCCACGCCCATTCCCGCCGACACCAGCGAGACCGCAAGACTGCGATTGTTCTCGAACCACCGCGTCGCCGCCGCGATCATCGGGGCGAAGAAGGCACCTGCGGCAAGACCGACGAGAATGCCGTAGATCAGCTGGAATTCAAGCAGCGAGGTCGCCCGGCTCGCCAGCAGCAGCCCAGTTCCGAGCAGCACCGCGCCGGTCAAGACGACGATGCGGGTGCCAAAGCGGTCGCTCAAAGCGCCCCAACCAAAGCCCGCGACGCCCATGGTCAGGAAATCCAGCGTCATCGCGCTCGATATCCCGGCGCGCGACCAGCCGGTCTCCACCGACATCGGCGCCAGATACACCGCCAGCGAGAACATTGCCCCGATGCCGACGCAGGTCATCAGCGCACCGGCGGCGACGATGACCCAACGATAACCGAGATTCATGCCTGTGCCTCCGCTTGTAGCTTTTGCTCCATGGTCAAGACGAACGGGATTTCGCGGGATCGACAGCTCCCGCGAAATTATTTCGCAGGGGACGCGGCACTTCTTCCCTCTCCCCTTGTGGCAGAGGGTGGCGCCTCACGAAGTGAGGCGACGGGTGAGGGGTTCTATCCGGCTGGCAACCCCTCACCGCATCGAATGCACGGCTGACGCCGGGGATGCCCTCTCCCACAAGGGGCTAAGGCGTGCACACATCTCTGAGTCTCCAGCCCTGAGCCATTTGTTCGAGGCGATGCCAGCCGCGGCGCATGGTGATTGGACCCGGTGGGCGTTCGGAAGTGTAACCGGTCCAGCCACCGAGGCGCGCAACAATCCAGGCGAGCCAGCCGATCGATCGCTTGGGATGAGGATTTTTCTGCTTGGCTGTTTTGCCTTCGAGACGGGTCTGCAAGGCCTCGAGCATCGGCAATTGTTCCGCCGCCACCACGTCGGTGGCCGGGCGATCGACGGTGCCGTCGCGGGCGAGGACGAGCTGCATGATCTTGGTGGCGGCAATCATTGCGATGGCGGCGAGCTTGAACAAGGCTTCGGCCGCTTCGACCTGGCTGCTCTCGAGGTCGAGACCTTGGCTCTTGCTGGTGCGGAACAGCTGTTCGACGTGCCAGCGCGCGCGATACCAACCGACGATCTGCAAGGCCTGCGCAACCGTCGTAACCTCATGAGTGGTAAGGAGACGCCAATGGATCGGCTCCTCGACGGCGGGATCAAGCTCCCTGACCTCGACCAGACGCAAGGTCAATTGACGCGCAGCCGCGGGATCGCTGCAGTTGGCCGGGCGCTTGATCGTCACTTCGCCAAAGCGCAGCGCCACCTTGGCCGTGCGAGCCGGGCGACCGGGCTGGGCTCGGACCTCCAGCTTGAAGCGATGCCGGACCGGCCAGCTTTCGGTAATGCCAAACAGCCGACCGCCACCCACCAAGGCGCGATCACGACAGGCGCGCGTGAGCAGATGGGTGCGCGCGTCGGGTATCCGGTCAAACTCTTCGTAAATATCGCTCTCGCGGTCGCCGATCACGGTGACCATCGCCGCCGCAGCAAGCGCGCTCTTGGCGCTCGCCGCCCCCTTAATCCAACGATAGGATTCCTTCTCTTCGATCGGTTGATGCCGGTAATCAGGGGACGCTGGCCCCTGACGCGTCCAGATCTGCATTCCAGCCAACCCGAGCAAGGCTCCGCTGCCCGCGTCAATCGCCAGCACGGGGTGCACAAACAAGCCCGGATCAAGTCCGTTGCCGGACGGCCCAAGACCCCGGACCCGTCCGGCGTGCCTGGCGTAGTTCAGTTCCGTCGTGTCCTGGATTGCAAGCACATGCAGGCCCGCGACACGGTCCGACAGAACTTCTGCACTATGCACGGCAATTTCGTTCGCTGTCACATTCGGATTATTCAGCCAGCGGCTGAACCCCACCCACTCAGCTCGGCCGTCGGACGCCGCACGCAGGTTCATCGTGACGCGTTTAACGGCGCGCTGCAACAACAGCGCCCCCTTTTGGCCAATCGCGCATCGCCAAAGCGACCGACTGACCAATCCATCCCTTCCATCAATGCGATCATCCTTCTTGTGGACCGCAGTGCAAGGAATCAGACTCGATTCGCTCATGGCAAGAAAAATGTTATTGGAATTGTGTGCACGCCTTAGCTTTTGCGGGGAGAGGGTTGGGGTGAGGGGCCGGGCACGCTGCCAACCTGACCGGAATTACCTTCGGCTCGAAGAATTCGAGTTTGCTTTCGTGCCTCGCCCCTCACCCGGAGTCGCCGCTTCGCGCCGCCTCCGACCTCTCCCCGCAAAGAGCGGGGAGAGGTGAACAAGCACCCGTTACAACATCCCCGACTCTTCCTCTTCCGCTTTTTCGATCAACTCCTCGCTGACCAAAAGGATGCGGCGGGGAACAAGAAAAATCATGGTCGACGCGCAGGCGGCCGATAGAACGACGATGGCCGCGTTGAGCGCCACCGGCGTTGCAAAATGGCCGCCGAGATAGGCGCCGAATTGCGAGAATAGCGAGCCGATCCCCATCTGCAAAAACCCCATCGCACCCGATGCGGTGCCGGCGGCGTCGGGGCGGACGCTGATGGCGCCGGCCGCCGAATTCGACATCACGAAGGCGTTGGCGAACATCACCAGCATCTGGGTGCCGAACAGCCAGGACGGCGCCAGATTGAGCCCGGCGATGCCCCAGATCAAATTCAACAGGCTGCCGACAAACTGCAGCGCCAGCCCGAACCAGATCAGGTTTTCCAGCGAATGGCGCGGTGCGAAGCGCACGCAAAACAAATTGCCGATCAGATAGGCAAAGCCGGTGCAGGCGAACCATGCGCCATATTCGGCGCTGGAGCGGCCCATCTGCGTGACCACGATATAAGGCCCGCCGCCGGCGAAGGTGAAGATGATCTGCGAGGCCAATACCTGGCACAGCATGTAGCCGATGAAGGCACGGCTGGTGATGAGGCTGCCGACATCGCCGCGAAATCCGCCGGCCTCGGTACGGTCGCGGCGCGTCTCCGGCAGCGTGAGAGCGATGGCGATCGCGATCACCAGCGAAGCGGCGGTGATGACGTAGAAAATCGCGCGCCAGCCGAACGCGGTCTCGATCAGGCCGCCGGTCAGCGGGCTCAGCATCTGCGCGATCATCATCACCGCGATAACGAGACTGATCATGGCGCCGATGCGCTCGCGGCTATAGAGATCGCGGATGATGGCGCGGCTCACCACCATGCCGGTGGCACCGCCGAGCGCCTGCAGAAAGCGCGCCGCGATTAATTGCGGCAGGGTTTCCGCGAAAATGCAAGCTACGCTCGCGGCCACCATCAGCCCGAGACCCGCCAGTAGCACCGGGCGGCGCCCAAAACGATCCGACAGCGGCCCCATGATGATTTGCGAGCAGGCGATGCCGACCATGTAGAGCGACACCGTCATCTGCGCGATAGATATGTCGCGGCCGAATGTGGTGGCGAGCTGCGGCAGCGCCGGCACCAGCAAATACAGCGAAATCGGAGCGACGCCGGTCATCGCGACCAGCAGCAACAGCATGATCCGGGATGTCACGCCGGTGTCGTCTTTCGCCGCCAGAGGCGGCTTGCCCATCGCTCCGTGCATTCAGGTCTGATCCAATCGCGCAGATCAGACTGTAGCGTTATCCGTCAGCGCGAATACGGATGTTTCGGAATACGGCTATTCCGTTTTCGGGATGCGGCGAGCCAAACAGCAAGCTGTCATCACCCGCCACCGGGTCGGCGCAACGCGCCGCCCGATGACAGGCTCCAGCGGGTGATCCAGTATTCCAGAGACGGTAGAGATTCAACCGAGAGGCCGCGGCGTACTGGATACCCCGCTTTTCGCGGGGTATGACGGCTGTTGTTGGGGTGATGGTGCTACAGCGACAGCGGCGCGGTCGCGGCGTCGAGCCAGACTTTTGTCGGCTCATCGAGATGCGCTCGGACCGCGTGACGGACGCGATCATGATAGTCGTTGAGCCAGCTCAGCTCTTCGCCGGTGAGCATGTTCAGATCGACCAGCCGGCGGTCGATCGGCGCCAGGGTCAGCGTCTCGAAGGCGTTGACCAGCTTCTCGGCGCCGGGAATCTCGGTGCCGACAACCAATTCAAGGTTTTCGATCCGGATCCCGAACGCGTCGGTCTTGTAGTAGCCGGGCTCGTTGGACAGGATCATGCCGCGCTTTAGCGGCGTGGTGCCGAGCTTTGAAATTCGCGCCGGGCCCTCATGCACGGAGAGATAGCTGCCGACGCCATGGCCGGTGCCGTGCTCGAAATCGATGCCGGCCTGCCACAAAAATTGCCGCGCCAGCGTGTCGATCTGCGCCCCCGTGGTGCCGTCGGGAAATACCGCCCGCGCGATCGCGATATGCCCGCGCAGCACGCGGGTAAAACGGTCGCGCATTTCCGCCGTCGGTTCCCCGATCGCGATGGTGCGGGTGACGTCGGTGGTGCCGTCTTCATATTGGGCGCCGGAATCGATCAGCAGGAGATCGCCCGGCGAAATCCGCCGGTTGGTTTTGCGGGTGACGCGGTAATGCACGATGGCGCCGTTTGGCCCGGTACCGGCGATGGTCGGGAACGAGACGTCCTTGAGCGCGCCGGTATCGCGTCGAAATGTCTCCAGCGACTCGACGGCGTCGATCTCGGTCAGCGCGCCCGAGGGCGCTTCGCGATCGATCCAGGCCAGAAATCGCGCCAGCGCCACCGCATCGCGCCGATGCGCGGTGCGGGTGCCGTTGATTTCGGCCGGGTTCTTGACCGCCTTGAGGAGAGTGACCGGATCGTTGCCGCGCACCGGCTTGCCGCCGGATGCAATAATCAGGCGGCTCAGCGCGTCCGCCGCGGTGGCGCTGTCGAGCGCGATCGACGCGCCCTTTTGCGAAAGCTCGGTGAGCTGAAGCGCGAACGCGTCCGGCTCCCTGACATCGGCGGATTGCTCGAGATGGTCGCGGGCGAGGTTCGAGAGTTTGCGATGATCGATGAACACGGTCGGGCGGCCGTCCTTCGGCACCAGCGCATAGGACAGCGGCAGCGGCGTGTGCGAGACGTCGGCGCCGCGGATGTTGAAGGTCCACGCCACCGCGTGCGAATCCGAGAGCACCAGCGCGTCGACGCCGAGTTTTTCGATCTCGGCACGAATATGGCTGAGCTTTTCGGCTTCCGCTTCGCCGGAAAATTGCGGGCCGTGAACGGATACCGGGCCGAGCGGCGGCGGCGGACGCTCGGTCCAGACCGAGTCCACGGGGTTAGTCTCGACCGCGACCAGTTCCGCGCCGGCCTTGGCGCAGGCCGCACCGAGCCGTTCGGCCGCTGCTGAAGTATGCAGCCATGGATCAAATCCGACGCGGTCGCCGGCGACCAAATGTTTTGTGAGCCAGGTCTCCGGGGGCGGATCGGCCAGCGGCTCGATGTCCCACGCCTTGCGATCGACCTGCTTGGCGGCCTGCAGCGTATAGCGGCCATCGACAAACACCGCGGCCGTCTGTGTCAAAACCATGGCGAGGCCGGCCGAGCCGGTAAAGCCGGTGAGCCAGGCCAGCCGCTCTTCCGACGGCGGGACATATTCGTTTTGCTGCTGATCGGCGCGCGGAATCACAAAGCCGGTCAGCTTCCGCCGTGCCAGCTCGTCGCGGAATGCGGACAGCCGCGCGGTCAGCGCAACGCCGCTTTCGGGCTCTTCGAACGTCTGGAAATGGGCTTCGAACATCGCGTGGATATCCTAGGATTGCGTGGAAAATTCCGCAATGCGTCACAAATCCTTTCAATTTGGCAAAAGGTATGCTTGAATTGCTGCACCTGCGTTAGACGGGATGGAACGATTGGCTGTCAACGATTTACTGTCAGAAGCAGTTCATCGATCCGGAGGAAGCCCAGGGGTGTTTCAACTCAACGGCGAGGGGATACACAATGCCTGCATTTACGTTTGAGAAGATTTCGCCGCCGGTCCGCCGCGGCCCGCTTCCGCCTATCGTGAAAAAGCAGCGCGGTGTCATCGTTCAGATCCTGGATCGTTTCGTCGAGGCGCGGGTCAAGCGGAGCTTGCGCGAGAAAAAGGGCGTCATCGCCCGCAACAAGCAGAAGCCGGCGAAATAGGCTACTCCGCGCGACGCAACAGCAGGCTGCTCCAGCCTTCAATCCGCAATTCCCGCAGCAACACCAGCCCGCGCGCGCGATAGGCGGCGATCACGCCTTGCGCCTGATGCGGCAGCAAGCCCGATAGAATGACCAGCGCCGATGGGGCCAGATGCCGTGCCATCGGCGTTGCCATTTGCCGCAAGGGATTGGCCAGAATATTGGCCAGCACCAAATCGAATGGCCGTCGTTTTGCGAACTGCGGCGCCGAAAACCCGGTCGCATGGATCGCCTCGACGAGATTTCCCGCCCCGTTGAGCCGCGCGTTCTCGGCCGCCACCAAAACCGATGACGGATCGATGTCGCTTGCCAGCACAGCGTCGTGCAATGCCTTGGCCGCTGCGATCGCGAGCACGCCGGTCCCGGTGCCGAGATCGAGCACGCGCCGGGGACGATGCGCCTTCAGCACCTGATCGAGCAGCACGAGGCAGCCTCGTGTGGTGCCGTGGTGGCCGGTGCCGAACGCCAGCGCCGCCTCGATCTCGATGCCGAGCTTGTTCGGCGGTATTTTCGCGCGGTCATGGCGGCCGTGGACGACGAAGCGCCCGGCGCGGACCGGTACGAGCTCATCGAGCGTCGCCTTGACCCAGTCTTTTGCCTCTACGGTGTCGAAAGTGATGTTCCGCGCGATCTCATCGCCGGCCGCGAGAGCGACGAGTTCGCGGATCGAACCCTGATCGGGCACTTCCGCAAAATGCATGGTGATATCCCAACGCCCGCCAGGCCCCTCGAACGCGGCAATCACGGCCTGGCCCTCAAAAAAACTCTCGGTCAGGAGGTCAACGACGCGCTTCGCGGTCCGTTCGTCGCCGATCGCGAAACCGGCGCGGCGGGTGGCCGGGGTCAGGATGGAATCCATTCTGTGACTTTTGCAGCAAAGCTAGGCGTCGGCTGGAACCTGAAACAGGCTTTCGATCAAGGCTGTCTGCGCGCCCCCAGCCTGTTCCAGGAATTCTGTCACCGGCAACTCCTCGAAGCCGTTATGCCTGGACGCCTGCCATTCGTGACGCACCGTGAGATGCCTGGTTTCGGGATCGAAAACCAGCCACCACGAATCCTCGTCGGCCGGGCCTGGCCCACGCCAAGTTTGGTAGAATTTCCGATTGATCGCCACCATGTCAGGCTCCTTTCGGCACTTTCCGCGTAGCATAGGGTAAATTTCAAATCGGGACACTGCCGCCTGTTCACAACCTATCGACGCCGGACGCAAGCGTTATCCGCAGCGTTGTGCACCCGGACATACTCGGGCTCTTCACAGTCGGCCCACAGGAGTTTCAGGGATAAATTCACCGACTTTTCCAGCGCTCATCCACGAGCTTTTCCACCCGCTCATCCACTGCTTCTCCACAGCCTATCCACAATGCCTGTGGATGAATTCTCCCGCCCGCGCCAGCGCGCGGCGGCCGTCCTCAAGCTTCGCATTCCACAATGGCCAAGCGTGGATCATGTGCGGCCAGACCTCCAGCGTGACATCGACGTCGGCCGATCCGGCGGCCTCCGTGAACCGCGTGGCGTCCGCAATTAGCCCCTCCGCCGATCCGACCTGGATCAGCGTCGGCGGAAAACCGTGCAATGGCGAAAATAGCGGCGAGATCAGTGGGTTCCGGCGATCGATCGGCGCCGGCGCATAGGCGTCGGCCAATTCCTCGAGATAGGCCTTGTGAATGATCGGATCGACGGCGTCCTTGGTATCGAGCGTGGCGCCGGACATCGTGAGGTCGGTCCATGGCGAGATCAGCCAGGCGCAGGCGGGCATGGCCTCGCCGGCCGCGCGCAGCCGGTTGATCAGCGTGATCGTGAGATTGCCGCCGGCACTGTCGCCGCCCACAGCTATGGCGTCAGCCGGGATGCCTTGCCGGCGCAGGAAGCGCCAGGCCGTCATGGCATCGTCATGCGCGGCCGGATAGGGATGCTCCGGCGCGAGGCGGTAGTCGATCGCGAGCGTGCGCATCCACGCGGCGCGGCCGGCTTCGGTCACCAGCCGGCGGTGGCTGAGGATCGAGCCGGAGCAATAGCCGCCACCATGAAAATACAGCAGGACACGGGACGGATCGCTGCCCGGCGCCAGCGACCATTCGCCGGCGACGCCGTCGCAATCGACCGCATCGAGCCTGACATCGTCGGCGACCGGCCAGACCGATCCCACTTCCTCGATGCGCTGGCGCCGTTCGGCCCATCCGACCGGCCGCGGCTTGGAGCCCAACAATGCCCGGATCGCGTCAATCTCGCTTTGAGCCAACGTCGTTCTCCCGAAAAAAAGACGAACCTGGTTGGACGCGCTAGTATGATCCGCGCCCCTTGCCGAGTGTCAATCGCGGGCTGATCAGGCATTTCAGGATTTTCGATGCTTACTTTATTTTCTTACCCGGAACTCTGCGGCGTCGCGGACAACAACGGCTATGGCCTCAAGGTCTACGCCTTCCTGAAATTGTGCAAGGTCGCGTTCCGGCATGAACACATCTTCGACGCGTCGAAAGCGCCGCGCGGCCAGTTGCCTTATATCGTGGACGATGACGCGACCATCGGCGACAGCGACGCGATCATCGGCCATTTGACCCGGAAATACGCGCTCACGATCGATAACGGGCTGACGCCGGCCCAGCGAACCACCCATCTTCTCATCAGGCGAACGCTTGATGATCTCTATTGGGTGATGTCGTACTCGCGCTGGAAGGACGATCGCTTCTGGCCGCGCTTCAGGGATCTGTTTGTTCACGCCTACCCGGTGCTGACGGTGGAAGCCCTGGAAGGCGCCCGGGAATTCAATTTCAAGCGCTACCACTTTCAGGGCATCGGACGCTACGAACCGGCTGACGCCTACGCCCGTGGCATCGCCGATCTCGATGCGCTTGCGAATCTCCTTCCCGGCAGCGGATACATGTTCGGCACCAAGCCCGGCAGCATCGATGCGGCAGTGTATGGATTCATCGCCAACATCTATTTCTACGACATCGACACGCCGCTCAAGGAATGTCTCATGTCGAAGCAAAGCCTGGTCGCACATTGCAACGCGATCCACGCCGCGCTCTGACGCGGGCCGCCGCCAACAGCGCCCGGTGCCCCCTGAAATTCGCGCACGGCATCTGCTCCCCTCCCCCCGCGCAGCGGTG
>Ga0209331_1000761_pt1 | contig 11188 bp, 12 predicted proteins | sample JacPinW_OM3H0_M3_FD_187971 | JGI IMG/M metagenome (GOLD analysis project Ga0209331, IMG submission 187971) | Forest soil microbial communities from Algoma, Ontario, Canada - Jack Pine, Ontario site 1_JW_OM3H0_M3 (SPAdes) (version 2) | ecosystem: Environmental > Terrestrial > Soil > Boreal... | reverse complement strand
GACCAGGCTGAGGTCTTTCGCTGCCGCCGCGAAGGTCGCCTTGAAGCTCGCCGCGGTGCCGCCGGAAAACGTTCCCCTCATGTCGCGGACGCGGCCTTTGACGCGATTGACCGGGGCGCCGAGAGTCTTCTTCGCCGCTTCCTGAACGAAGAACACGCCGAGCTCGAACGGCAGCGAGTCGAAACCGCAGGAAAACGCGATGCGCGCGCCGCTCGCTTTTGCCGTTGCCTCGTGGGCATCGATCATCTGCCGCATCCAAACCGGCTCGCCGCAGAGATCGAAATAATCGGTGCCGCTGGCGGCGCAGAGCGCCACCAGCTCGGAGCCGTAGAGCTGATAGGGGCCGACGGTAGAGATGATGGATTTGGTCTGGTCGACCATGGCCTTCAGCGACGCGGGATCGCCGGCATCGGCGACAATCAAAGGAGTGTCGGCCGGCGCGCCGATCGCGTCGCGCACGCCGGCCAGCTTGTCCTTGCTGCGTCCGGCCATCGCCCATTTCAGGCTGCCGGCGCCCTTGTAGTTCGCAGCCAAATATTCAGCGACCAGTTGGCCGGTAAAACCGGTGGCGCCATAGACGATGATGTCGAACTTCGACGAAGGCATATTCGAATTCCCTGTGGTGACTGTTGGGTTTTCATTGTCATTGCGAGCGAAGCGAAGCAATCCAGTGTTCGGACGCGTCAAAAAATGGATTGCTTCGTCGCTTCGCTCCTCGCAATGGCGGTCGGGGCCGTTTAAACCTATTTCTTGGCGTAGGAAACGCCCATGCCCGCGCGCACGTCGCTCTGGATACCATAGGGCGCGATCGGATAGCGCAGGCCGTTCTTCGCAAGCTGCTTCATGCCGATGATCGCCTTGGCCAGATGCGCCGGCGACAGCGCCATCAGCATCTCCTCGTCCGGCACGCCGCCGTAACGCCGCTCGGCGTAGCACGGCAGCGACAGGCTGGGCTCGCCGGTCTTGAGCGCCCGACCCCATGAATCGGCACACGCGGTTTCGCCGACCACGCCCCATTCGAATTTCTTGTAGCCGGTGTATTGCAGGCCGTTGATGAGGATGATCATCCGGCCGGGCGTGGCGTAGACCAGGCAGATATCCGGCGGGTTGAGCCGGCCGCTGGCCAGCGGGCTCACCACCAGCGCCTGGTATTGGCCGTAGGCCACGACATCCAGCGCCTCCTGGCGCTTGCGCGCGTCCTCGGCATTCTCGTGCCAGACCCCGACATAGGATTGACCGGCGAGCCATTTCTCGTCCTGCGGCGCAAACCCGATCACGGCGCGGCACTGCGCGCCGACAAGGTCGTCGGCGGTAATGCCGACGGTCCAGCCCAGCCGCGAGGCCATGCTGACGATCTGGTCGGTGGTATGGACCGCGGTCGGCCGCCGGATTTTGGGGATTGCCGCCATCTCCTCTACGGAGGCGAACATCTTCATGCCGATCACGGTGGTCTTCAGGCGAAGCAGTTGGTTCAGATCGGCCGCCATGCCGGCCAAATCGAGCTGTTCCGGCGGCGATTGCTGTCGCATGGCTGAACTCCCAGAAATCGGCGGACTGAAGCGGCGCGCGCCTGTTGCGCCGATCCTAGCCGGATTGGGCTTGTCTTGCGACAGGCCCGCTTCTAGTCCGGGGACGGCCCCGGCAGCAACCGGTCGATCTTGCCGGTGGCCCAATAGGCGGTAAGGCCCATCCATTCGCGGAGGCCGACGTTGACGCGATCCAGCCCTTCCAGCCAAAACGCCGTAAATCGCAGCAGATCCTCACGCCCGCCGACCCGCCAATCGACCGGATAGGCTTCCACGGCAAATCCCGTTTTGCGAAACAGGCCGACCGAACGCGGCATATGGTAGGCCGATGTGACCAGCAGCCATCGCTCACCGGCCTTGGGCGCGGCAATCGCCATGGAGAATTCGGCGTTTTCCTGGGTGTTGCGCGAACGCCTTTCAATGATCAGGCGCTCTTTGGATATGCCGAGGCTTTCGAACAGCGACGCCGCGTAATCGGCTTCTCTGGCATCCGACAGCAAATTCGGGCTTCCACCGGTGAAAATGATCCGGGCGTTGGGATATCGATGGGCGAGTGCGGCGGATGCGAGGATACGGTCGGCCGCACCGGCGACGACCGCGACGCCGTGCGCGGCCGACACATCCGCATCGATCGACCCCCCGAGCACGACGATGCCGGCAGGCGCGCCCTGCGCGGCATCCCACGGCGGAAACCGCTGCTCCAGCGGATAAAGCAGCAGGTATCCCAGCGGCGAAAATCCGCAGATCGCGAGCAGCATGACCGAAGCGATCAGGAGCTTGCGTCCGGCAGGTGCAATTCGCGTGGCCAGCAGCAGCGCGCCGAGAACGCCGATGCCGATCAGGAAATTCGTCGGCAGCAGCATGATGCCGATGGTCTTGGAGAGGATGAAAAACAAGAAGAAACTCCCTCGGACGCGAATCTCGCGCCGAACGCGCCAAGATTGTCATACGCGGGCTTGACCCGCGTATCCATCTATCTTCACTACAGGCACTATTCGAAAATGATGGATTGCCGGGTCAAGCCCGGCCATGACAAATAGACAAAACAACAGCCGCCGCGAAAGCCCCTCATGACGCATCACCACCTGCATTCCAGCCCGGAAACCTGCCACTGGGGTTTTTTCGAGGCGAAACTCAAGCCCGTACTCACCATCGCCAGCGGCGATGAAGTCACCGTCGACACCATCAGCGGCGGGCCGGAGATGATGCCGGACAAGAGCAAATTCCACGTGCCGCCCGAACTCGCCGAAGTTCACGCCAAAAACGAGCGGATGCTGCCGGGGCATATCCTGACCGGTCCGATCGCGGTGGAAGGCGCCGAGCCCGGCGACGTGCTGGAGGTCGAGATCCTCGACATCAGGCTGCGGCAGGACTGGGGCTGGAACATGATCCGGCCGTTGTCGGGCACCCTGCCCGACGATTTCCATGAATTCCGGCTGCTGAACATTCCGCTCGACCAGCAGAAGATGGTGGGCCGTCTGCCCTGGGGACTCGATTTGCCGCTAAAACCCTTCTTCGGCGTCATGGGCGTGGCGCCGCCGCCGGCCTGGGGCCGTATCACCTCGCTGATCCCGCGCGCGATGGGCGGCAATATTGACAACAAGGAACTGATACCGGGCGCAAAACTCTATCTGCCGGTGTTCGTGCCGGGCGCGCTGTTCTCCTGCGGCGACGGCCACGGCGTACAGGGCGACGGCGAGGTCTGCGTCACCGCGATCGAGACCGCGCTGCAGGGGCGCTTCAAGCTGACGGCGCGCAAGGATTTGCGGTTCGACTATCCCCGCGCCGAGACGCCGACCCATTACATGACGATGGCGATGGACCCCGACCTCGATCAATGCGTGGTGCGCGCGCTGCGCGACATGATCGTGCTGCTCGGCGAGAAGCGCAATTTGTCGCGCGAGGATGCCTACACGCTCTGCAGCCTGGCCGCCGACCTGCGGGTGACCCAGACCGTCAACGGCTCAAAAGGCATTCACTGCATGATCGCGAAAGAGGTGGTGCATGGGTGAGCCCTTCACCTCTCCCGTTGGGAGAGGTCGAATTTCGAGCGCTGCGAGAAATTCGGGTGAGGGGTTACGATTTATCGAGATGCCTTAACCCCTCACCCGGCGCTACGCGCCGACCTCTCCCAATGGGAGAGGTGAAGTGCACGTCGCGCCAGTGGGACAGGACGGCGGGGGATATAGATTTGAGTCGGGTCAATGGCGAAGCGGAATATTTTTCGCGAGGGGACTGGACAGGAATTTGCTGATTTGCCCGTCGGGCAAATCAAACGGCCTGTGTCGTCATCGCCCGGCTCGACCGGGCGATCCAGTACTCCGAGACACCTGTGATAGAGCGGAGAAGCCGCGGCGTACTGGATCGCCCGCTTTCGCGGGCGATGACGAGCGAGGGGTGTGGCGCGTATCTCGCAACGACGCTGCGCCTCACCCCAGCCGCCAGCCGACCTCGGCCGCGAAGCTCTGGTAAAACTCGGGCTCGTAGGCCTGTTCCGGCGTCTGCCGCACCCGCTCGTCGAGCCTGTGGGCGTCGTCGCCGACCAGGATGCGCCAGCGTTCGGCCTTGACGCCGTCGAGTATGATTTTTGCCGCGGCTGCAGCGGTGGTCGGCGCCTCGTCGCGAAAACTGCGGGCGCGATCGAGCGCGATCTTCTGAATGTCATCATCCGACATCGGCGCAGTGTCGATGCCCATGCCTTTCAGGCGCTGCCGCGCCGACAGGAGTTCGTTGGCGCTGAGGACATCGGATTCGGTGCCGCTCTGGATCTTGCGGGAATTGGAGACAATGGAGGTGCCGATATGGCCGGGCATCACCACCGAGCATTTGATATGCGGCGCGTTCAGCCTGAGATCGTTCATCAGCGCTTCGGTAAACCCCTTCACCGCGAATTTCGCGGCGCTATAGGCGGTGTGCGAGACGCCGAGGCCGACCGAGGCCCAGAAGCCGTTGACGCTGGAGGTGTTGACGATGTGGCCCTCGTCGGCCTTGATCAGCATCGGCAGAAAAGTGCGGACGCCGAGATAAACCCCGCCCCAGCAAATGTTAAAAGTCTTTTCCCACTGTTCGCGCGTGTTGGTGAACAGGCTGCCGCCACCGCCGATGCCGGCATTGTTGAACAAGAGATGAATCGTGTCGGTCGCCTGCTGCTCGGCCAGTTCATCGCGAAAACGGATGAGCTGGTCCTCGATCGAGACGTCGGCGATATGGGTGGTGACGCGCAGGCCTTGCGGCAGTCTTTCGACTTCGCACAGCCGCTTGGTCTCCGCCATCGCCTCGGCCGACACGTCGCACATCGCGACATTGCAGCCCTCGGCGACCAGCTGGCGCGCGAGCTCGCGGCCCATGCCCGTGCCGCCCCCGGTGATGACAGCGATCTTTCCGGCAAAATCCTTCATGAGCGACCACCGACCCTTTTTTTTAAGGTTTGTGTTCGTCTCTAGCTTCGTTAAAGGCTCGGCGCAAGGCGCCGGCGCGGCTCGATCGCGATCCTTGGCGAATGTTGGCCCACCTGTTTGTTGAACGGCAAGGATGGTAAACCAGCCTGCATCAGACGTAATGAGACGATTGGGTCCATGATCAGGGTCGGTGGAGATGTATTGCGGATATCGGCATGGCAACCGATCTCGCAGTCCGCACCGAGCATCTTCAGCGCGACGGATATCTTGACCTGGCGAGCGTTTCCGAAGGCGTTTCGCCGAACTGTGAACGATAGCTTATGGAGAAATCGCCCAGGTGCCAAAAGCCAAAGGCGAGCGCGCAGGCTTTGACACTTTGCGAGCCTTCGATCAGGCGTTTCCGCACGAGCCACAGCCGTCTCACGCGCAGGTAGCGATGCAGGGTCATTCCACGATATTGCTTGACTGCGTCGTGCATCGTACGCACTGAAACGCCAATCTGCCTTGCCAGTTCGCCGCTGTAGACCGGCTGGGCAATGTTGTCCGACAATGCCGCCTGGACATCCCTGAAGACTTTGAAGTGCCGGGCGCAGTCCGCGCGAGAGGTCCATTGCGTATTCACTACGTCTGCGAAGGCGCTATCGACAGCGGCCAGCAGAGACTCCCTGATCGCAACCGAAACTCCGGCTACGTCGAGAGTATCGACAAATTCCAATGACGCGGACGTGACCTTTATTATCAGCGCACGCAAGGCATGATGTGAAGCGACGCTGGTTTCAAATATCATGAAGTTCGTGCCAGATCGGGGCCAACCCCGATCCTCGATCTCCGGCGCAAACACGATCGACGCATATTGCCTCGGAGTTCGCTCCAGCTGGGAGTAGAGAGCGCTACCGCTTCCAATCACAATGTTCGAACGGCCTCTTTCTTCCACACCATTGAAACGGATCGGATAACCGTCGTCCATCGTGAAGCCAACCGCCGTGCAATTCGGGGCAAGTTGCGCGTCGATGATCCGTGGGAATGATTTGGTGTAGTTTACGTCGCATCCCGGAAGATTCAGAATGATTTGCTCGGCCGCAATTGTTCGCGCAAGCGGCGTGAAGTCCACATTGAGATTCCGCACCGAACTTCGAAACGCGTCGATATCCGTAAATCGAAATATCTTCGGCACCAAGCTTGGCGCTAAGGGAGCATCGTGCATCCGGACTCTCCGGACTCTTAAGCAAAAGCTTCACGTTGCCGGTCGATTTGGTGCCGCAGCGAGCTATGCCGAGCGTGCTCTCAAATGTTCGCTACCCGACATAAAAAATAATAATTTCAAATACTGTGGCAGGCTTAGAGACCGGCAAACAATTAGAAAGCATCCAGTTTCGCCGAATTTCGATAGCGTTTTCTCGAATCTACCGTGTTTATACTACCCTTAAAGACCGTATCCTTACGAGCGGATTAAGCATTTATCCCGACAATTTTCATGATCGGAACCAGTGGGTTCCGAAGCGGAACAATTGCCGGGTCGCTCATGATTTCCGTCGCTTCTGCCGAGCTCATTGCCGAACTTGAAGGCGCCGTTGAAGGGGGCTCGCCCGCGCGGCACGCGCAAATGTTGCGACAGGTAACGCACCTGTTGCTTTCAAGCGCGAACCGCCTTGACGAGCGTCAGATCGGTGTTTTCGACGATGTTCTCATTCGGCTGATTGAGCGTGTTGAAGCGAAGATGCTCGCTCAACTCAGTACGACCCTCTCCGATTTGGCGTCGGCGCCGAAACAGGCGCTCCGTCGTCTCGCCTGTCACGAAGACGCGACAGTTGCCGGTCCTATTCTGCTCAAATCGGAAACTCTCTCTGAAAGCGATCTCGTCGAGATCGCAACTCATGCCGGCCAGCAACATCTGCTGGCAATTTCGGGGCGAACGACCCTGAACGAGGCGTCCACTGACGCCATCCTGAAACGGGGCGACACAGCCGTCTGTCGTGTACTCGCGAGGAACGCCGGCACGCGGTTCTCCGAACAGGGTTATTCGAAGCTGGTCGCCGCCGCTGAACGCGATGACGACATTGCCGATGCGTTGGTGGTTCGACCCGACATGCCGGTCAAGATGCTTCACGAACTCGTCGCCGGAGCGACCAAAGCGGTGCGGGCCCGGCTCCTCAAGGTCGCTCCGCCCGAGATGCGTGAAACGATTCAGGCCGTCATCGAGAGCATCGCAGTTCAGGCGAGCGCAAAGGCGCCTGAGCCGATTGATTATTCCGAGGCAAAATCCAGCGTTCTTGCGCTCAGCCTTGCCGGAAAATTGAGCGACTCCGCCGTGAACCGGATTGCAGTGCATCGCCAGCGCACACATGTGGTTGCGGCACTATCCCTGCTCGCGGACGCACCGATCGATGCCATCGAGCCATTGATGGAAGAGAGCGACTGTTGCGGACTGGTGGTGGCGTGCCGGGCCTCGCGGCTGAACTGGCAGACCACGTTAGCGGTCATCAACAGCCGCGGCCACACTCCAGGACTCTCACAACAGGAGCTTGAGCACGGAAAAGAGTTATTCGAATCTCTTTCTCTGTCTGTTGCGCAGCGAACGATACGGTTCGGATCTGTACGTGAGTTCGCAAAGCCCGGCTTGCCAGAAAATGACTCCGTAGCAGCGAGGGCGTCTTAATGGCCTGGGGAAGTCGAAAAGCAGAACGCGTTCGCCTCGAACACAGGTATCCCGTCAATCTCATGGGCGTCGACGGCACGTGGCGGCGAAGCTGCGTTCTCCTCGACGTTTCCGCGACCGGCGCCAAACTCCAGGTCGACGGATCTCTGGAAGTTCTGCAGGCCCATGAGTTCTTCCTGATTTTGTCCTCTACGGGACTCGCATTCCGGCGATGTGAATTGGTTCGGGTCGACGGCTCAGAAGTTGGCGTCCGCTTCATCGCGGAGAAGAAAACCAAAGCGCGCCCCGTTATTCCAAAATGAACGATTGCTCCAACACACCCATTCCTTCGGCAAATTGGTGATCCGATATGCAAATGATTTATTCGCGAAACATTCCATTTATCGATGCCCAATCCCTCGCACCGTGTCAGGCCCGAGAGGCATTGTTCAAGGACGCAAATAACGGATTCATTCTCTACCTGTCAGACGGCGTGAACTCGTCGAACATGGAAGAGAGAATTATCCGTCTGGAAACGCGCGAGGCTCTGATTTGGCTCAACGAAACCTCTGATAACGTCGGGGCATTTTGGAGCTAGGGCAAAAGGAAGGGAACTATTCAATGGACGACGCACACAAGATCACTGACGTTTCCGTATCGACAATTTCGACCACCCCGCTGCGTGGAACGATCGAGATCGACACCCCCGATTCCACTATTAAATTCGAACTAAACGAGGACATCGCGCTTAGCATTTGCACCCGGCTCGAACATTTTCTCACTCAAGAGCCGCAGCGAAAACTTAACCAGGCGCGGTACGGCCGATAATTCAATGGTAACCGGGCCGGACGGGGCCGATCATTATGTTCGTTCATGTTGTAGGCGATACGCGTGCCAGGATTTCTGCCGTCCGCAGCATGCTGGAGCAAACCTGCGCCGTAACGTCGGAACTGCTTGGTGGAGCGAGCATTCGAAGCAGTAACATCGATGCAGTCGTCGTTACCGCTGACCTGCATGTTCTTGAAAATATTTCGGCCGTGAAAGCGGCCTCGGGGGAAATCAATCGCGTACCTAAGCGAGTTTTCCTTATCAACCAAAGCACACGCCTGGCGGTCGTCCAGGCTTATGCCCTCGGGGCGACGCACGTACTGACCAATCCCGTCAGTCAGGTGCAATTGTTGAAGAAGCTGGCCGACAGCGATGCTTCGGCAATTGTCCAATGCGAACCCACATCGGGCGGACGGGAAGCAGCGTCCGCCGGTGCTGCCAGCATCGCCTCGATGTTCTCGGCCGTCATGGGCGGCTCCCCTGTCGATATTGCCGGCGCGAAGACCGCCGGCAGCAAGATCGCCGACAGCATTGCCGAAGATGGCCTGTCCAACTGGCTCACAACGGTTCGCCGTCATCATGAGGGCACGTATCAGCACTGCCTTCTGGTGACGGGAGTAGCCGTCGACTTTGGACTGAGCCTCGGCATGGCGAAGGCTGATGTGGAACGATTGTATTCAGCGGCGATGTTTCACGACATCGGGAAGGCACGAATTCCGCTCGCCGTTCTGGACAAGCCCGGGCGCCTTGACGACCGGGAACGCGCGCTGATCGAAACCCATCCGGCAGCGGGGTATGAAATACTGAAGGGGACCGCAGGCATTTCCCCGGAAATTCTCGATGCCGTCCGCCATCATCACGAGTACCTGGACGGCAGCGGCTATCCCGACGGGCTTGGTGCCGAGAGCATAGCGGATATCGTACGAATATTGACCATTTCCGACATCTTCGCCGCGTTGATCGAGGCGCGCACCTACAAGCCGACCATGCCGAGGGAAAAGGCTTACGAAATCCTTCTGGGCATGAAGACCAAGCTCGAGCGACCGCTTGTCGCAGCGTTCAGGGAAGTCGCATTGAAGAGGTGACCTTCCCTCGCCGCTCGATCGTGCACGGCCACACCGCTCTCGAAGGTCGAGCGGTGATGAAACGAGTGCCAGCAGGCCCGCGCGCCTATCGCAAGAGGAAGCGAAGCCGGTGGCGTTTCAGTTGCGATTGCCCGGCTTTTGACCGGGCGTTCGCGCCGGAATTAGAGAACCGGGCGTTGGAGGCGATCAGGCAGGGCAAGTTGGAACTGGACCCGCCGGAGAAATCGGCGGAGTAAGGCCTAACCACAGCATTGGCACTGTGGTGGCGGCTTTAATTGCCTTCCTCTTTCACGATGGCCGATAGCCAATCAAGCTGGTTTGCCAAAGTTGTCCAACTCAGAGAAATGGCCATCAGCACCGCGGCGCGTCGAATTGAAATATCACCTTCCAATCCGAGCCGTTCGTATTCGGCCGCGTAAATTTTGCATTGTTCGGCGGTTGGCATGATCGGCCCCTCTCACAAAGACCTGCGACGCCTATTTCTTTCGGGTGACAGTTGACCGCCATCAGCGAAAGACAGATCAATCAGCTATGATACGAAATAGGGCTGATTATTGTCTGTCTGGTGCCCCCCTCCGAATTTCAAATTGGGCCACTGCGCCCACACGCTAGGTAATCCCTAGTCGGTAGTACCTATGGGCGGTCCTTGGGCCTTCTTGGACCTTGGCGCGGTGGTAGAAAGAACTGTGGGCCGCCCAACGCGCCGGGGGGTGTGAGATGGGCTTTTTTCCGACCGCAACGGAAGTCGTTTTGCGGGAACATGGGTTTCGCCCGATTACGGGACGCGCGCTTATGATCGGCCGTCAGAACACGGGCCTTATCCCCGGCGAGGCGAAGCACCTGATCGAGCGGAACGGCATTCCGTTGCTGCGCGATGATTTCGACGGCAGCTCACTGGACAATATTTTCAACGTCGCAACCGCCATGCAGAACGTCAGCGATCTATTGAAGCCGGGAGGGCGTTGCGTTCTGATGAACTGGAGCAATTCCTTCCCCACGGCGTATGCGATGCTCTCTCCCGATTGGTTCATGGACTTCTTCGCCTACCATGAATACGAGGACGCCCGAGTCCTTGTGGTAGCCGTAAAACGATGCAGTCGCGCGCAGCGAAAGAGGGAACCAAGGCGTATTCCGTCGTCTTTCAGATGGTTGCCGGGCCTCCGTTCAGCTGCCGCTTCGCCGCCGAACACTCAAGCGTGATGAGGATAGGGCTCGTTTCTTCCTACATCAGCAGGTAAGCCGCTTGGCTTGCGTTGCGACGAAAAACGAGAACCGGGACCTCGAAGCAGGACCAATATTCGAGACAACGGTACGACAGACGGTCATGCAGGCAGTGCGGCGCCCGCCGGACTGTTCTCCAATGCGATAGACCTGGCAAACTCCGCCGTCGGCAAGTCTCGCGGCGGACCTTGTCTTGTCGTGCCGCAAGGGCACAGACAGGAGTAACTGATGCAGGATCATGAGTTTCAAACATCCGCGCTGACGCGACGGCGTATGCTGGGCGGAATGGGGATCGCGAGCCTGGCGCTGATATCCTCGCCGGCATTGGCGCAAGAGACGGTCGATCTACTCGTGCCTGGCGGACCGAGCACGCGGATGATCACGACATCCTATCCGCAAAAGGGCCGAATGATCCTGCAGCGTTCGAGCCCGCCATGGCTTGAGACGCCCTTCGAAGTCTTCGACAAAGGCGTGTTCACGCCAAACGAGCAGCAT
>Ga0209331_1000760_pt1 | contig 11190 bp, 9 predicted proteins | sample JacPinW_OM3H0_M3_FD_187971 | JGI IMG/M metagenome (GOLD analysis project Ga0209331, IMG submission 187971) | Forest soil microbial communities from Algoma, Ontario, Canada - Jack Pine, Ontario site 1_JW_OM3H0_M3 (SPAdes) (version 2) | ecosystem: Environmental > Terrestrial > Soil > Boreal... | reverse complement strand
TGTCGGCAGCACGCCCACAAGCCTTTGCTCAGAAGCTTTGGTCCGGTCGTAGCCATGAACTCCGCTGTCGGATTTCACCTCCCAGGTTCGTCATCCTGTCGACTTAAGAGTCGGCGCGCCAAGGAGGTTCAGCAGATGGCGACGGAAGAGGCGATCAAGGTCCAATTCACCGCGCAACTCCGCAGAAGCCCGGCCAAAGGCGGCTGGAACTACGTCATCTGGCCTGAATCGGCGGCGTTCTTCAAAACCCGGGGCCTGGTGAAGGTTCGGGGCACGATTGACGGACATCCCTTCCGGAGTGCGTTCATGGCGATGGGTGGCGGCGTGCACAAGCTGCCCGTCAAGGCCGAAACCCGCCTGCAGCTCGGCAAAAACACCGGGGACGTCGTCACCGTGCGGCTAACGGCGCGGGAGCGGAAATGAGGCCGGTCGGGTTCGCCAATTGTATCCCTCCCCGCCCTGCACTAGCATCCGCCCATGTACGTCACCGCCCAAGAGAGCCGCGCGCTGTCGCGCCTTTTCGGCCTGCTGGCCGAAGACCTCGCCGAGCGCGAGGTGCGCGAACGCGTCGGGCATCATGTGCTCGAATTGCTGTCGGCGGATTATTACGCCTCCTTCGTCTGGAATGCGCGGTCGCGCAGTTTTGGTAACGGCGTCTGGCTCAACATGAATCCGGATACGGTCGCGAGCTACGACGCCTATTACCAATACCGCGACCCGATCACCCTAAAACTGCAGGCGCGGCGCGAGCCGACACTGGTGAACCAGATCATGCCGCAGCGCGACTTGATGCGGACGGAATTTTTCAACGATTTTCTCGCCCGCGACGGACTGCATTGGGGCGTCAACGTCTACAGCTATGCGGGCGAGCGCAACATCGGCGATATGCGGATCTGGCGCGGCCGCCACCGGGAGAATTTTGATTTGCGGACGCTGGAGTTGTTGCGGCTGGTCGAGCCGGCATTTACCGGAGCCCTGCTACGCGCGTCTGGCGCGCCGTCCCTCGTCGCGTCAAAGCCGATCGGCGGATCGCGTTTGTCGCCGCGCGAGCTCGAAGTCGCGCTGATGATTTGCGAGGGACTGCCCGACAAGGTGATCGCGCATCGGCTCGGCGTCGAGCCTTCCACCGTGCGCACCTATTTGAAGCGCATTTTCGAAAAGCTTGGCGTTAACAGCCGCAGCAGCGTCGCTGCAGCCTGCGCGCGGCAACGATAGGTCGGCAGGCGCACATTCTGGTTACCTCGCCCCGCTTGCGGGGAGAGGTCGGCGCGCAGCGCCGGGTGAGGGGGACTATCCGCGAGTCCGAGTGCGTGGAGAGGGCCCCTCACCCCAACCCTCTCCCCGTGAAGAACGGGGAGAGGGAGAACCTCACCGCTACGGTTCGACCTAAGCTTATCGCGCGCTACAGCTTCGCCGGCGGCGGAATTTTGCCGAGCAGCTTTTCCAGCGCCAGCCCGATCGAAAGCAATCGGCGGTCGCTGCCGGCCGGACCGTCGAGCTCCATGCCGACCGGCAATTTGCTGGTTGCCCCCAAGGCAATCGGGATCTGGATTCCGGGGATTCCGGCATTGCTGCCGGGATCGGTGTTCTGGATGTACAAGACGAAATTCGGCACGCTGCTGGAGTCGGGATTGGCGTCCATCGCGACCTTGGGCGCGGTGGGAAATACGATCGCATCGAGATGGTTTTTGGCAAATGTGTCGCGATAGAGCTGCTGCAAGGCTGGGCGCGCGGACTTGATCGCCGCGTCATAGGCAGGCTTGGCGTCGACGACCGTATTGTCCGGGCCCGGCAATTTGCGCGGAATCACGAGGCCCTCAAAGGTGCCCTTGACGTCAGGGCTTGCGATGATCTTGGCCAGTTCCTCGATCGAGATCTTTGCGCCGCGCTTGAGATAAGCGACCATGTCGTCATAGGCCTCGTAAAGCGCGACCGGAAATCCGACCTGTCCGTTCAGCTCCATGAGCTTTGGCATGTCAACGTCGACCACGGTGACGCCGGCCGCCTTCAGCTTGTCGAGCGCCGCGGCGAAGGCCGCCTTGGTGTCCGCGTCGAGGTTCGCCATGGTCGCAGCGACGACGCCGAGTCTGACGCCCTTCAACCCAGCGGCCTCAACCGGTCCGCCGCCTGCGATGATGCGATCGAGCAACGCAACATCAAGCATCGAGCCCGCCATCGGCCCGGCGGTATCGCGGGTGTGCGAGATCGGTGCGATGCCGGCTTGCGAATAGCGGCCGACCGTCGGCCGCAGCGACATGCAGCCGTTGAACGCACAGGGAATGCGGACCGATCCGCCGGTATCGGTCCCGATCGCCGCCGGAATGATGCGCGCGGCAATCGCAGCACCATTGCCCGACGAAGAGCCGCCCGCGGCCTTGGTGGTATCATAGGCGTTACGGACGCCGAATTCGGCGCCGGTCTTGAACGCGGTGTTGTAGCCGGAGATGCCGAACGCCAGTTCGTGCATGTTGGTCTTGCCGATAATGATCGCACCGGCAGCGCGCAGTTTTGCCACCACGGGCGCATCGTCGCCGGGCACGTAACCTTTCAGCGCCGGCGTCCCGGCTGAGGCCGGCAAGCCCTCAACCTCGATGTTGTCTTTGATCGCGATCGGCACGCCGCCAAGCGGCTTGCAGGCAGCGTGTCGCTTGTGCGCGGCGTCGTAGGCGCGCGCGGCCCTCATGGCGCCCGCCTCATCCAGCGTGATGAAGGCATTCAGCTCGGGACGCGACTTCGCCCGCGCCAGCCCGGCCGACACCAGCGCAACGCTGGTATATTTGCCCGCGCAGAGATCGGACGCCGCCTGCGTCGCGGTCAGATGATCGAGATCGACCGCCGCTTGCGCCTGAGCGCCGCTCGCGGCGCCGGCCGTCACGGCGGCGAAGGCAATCGACGTTGCAGATAGGCGTTTGCGGATGGGCATGGGCCACTATCTCCAAGCGAGCGCCGCCGGATTCGTACGGCGTCTCATGGAACCGACTATAGGCCAAGGCCCGAACTCCGCCTGTCCCCATTTTCGGGGACAAGGCGTGGGCAAGCAGCTGCCCACGCCTGTCGCGCCCTTGGATCAATCGCGATCGTCAGTATCCCGATTGCCACGGTCAGTGAGTACCGCGTCGGCATCTTCGGTCGTGTCGTTCTCGATCCCTTTCACGCAAGTCCAGTTTCCAGCGTCGGAAGGATTGCCAGCACCTTTGTACGCGGCACGTTTCGGAAATACACAGAGCGGGCGCGTGAACGCAACGCCACTGGCGGGATTGTCGTTGACAAACTTCGTTGCGATGATTTGCTCCGGCGGAGTTCCGAACTCTACCCAATCGACCATCGCTTTGAAGATGTCGTACTGCGGATCTGACGACACCGGAGGTCCTGCGAAAACATTGCCGAAGGAATTGGCGCCGGCGCCCCCGATACAGTGGCCCATTCCGGGCGCCATGAACAGTCGGGCGAACTTGTCCACGTTTTGAGCGCCGTACGTTTTTCGCAAGCGCTCAAAATAGTTGATCGTACCACGCGAGAAGATCAGCTGATCCGCGGTGCCGTGATAAGTGATGTTCTTGGCCTTATGCTCGATCAATTCATCCAGACCGGTGCTGTCAGTCCCAATCACGTCTTCGAACCTGGACTCAGAGTTGAAGAAATCTTTGCTGAACGAAGATTCCGTGACGGTGTGCCAATCGAAGCTCGGGTTCTGGTGCAACCAGTAGGCAAAATGATCCGTCGCGATCGGAAATGGGAACGACCCGTTGAGCGCTGCCAAATTCGCGCCGCGATCAAGTCCGAACCACAGCCGGCGGCCATGCGCGTCGCGCGGGCCATCCCAAATCTTGCTGACAGCGCCAACTTCCTGCGACGTCAAACAATTTGGATTTGAGGGCTGGGCAGAACAGCTCATCTGCGCGGGGTTAAACGTGCATAGGCGCGGATCTGCGAGAAATGCGTCAGTCGAGAGAGTGCCGTCACCGGATTTCGCCGCGCATGCGGCGACCGCCGCGTTGGTGACCGCATTCAATTTTGCAGGCGAGATTGGCGCGCCCACTTCATCCTTCATGACCACTTGACCCCAGAGTTCCGCCGGGATGAAGCGGTCCCAGTTGAAGGCTGGTGCACCGGTAAGGTACCCGTCATATTCCTCAGGGTGGCGTTGGGCCATGATCCAGCCCTGTCGCCCTCCGGTCGAGCATCCGGTCCAATAGCTAAAGCGCGGACCGGTCCCATAGAAGGCGCGAGTGAGCGCTTTGCCTTTGCGAGCGAGCTCCAATTCGGAGCGTTCGGCAAAGTCTGCGATGAGGCCGACGTTCAGTGTATCAGCGGGTTGATTCAGCGCGAATCCACCACCCCCCAGCCCATTGCTCGGCGCGAAAGCAGAATGGCCGGTATCGGTGGAGGCCGTCGCGTAACCTCCCGCGACTGCGGTCGCGAGCCCGGTCCAGGTAATCGTGCCGGCGTACCCGCCGCCCCCAACACCTTGGAACCGGTTGGTCCATGCGCTGGGAAGCGGAAGCCATATCTCGATATTGATTGCCGGCTCGACCACGATCGAGACTTGGCAAAACGCCGGCAGGTTAGGGATTGGCGGAGATGCATGGGGGAGTTGTGGCGTCGGGACGAAGCCGGTCGGGTCAGGCGGCTGGAACGTTCCTCCGGGGAAAGACTTGGCCGTTATCGAGGTAACATCTGGAAGCTCCAGGGTTGCCAAATTCTCACACTTCGTTGCCGCCGAGGCGGTCGATGCAGCAACAGCACTTAGCAGAACAGCAGACCACGACAGCACTCTCATTCCGCTCACCATGACTACCCTCCCTTTTGTGATTTCTTCACTCGTTGGTACGTCGAACTAGTCCCAGCCCAGTCGCAGTAGAATCAGCGACCATTGCTTCCGGACGGCGTTGACCGCCTGACCGGTACGCGTTGCGCTTTGCCAAAAAGGGAATGCGGTATGCCAATGGCCTGCGCATGTTGCGCGATGAGACCCGCAAAACCGAAAGCATCGGCTTGCAACCACGGATGTGGTTGAGAGCAGCGCGACCAAGGGGTTACGCTTCGCGCGAGAGGAAATAAAATGCATACCAATGGGCATGCAGGATGATCCCGGGCAGCCGGTAGCCTCGAAGCAAGCGGTTTTCATGGCCGCACCTGCCTCCCTCAGTCGTTCTTATGCATTATAATGCAGAAGACCACGGGCCGACGTAAAGGTCAAGAAGGTTGTCGCGGAGATTGCGGATCAGTTCGATATGACCCGTTCGTCAAATATTTCGGGACAGCCGCCAGTCGGTGCGTCCAGCGCGAATGCAGGGTCAGGATTTTTCCCGGGATTGCGACATTGTTTCCGGCAACGCGATCCTCAATGACTGGGCATCATATTTAGCGGCGTGACGTACGGCCGCGTCACGATCGGCAACAGCGGTTTTGGCCGCGGCCGTGGCCGTGCCGGCGCCAGCGGAGCTGATGCATCGACCGACAAATAATGCGGCGAAGATTTGCGCAATCGTATTTCAATGCGCCGCCGCTCCCGGACGTCGCCTGAAAAGATTCCGTCAATGGCGAGCGTCTCATCGGTATTGACGAGTTGGGCGCCGGACAACGGGATCAGCTTGTATCCTGAAAGCAGCGGCGACCTGTTGAGCACACTGACAACGGAAACGGCTCTGGCGAGTCCGAGCCCGGCATTATCGGCCGGAACGAGGCTGTCGACGCCGGCGTAATTCTTCAAAACCGGAACCAGATCACGATCGAGGTTTGATTGCCGCAAGCCTACCGGCTGTTCATCGGTGTGGCCGACGACTTCGATGACATCAACATCATACTTCTTGATCAGCGCGGCGATTTCCTCAGGCGTCGAGTTCATCAGCTTATCGCGGAAATCGGGCGACAGCTCCGCGCTCCCCCTTTCGAAGAAGTTTCCGTCGGCTTCGCTCAGGCTGATAATGGGCGGCCATTGGTGGCCCGATTGGGTGTCACCGGAAAGCCCGCGGGCAAGCGCGTCTGTAATCATCTGCGGCGGCGACTTCGCGGCGTCAGGCATGACCTTTTCGATGCTTCCGACGATCTCCGCGTCGCGAAGCGCTTTCTCAACGCTGATGCCCTTGGAATTGAGCCGATCCACATTGGCGAGCCGGTCGCTGATATCCTTTTCCGACAGGCCGCCCTTCTTGAGTTCGGCCATCGCATTGCGGCTCTCGACCAGCTCGCGCCAAAATTCATCCACGGCCTTTGCGCCACTCGAGGTCACGACCTCGGAGCGAAGCCGCTCGTAAAGTTCCGGGTTCTGCTTGATCGCCATGACCAGATTATGCTCGGCCATGCTGCTTACTCTTTCGACACGGACCTGCTGTTCGGCCTCCTCGCGTTTGGTCTGTTCTCTCTTGAGGAACGTGGCCATCGTGATCAGCAAGCAAAATATCAAGAGGATGACGATCTCGGCCATCGTCAGACCGAGGACCAGGCCCTGGCGATACGACGATGATTGTCGGAAGATATGACCATCCATGGTGAACCTGCCTGGTGACTGGGTAGCGTGTTGCCGAATCTTAGCAGCTAATAGTTTCCTTCGCCTTCGAAGCTTGTCGAGGGAGCCTCTGTTTGCGGGGCGCCGACGGCACCGGTCGGAGGATTGCTGGCAAGACGCACCGCTTCAGCGGCCCTGATCTCGGATAACAGCACCGTTATCGCGCTCGAAAGCGCTTGCGTCTGCCTCAGGTTGGAATTGATCGAAATGGCCTGCGCCTCGGCATTCTTGCTGAAGGTGCCGACCACGCGGGTCAGGCCCTGGATTGCCGGATTGAGCTTGACCTCGATCGTCTGTTCCGGGGTCTGCAATGAGGCGAGCCTCGAGACAACTTCGTCGATTGAACTCACGATGGCGGCGGTGCTGGTCGAGAGCCGAGCGCCGTCTTCCGCCAGTTGCTTTGCGACCGCCTCAAAGGTTTTCAAAACCCTGGCATTGAGTTCCTCAACGGTATCGCCGGATTTCTTCGATGCGTCTTGCAGCGGCTTGTTGGCGTCGCGCGCAAATCCCTCGAGCTGACCGACAATCCGGTCCTTTGCCTCTTTCAAGAACGTGTCGATTTCATCGACGGCGTCCGTGATCGATTGCTGGGTGGCCCGCCTGAAAGAGCCGAATTCAAGCACCGTGCTTTCCAGCTCGCGTCTCACCTTTCGTGAAGCATCCGCAAGCTCCAGACGCGCCGCCTGTTCTACTTCGACAGGATCTCGCCGCATCTGGTTGAAGAAGATCCGCAACGTGATGCCGGCAATCGTCGAGCCGATCGCGATGCCGAAATTCTGCACGATCTGCTCGGCCGATCCCGCCGACGAAAATTGATACAGGGAAACAGCGAGGCTGGTCAGGGTGAACAAAAAACCCATGTAGTAGAGATTATCGCCGGACTGGTCGTCGCGCAGGCGAAACAAGCGCGCCAGCCCGAGCACCAACGCGTAGGCGACCATGATCAAAACGGGGACCAACGTGACCTGGAGCGCGCTGAACTCATGAAGCTTGGAGAACACGATGTAGCCGGCGCCCGACAAGACGACGGCGAAGAACAACAGCCCGTTCAATAGCCCGGGCGGCAACTCGCGCAGACTATTGGTTGAGGCCACTACCTTGCTCCCTGCAATCGCCGGGCGCCATCAAATGTTCCCTTGTTGTCCGTGATCCACTCCTTCCAGAATTCGATGTGACGTACCGTATCGATGGTTACCTGGGTCTGCTGGACGTATTCGATCTTGACGTGGGCATCATGCAGGTCGGTCCGAAATTTCAAGTAGGCGGGCGACCGCTTGAACCTCTGATACGACAGATCGCCGGCAGCAGGATATTGGCTGTAAAGCGGGGTGTACTCCAGCATATCGGAAATCACGATCAGCTTCTTTTCGACCTTTTGGGCTGCGGAAGAGGAAAACTGGTCGATCGCGATGTCCTGGATCGCGCCCATGATCGGCGAGTTTTTTGCCTTTGCAGACGACAGGCTGTTTTTAATGGCATCCTTGGCCGGCTGCCGGAAGTTTTCGAGCCAGCGCATGCGTGCGATCCGCGGATTATCGGTCCATTCGCTGAGGCCCGTGCCGTCGCCCGGATTGCATTTCGAAAACAGCGACCGGCTGCGGCCGCCGGCAATGTCGAGCACGCGGATGTCGAATTTGTAATAATCAGGCAGCGCGGAAATCTGATCTTCGAGCTGGCCCAGAACCTGGCGCTGCGACGGTTCCGGCAGGTCATCGGAGGTATCGACCAGAACGACGGTAATGCCTTGGGGCCCATCGACCGGGCACAAGGAGGCCGCGTCAAGCTTGGGCTTCTGCGGGGCGGAGAAGTAGAACAGCGCCAAAAACCCCAATGCCACCATGGCAAGGAGTATCAACACAATGCCGCCGATCGCAGCGCCCGCGCCGCGCGCGCTGTTACGCTTTCTTGGCTGCAGACGGGGCAAACTTGCCCTCCGGGATCAGGTCGTCAATTTCACGGTATGAGCGCACAGCTTCATCGAAGGCCTCGTGCACTGCCGCAATCTGGCGCTTCAATATGTCCTGCGTCTCGAGAATGGATTGGCGAAGCTGATCTCGTGCCGTTTCATCCCCGTCGGTTCCGGTATAGACGATGCGATCCATATTGTAAGGCTTTGCGAAGTAACTTGGAGCGGAGGTGTTTCGCGCCTTGCGATTGGCTTCGCGATAGATCGCCAGCAGCGCCCGACAAGATCGCTCGATGTGATTTTGATGCTCGCCGAAGCGTTGCGCCAGGCGCCCCCTGGCTTGAATAATCGAATCGAATTCGCCGCGCCGGACCGATAAATCCCGAGCCGCGCCGTTCATGGCCTCGCTGGCAGCGTCCCTGATATCGCGGAGCCTCTCGACCAGTTCAGCCTTGCCCTCGGTGTATTGGGCGCGGGCCTCGTTGCATCGCTGTTCCAGCGAGCCATAGCCAAAATAAGGATCGGTGAACAGCAATCCGTCGGTCATGGCGATCAGCGAAAAAATTAGACCGATCCCGAAAAACACCCAGGAGATGATGTCGTTGAGGACGAGCGGCGCCTTCAGCAGCTGGATCATGACCTCCTGTCCGGCATCACCGTTCACGGTCGGAGGAATTTCGCGAAGATGCGCCAGCGTGAGATTTAGTCCGATCGCGAACGCGAGATAGAGGAGGAAGGATGCAAGGCCGATCAATTTAACAAAGAAATTCCGTCGATTGATGAGGCGAATCGGCACCAGCCCACACAGGAAGCTCGCGATAATATTCAAAGCCGCAAAACTCACCGCTTGCACCGCGCCGCCCAAAAGCCCCTGCGGATTCGATTTGGCGAGAAAGTTGCCATTGATGACAACTTCGACGACGAAAAGAACCGCCAGGATTCCGATCTTGAGTATGGTCTTGCCCTGCGATGACAGGCGCGCCGGGCGCACCAGCCTGTGGCGCTTGCGGAAATCATCGCGCTCCTGTTCTGAATCATAAAGTCGCCGCCGCAGGCTGAACAATTCGTCGCGGCCCAGTGCCGCTTCGGCGCGGAATTCGCCAACCGATTCCGGAGCGGCTTGTTGGATGATTGCAAAACGCTCTTCGAAATTCAGCGCCGTCAGGCGCTCGTCGTAGGTGTGCAGGTGCTCAAGATAAATTGAATGCGCATCTTGCTTGTGGGTCTCGATCAGCTCCACGACCCGATGCTCGATGTCGTCGAGGGTCTCCGCATCGCTGGATGGCCGATTCTCGGCTCCCCGCGTGCTGCCCTCAACCGCCAGATTAAGATTGTCCGCGACGCGATCGACGTTGAGATCGAGAAACACCTCGGTGGTAGGCCGATATGGATGCTGGGGTTGGCTCAGCAAACCCAATAGCCTTGCGATGGCAGACTGCTTACCTTGAGCCGCGTTCATCCAACTTCCCAGTTCGGCAACCGGCCCCTTGCCCTCGGCCTCGATGCAGAGCCTCGAGACCCACTTCACTGCATGTCTAGGCGATCATATAAGCGGCCGCAATAAGTCGCGGTGAGGGCTGTTTGTCATAATCATTGCAAGCCCCGGTGAGGACGCCGCTATCCGTGATGCCTGGTGAGTGCTGCGGCCATTGCTGGATCCGATGACCGGTTGCGCAGCGTCGCAAGCTTGTGGAAACTAGGTTGCAATCCATCGGACCAACAGGAAACCTCCCCCATGCGGATATGCATATTCGGCGCGGGCGCCGTCGGCACCCACTTTGCGGTGCGGCTGGGGCTGGCCGGACATGAGGTGTCCTGCGTGATGCGCGGGCCTCACCTTGAGGCGGCGAAGACGAGAGGCCTGACGCTGCGCGTTGGAAGCGACGCGTACTTGGCGAAAGTGAACGCATCTGACGACCCGGCGGGGTTCGGGCGGCAGGATATTGTCATCAGCACGCTGAAAGCCAATGCCCTTGGCAGCCTGGTCACGGGGCTGCCGCCGCTGCTCGGCGACGACACTGCGATCGTGTTCGCCCAGAACGGCATTCCCTGGTGGTACGACATCGGGCTTGCGCCCGATCACCCGCCGCCACCGGACCTTGGCTTTCTCGATCCCGGCGGCCGGTTGCGCGGCGCTATTGGCCGCGAACGCATCATCGGCGGCGTGATTTTTTCGGCGAATGAGGTGGTCGAGCCCGGGATCGCCGTCAATCTCTCGCCGGAGCGAAACATGCTGCTGGTCGGGGAATGCGATGACCGCGCAAGCGCGCGGATCGAGCGCTTGAGAGTTCTGCTTAATGAAGCCTCGATCCAGTCGCCACAGGTGCCGCAGATCAGGCAGGCGATCTGGTCCAAGCTGATGACCAACATGTCGATGTCGGTGTTGTGTCTGATATCAGGGCAAACCGCGAGGGGCGCGCGGATCGACCCCGCGCTGCGCGATGTGGTGCCGCGCCTGCTCGACGAGGCGCAGGCGATCGGCCAGAGCTGCTGCGCGGATGTCCAGCGCGTCGCCCGCTCGGGACCGGCGCCCGACCACAAGCCGTCGCTATTGCAGGATTACGAGCGCGGCCGCCCGATGGAAATCGATACGCTGGTGCGGGCGCCGGCGGCGTTTGCGAAGGCAGCTGGGCTATCGACGCCGATGCTCGACCTGTTGGCGGCGCTCGCGATCCAAAAGGCGCGGGACAAGGGGCTCTATCAGGGTTAAATGTTGGCTCGAAGTAACCAAAAAAGCAACGACGGCGTTGAATTTTCGGCGATCCGCCATTCTTGC
>Ga0209331_1000759_pt1 | contig 11202 bp, 11 predicted proteins | sample JacPinW_OM3H0_M3_FD_187971 | JGI IMG/M metagenome (GOLD analysis project Ga0209331, IMG submission 187971) | Forest soil microbial communities from Algoma, Ontario, Canada - Jack Pine, Ontario site 1_JW_OM3H0_M3 (SPAdes) (version 2) | ecosystem: Environmental > Terrestrial > Soil > Boreal... | reverse complement strand
TCTGGCTCTCGTGTCCGGCGCGGGCGCGTTCGGTCCAGACGTCGTCGTGCATGGCGTCAAAGGTGATGACGAGCTTCACCCCGTCGGTCGTCGCCTTCAACTCAACGACAGTGGCGACTTCGTAGGGCGCGACGCCAGGCACGAAATCGGCCAAAGTCTTATAGGCCAGTCGGCTGGGCGGTGAGACCTCGGTGTATGTGACCCTGCATTCACTTGTTAGCGGCATGCCCGCCCGCTTCATGAACGCCACCTGCTCCGGCGCCACGGCGGTCATCAGATAGACCAGATCACCGCCGGGACGCAGGTCGAGCGAGGTGACAGTTACGTCGAACCCCTCCGGCCCCCACCAGGATTCGATACCGGACTTGGTGGTCCAAAGCACCCAAGCCTCCTCGATCGAGGCGGCATAGTTGCGCTGCATCGAAAACTGAGCCCTCGCGGCAGTAGGTGCAGTGATCATCAAGATTTCTCCCGAGAGGCGGTCTTCGCAGCCGCCCGGTTTCGTTCGAGGGCGGCGCCAAACCGATCAAGCCGCGCCTCCCAGTGGCGGCGGTATCCCGCGACCCAGGCTTCGAGCTGGTCAAACGCTTCTTTGCGCAGCGAATAGAGGCGCTTCTGCCCGTCGGGGCGCATCTGCACGATCCCGGCCTCCGCCAGGATGCGCAGGTGTCGCGAAACGCCGGACTGGTGGATGTCCATGCGCTCGACGATATCGCCGACGGCGCACTCCCCCGACCGCATCGCCTCGACAATTCGAAAGCGCGCCGGGTCGGCCAAGGCATGAAAGACAGAAATAGGCGTATTCATGCATATACACTATCCTGTATATATTGTAGGGTCAAGCGCTATCGTGAAGCGCCGGCTAAAACGAGAGGAGATGCCTATCCCGTCGAAGCGGCTCATCGGCACTCATCGCGTACGAAGATCAGAAGGGCGAGAATCGCGTTGAAGCTCTGACGTTCAGGAATAGCCTGGTGACTGAAAGGCCACGGCACATTCGCCGCAAGCCGGCGCGCCCCATGCGCCTTCAAGCCCCGTCTGGGGTTAGGTCGGATGTCGACTGATCCGAATGCGGATCCATACGACGAAGCAATTGCCAGTCTCGAGAAATTACCGTCCCGCATCTCAGATGCATGTGGGTTGGACTCCCACCTCCCGCACCAATGCGCGCGCCTAGCTCAGAGGAAGAGCGCTGCTCCTACAAAGCAGAGGTCGAGATATCGTAATTCTCGGCGCGCACCAATGAAGCGTCCCTAGCTGAATGGTTTAGCACCGCTTCGACATGGCGGGGAGCGAGGTTCAATTCCTCGGGGACGCACCAGTTACGGCTTCAGCATGTTGCACAGCTGGACTGCACGAGTCGCCGAAACAGCAAAAACACTGCAAGCGAGTCCGAGAAGCGAGGGCCGCGGCCGATAACCGCGTGGTAGGAGGGGCAGTACCTCCGGCTTGCACCAATCCGGACGCGAAGCCCTAAACCCGAATGGAGAGGGAGCGGACTTTTAACCCGTAGGCATGTGGATCGTAACCACTCGCGTCCTCCATGGACCAGTTACTGTAGCGGCCGAACGGGTCGGACTCTTAATCCGATGGCGCATGCCCACCGGAGGTTCGAATCCTGCCTGGTCTCCCACCGAACATTCTCCCTTTTGGACCTGCACAATACCGCTAATTTGTCTTCGTAGCTTAGCGGGCTTAGGTCCGCTCTTCCATCGATAGCCGAACTATCGCGGGAAAGCCGCAATGGCAGCTACGTGCCATTCCGGTCTCATGCACTGCAACAAAACCACGCGTCTGCGTGCACATAAACTCACGCATGCGGCGGCGTGACGAGGGGGGCAACGCCGTCGAGCGGCGGGATCGCTGACCGCTGAGCAAGCCGAGGCGAGCCTGCAAGAGGCACGAGCCATGGACAACAAACTCTCGCTTTGCTGGGTCCTTCACCGTATCGGGGCGAATAACTTTCCGCCCGCCAGGGCAAGTAACGCGTGCGCGGGGTCTTCGAAGAGGACGAGTTAGAGGATGAGTTGCGTGAAAACTCGTCCGGCAGCACGCGGCGAGAAGCGCAGAAGAGGCCCATTCTGTCCTGGTTTTCTGCTGGTGGAGCCGAGGGGGTCGAACCCCTGACCTCCTCATTGCGAACAAGGAGTCTGGTGGGAGCGGCGGAGCTGGTAGGATCGGAGCGACGGAATCCTTTCTACCGCACCACACAATCATCCAAGTAACAGCAATCACTCCTCCGAAAAAGTGGTGCTAGCCCGCATCGCGGCGCTGCGTGCGCACCCAGAAGAGCAGCATGACGATCAGCACGGCGGCAAGGCCGTACCAGGTGATCGCATACTGCAAATGCTCGTTGCGGATGTTGGGGCGAAGCGGCGCCGGCCGTGGCAATCCTCCGGGTGGCTGCGGCTCTTCCAGCTCGACGTAAAACGGCGCGACCTCTCCCCAACCCTTCGCGCGCGCGATCGCGAGATGGTCGCGCACGAACCACAGATTTCGCAGAGGGTCATCAGCCGGCGCAAAATAGCTGCGGGCCTGCGGCCAGCGCATCACTCCGATTACTTCGACATTGGCCACGCGCTCGTTCGCGGCGCGCGAGTTCGCGTCCTTCTCACCTCCCGGCACATAGCCGCGATTGATCACGAGCAGATCGCCGCTCGTTGTGCGCGCCAGAGCAAACACCCAGTAGCCGGCTCCGGGCATGTCGCTTGGGAAGGGCGAAGGGCCGGCATAAACGAGCGCGTCCGCTCCGGGAACGAATGCAGCCGAAAACCTGACTCGGCGGTATTCCTCATTGGCTCGGTCGAGCTGCGGCCAGAGCTTGCGAGGGGGCAGAGCGGTCGGGACCGCCGAAAGGCGCCGGTCGAGCGTCTCGATGAGAGCGAGCTTCTCTACCCTGCGTTCGAGCTGCCAAGTCCCCAGCGCCACGAGCACGGTGACCGCGACGGCAGCAAACACGATCGGAACTGCAAGGCCGCTGCGCAGCCGACCGCGCGCGGCGATCATCGCGAGTCGTCGCTGGTGAACCGCCCCTCCGCAGCCTTGTGATGGTATTGCAACGCGATCAGCAGGCCTTTCATCGGCCGCAGCGGCAACAACGTGGTGATCAGGATCAGCGGGATCCAGAGCACCGCGTGCACCCAGTATGGCGGTGCATACGTGATCTCAACGGCCAGGGCCGAGCCTGCGACGATGAACCCGGAAATGAACATCACGAAAAAGGCAGGCCCGTCCGCCGAATCCGCGAAGGAGAAATCAAGTCCGCAATGCTCACAACGCGGGGCTAGCGCAAGAAAGCCGGCAAACAGTTTGCCCTTGCCGCAGCGCGGGCAGCGCCCCCACAGCCCGGCCATGACCGGCGACGGCGGGTTTTGCGAAGAGGGATCGGCGTCCTGTCCCATACGCATGTCAATTAGAGTTCGCTCCGGCCGTGTCCCGGATGCGGCGCAGCGCGAGCGCCCGCTCGGGCTTTTCCATAATCTCCGCACGCGATTGCGCGAAGCGGTGCGCCGCTGATCCGGGACCGCGATAAGCTCCGAGCAGGGCGCGGCCCTGGCTTTGTACGGTCCCGGGTCTGCAACGCATCATGAGCAGCGCAATCCGGAGTGTGCTGTCGGAGCATAGTCTAACTTGCGCTGCTCATGCTGCACTGCGCCCGGGACACCGGCCCTCGCGCCTAATGCCCGGCCGCGTGCGCTACGGCCCCCTCGGCTCCCGAGCCCCAGACATAAATGCAGGCGAACAGGAACAGCCACACGACGTCGACAAAATGCCAGTACCAGGCCGCGAACTCGAAGCCGAGATGCTGGGTCGGAGTGAAATGCCCGAGGAATGCACGGATCAAGCAAACAATCAGGAATGTTGATCCAATGATCACATGCGCGCCGTGAAACCCGGTGGCCATGAAGAATGTGGCACCGTAGACGTTGCCGCTGAAATGGAAGGCGGCATGGCTGTACTCGTAGGCTTGCACGCAGGTGAACGCGAGGCCGAGCGCGATCGTGAGGATCAGCCCCCATTTGAGCCCCTGCCTGTCGTTCTCCAGGAGCTCGTGATGCGCCCAGGTCAGCGTTGTGCCGGAGGTGAGCAGGATGAGGGTGTTCAGAAGCGGCAAATGCCATGGGTCGAAGGTTTCGATCCCCTTCGGCGGCCACACTCCGCCGAACAGCTGCTCGCGCGTGAGCTGCTGCATGTCGTGGGGAAACAATGCGCTGTTGAAATAGGCCCAGAACCACGCGACGAAGAACATCACCTCCGAGGCGATGAACAGAATCATTCCGTAACGATGCGAGATCTGCACCACCGTGGTGTGGTGGCCCTGATATGTCGCCTCGCGCGCAACATCGCTCCACCATCCGAACATGGTGTAGAGCGTTCCGATCACCCCCACGCCGAAGACGTACGGCGCCCCCGGGGTCATGTGGTGCATCCAGGTGATGGCGCCCACGGCGGTGACAAACAGCGACACCGAGCCGATCGCAGGCCACGGGCTTGGGTCTACGAGGTGATAGTCATGATGCGGCTTGGCGTGCGCGTCGGCCATTGCGGATGCTCCGTCTCCCCTAGGGGGCATTGAGTCGAGTTATAGCAATCAGAGCTGATGCCGTTCGTTTGTATCGCCGTCATGCGCGGGCTTGACCCGCGCATCCACGTCTTTCGAGCAGCAGCCAAGGCGTGGATGGCCGGGACAAGCCCGGCCATGACGACGTCTGATGCCATCCGATCGAAACATGCTCTAGCTCCGCCCAGGACTTGGCAGCGCGCCGCTCTGGCGCTGCGGCGTTTGCGATTGCCGAGCGGGATACATGGTGTAAGAGAGCGTAATCGTATCCAGATTGTCCTGTTCCGAGTCCTGCACGATCTTGGGATCGACGAAGAATACCACGCTCATGTGACGCTTCTCGCCTGCTTTGAGCCGCTGCTCGCTGAAGCAGAAACAGTTGATCTTGGAAAAATAGGCGCCCACGGTCGGTGGAGAGACATTGTAGCTCGCAATGCCCACCGTATCGCGTGCGGATTGATTGATCACCAGATAATCGACGGTCGCAACTTCGCCGACGCTCACCTCGATCGAGGTCTGCTCCGGCTCGAACTGCCAGGGAAGCCCGCCCGCTATGTTGGCATCAAAGCGCACCGTCACCTTGCGCCCGATCGCCTGCGACGGCTCGGCGGTGGCGATCTGGGGCGTGCCGGCGAAACCGGTGGTGCGGCAGAACCAGTTGTAAAGCGGCACTGCTGCATAGGCCGCGCCCACCATGACGGCGACAAAGGCACCGCACATTCCCGCGATGAGGATATCCTTTTTTCTGCGCGAGCTATGCGACACGATCAGTCCCTGCCGCTCACAACGGACGGTTCAGCACCGCCGGACCCTTCACCAGCGTGACGGCGTAGAAGAGGATCACCAAGGCGCCGAGCGCCAATGCGATTGCGATGGAGCGCGTTCGCCGGCTGCGTGCCTGCTCCTTGCTGAGCACGACCGTCGTCCGCTCCTCGCGCACCTGGTCACCATGCCGCTCAGGGTCCATGATACGAAAAACCCGCCTCGATCAGAAGCGCGGCAAAAACGATGAACAGGTATAAAATGGAAAATCCAAAGAGTCGTTGCGCGGCCTGCCTCCCGCGCTGACCATCACGCTCGCTGCGCAGCCGGGTCGCCAGCATGATCATCAGAGCACCCGCGATCAGCGTTGTTGTGCCGTAAACCGCGCCTGCATAGCCGAGCAGCCATGGTGCGGCAGCTACGGCCGCAAGCGCAATGCAATACAGCAGAATCTGCCGCTTGGTCGCCTCCGTCCCGGCGACCACCGGCAGCATCGGTAACCCCGCGCGGGAATAGTCATCGACGCGCGTGAGCGACAGCGCCCAGAAATGCGGCGGTGTCCAGAAGAAGACGATCAGGAACAAAAGGCATGGCTCAAGGGAGATGCCGCCGGTCGCCGCGACCCAGCCGATCATCGGCGGAATCGCACCGGCAGCCCCGCCAATGACGATGTTCTGGGAAGTCCGGCGCTTGAGCCACATGGTGTAGATGAGGACGTAGAAAGCGATGGTGAAGGCAAGAAGCGCCGCGGCAAGCCAATTCACGAGCAGACCCATGACCGCCACCGCAAAGCCCGCGAGCGTTATGCCGAAAGCAAGCGCCTCGCCGGGAGCGATGCGGCCCTGAGGGATGGGTCGACTGCGAGTACGCGTCATCACTGCATCGATATCGGCGTCGTACCACATGTTGAGCGCGCCGGCGGCGCCGGCTCCGACCGAAATGCATACCAGCGCCGCGAGCCCGATAACGGGGTGAATGTGCGCCGGCGCAATCACCATTCCGACAAGGGCCGTGAAGACGACGAGCGACATGACCCGCGGTTTCATCAGCGCGAGGTAATCGCCGGCGGTGGCGATGCTCGGCTCACAGCGCGGCGCAACCGCAGCCCCTGCGATGGGATACGCCGCTTCCCCGCTTTTGCTCACGACTGACATGGTCGAGACCCGGTCTGCTCCCTCTCCCCGTACTTAACGGGGAGAGGGGTGGGTGAGGGGCGGAAGGCTCTCACGCTCATAGGCATTAACGTACGGCAGTTCCCATACTCCCGGTCGTCATCGTCCGCGTATGCGGACGATCGAGTAGTCACCGAACGTCGGATTTGGGTGGCCTCAGCCTGCCCCGGCGTGATTACTGGATGCCACGCATAAAGCGGGGCATGACAACCGCGAAGGTGAGCATTGATGCTTAGGTTAGCGCGCATGCTCTCACCTGATCACCGGCAGCTCACTGTACTGGTGGAATGGCGGCGGCGATGGCAGCGTCCATTCCAAGGTTGTTGCTCCGGCGCCCCAGGGGTTGTCGCCGGCTCGCTGCTTGCGCGCGAACGCATGCGCCACTCCAAAGAAGAACACCAGCGCGCCAAATCCGGAGAGATAAGACCCCAAGGAAGAGACCAGGTTCCAACCGGCGAATGCGTTGGGGTAATCGACAATCCGCCGCGGCATGCCGGCGAGGCCGAGAAAATGCTGCGGGAAGAAGACGATATTGACCCCGATGAAGGTGATCCAGAAGTGCAGCTTCCCGATCGTCTCCGAGTACATGTAGCCCGTCATCTTGGGGAACCAATAGTACCATCCCGCGAAGATGGTGAAGACCGCGCCAAGCGACAGCACGTAATGAAAATGTGCCACCACGTAGTACGTGTCCTGCAACGAGCGATCGATGCCGGCATTCGCCAGCACAACACCCGTGACCCCGCCGACGGTGAACAAGAAGATGAAGCCGATAGCCCACAGCATCGGCGTCTTGAACTCGATCGAGCCGCCCCACATGGTCGCGATCCATGAGAAGATCTTCACGCCGGTGGGAACGGCGATCACCATCGTGGCGACGACGAAATAGGCCTGCGCCGCCGTCGCCATTCCGACCGTGTACATGTGGTGCGCCCAGACGACAAAACCGATGCCGCCGATCGCCACCATCGCATAAGCCATGCCGAGATAGCCGAAGACCGGCTTCTTCGCGAAGGTTGCGACGATCTGGCTGACCATGCCGAAGCCCGGCACGATCAGGATGTAAACTTCGGGATGACCGAAGAACCAGAACAGGTGCTGGAAGAGCACCGGGTCGCCCCCGCCATCAGGGGTGAAGAAAGTGGTGCCGAAGTTGCGATCGGTAAGGAGCATGGTGATCGCGCCCGCAAGGACCGGCAGCGCCAGCAGCAGCAGGAACACCGTGACGAGCTGGGACCACACGAACAACGGCATCTTGTGCATCGTCATCCCGGGCGCGCGCATGTTCAGGATCGTGGTGATGAAATTGATGGCGCCCAGAATCGACGAGGCTCCGGCGAGGTGCAGGGATAGAATGGCGAAATCGACGGCGGGGCCTGGATGTCCGGTGGTCGAGAGGGGCGCATAGATCGTCCAGCCCGCACCCACTCCCGCGGCACCGCGTTCACCTTCCACGAACAACGAGATCAACAACAAGGAGAAAGAGGCCGGCAACAGCCAGAACGAGATGTTGTTCATGCGCGGGAACGCCATGTCGGGCGCGCCGATCATCAAGGGCACCATCCAGTTGCCAAAGCCGCCGATCATGGCTGGCATGACCATGAAGAAGATCATGATCAAGCCGTGCGCGGTGGTGAATACATTATAGGTGTGGGAGTCGTGGAAGAACTGCACTCCCGGGTGCATCAACTCGAGCCGCATGCCGATTGAAAGCGCGCCGCCAATGAGGCCACCCACCAACGCGAAGACAAGGTACATCGTGCCGATGTCCTTGTGGTTGGTCGAATAGAGATATCGGCGCCAACCGTAGGGGTGATCGCCGTGGGCCTCGTCGTGCGTTTTCGCTACGCTAGCCATGACTGTCCGTACCTAATGTGCCGCCGCGATGCTGATCGGCGACGCTTCGCCGAGAGCATATTTTTTCTTGGCCTCTTCGACCCAACTGGCAAAGGCCTGCTCGCTCACGACGCGTACCGCGATCGGCATGAAAGCGTGGTCTTTGCCGCAAAGCTCCGAGCACTGTCCGTAATAGATGCCTTCGCGCGTCGCCTTAAACCAAGTCTCGTTAATCCGGCCAGGGACGGCGTCGATCTTGATTCCGAACGAGGGAACCGCAAAGGAATGGATGACGTCGGCTCCGGTGGCAAGGACATGCACATTCTTGTTCACGGGCACGACCATCTCGTTATCCACCGCAAGCAGGCGCGGCTGGTCCGCCTTGAGCTCGTTGGCCTTGAGCATCAGGGAATCGAACTCGAACTTGCTGTCCGGATAGGTGTAGCTCCAGTACCACTGCTTGCCGGTGGCCTTCACGGTCAGATCGGCCGGCGGCGGTATGAGCTGGAAGAAGAGCAGCTTGAACGAGGGAACCGCGATGACGAGCAGGACTGCGATCGGGATGATCGTCCAGGCCACTTCAAGCCATGTATTATGCGTGGTTCGCGACGGAGCGGGGTTGGTCTTCGCATTGAAGCGGACCATGACGATGACGAGCAGCAGCAGGACGAAGCCGGCAATTCCCGTGATGATGTAGAGCAGGAAATCATGGAAGGAGACGATGTTGTCCATGACCGGCGAGGCGGACTGCTGGAAGCCGAACTGCCATGGCGAGGGCTGCCCGAGCCCGGCCAGTGCCGGTCCCCCGCTGCCCGCGATCGCGCATGCGCTCATTGCCCACGCGACTAGCCGTTTGAACACCAACATCGGCGAGATTGCTCCTGTGGATAGCGTCACTCTTGACAGCCGGTCGTGCAGGATGTCGAGAGCTCGGCGCAGATGCGCCCCTGCACGCAGCCTTGCCGGAAAGGCACCTTGGCGCGCCGGGCGGGCAGGGTCATCCGGGCTTGTAAGACCATAATTCGGGGCGACTCGCAATGCATCCCTCTTGCTGCACGCGTGCGACAAGACACCCCTCCAGGCAGGCAGGGTGGCAGCAGCCCCTTCTTCGACCTTTCTCGGCCACAATGGCTTGTTTTACTCATCCTTGACGGGGTAACTTCAACCATGATCCGAGCTGCTTTCCGACGCACGAGTCGGGTAGGAGAAACGGACCGAGGGCATTGAGACACTGAGGCATTGAGACTATGGGTCGATTCAACTTGAGCATTGCTTTTCGTATGACCACAGCATCAATCGCCAGAACATCTAGCACCAGAACATCGGTGGGCGCTGCGATCGCACTTGTCATCCTCGTGCTGCTCACTCCGTTGACGGCAGAGCGGGCGGCCGCCCAGGGGGCGGTCAAGTCCGTTCATAACGATTGGCAAGTCCGCTGCGATACTCCTCCGGGCGCGCAAGGGGAACAATGCGCACTCATTCAGAGCGTGACCGCGGAAGATCGCGCCAATGTGGGGCTGACTGTCATTGTGTTGAAAACGGCGGATCAAAAGAGCCGCTTGATGCGCGTCGTTGCGCCGGTAGGGGTGCTGCTGCCGTCGGGGCTCGGGCTCAAGGTCGATCAGGTTGATGTCGGGCGCGCCGGGTTCGTGCGCTGCCTGCCCAACGGCTGCGTCGCCGAGGTGGTCATGGACGACAACTTGATCAAGCAGCTGCGCGGCGGCCAGACGGCGACGTTCATCATCTTCCAGACGCCGGAAGAGGGAATCGGCTTTCCCATGAGCCTCAAGGGCTTTGGCGAAGGCTACGACAAGTTGCCGTAAATCGCCTCGGCTCGGCATCTCGCGTTTTTGATATGGCACTAAGCTGCGCTTGCCCCTCGCAAGCGCTTGCGCGCACGATTATGTGTCGGTGGCATCACATCGGCAGGACTTGAGTGCATGAACTTATCAACCGTGTCGCTCTTCGAGCGCGCCGGGCTTGACCGCGGGGATGCGCGCAGGCAACTCGCGCGCGGCCTCGAGGGCGCGGATGACGGCGAGCTTTTCCTCGAATATGCCCAGTCCGAAGCGCTCGTTTTCGACAATGGGCGGCTCAAGCAGGCCACCTACAGCACCGACCAGGGATTTGGCCTGCGCGCCGTCAAGGATGAAGCCGTCGGCTATGCCCATTCCTCGCAGCTCTCCAGCGCGGCGCTCGCGCGCGCAGCTGATGCCGTGCGCGCGGTCAAGGGCGGCTATTCCGGGCGCTACGCCGAGCCGCCGGGCCGCAGCAACATGCGGCTCTACGGCGAGGAGAATCCGCTGGCCGAGCCGGCTTTCGAAACGAAGATCCAGTTGCTCGGCACCATCGACGCCTATGTGCGCGCGAAGGATCCGCGCGTGCGGCAGGTGTCCATATCATTCGGCGCCAGCTGGCAGGCGATCGAGATTTTGCGCGCCGATGGGGAGATCTATCGCGACATCCGTCCGCTCGTACGGGTGAATTGCTCCGTGGTCGTAGGCGATGGCGACCGGCAGGAATCGGGCAGTCACGGCCACGGGGGGCGCGAGGGGTTCGCCAACTTTCTCGCCACCGACGCGTGGAAGAACGTGGCCGACGAGGCGGTGCGCCAGGCGCTGATCAATCTCGAAGCGGTGCCTGCGCCCGCCGGCGAAATGGATGTGGTGCTCGCGCCCGGCTGGCCCGGGGTCATGCTGCACGAGGCGGTGGGGCACGGGCTCGAAGGCGACTTCAACCGCAAGAAGACGTCGGCCTTTGCCGGCCTGATGGGCCAGCGCGTGGCGGCGAAGGGGGTCACCGTGGTCGATGACGGCACCCTCGCGGCGCGCCGCGGCTCGCTTTCCATCGACGACGAGGGCACCCCCACCC
>Ga0209331_1000757_pt1 | contig 11212 bp, 12 predicted proteins | sample JacPinW_OM3H0_M3_FD_187971 | JGI IMG/M metagenome (GOLD analysis project Ga0209331, IMG submission 187971) | Forest soil microbial communities from Algoma, Ontario, Canada - Jack Pine, Ontario site 1_JW_OM3H0_M3 (SPAdes) (version 2) | ecosystem: Environmental > Terrestrial > Soil > Boreal... | reverse complement strand
ATGGCGTCGCCGCTGACGCCGCAAGCCGTTGCCGAAATGATCCAGGTGCCGAAGCCACTGAACTAGCGCCGAACTAAAGTCTCTCAGATGAAGCTTTACAGCTACTGGCGATCGCAAGCCTCGTTTCGGGTGCGGATCGCGTTGCGCATGAAGGGGCTCGCCGCCGAAACGGTTTCGCTCGATCTGCTCAAGGGCGATCAATTCGAGCATGCCTACAGCGCGCTCAATCCGCAGATGACTGTGCCCACGCTGCTCGATGGCGAGGGTCCGCCGCTGATGCAATCGCTTGCGATCCTCGAATACCTCGAAGAGAAGCACCCGCAGCCTCCGCTCATGCCGGCGGATTTGCGTGCAAGAGCGCATGTGCGAGCACTTGCGCAGATGGTGGCCATGGACGCCCATCCGTTTATTGTGCCGCGGGTGCGAAAATATCTTGAACAGGAGCTTCAACTGGACGAGCCGGCCCGAGTGAGCTGGATCCGGCACTGGCTCAATGTGGGCAGTCGTGCGATTGAAGCCGTATTGGCACGCGACCCGCGCACCGGACGCTTCTGCTGCGGTGATCAACCTACAATTGCCGATATTTGCCTGGTTGCGCATTTGACCAGTGCGAAGATGCTGTGTGACTGCGATGGCGCGTCGTACCCGACGGCACGGCGGATCTTTGATGCCTGCATGCAGATCGAGGCCTTTGTGCTGGAACACCCGCTTCGCCAGGCGGGCGCGCAAACAACGGCACCGCTTTGAACAGGAACCGCCTCACCTGCGTGCAGGCACGTGACGGGGCAATCGCAGGCCTGCGAACTGAACGTAGACGCGTGGGCACGGCGCGCGACGCAGTCAAGCTTGCGCAGACTGCGTAAACTTGTCTGCGATGCGCGCCTTTGCCCACCCTACGCAGGCCAACTCAGTTGAATTCGATGCCGCTCTCTTTGATAACGCTGCCCCAGCGGGCAAGCTCACTCGCTATGAAGGCCGCGAACTCTTCGGGCGTACTCGTGGCCGTGGTGATGGCGGATTTTTCGAGCTTCTCCGCGACGGCACGCTCGGCGTAGATAGCCATGATCTGCTGGCGAATTTTATCAATGATCTCGCGCGGCGTGCCGGCGGGCGCGACCAGCCCAATCCAGGTCGAAATGTCGTCGAGCGCGGGAATCCCGGCCGCCGCGGCAAGGGGTGGAACATCCGGCAGCGCCGGCAAAGGGCGGCTGTTGAGCTTCGCCAGCGCCCGCAATTTGCCGCTCGCAATGAGCGGCAGGCTGGTTACGGCGCCATCCACGATGTAATCGACGGCGCCGGTGAGCAGGCCTTGAACCGTCGGCGGGCTGCCGCTGAACGGAATGTACTGGACCTCGATGCCGGCCTCGCGATTGAACAGGTAGCCGGCCAGGCGCGTCGTTAGGATGCCGGCGCCATAATTGAGCTTGCCGGGATTTGCCTTTGCGCGCGCGATCAGCTCTTTCACCGACTTTGGACCATCATCCGCGCGCACGCTCAGAAGCGAGGTGTTCTTGGACGCCAAGGTAATGGGCGCAAAATCCTTGACGGGATCATAAGCGAGGTTCCTGTTGGTGATCGGATTGAGCACCATGGTCACATCCATCACCGCCAGCAGCGTGTAACCGTCGGGAGGCATTTTCGCGACCCGCGCGGCGGCGATGGCGGTGTTGGCGCCGGGCTGGTTTTCGACCACGACGGGCGCGGCCCAGAGTTCACTCATGCGCTGGGCAATGACACGCATGAGGATGTCGGTCGGACCACCCGGCGGGAACGGCACGACAATGCGTATGGGGCGTCTGGGATAACTCTCCGCGGCCACGCCTGCTGTGATGCCGGATGGAGCGGGGAGAAAAGAGACAACGAAGAATAAAGCGGCCGCAACTCGCATGACCATCGAGCGCACGCAGTTGCGACGGGTGGTGGCCGCAACGCGATCAGTCATATCTCATTCCGGATTCCTTCACGACCGCCGACCATCGTTGCGCTTCCTTGCGGATGAAATCCGCAAATTCGCCCGGTGTCGTTGTGGCGGGATACAGTCCTGATGCGTCCGCCTTGTCCTTGATGGCGGGATCGGCGAGCGCCTTTGCGACTTCTGCTTGCAGCTTATCGATAATGGGGGTCGGCGTGCCCTTCGGCGCGACGAGCCCGAGCCAGACCGTGATCTCGTCCAGGCCAGCAATGTCCGCCGTGATGAGCGGCACATCGGGCGCAGGCGGAAACGGCCGTGGATCGAATTTCGCAAGCACCCGTAAACGGCCGCTCTGGATGAGAGACAGCGAAGCCGACGGACCGTCGAAAGAAAAATCGACGCTGCCGGTGAGGAGGGCCTGGGTCACTTCGGCGCTGCCGTTATAGGGGACGAGCACGGTTTCGGTCCCGGCGGCTTTGTTGAAGAGATAGCCGGTAAGCTTGGTCGTGATGGTACCGGCGCCGAAATTGAGTTTGCCCGGCGCTGCCTTGGCCTTGGCGACGAGATCCTTGACCGTCTTTACATCGCTTGCCGCGTTCACGATGAGAAGCTGCATGGTCTTCGCTGTGAGCGTGACCGGGGCGAAGTCATTGAACGGGTCATACGGCGGCGTGCGGTAGAGATACTGGTTCATGGCCAGCGTGGAATCGATCGCCATCAGCAGCGTGTAGCCATCGGGCGCTGCTTTTGCGACCTGCTGCGCGGCAAGCACCGTATTGGCGCCCGGCCTGTTCTCGATCACGACCGGCTGACTCCAGTCCTCGCTCATCTTCTGGCCGATCATGCGGGCAAGGACGTCCGACGGACCGCCCGCCGGGAACGGCACGACGATCTTGATGGAGCGGCTGGGAAAAGCGTCCGATGCCTCCTGCGCGCGTGCCGATCCTATCGGCAGCAGCAAAGCCAAAATCAGCGCGAGCGGAAGAATGTTCATGGCAATCTCCTCCTCGTGATACCTCCTAATCGAGTTTCAGTCCGATGTCTGTAATCACGCGCGACCACCGTTGCGCCTCCTTGCGGATGAAACCGGCGAATTCTTCCGGCGTGCTGGTCACCGGATAGCTGCCGGTCTGCTCCGATTGCTGCCTCAACATGGGATCCGCAAAGATTTTCGCGATTTCCACGGCAAGCTTGTCGATGATCGGTTTGGGTGTGCCGCTCGGGGCAACGAGACCGAGCCAGACCGAGATGTTGTCGAGATCCGCAATGCCCGCGGCGTCCGCCAGCGGTGGAATCCCCGCCATGGACGGCGGGGCATCGCGATCGAGCCTCGCCAATGCGCGCACCATGCCGCTCGCGATAACTGGCGCAACGATCGGATAGGCGGCGTAGATCAGCTCTACGCTTCCGGTCAAAAGGCCATTGAGCGTATCGGGCGTGCCCTTGAAGGGCACATACACGATGTCGAGGCCTGCTGCGCGATGGAAGAGATGGCCCATCAGGCGCGCCGTGATTGTGCCGCCGCCATAATTGAGCTCACCAGGATGCGCTTTGGCTCTGGCGATGAGATCTCTGACCGTAGCAACGCCGCTTGCGGCCGACACCGCCAGGACCGAAACGGTCTTTGCCGTAAGCGAAATGGGTGCAAAATCATTGAACGGGTCATAGGGCAGGCTTTTGTAAAGGTACTGGTTCATCACCAGCGTGGAATCGATGACCATGAACAGAGTGTAACCGTCGGGCGGCGCTTTCGCGGCAGCTTGCGCGCCGATGATGGTATTGGCGCCGGGGCGATTTTCGATCAGTACGGGCTGTTTCCAGTCTTCGCTCATTCTGTGGCCGATCAGGCGCGCGACAATGTCGCTCGGCCCGCCGGCGGGAAATGGCACGATAATGCGAATGGGCTTGGTGGGATAACTCTCCTCCTGGGCGCACGCGCAGATCGATGCCCAGATCAAGAGCACCGCAGCGAGGGCGAGTTGCGCGGCCGCCTTCATTGCCTTCACCGTGAACTGATCGCTTGCATCAGGGATTCTCATCGACGGCCTCGTGCTTGGCAACCGCTTATAATCTCGCCGCCGGTAGGGGCGGGTTTCAAACCAGCCCCTACATTGCGTGGGCCGCGTCGTGTTAAGCTCGCACAAACGAAGTAGCCCGCGTTGAGCGCAGCCGCCTCCGCCCAGGCTTCGGCGGCCCTGCTCGAATTGGCCCGTCGAAGCTTTAGCGGAGACGGGCGAAACGCGGGGTTTCCCCGGATTTCGCTTCACTCAATCCGGGCTACTGAAAGCCGAGGAGGTTCCGTGCTCGCGCCCACTCCCTCTCGTCACGATCGCATGTCCATGCACAACGCGAACAAGCTCAAGATCGGCTTGTTCGGCGCGAACTGCTCATCCGGCCGCGCCGTGACGTTGGTCAAAGAGCGCTGGTCCGGCAGCTGGCCGGATAATCTCAAGCTCGCGAAGATGGCAGACGAGGTCGGGATAGATTTTCTGCTCCCGATCGGACGCTGGAAGGGCTATGGCGGCGAGACCGATTATCAGGGTGCCGCGCTGGAGACGCTGACCTGGGCCTCGGGCCTGCTCGCCTCCACCCGCCGCGTTACCGTGTTCGGAACGGTGCATGCGCCGCTGTTCAATCCCGTCATTGCTGCCAAGGAAATGGTCACCGCCGATCATATCGGGGAAGGGCGCTTCGGCCTCAACATCGTGGTGGGATGGAATGAGGGCGAGTTCGAGATGTTCGGCGTCAAGCAGCGCGAGCACGAGCAGCGCTATGAATACGCGCAGGAATGGATCGACGTCATCAAGCTGATCTGGTCGGACAAGGCGGACTTCGACTTCCAGGGCAAGTATCTGAGCATGAAAGGCATTCGCGGAAAGCCCAAGCCTTATGGCGGAACGCGGCCATTGATCATGAATGCCGGCGCTTCCCCGGTCGGCCAGGCCTTCGCTATTCGCAATTGCGATGCCTTCTTTTTGCAGGCCTCGCGCACATCGCTCGATGAGACGGCGCAAAAGGTTGCCTCCGCCAAGGAGCAGGCAAAGGCGCAGGGCAGGGAGCTCGGCGTCTATACCGTCGGCGTGGTGACCTGCCGGCCAACCAGGAAAGAGGCCGAAGACTACTATCACTATTCGATCGTGGAGCACGCCGACTGGTCCGCGGTGGACAGCATTCTCGCCATCAAGAACATCACCGCGCAGAACACGCCGCCGGAGAAGTTTGCTCAGATTCGCACAGGCTACGCGCAAGGCATGGGGGGACTGCCCATCGTCGGCGATCCCGACCACGTGGCGAACAACCTCATCGATCTCAGCCGGGCCGGCTTGACCGGGATCGCCATCTCGCTCGTCAACTACCTCGACGAGCTTGCCTTCTTCTGCGGCGAGGTTTTGCCGCGGCTCGAGCGCGCCGGGTTGCGCGCGAAAGGATGATTAGCCGGATCAATCGAGCTTCATGCCGACAGCCTGGATTACCTTGGCGCGCACATCGGCCTGGTTACGGATGAAGGCTGCGAACTCCTGCGGGGTGGCGCTGCTCGCGGGCTCGATCCCCGCAGCGGCGAGCTTCTCGCGCACGTCGGGCATGGCGAGCACTCTGCGAATGGAGCCATGCAGCTTGTCGACCAGTCCCGATGGTGTGCCCGCAGGCGCAACAATGCTCTGCCAGATGCCAAGGTCGTAGCCCGGCAAGGTTTCCGCAATGGTTGGAATTTCGGGGGCAAGCGAAAGGCGCTGCGCGCTCACGAGACCAAGAATTTTGACCTTTTTGTCTCGCCAGAGTGGAAGCGCCACGTTGATGCTCTCCATTCCCAGCGGAATGTCGCCAGCGAGAATCCCGGTGATCTGGGTCGTGCCGCCGCGATAAGGCACCACGCCGAATGCAGTGCCCGCCATCATGTTCAGAAGCCCCACATTGACCTGGGAGGTCGGCGTGCTGATGCCGATCTGGTAACTGCCAGGCTTGGCCTTTTCCTGTTCGACCAGCTCCTGGATGGAATTCACCGGGATGTTGATATTTCCGACGAGTGCCGAGGGGACGAGCGCGATAAGCGAGATCGGGGCAAAATCCTTGAACGGGTCGTAGGCAAGCTTGCTGTAGAGGAACGGATTCATGACCAGCGTGCCGTCGATAGCCATGAGCAGCGTGTAGCCGTCAGGGCTCGCCTTGGCGACCGCCTGCGCGGCGATGATGGTGTTCGCACCCGGCCTGTTGTCCACGACGATCTGCTGGCCGAGGTCCTCACTCATTTTTTGCCCGATGAGCCGCCCGAGAAAATCCGCCGGCCCGCCGGGCGCGAAGGGAACGATCAGCGTAATCTGCCGGGAGGGGTAGCTTTGCGCCCAAGCGGCTGAAAACGCCGCCAGAGAACCGGCGGCGAGGAGGAGACGCCGCGACAACATGATCACGCCGCCTGCATCAGGCGGCCGAGCTCCGGCATTGCGGGCGTCGTGCCGAGCTTCGATTTGAGCCGGCGCAGGCAACCCCAAAGCACGGCCTGGTTGCTGTTGACGACCGGTTTGCCGAGCGCGCGCTCGATGCCGGCAATCGCCTCGATCTGCCTGGTGTTCGTGCAGCTGAGAAAGATTCCGTCCGCTTCCGGCCGGTCGTGACGGCGCGCAAGCTCGGACCACTGCGCAGGAGTCACATCAGCAAATTCGAGCGATTCGAGGCCGAGTGCCACGTCATGGACGACAGTGAAGCCCGTCGCATGCAGATAATCGGTGACGGCCTGATTGCTTTTGTAGGGGCTGAGCAGGATGAGCTTGCGCAGGCCGAGCGCCTGCAACGCCTCGATCACCATCCGGCTTGTCGCCACTGCCTCGATCCCGGTTGCGTCCCGCACGATGTCGAGGATGCGTCCTTCCCCCTGCGGACCCTGGGTCATGGAAGTGTCCGTGCAGTGAAAGACAATCAGCTCCGGCGCCACGTCGGCAAGGAGGCGCGCCGACGTGGCGATTTCCTCTGCCATGGCTGCAAGCGGCCGTTTCCACGGTCCGGCCACGCGCGCGCGGGCGATGTGGACGCTCAGCCCGGGCGGGGCATAGCGGTTGAATTGCGGCTCGGTCATGCTGTTGACCGACGGAATGATCATTCCGATTCGCGCCTGGGTGGTCGGGCTTACACTTCGCGTCTTCTCAAGTATCGTGGCAGCTTCCATGCTTTCCTCCCCTTGCCAGTGACTTGCGGTGACAAGCGTCGATGTTGTCCCCGCCGACTGTCCGCGCAGGATCGTCAAGAATAGTGGAGTGAAGGCCAAACTGGAAGCTGGTGTGCCTTGCGCTGTGAACTATGAGGTGAAAATGAATTCGAACGACATCGATATGCGGATGTTCGCGCAACGGGCCGGTACCAATGTGACGTTCCCAGCCGGAAGCGTCGTGTTCAATAAAGGCGATGCCGGCGCCTGCATGTATGTCGTGCAATCAGGAATCATCGAAATGGTCATTGGCGAGAAGGTTGTGGAGGTCTGCGGGCCGAATGAAGCAATTGGATTCATGTCCATGATCGATGGTGCGCCGAGAAGCTCGACGGCGCGGGTAAAGGAGGCCTGTGAGCTATCTGTGATTGATCAGCGCAAATTTCGCTTCATGGTGGATGAAGTGCCGAATTTTGCCCTTTACATCATGGGCGCAATGGCACGCCGCATCCGCGGCATGGGGCAGGCGATGTAGCGCCCGGTCAGGAGGCCTTTTCCAGGAGCGCGTCGCGCACGCGCCATTCGTGCGATTCGCCGCATGCTGGGCAATGCACCCGCACCTGATGTTGACGGATGCGCAGAAGGGTGGAGATTTCGGTTTCGACGCCGCTATCGATTGGTTGTCCGCTCGCGGGGCAAACGAAGATCAGGTGTTCCATGACATGCCTCTTACCGGGAGGTTTGTGCCACGTGAATCGTGTCATCGACGTGACCGCGGTGCGATGCCGGGTCCCCAAAGCACGTTAACGTGAATGAGCGTGTACTTCATTCCTGAGAATTGTATGTGCCGGATCAATCCCGCGCAATGCGCAGGCGCGTACCCCAGGGATCGCAGGTTTCGATCCCTGCTGGCGTTGCCGTGATCGCAAGACCGGCCTTCGTCAACCGGCCGGCAAGCGCATCGAAGCTCGCGCCGTCGGCAGCCGCGAACTCGAGCCAGGCGAGCCCCGCGTGCTCCGGATCGCGCGCCTTCGCGCCAGCGCTGTGCCAGACGTTGGCAGCGATGTGATGGTGATAACGCCCCGACGACATGAATGAAGCGCCATGACGGCGGCGGGTCACATCAAGCCCGACGACGCCACGATAGAAACCCTCTGCACGCATGACGTCCCCCACGCGCAGATGGACGTGCCCGATACGCAGGCCGCCGGGCGCCCCCGGATACTCTGCCGTCGCGGGGACCTCGCGCAGAATGTCATCGACATCGAGCGGATCGGTGGTGATGCGCAGATCATCGCCGGTCCACTGCCAGCTCTCTGCCGGCCGGTCGGAATAGACCTCGACCCCATTGCCTTCCGGATCGTCGAGATAGAAGGCTTCGCTCACCGCATGATCGGAGGCGCCCGTCAGCGCGACCTTGTTGCGCGCAACATGGAGGATCCAGCGCGCGAGGTCGCCGCGCGTCGGCATCAGAAAGGCGGTGTGGTAAAGGCCTGCCTCGCGCGGGTCGTCAGGTGTTGCGCTGCGCTCTTGCTCGAGCCGCACGAGCGGCACGCCTCCCGCCCCAAGCTCCACGCTATCCCTGCCGCTGCGCAGCAACGCGAGCCCCAGCGCATGATTGTAAAATCTCGCGACGCGTTCGAGATCGCGCACTTTGAGTCCGACCGCCCCGATGTGCAGGGGAGTGCAGCTCGCAAAGGTGGGCGTGGCCGATGGGTTGCGGGCGTCCATGGGCGTTATATCGGCGCTTTCGGGAGCGAGCGCAATATGACGGGAAGCAACGTTGCTCGCGCAGACCGCGCTCTCTATACCGGTGACCGGCTTATTTCACACTGCCAAGGAGCCGGCTTTGTCCGTCGATGCATCGACCGTCCGTCGCATTGCCCATCTCGCGCGCATCGCCGTTGCGGAGGAGGAGATTGAGCCGCTGCGTGATGAGCTCAATGCCATTCTCGCGTTCGTAGAGCAGCTTACGGAAGTGAATGTCGATGACGTGGAGCCCATGACTTCGGTCATTCCCATGCGCATGAAGAAACGCGAGGACAAGGTGACCGACGGCGGAATTGCCGATGACATTGTGCGCAACGCGCCGGCCAGCGAGGATCATTTCTTCCTGGTGCCGAAGGTGGTGGAATGATCAGGGATCAGGGGATCAGGAATCAGGTATCAGCTATCAGGCATCAGGGCTCCGATGTCCGGTCCTGATGCCTGACAGCTGATACTTGGCAATGACTGATCTTACCGATCTTTCTCTGGCGCAAGCGCGAGATGGGCTACGCAGGAGAGAGTTCTCCGCAACCGAGCTTGCCGAGGCGCATCTCTGCGCTATGGAGCAGGCGCGCGCGCTCAACGCTTACGTGCTGGAAACTCCGGATCAGGCGCGCGCCATGGCGAGCAAGGCCGATGCGCGCCTCAAGCGTGGCGACGCGCAGCCTCTGGAGGGAGTTGCGATCGGCGTCAAGGACATGTTTGCGACGGCGAACATCCGCACCACGGCGTGCTCCAATATCATTGACAATTTCGTTCCCAGCTATGAATCGACCGTGTGTGCGAATCTGTGGCGCGATGGGGCGGTGCTGCTTGGCAAGCTCAACAATGATGAGTTCGCAATGGGCTCATCGAACGAAACCTCGTGCTTTGGGCCGGCGGTTTCGCCATGGCGCCGCACCCGAGCTCGGGCTTGCTCGAGTTCGGCGCTTGAAGCAGGCGCAAACCGGGTAGACCCGACTTGCGCGGGCGCGAATACTCTGCTGGTTCCCGGGGGCTCGTCCGGCGGCTCGGCAGCGGCGGTCGCCGCGCACCTTTGTCTCGGTGCCACCGGAACTGACACCGGCGGCTCAATCCGCCAGCCCGCGGCTTTCACCGGAACGGTCGGAATAAAGCCGACCTACGGGCGCTGCTCGCGGTGGGGAATTATCGCATACGCTTCTTCGCTCGATCAGGCCGGACCCATTGCGCGGACGGTGCGCGATGCCGCGATATTGCTGCGTTCCATGGCAGGGCATGATGCCAGGGACACGACGTCGGTCGACCGGCCGGTGCCCGATTACGAGGCGGCGATCGGCCGTTCGATCAAGGGCATGAAGATCGGCGTCCCGAAGGAATATCGTCTCGCTGGGATGTCGAACGAAATCGAGAGCCTGTGGCAGCAAGGGATTGATTGGCTCAAATCGGCCGGCGCCGAAATCCTCGATGTGTCGCTGCCACATACCAAATACGCGCTGGCGGCCTATTACATTGTCGCGCCGGCCGAGGCCTCCTCCAATCTCGCCCGCTATGACGGCGTGCGTTACGGGGAGCGATCATCCGCCCCCGATATCACGGCCATGTACGAAGAAACACGCGCGCAAGGATTTGGCAAAGAAGTGCGCCGGCGCATCATGGTCGGAACCTATGTGCTCTCGGCCGGATACTACGACGCTTACTATCTGCGCGCGCAAAAGGTGCGCACATTGATCAAGCGGGATTTCGAGAATGTCTTTGCGCAGGGCGTGGATGCGCTGCTTACGCCGGCAACCCCGTCCGCTGCCTTCGGCATTGGAGAAAAAGGCGCGAGCGATCCCGTGGAGATGTATCTCAATGACGTATTCACCGTGACGGTGAACCTGGCGGGTCTGCCGGGGATGTCCGTGCCTGCCGGATTATCCAGTGACGGCTTGCCGCTTGGCCTCCAGCTTATCGGCCGCCCGTTCGACGAGGAGACACTGTTCTCGCTCGGTGAAGTGATCGAACAGGCCGCCGGGCGGTTTTCGCCGCAGCGGTGGTGGTAAAGGCAATGACAGTCGAAGAGTTCAAATCTTCTCTGGCAAAAAACAGGCCGCCTGCCGGCGTATCTTCTGCCATTGTTGCATTGTGGTGGGCGGGCAAGGACGACTGGAAAAAGGCCCACCAGATCGTGATGGCTGAGAGCAGTAGGGAATGCGCCTGGGTGCATGCCCATCTCCACCGCCGCGAAGGCGATCTTGAGAATGCACGCTATTGGTATCGGCAGGCGAAGCGACCCGTTGCAGCAGGCTCGCTTGCGCACGAGTGGGATGACATTGCTCGGACGCTGCTTGGGGCGGATTGACTGTGACCGCGGCTAGTGGAGCGATTCCTTGAAAGTGATCAGATCATCAAACGGGCTCGTCATTCCGGGGCGCTGCCGATCTCGGGTTCACCCG
>Ga0209331_1000756_pt1 | contig 11228 bp, 8 predicted proteins | sample JacPinW_OM3H0_M3_FD_187971 | JGI IMG/M metagenome (GOLD analysis project Ga0209331, IMG submission 187971) | Forest soil microbial communities from Algoma, Ontario, Canada - Jack Pine, Ontario site 1_JW_OM3H0_M3 (SPAdes) (version 2) | ecosystem: Environmental > Terrestrial > Soil > Boreal... | reverse complement strand
AATACGGCGCGGAATCGATCCGGGTTTTGAAAGGCCTCGATGCCGTGCGCAAGCGGCCGGGCATGTATATCGGCGACACCGATGACGGATCTGGCCTCCACCACATGGTCTACGAGGTCGTCGACAACGCCATCGACGAGGCTCTGGCCGGCCACGCCAGCGCGGTAGAAGTCGTGCTCAACGCTGACGGCTCGGTCACCGTGCGCGACGACGGCCGCGGCATTCCCGTCGACATCCACAAGGGCGAAGGCATTTCGGCGGCCGAGGTCATCATGACCCAGCTGCATGCCGGCGGAAAATTCGACCAGAATTCCTACAAGGTTTCCGGCGGCCTGCACGGCGTCGGCGTCTCCGTGGTCAACGCGCTGTCGAGCAAATTGCAATTGCGGGTCTGGCGCGACGGCAAGGAGCATTTCATCGAATTCACCCATGGCGACGCGGTGGCTCCGCTCAAGGAAGTTGGCGATGCCCATGGCAAGCGCGGCACCGAGGTGACGTTCCTCGCCTCGAAAGGGACCTTTACTAACGTCGAATATGATTTCGCGACGCTGGAGCATCGTCTGCGGGAACTTGCGTTCCTGAATTCCGGCGTCAACATCGTGTTGTCCGACATGCGCCACGCGGTCGAGAAGCGCGAGGCGATGCATTATGACGGCGGCGTCGAGGAGTTCGTCAAATATCTCGACCGCAACAAGAAGCCGATGGTGCCCGCGCCCATCATGATCAACGCCGAGATGAACGGCATCGGCGTCGAGGCCGCCTTATGGTGGAACGACAGCTACCATGAGAACGTCTTGTGCTTCACCAACAACATCCCGCAGCGCGACGGCGGCACCCACCTTGCCGGTTTCCGCGGAGCGCTGACGCGCCAGGTCAACGGCTATGCGGATGCCATCGCCAAGCGCGAAAAGATCGCATTAACCGGCGATGACTGCCGCGAGGGCCTCACCGCGGTGCTGTCAGTAAAAGTACCCGATCCGAAATTTTCATCGCAGACTAAAGACAAGCTGGTGTCCTCGGAAGTGCGTCCGGTGGTCGAGAACGTCATCAACGAGGCGCTGGCCGCCTGGTTCGAGGAACATCCGACCGAAGCAAAAGTCATCGTCAGCAAGGTGGTGGAGGCCGCCGCGGCCCGCGAGGCGGCGAGAAAGGCGCGCGAGCTTACGCGGCGCAAGGGCGCGCTCGACATGGCTTCCATGCCCGGCAAGCTCGCTGAGTGCCAGGAACGCGATCCCGCCAAATCCGAGCTCTTCATCGTCGAGGGAGATTCCGCCGGCGGCAGCGCCAAGATGGGCCGCAACCGCGCATTCCAGGCGGTGCTGCCGCTGCGCGGCAAGATCCTCAATGTCGAGCGCGCGCGCTTCGACAAGATGCTGGGCTCCGAGCAGATCGGCACGCTGATCACGGCACTGGGCACCGGCATCGGCCGCGACGACTTCGATCTCTCAAAGCTGCGCTACCACAAGATCATTCTGATGACCGACGCCGATGTCGACGGCGCCCATATCCGCACGCTGCTGCTGACGTTCTTCTTCCGGCAGATGCCGACGCTGATCGAGGGCGGCTACCTCTATATCGCGCAGCCGCCGCTCTACAAGGTGAACCGCGGCAAGTCCGAGCAATATCTGAAGGACGAGCGCGCGCTGGAAGATTATCTGATCACGACCGGGCTTGAGGACTGCGTCTTCAAGCTCGCCTCCGGTGAAGACCGCAGCGGCCGCGACCTGCAGTCGCTGGTCGAGGATGCCCGCGTCATCCGCAACGTGCTGCACAATCTGCACAGCCGTTATAACCGCAAGGTGGTCGAGCAGGCAGCGATCGCCGGCGTGCTCAATCCGAACATTATCGGCAACGTCGAGACCGCCAACGCGGCCGGGGGCTATATCGCGCGGCGGCTGGATGCGCTGGCCGATGAAGTCGAGCGCGGCTGGACCGGGCGCTTCACCGAGGGCGAAGGCTTTGTCTTTGAGCGCACCGTGCGCGGCGTGAAAGACGTCGCCATCATCGACGACGCGCTGCTCGGCTCAGCCGACGCGCGCAAGCTCGACGAATACGCCGGCAGGCTGCAGGAAGCCTATCCGCGCCCCGGCCTGTTGCGGCGCAAGGACAGCGAAACCACGATACACGGGCCAGTTAGCCTGTTCGAAGCCGTGACCGACGCCGGCCGCGAGGGGATAAAACTGCAGCGCTACAAAGGCCTCGGCGAAATGAACCCGAACCAGCTCTGGGAGACTACGCTCGACACCAACGAGCGCTCGCTGCTGCAGGTCAAGGTCAAGGAAGTCGACGAGGCCGACGACATCTTCACCAAGCTGATGGGCGATATCGTCGAGCCGCGCCGCGAATTCATCCAGGACAATTCGCTCAGCGCGAATGTCGATGTGTGATTGATCGGCGAGGTGGGTCCCCATGAAAGTTCATGATGTCCCACCCAACCTTGACACCGGCGCGGTGCTGGCCGGCGCGCAATTCGCCGACGCGTTTTGCATCACCGTGGACCGCACCACGCTCGACGCGCGCAGGGCGGCCGAAAAAATGCTGGGCCGGTCGCCGCCATGGGTCGAGCTACTACTTTCGTTGCGACATCGCCTGGTCGCGCCGTTTGGCCTGAAGACACGCGCGCCGAAGGAGAGCGGCGCCGATATCATTGGACCCTTTCCGGTGGTGAGCCAGACCCCCGACCGCCTGGTCGCGGGATTTAACGACAAGCACCTGGATTTTCGTCTCGTGGTCGACGTGGCGGCCGCAGGCCAGAGCCAGAGTGTTACCGCGACGACGCTGGTGCTAACGCACAATTTGCTCGGCAGAGCCTATCTGGCGATCATCATGCCGTTCCATCGGCTGATCGTCCGCGCGCTGCTGCGGCAGGTCGCGACCTAAGTGGTTGATCGCCCCGTCTCAACCTAAGCTCATTCCGCTCTAGGACGGCGTCTCCGACCACTCCGCGACGCAGCGGCCGAGGTCATTTAGATTCTGCCGCATTTGCTCCAGCGCAAATCCCAGCGCAAAGAAACGTTCCGCCGCGTCGCCGGGCAGGACGCGGATCAAGCCCTCGCTGCGCAGCGCTGCGATTTCCGCGGCATAGAGCTGCAGTGCCGCGTCGATCGGCGCGGGCGACGGCAAAATTTCACCGGTCCGCAATGAAGTCGCGGCGGAACGCAAATAAGTCACAACCGCATCGCTGACTTTGTCGAGCGGCACCGCGAGCCGCGCCTGCAAATCCGGTGGCAACGCCATCATGCACGCCCGCCCAATCATCACGAGGTCGTGGCGCAATCGCAATGAGGTCCGTAGCAACGGACCGGTGTCTGGCCCCCTCGACAGATGCGCTGCGCGCTCGCGCTCGGCTTCCGCGCCAAGCGCATTCAAATCGACCAGCGCCTTGCCGATGCCGTCCTGAATCTTATGCAAGGCGTCATTGTCGAGGCCATGTGTCAGGCCGGCCAGCAGCTTTGAGAACGCCACTGCGATCAACTCGAGCGTCCGCGTGGCAGTCATACGGATCTGGTTGTGCGCCCGCGACGGCAGCACAAAAAATGTTGCCAGGAGGCCGGTGAGCGCCCCGACGGTTACTTCCATGACGCGATCGATCGCGGAAGCCAGCGGATCAACGTGGCTCATGGTCGGAACCAGGAGCACGATCACGGCAGTGACCGTGGCTGCGTTCAGGCTGGGATTGTTGGCGGCGATGAAGGCTAGCGGCGCAACCGCCAGCACCAGCAAGCCGAGCAATTCGATCTCCCCGGTATGCGGAATCAATACCGCGATGGCACCGCCATAGATCGCGCCACCCACCGTGCCGAACATATAGTCACGGGTCGCCTTGAGCGATCGGCCGACACTCATCTGGGTTACAATGAGGGACGTCAGCACCGCCCATAACGGCAGCCTCAGATGGATCGCCGTTGCGATCGCGTAGGCACCGGCGGCCGCGACGGTAACCCGAAAGGCCAGCGCCAGTTGCGTCCTGCGAGACCGAACCAGGCGGGATAGGCGTCTTGTGAAGGCCGTCATGCAGCGGTCTCGGGATGTGACAGACGAAGTCTCCTATAAACGACATTCGGCATGGCTGCCCCCCGCCGCGGCTTGCCGGCTTGAAACGGGAAATCAGCCCGCCTACCCTTGCCTGTTAATAGAGAGGAAACACGATGGCCGATGAGACCGCAACGCTTGCCGCCTATGTCGCAAACCTGAAATTCGAGGATATTCCGCAGGAAGTGCTGGCGCGCGCCAAGGTCTTGACGCTCGATTTCCTCGGCAGCGCCATCCGCGCCCGGCGCGACGCCGAATCGACGCCGTCGCTTTTGAAAATGCTGGAAGCCCTCGCCCTCGACGGCAACGGCAACTCGACCGTGTTCGGCGACAGCAAGACCTGGACGCCGGCGGTAGCCGCGCTGCTCAACGGCGCGCTCGGCCATTCGCTTGATTTCGACGACACGCATGCGGATTCCTCGCTGCATCCGAGCGCGCCGGTGGTGCCGGCCGCGTTCGCGGTCGGCGAACTCGTCGGCGCCTCGGGCCGCGACGTGCTTACCGCGATCGTTGCGGGCTATGAAGTGTGCTGCCGGCTCGGCAATGCACTCGACCCCACCTCACACTACGCGCGCGGCTTTCATCCGACCGCGACGGCCGGCACTTATGGTGCCGCCGCCGCGGCAGCCAAGCTGTTCGGACTGTCGAAGGAGCAGATTGTCGCCGCGTTCGGCGTTTCCGGCAGCCAGGCCGCGGGCTCACTGCAGTTTTTAGTCAACGGTGCCTGGAACAAACGATATCAGGTCGGCGCGGCCGCGATGAACGGCGTGATCGCCGCGACATTGGCGCGCAACGATTTTGTCGGCGCGAGCTGTTCGATCGAGGGCAAGCACGGCCTGTTGGTCGGCTATAGCGACAACGCCCATCCCGACAAGGTGATCGCCGATCTCGGCAAAACCTACGAAACCATGAAGATCGGCGTAAAACCCTATCCGAGCTGCCGCTACACCCACGCGGCGCTGGATGCGCTGATCGCGATGCGCCGGGAGCACAATCTGACGCCGGACCAGATCAAGCGCGTCGAGGTGGGCTTGCATCGGAACGGCATCACCCTGACAGGAGACGCCGCGACAAAACGGCACCCGACATCGATCGTCGGCGGGCAGTTTTCCATGTTCTTCACCGGTGCCGTGGCGCTCGACCAGGGCCGCTTCGGCTGGGACGATTATGAGCGGCTCGGCGATCCCGCGGTCGATGCGCTCGCCGACAAATTCGATGTGGTGCAGGACGACCGCCTCGAAATCGGCCGCAGCCATCCGTTTGGCGCGCGCGTCAGCATCATGACCGACGATGGCGCCCACGAGCGGCTCTATGCAGATCCGTCCGGCGAGCCGAATTCGTTTCCGGACGCGCAGGCGATGGCGCAGAAATTTTTGACGCTGGCCCGTCCGGTGCTCGATGGCCGCGCCGATCAGCTCGCGGACGCTATACTTTCACTCGAGCGATTTGATCGGGTCGAGAAAGCGACGCAACTCGGACGGCAATAGGCGTCAGCTCTATCCGCTGCTTGCGGCATTGCTGATCGCGCGCAGCAAGGTCAATAGTGCGCTGTTGAGCGGCGTCGCGATATGGAGCCGCTCCCCGGCAGCGACGATGGCGCCGGTCAGGGCCTCGACTTCCAGTTCCCGCCCTGCAAGGCGATCGAAATACATCGAGGTGCCCGCTTCGGGCGGGTAGGTCAGAAGGTTGGCCAGGGTTTTGGGTGCCTCGTCCTCGGCCAATTGCGCCCCATCGGCGCACGCCACTGCGACCGCCTCATCAAGGATGGCGATGCAGAGCGCCTTGATGTCCTCGCGCCGAAGCACCGCCTGCCGCTGCAACGTGAGCGCCGTGATCGGATTGGCGACCGCATTGATCAACAGCTTCCGCCAGGCCAGCGTCGAGAAGTCGCGGCTCAAGAGAACACGCAGCGGCGTGCCTTCGAGCAGCTGCGCAAATGCGCGGCCGTCCGCGTCGTCCGTCGCCACGAGCGCGTGCTCGGAAACATGGCGCAGGCGGACACGGTCGGCGCCGAGCCGCTCGCCATTATAATAGACCAGGGTCGGGACGACGACCGCGCCTCCGGACAGAGGCGCGACGCGCTCGACATGGCTGATGCCATTTTGCAATACCGCGATCCGCGTCGAGGAATCGCAAAGCCGTGCCAGCCACGGCGCGGCTGACGGCGTCTGCTGGGCTTTGGTGCATAACAAAACCCAATCGACAGGGCTTGCCTCCGCAGGCTCCGTGAGCGCGCGCAGGGAAACCTCAACGTCCCCCTCCGGCCGCTCGAGGTAAAGACGCTGGATCGGTTGCCGGACACAGACGACGATTTCATGCCGATCGGCCGCACGCAGGCATCCCGCGGCGACGCCTCCGATATTGCCGAGACCGATGATGGCGACGGTGCACCGCTTGGCTGATGGGGGTGGTGCCATGACCTCTCTTCGAGCAGTGAAAGAGGTGACTCTGTAGGGCAATCCCGACCGCTGCGTATTGGCTGAAATTGCGGGCTACGCCGGGTTCCGGACCGGCGGTGCCGGCGCGGCCGCTTTGGCGAATTGCAATGGGGTGATGCCGTAAGCGCGCTTGAAATGTTTTGTCAGCGCGCTCTGATCGCAAAAGCCGGACGCCACGGCAGCCTCGGCGATGGTGTCGCCGAGGCTGAGACGGCGGCAGGCCGCATTCAGCCTGATATCGGTGAGGTAAACATGCGGGGTGGTTCCGATTCCGCGCTTGAACAGCCCGATCAATTGGAAAATCGACAGGCCGGCGGCGGCGGCGAGATCGCCGAGCAGGAGATTTTCGCCATATCGCTCCCGCACCAGATCGGCGACCTTGCGGATCAGGACCCGGTCGCGGGGCGCGGGCTCGATGCGATCGCCGCCGCTGCCGCGCCGGCCGAACAGATCGCCGAAGGCGGAGATCAGAAGTTCGTGCTCTCGAAAACGATCGGTGCCCGCTTCGAGTGCCTGATGCAGCGAGACAAAGCTGCGCACAAGGCGAGCATCCAAAAAAATGTTGCTGGTGAAATACGGCACCGACGAAATCCCGAGCCCGTCGGCGACGACATCGATCGCCGCTTGCGTGAGATACATCGATCGGTAACGCAAGCGGGGGCTGTCTCCCATCCAGGAGGACTGCGGTTCCTCCGGATTGGAGACAAACAATGCCGATGGGCGCAAGGAGTCCGTCACGCCCCGGCTCTTGAAGCGAGCGCCGCCAAGCTCGGTGACCGCGATGACGAAGGCGTCATGGGTGTGGGTGGCAAAATCGTGGGTCGTGAAATCGGCGTGCATCAGGCTGAGGCCTGAAATGTGCCTGTCCCACCAGTATTTTGCGGTGTTCTTGGTATCCGGACGCGCCATACCCAATTGTAGCCCGGATGGAGCGGAGCGCAATCCGGGAGCGGACGATCCGCTTGCGAGACGTCCCGGATTTCGCTTCGCTCCATCCGGGCTACAAATACCCCCGCGAACACCATCGTTGCTCACTCGCCGCCCGCCAGATGGCCTTTGCCTGTCGCGGCGATCATTTCGGCAACAAGGTGGCAAACACCCTCGATGTCATATCGATTCCCTGATGTGCCGAGGCGCACGACGACCAGCCGCTCGGACGGCACGATGATGACATATTGCCCAAAAGTGCCGCTGGCATAGAAAGCGTCGCGTGGCATGCCGAGCGAGGTGCGGAATTGCGAACCCTTGCTGTCGCCGCGATTGGTCCAGAATCCGGCGCCGATGCCGACCCAGCCGTTCGGCGTCAGCGAAGCCGAATACGAAACCCACCCTTCGGGGAGGATGCGCTTGCCGCCGACGACGCCGTCATTGAGATAGAGCAGGCCAAAACGGGCCCAGTCGCGCGCCGGCGCCAGCATCTGGGCCGAACCCTCCGGCGTGCCTGTTGCATCGAACTCCAGCGTGACGCTGCGCATCCCCAACGGTTCGAACAATTCGCGCCTTGCAAAGCGCAGCACATCGGCGGCGCGCCCTCCGGCCGCGTCGCGGATCAGCCGCGACAGGATGAGATAATTGCCGTCGTGATAATTCCAGGCGCTGCCCGGCGCGGTCTCGAGTGCGCTGCTTTCGGCGAATCCCGCCATGTCGCGCTCGATATATTTCATCCGGTTGACGGGCGCCAAGGCGCTCGCAAGCGAAGCGTTGAGCGAACTGCCCATCGCCAATCCGCTGGTATGGCGCAATAGATCATCGACCGTGATGGCATGACGGGAATCGCCGGGGTCTTGCCAGGCCGCCACCGGCGCCGGTTCGTCGACGGCAAGTTTGCTTTGGCGAACCAGAATGCCGGTCAGGGCCGAGATCACCGATTTGGTCGCGGAATAGCCGAGGATCGGCGTATCGACGCCATAGCCGGGCGCGTAGCGCTCCGCGATGATGTGGCCATCCTTGACGACCACGACCGCCTTGGTGTGGCGGAGCGGCAGCTGCTCGGGCTCGGCAAACGCGCGATCGAGCGCACGCTTCAGATCCGGATTCGCTGGCTCGACCACCGCAGCTCCGGCGATCTCGGGCAGCAACGCGCGTTGCTGCTCACCCAGCGCCGGCGGCACTGACGCGTCGGCCGCCTCCCCGCCATTGTCGACGTAACACCCCAGACCGTCGCGATAGGCGGCACGGCTTTGCCCGCCGCCGAACAGGGTTGCAGTGACTTGCTTGGCCTCGCGGTCGACATGATAGGCAAGCGCCCAGGCGATCAGGCCCACACCGGGCATCGCCTCCACAGTCTCAGCATAGACCTCGTCAGGGTCTACTTTCGACACGAAGGCCGCCGAACAGAGCGAATGGCTGACAAAACCGGTCGCGACCCGCGGCACGTCGTGCGCACGCACCGCCGTCAGCGCCAGCGCGCCGCATAATGTTGTCGTCACGAGGAGGATGATCTTTTTCTTTCGCGTCATGGTGTTCTCCGGCTGTCGCCAACATGGCGTAGCGGACAAGACCGCAACGGCGGCGCAAGCGCTCGCCGGATTCGGAAATCACCTTAGCCGAAAGCTCAAAGCGCCTCGCCGATTTTGAAATAAATCAACAGACCCAGTCGGTTAGTTAACCTACACGCGCTTCACTGAGCTTGCGATATTCGGTCGGGGTGACGCCGGTGGTGGCCTTGAAGGCGCGGTTAAAAGGCCCGAGCGACTGGAAGCCGGCATCCATCGCAATGGTGATCACGGGGACTTCGGCCTGCGAGGGGTCGGCGAGCGCGGTCTTGGCCTCCTCGATCCGGTGATTATTGAGGAAGACATTGAAATTGCGATAACCGAGCTCCTGATTGATCAAGCGCCGCAATTTGTATTCGGGCATGCTGAGTTTTGTCGCGAGCGACCCAATGGTCAGGCCCTCATGCCGATAGATGCGCTCGTCGGCCATCAGGCGCATCAGGGCATCCAGCAGTTTTTTGTCTGCGATGTTCGTCTCTGTGGCAGCGACGGCCGCGACGGCCGGCTTCTCGGCGGCAGGAAACAGCGTCTCCCCGTCGATGCGCATCAGCGAATAGGCAATTGCAACGACAACGCCGGCGAGAATGACGGCATTGGCGGTGGCGACGATGCTCGCCGAGCCGTTCCAAGTGACAAAAATCTGCACGATGGCGTTGAACCCGGCGTAAATGGCGGTCGTGACCACGACGAACACCCGCAACCGCCGACGCTCCTCGACCAGATCAGTGGACCAGGACGCAATGGTTTGCACGACCGCCAGCGCCACGAAACATAATGAGATCACGCTGATGGCAATGGCGAAAATGCGCGGGTCAAGCGTTTGCGCGGGCACCAGCAGCAAACAATTGACGAGACTCAAGGCCACGACGGCAGCCCATGGCAGCGCATGCCAGCGGCGCAATCGAAATCCATCGTCGAACAGCGCCCGCGCGAACAGCCAGAACACGACGACGTTGCCGGTCGAGACCGCAATCAACACCGCCTGCCACGGCGCCACCGGCGGGGAAAATCCAGCCGTTGCGGTCAACGCATGCGCGGCCGAGCCCAATGCAAAGGCGATCGCGAGGCGGCCGGCGGCAGCTTCGCTGTAATCGCGGAACAAAAGCGCGGCGAGCAGCAGCAACAACGTTGTTGTGCCCGCGCCTAACGCCAGCTCGATTTGCGGCAGCATGCGATCACGGTCTCATGAAATAGCCCAAGCGCGGACGATTCTGGTGGAATCGACGACGCATTTTAATTTGCTGCAGCCTTTGAGGCTAGCCACTTATCGCGCTGCGTCACCCAGACATTCGCGACATGACCGAACAAATCGGTCTCGCCCTGCTTGTCGGCCCCGAGCCGTCGTGCCACCGCCTCGGAGGCGGTATTTTCGCGGTCGATGCAATGAATGATGCGGTCGATCTCGAAGGTCGCGAACGACCAGTCGATCGCCGCGCGCGCCGCTTCGACCGCGTAGCCCTTGCCGCGAAAGTCTTTCGCGATTCCCCAGCCGACCTCAAAGCCCGGCCAGCCCGGCGGAAACCACGGGCCGACGCGGCCGACGAAGGTGCCGCTCGATTTTTCCTCGACTACGAACATGCCCGCGCCGTGCAACACCCAATGCCCGGCCATGATGGCCGCGTTGCGCCATCCGTTCAGCTCATCGGTAATGGGCTTTCCATCGACCGTGATGAATCGCGCGGTTCCGGGATCGGAAAGCATCGCCGTATTCGACGCGATGTCGGCGCCGCACCATCGCCTCAATTTTAATCGTTCGGTTCCGAGGACGGGGCCGCACAGCTGACCGAGCGTTGCACTTGGCTTGAGTGGGGGTAACATCGGCTTCCATCCTCCCACGAGTCGTCCCGGCGAACGCCGGGACCCAGACGCCGTGTAGCTTGTTTTGCGAAATGATGTTCGACGACTTTCGTTCAACAACCATGGCCTGTGGTTACGGGTCCCGGCCTTCGCCGGGACGACGGTAGTGTGCTATGATCACCGCAAAAAGGAGCCCCCCATGAGCTGGATGCCCACCAACGATCCCGTGCTCGGCGATCCCACATCCTGCGACGCGCTCGAACTGATCATCGTGCCGCGCACCCGCGACCTCGGCGACGGATTTCAAGTGCGCCGCGCGCTGCCGCATGGCAAGCGCCAGATGGTCGGGCCCTTCATCTTCTTCGACCATTTCGGGCCGGTGCAGTTCATGTCCGGCAAGGGCATGGACGTGCGGCCGCATCCGCATATCGGGCTTGCCACCGTCACCTATCTGTTCGACGGCAGC
>Ga0209331_1000755_pt1 | contig 11237 bp, 9 predicted proteins | sample JacPinW_OM3H0_M3_FD_187971 | JGI IMG/M metagenome (GOLD analysis project Ga0209331, IMG submission 187971) | Forest soil microbial communities from Algoma, Ontario, Canada - Jack Pine, Ontario site 1_JW_OM3H0_M3 (SPAdes) (version 2) | ecosystem: Environmental > Terrestrial > Soil > Boreal... | reverse complement strand
CCATCATCGGCGCCGCCAAGATTCCCGAATTAACCGCGGGCGTGGTGTTTTATGGCATCCCGCCGGAGCAGGCGGCAAAGCCTTCGGACATCCGGATTCCGCTGCAGGCCCATTTCGCCAACAAGGACGACTGGTGCACGCCAGAGCTGGTCGATGGATTCGAGAAGGCCATGAAGGCCGCCGGCAAGTCGCTCGAGCTTTATCGCTATGACGCCGAGCACGCCTTCGTCAACGAACAGCGGCAATCGGTGTATGATCGCGCCGCGGCGGACTTGGCCTGGGACCGCGCCACCGGGTTTTTCAAGAAGCATCTGGAGTAGCCGAGGGCGCGAGCCGATGACCAAGTCTCTCGAGGACGAAGACGCCATCGTCAGCGTGTTTGCCGTGCCAGAGGAGCACCGCACGGCTGTGCTTGAGGGCCTTGAACAGGCTGAACGCGGCGAGTTCGTGAGCGACGAAGAAATGGCGGCGCTCTGGAAGAAGTTCGGTCTGTGAAGTTGCGTGCGCGCAATCCCAAACCGTCGTCGTCCCTGCGAAAGCAGGGACCCATACGCCGCGGCGGTCGTGGCAGGAAAAACTGGTGGACGGCTTCGCTAAACAATAACTTCCTGTGGTTATGGGTCCCCGCTTTCGCGGGGACGACAGTTGTTGTTAGACGCCAGCCTTGCTCACTCCATCCCACCACGGGCAGGTGCCCGGCATCAGCTTGTAATTGCCGTCCATCACCTGAACCGGCGCGCGCAGGCCGGCGGCGGCGGCGCGCATCCGCATCTCGCGCGCGACTTCGCGCTCAGTGGGCGGCAGCCAGACGCGCTCATGCCCCCACAGGCTCGGGCCATCCTGCATTTCGAACGGGCGCCAGCTCGCGCGGTCGATCTCGCGGCCGCCCCAGCCGCACTCGACCATGAACGACGACGGCGTTTTCGCGTAGAACGACGTCATGAGGTCGTTGGTGTGGCGGCCGAGCGTGACATTGACGCGATCCTGGTTCAGCGCGACGTCGTAGGACTGGCCGACATCGTCGAGCGAGAATAGTTCGACCATCAAATGATGCATGCCGTTGCGGCCGGTCTCGATCAACGCGAGGGAATGATGCCGCGCGTTGATATGAAAGAAATAGGCGCGAAACGGCTTTTGCATGTAGTCAGAGAGCCCGAAGCCGAGCAAATCGACATAGAACGGCATCACCGCGTCGATGTTTTCGACCGTCAGCACGGCATGTCCGAGGCCGAGCGGACCGGTGCGGAAGCCGGAAATCGAGCGGCCCGGGCTGAACGGCGTATCGTCGATCTCGGCGCCGTAAAACGCCTCCAGGCGATTGCCCGCCGGATCGTGAAACGAAATCAGCGCACGAACGCGCCTGGTGTCTGCCAGCGTTTGCGGCTCGGCCGCAACATCGACCTCGGACGCCTCGAGCCGGGCCGCGAGCGCTTCCAGCGCTGCCGCATCGGCAACCTCCCAGCCGAAGAAGCGCATACCCTCCGGCAGCGAGCGGTCGATGACGATGCGCTGCTTGCGGTCGTCCATCCGGAACGCCAGCAGCGAGGGGCTGCGCTCAACGGCCTGCAGGCCGACCAGGCCCGTACCGAATTGCCGCCAGTCGTCGAGTGCTGATGACCCGAACCCGGCATAACCCAGAGCCTGCAACATAAGCGCCTCCCGTTCTCTGTTATTCTTGACTAAATTCTACGCATATTTTCTGGAGCACGCGAGCGATCTTGTCCGTGGTCCATCGGCCTGCGCAAGGGCGTTCCCTCTCCGCGGCCCAGCCTCGTAGCCCGGATGGAGCGAAGCGCAATCCGGGGTCCGCCACATGCGAGATGATCCCGGATTACGCTTCGCTCCATCCGGGCTACGGGGCGGGTTAGGTGGGGCGGGGGAGAGGACCAACCTTCGGCGCTCCACCATCATGCCCTTGACGTCCCGCCCTGCGATGGTGTTTACGTGGCCCATGAGCACCGCCGTCCGCCCAGCCCAACTCTGGTGGCGCACCTCCTAAGAGGTGGCCGGTGCGATTTCATTTTCCCAATCGTTCGAGGCCGTCATCGCAGTGCGACGGCCCTTTCGTTTGTCCTGTGTGGCGTTCCCTCGGCAAGTTTCGTAAGAGGATCACATGAACAGGACGGTTTTTTCACTTCCGGCGAGATACGAATACCGCACCCATGGCGGGCTGGCGGTCACGCGCTCGGTGGAGCAATTCTCCGGCGGCGCCAACCGGCTCGACGATCTGATCGAGCTGCTCGACCGCCGCCGCGGCGTGGTGCTGTCGTCGGGCACCACGGTGCCGGGGCGCTACGAGAGTTTTGATCTCGGCTTTTCCGATCCGCCGCTGCAGCTGCAAACCACAGGTATCGACTTTTCGTTGCAGGCGCTGAACCCGCGCGGAAAAGTCCTGATCGACTTCCTCGGCGATGTCTTGTGCGAACCCTGCGTCGTCGTCACGGAGAAGAGCGCATCGCGGCTCGCCGGCCATATCGTGCGTGGGGCTGCGCCGGTCGACGAGGACCAGCGCACCCGCCGCGCCAGCGTGATGTCGCTGGTGCGCGACCTCGTGGCGGCGCTCGGCGCCAATGACGATCCGTTGCTCGGCCTGTTCGGCGCCTTCGCCTATGATCTGGTGTTCCAGATCGAAGACCTCGTGCAGAAGCGCGCGCGCGAAAAAGACCAACGCGACATCGTGCTCTATTTGCCGGACCGGCTGTTGGCCTATGACCGCGCCACCGGCCGCGGCGTGGTCCTGAGCTACGATTTTGCCTGGAAGGGCAAGTCGACCGAAGGTTTTCCACGCGACACCGCGGAAAGCGTCTACGCAAAAATGGCGCGGCAGGGATTTGCCGATCATGCGCCCGGCGAATACCAGGCGACGGTTGAGACCGCGCGCGCGGCGTTCGCGCGCGGCGATCTGTTCGAGGCGGTGCCGGGGCAACTTTTTGCGGAACCCTGCGAGCGCTCGCCGGCGGAAGTGTTCCAGCGCCTGTGCCGGATCAATCCCTCGCCCTATGGCGCGCTGATGAATCTCGGTGACGGGGAGTTTCTGGTGTCGGCCTCGCCCGAGATGTTCGTGCGCTCCGACGGAAGGCGGGTCGAGACTTGCCCGATCTCAGGCACGATCGCGCGCGGCGCCGATGCGATTGGCGACGCCGAGCAGATCCGTCAATTATTGAATTCGGAGAAAGACGAATTCGAACTCAACATGTGCACCGACGTCGACCGCAACGACAAGGCGCGGGTCTGCGTGCCCGGCACGATCAAGGTTCTGGCGCGGCGGCAGATCGAGACTTACTCAAAACTGTTCCACACCGTCGATCATGTCGAAGGCATGCTGCGGCCCGGTTTCGATTCGCTCGACGCGTTCCTCACCCACGCCTGGGCCGTGACGGTGACCGGCGCGCCGAAATTATGGGCGATGCAGTTCGTCGAGGACCATGAGCGCTCGCCGCGGCGCTGGTATGCCGGCGCAATCGGCGCCGTCAATTTCGACGGCAGCATCAATACCGGGCTGACCATCCGCACCATCCGGATGAAGGACGGCTTGGCCGAAGTGCGGGTCGGCGCCACCTGCTTGTTCGATTCCGATCCCGCCGCGGAGGACCGCGAATGCCAGGTCAAGGCGGCGGCGCTGTTCCAGGCGCTGCGCGGCGATCCGCCAAAGCCGCTGTCGGCGTTCGCACCCGATGCCACCGGCTCCGGCAAGCAGGTGCTGCTGATCGACCATGACGATAGTTTTGTGCATATGCTGGCGGATTATTTTCGGCAGGTTGGCGCCAACGTCACGGTGGTCAGGCACGTTCACGCGCTTGAAATGCTCAAACAGAAGCGCTGGGACCTGCTGGTGCTGTCGCCGGGCCCCGGCCGACCGGAGGATTTTGGGATTTCCAAAACCATCGGGGCTGCGCTTGCGAAAAAACTGCCGATCTTCGGCGTCTGCCTCGGGGTCCAGGCGATCGGGGAATATTTTGGCGGTCACCTCGGCCAATTGGGCCAGCCGGCGCATGGCCGGCCGTCGCCGGTTCAGGTGCGGGGCGGGCGGCTGATGCAGAACCTGCCCGATGAAATCGTGATCGGCCGCTATCACTCGCTTTTTGTCGAGCGCGACAGCATGCCCGATGTGCTATCGGTAACGGCCAGTACCGAGGACGGCGTCGCCATGGCGATCGAACACAAGACCCTGCCGGTCGGCGGCGTGCAGTTTCACCCGGAATCGCTGATGTCACTCGGCGGCGAAGTGGGCCTGCGCATCGTGGAGAACGCGTTCCGGCTCGGCTTGCCGCTCAATTGAGCTGGCGCGCGCGCCGGATTGACGATACGAGGATGAAATGACGTTTGACAACGACCTGAAGGCCGCCGTCCGCACCATTCCGGATTATCCGAAGCCGGGAATCCTTTTTCGCGACATCACCACGCTGCTCGGCGATGCGCGCGCCTTCCGCCGCGCGGTCGATGAATTGGTGCAGCCCTGGGCCGGCAACAAGATCGACAAGGTCGCCGGCATCGAGGCGCGCGGCTTCATTATCGGCGGCGCGGTGGCGCATCAGGTCTCCGCCGGCTTCGTGCCGATCCGCAAGCGCGGCAAGCTGCCGCATGCGACCGTGCGCATCGCCTATTCGCTGGAATACGGCATCGACGAGATGGAGATGCACGCCGACGCCATTCATCCCGGCGAACGGGTGATCCTGGTCGACGATCTGATCGCCACCGGCGGCACCGCCGAAGGCGCCGTCAAACTGATGCGCCAGATCGGCGCCAATGTGGTCGCGGCCTGTTTTATCATCGACCTGCCGGACCTCGGCGGGGCGGCAAAACTGCGGGCGATGGATGTGCCGGTGCGCACGCTGATGTCGTTCGAGGGGCATTAGGTTTTCCGCGCTCCCTCCACACGTCGTCCCGGCCTTGAGCCGGGACCCATAACCACCGATGTCCGTTGTTAGCAAGCCGTCTGGCCGCAGCGCTAAGCAGAGGGGCCGCGGCGTATGGGTCCCGGCGTTCGCCGGGACGACGGCTAGGAGCTAGGACCTCTGCAACATCAAGCTCAGCTCCAGCTCGCGAAAACTAAAATAATTCTCGCGGATCCATTGATGCAGTTCGGTCGACGTATCCTTCTCGTTGCGCAGATAATTGGTGAACGAGAAGGTCAGCCGGTCGATATAGGTCTTCAAAAACACCGGCAGTGCGGCGATGCGAACGACCCGGCCAACGGCCATGGCCCGAGGCAGTTCGCCGCGCACCACGAATTCGTTGTCGATAGTGACGAGGTGGGTTTTGGGGATCTTTTGCTGCAGCATGGTATGGCCGCGCGCCGAGGCGCGATCGGTATCGGCGACGAACAGGATCACCGGCGAGACGCCGCGCCGCGCCGCCTCCTTCATAAATCCGATCTCCTCCGACATCTGGAAGAACTCGTCGAAGGCGTGAAAGCCGAGATCGATCACCTTGGCGACCGCGTCGTTGACGATCAGGCGGTCCATCAATTGCATTTTGCCGAAGGTATTGTCGACCTCGGCAGTCTCGGTGACGCGAGGCAAATATTCGAGCAGCGAGGGCTCTTTCAGGTTGATGTCGAAGGCGTTGACCGTGCCGTTCTTCAACAGCAGGAACTCGCAGAGCAGCCGCGCGATCAGCGTCTTGCCGACCAGCGGGCGGGGCGAGCAGATGATGTAGACGGGCGTCGTGGCCATCACGCGCTATATCAGGGGAATCCGGCGGCTAATCCAGCCAAATCAGGATTCGCCAAGGCAATTATTTTTTCAATTATTTTTCGCCGCGCGCGCCCGATTTGCCTGCACCGACCAGATCGGTGAGCTTGATGCGGTCGAATTCGCTCCAGACATTGGCCAGCCAGTGCCGGACATAGCCGCGCAGCACGAACGAATAGTTCGCGGCCTCGTCATGGGTGCCCTTGTTGGCGACGAATTTGAGGAACGGCACCGAGGCGACCTCGACCTGCTCGTAGGCCATTTCGTTGAGTTTTGGGATGGTGAGTTCGGTGGCATCCTTGATGCGGTGGAAATAGGAATTGTAGGTCGCCTGGTCCCATTCGAAGAAGCTGGTGTTGTTGATAAAATTCTTCACCAGGAAATATTTTGCGCCTTGCATGAAATTCGCGGTTTCCGCGATTTCGTCCAATGAGGCGATCGAGGGCCCGAGGATGTGGAACACGGCGAAGGTGATCTGTCCCGCCTTGGCGGCGTCGAGAAAGCCGATGTCGCGCAGCGAGGCCAGCGCCGGAGACAAAAGTCCGGCGCGGACGTCGATCACGGTGACCGAAGGGGTTCCCGAATTCAGCGTATCGAAGATTTTCATCTGATCCGCGGTCGCCGTCATGTCGACGATCTCGGTCAGCTCGGGATGAAAGCGCTTTAAGGTGCCGCGCGGGGATTCGGTATCGAAGGCGCGGGTCGGCACGTTGTTGGCGCTGAAATAATCAAGCAGGGTGCGCGACACCGTGGTCTTGCCGACCCCACCCTTATCCGCGCCTACCACAATCACTACTGGCTTCGCCATGAAGTCCCCTTAACCGCCATTTTCGATCGAAACACGATCCTAGAACAAACGAAGCCGCTTGTTTTGCGGAAAAACCGGCGTTGGCTCCTGGATCATGCTCGAATTGCCAGCCGCTTGAACTCTCCCCACGCGGTCGGATACATCCCCATCCCTGCTTTGGGCGCGAACATGGCAGAAACAAGGGAGAATTCAATTCATTAGACCGTCCTCAGGGTCAATCCTGCCGGTGTCGTTAACGCAAAGCGCGGAGGGACTTACGTGGATTTGCCCCATGGGCCGGCAGCATTGCCCCAGGGACCGCTCCTCGAAGCCCCGGCCGGTGCGTCGGCATCGCTCCATGGACCATGGGGCAGGGGCGGCGGGGTTTTTTCGGTTGCCGGCTGATCGTCCGGCTCTTGCGCCGTGTCCGACGGCAACGCCAGCGGTCCTGGATCGTGCCCGCCGGCGAATTTCACCAGCGCCTGGACCCGGGATTCGACCGATGGGTGGGTCGCGAACAGGTCGGCAAACCCCTCGCGCGGGTTGTCGACGCATAGTTCCATCACCGCGGAAGTCGCGCCGGGAAGCTCGCCGCGGCCCTCGATCTTGCGCAGCGCCGAGATCATGGCGTCCGGGTTTTTTGTCAATTCGACCGATCCGGCGTCGGCCAGAAGTTCCCGCGAGCGCGACAGCGCCAGCCGCACCAGTTGCGACAGCAGCCAGGCCAGCGCGATCAGCACCACCGCGATGATGATGACAAGGATCGCAGCGCCGCCGCCGGAGCCTTTCCTGTCGTTATCGGAAGAAGATGAGGAGGATTCAGATGAAGACGACCATGACGAGCCGCCACTGCGGCTCCAGCCACCGCCCGAACTCCAGCCAAAATTGGTAAAACTCCGGAAGAATAATTCGGCGAAGAAGCCGACCACGCCGGCGATGATCACCGCGATCACCATCATCTGCACGTCGCCGTTCTTGATGTGGGTGAGTTCGTGGCCGAGCACCGCCTCGATCTCCTGATCGTTGAGTGCGTTCAACAGTCCGGTGGTGACGGTGACGGCATATTGCCGTTGATTGAGTCCGGTCGCGAATGCGTTCAGCGCGTCGCTTGGCATCACCTTGAGTTTCGGCATCGGGATGCCGCGCGAGATGCAGAGGTTTTCGAGGAGATTATAGAGCCGCGGCTGCTGCTGCCGCGTCACATCCTCGCCGCCGGTCACGGCATCGACAATCGACTGATGGAAGAAATAGGCGACCACGATCCAGAGAGCCGCAGCGCCGGTCGAATAGGGCAGCGACCAGATGACGTCCCGCAGTGCCGCCATCAGATAATAATCGAGCGTCGCATCGCCGTTGCCGACGACTTCGATGATCAGCGCGCCGGCATAGACGACGACATAGACCAGCGCGAACAGCCCGGCGAGCAGCAGCATCGAACGAAATCTGTTCGATGCGATGTGCGTGTAAAGACCGTAGGCGGCCATGATGCGCTGCTCTTCAGGGATATGGTTGCGGCCTCAGAACTTCACTTGCGGCGCCGCCTCGACCTCGGTCCTGGAAGCGCCGAGATCGAAAAAGTCCTTGTGGGTGAAGCCGAACATGCCGGCGAACAGCGCGGCGGGCATCTGCTGGATGCCGGTGTTGTACTCCTGGACGGCGTTGTTGAAGAAGCGGCGGCTGGCGGCGATCTTGTTTTCGAGGTCGGACAATTCGCTCGCCAGTTGCTGGAAGTTGGCGTTGGCCTTGAGGTCCGGATAGGCTTCCGATAATGCGATCAGCCTGCCGAGCGCGCCGCTCAACTGGTTTTCGGCGGCCGCGACCTGTCCCGGCCCCTGCGCCGACATCGCGGAGTTGCGCGCCTTGATCACGTCGTCCAGCGTGCCGCGCTCGTGCGCGGCGTAGCCCTTCACGGTCTCGACCAGATTGGGAATCAGATCATGGCGCTGCTTGAGCTGCACGTCGATGTCGGCAAAGGCCTGGCCGACGCGCTGGCTGAGCGCGACCAGACGGTTATACGCAGCGAACGCGAAGAGAACGAGAACAACGATGACGCCGATAACGATCCAGCCGGTCGACATGACGAACAACTCCTGATGGGACGACGAATAAGGCAGGGACGAATAACAGCAGGGTAAACGAAAGAGACCTCGCAGGGCAGGCCGCCACGAGGTGGTTATCCACTTGGTCTCGCGCAAGACGAAATGAGTTCAAGGGTTAACGGGTTGATTCCGTTACCGCATCGCCCCATCGCCAGCGCCGGGCGCGCGCAAAATCCGCTTTGTTGCGGCGCGGTACTTTTGCGAATGCGAGACCTCCGGGCGTGCAGAGTTTTGCAAGCACTTCGACCTTGTTGACATCGGGCTGCGCCAGCACGCGCGCGGGATGCGAGGTGACCGGCGCGCGCGTCAATACGACATAGCTGAACTTTTCGTCCTCGAATGGCAGTTCGGCGCCCTTGATCTGCTTGTGCGCCTGCGACCGCGGCAGGCGTTGCGTGAAATGGCACCAGTCAGGCGGTCGAAGCGGACACTTGTCATGATGCGGGCAGGGCGCTGCGACGTGCGCGCCTGAAGCGATCAGTTGCTCCCGCAGCGCGATGATCCCTGAGTAACCGGCGGGCGTGCCGGGCTCGATGACCAGGAGCGTGTCGCGGGTCTTTGTCCACATCGCATCCGCGAGCGCCTTGCGGTCTGTTTCATTCAGCTCGCCCACGATGTAGCTCGCCACCACGAGGTCGGCCGCTTCGGCACCGGCCAGTGCCGCGCGGGCTTCGCCGCGTTGGTATTCGAGATCGCGCAGGCGCGCGCTGCCCTTGAACAGATCGAGCGCCAGCGCGCGCAACGCGCTATTGGCATCGACCAGCGTCAAGCCGTTCAGCGACGGAAACGCTTCCGCTGCGGCCCACGTCGCCGTGCCAGGTCCGGCACCGACGTCGAGCAGGTTTTTGGGCGAGAATTCGGGTGCGATCTCGCGCAGCGCGTTCAGGCTTGCGGTCACCGCGGCATAGGTCGCGGGCATTCGCGCCAGCGCATAGGCGAGCGCGTCGGTTTCGGTCGCGATCGCGGTGGAGTTCCCTCCATCTCGATAGGTCTTTGAGATCGCCGCGGCGCGCGAGGCGGCGTCGGTACGCGAGCGGCCCTGCAGCTTGGCGTCGAGCGCTGCTCTCAGTTCAGCGGGAAGGTCGGGCGCGGTCATATTCGTTTTCTTCCCCGCTCCCACAAGGGGACAGGTAGTTTTCCCAGCGCTAATTTTTCTTGTTCTATTTCAATGTCTTGCCAAGCCGACGAGTTCAAGAATTGTCCTGGGCTGCACATAGGTAGCAAAATCAGAGGCAAGATTCGAAATGGGAAGACGCCCACTTCCTCGGCGCCGCGGCGCCAGGCTGGTCCGTTCGGCATCGTGGCGGCAAGTGAATCGTGGTTGCGGGCCATTGTGCCGAATCCTAGTCTCGCGGTGTTGGTCGCCAACCACACCACCTCTAACAGGCAATCAAAGCAAACAGCGGCCAGGGAGGAAACAATGCGATACAGCAATCCAGACCGTCGAACCATTCTGAAAACCATGACGTCATTGGCGGCGGCATCGTCGATGGCAAAAATCACCGTTGGACGTGCGGAGGCCGCCACCGCTTCCGATCCGGCCCTGAGCCCCGCGCTTGGGGATGTCGATCAGGCGCTGCGCCAGGCCGTCAACGCGCGGATCGTGCCTGGTCTCGTCGCCATTGCGGCAAACGACAAGGGCATCGTCTACGAGGGCGCGTTCGGGCCCTCGATCACCGCGGACAGCGTGTTCTGGATCGCGTCGATGACCAAGGCGATCACGGGCGCCGCCTGCATGCAACTGGTCGAGCAGGGCAAGCTGCAGCTCGATCAGCCGATGGGCAAGCTGCTTCCGCAACTGGAGCAGCCCAAGGTGCTCGAGGGGTTCGACGCCAGCGGCGCGCCGAAGCTTCGCCCCGCCAAGCGAGCGATCACGCTGCGCCACCTTCTCACTCATACTGCAGGTTTCACCTACAGTATCTGGAGTGAGCCGATGACGCAGTTTGAGAAGGTCACGGGAACTCCTTTCATCGGCGAATGCAGGAATGCCACCTTCAACGCGCCGCTGATGTTCGATCCCGGCGATCGCTGGGAATACGGCATCAATATGGACTGGGTCGGCAAGGCGGTTGAGGCCGTGAGCGACCAGTCATTGGAGGTCTATTTCAAGGAGAAGATCTTTGCGCCGCTCGGCATGACCGATACCGGCTTCCTCATCCTCTCCTCGCAAAAGGCCCGTGTCGCGCCGATGTTCAGCCGGCAAGGCGACGGCTCGCTCAAGCCGATGGATTTCGAAATGCCGCAGCGGCCGGAATTCTTTATGGGCGGCGGTGCGCTCTTCAGCACGCCACGGAACTACATGGCGTTTCTGCAGATGCTGCTGCACGAAGGCACATTCAACGGCGCGCAGGTGCTGAAGCCCGAGACCGTGGCGTTGATGCGGCAGAACCACATCGGCGATCTCAACGTGGTCACGTTGAAGACGGTGCACCCGGAGAGCTCGAACGACGCGAACCTGTTCCCCGGCATGACCCAGAAATGGGGACTGTCGTTCGATATCAACACCGAACCCGGCCCGGCCGGACGCAGCGCGGGGAGCCTCGCCTGGGCCGGACTGTTCAACACCTACTTCTGGCTTGATCCGAACAAGCGCGTGACCGGCACGATCATGACGCAGCTCCTGCCGTTCGCCGACGATCAGGTCCTGAAGCTGTTCGC
>Ga0209331_1000754_pt1 | contig 11245 bp, 10 predicted proteins | sample JacPinW_OM3H0_M3_FD_187971 | JGI IMG/M metagenome (GOLD analysis project Ga0209331, IMG submission 187971) | Forest soil microbial communities from Algoma, Ontario, Canada - Jack Pine, Ontario site 1_JW_OM3H0_M3 (SPAdes) (version 2) | ecosystem: Environmental > Terrestrial > Soil > Boreal... | reverse complement strand
CCGCCGATTGTCCGGAGCCCGATCAGGACGCCGCGCGCCGCGCGATCTGGACGGCAAATCTGACCCTGTTTTTGCCGATCGCAATTACCCTCCTGGCCAGTCTCGCTGTCTGGAAGGGGCTGAACGTGGGATTAAATAGGTGGCCCAAATTTCACGACCCGGCCATCGTATTTTCCGACGCCTCTTTATGGTCCTACCCGGTGTCATTTTTCCATTTGGGTTCGAACACAACGACGGTCACAGTCTTAAGCAGTCTTATCAATGCTTTCGCTTCCGGGTGGTTTTCGATTTTCTTTATCGTTTTCGCACTTTCCGCGGTGATCGCTGTTTGGTCGGTGTTGCCGGCCATCACGAGCAAGAACGCTCCCGGCCAGACGGAAGAGGCTTCAACCTGGCTGGGCGAGGCACTCTCTGCCGGCTACCGTGCGCTGCGCGTTCCAGGCGAACTCGTCCGGCTCGTCCTCTTCGTCGGCACTCTTCTCATCCTTGCCCTTCTTATCTGGTGCCTGCTTACGGGAAATTCATTTTTCGACCTTGAGCCGAAGAGCTTAAAAAATGCGCCTATCCTATCGATCGTTGGTCTGACTGTTTGGTTGATGCTTGTTGCTTCGCAAGGTCCATTCCGATTTCTTGCCCTCGGGACGCGTGGCGCAATCGACATTGCTCTCGATGTCGCCAACTGGTTGCGTCTCCATCCGAAAGATTCCAATCCGAAAGCGCGCATCAGCGCCCGGTGCGTTTCGCAACTGGAGTATCTCGCGCGCTGGCGCGATCCGCGCGACGGTGGCCGTTACGATGCTTTAGTGATTATCGCTCACAGCCAGGGATCAGTCATCGCAACGGAGCTATTGCGCTTCTTGCAGGTCGAAAAGCACGCTTTGCTTACGCAGTTGACGGATCGCAAGATTTATCTTTTCACGATGGGCTGCCCGTTACGGCAACTCTATAGCTTGCGCTTCCCTCATCAATACGCGTGGGCCAGGCATAACTCGGCGCAGTGGGCTGGCACTCACCCGGACCCAGCGCACTTGGGAATCGCGGAATGGGTCAATGCCTATCGTAGCGGCGATTATGTGGGCCGCTATCTCTGGCATCCCGACATCGGCAAAACGCAGTGGGGTTTTGCCGAGTATCCCCTCGAGGGAAACAACACGCGCCGCGAATTCTGTATCGGAGCGGGCGATCACACTCATTATTGGGACAAAACCGCACCTAAGATTGCCGAGGAACTCGATCGCCTGATCGCTCGCGCATGTTCCGGCTTCTAATTGTTTCTAAGTTCGCTGACTATCTACTGATCCTCGAAACCCAACCCCAGTTCATCTGCTCATGTTCAAACAATTCCTTACCGAGATTCCGCGAGCTTCGTATTCAACTGCACTCAGGCCTACGACCAAGAGGCCCGGTTGCACCCACCTGAGACTGCATGCGTGCCGGTTGCTTACGCTTGCGGTATTCATTGTGTTAAGCGCGGCTGCACAGGGGCAGACGCCGGTCTTCATTAATGACGTTGTTTTCGGTGGTGAGGGAGGCGCGGCCGCCGGTATCAAAGAAGTGGCGTGCGGGCCGCATTCGAACATTAAGCACGGGACAGGCTGTGTCGCCAAGATCGGGGATGTCGTTAGCCTGGAGGTCGGGAATCTGGCGGCTTGGCTCGAGAAACTCAAGACCGATAAGGTCATTGACAGCGCAGAGACAGGAAATGCGCTCGTCGTCCAACAAGTGCCCAAGCTGAACCTTTTCATCGGCGAGCACTTAATGAGATCGCTTCACCCGACGCGATATCTCAAGGATGATCCCGTGTGGTATCCGAATGATCCTGAGCAAAGGAAGGCCGCCCCGGACAGGTCATGGCTCGAATTTACCTTGAAGCGCGATGCATCGGACAAGGTAAACCGGGCTGATTGGGACCCGGTGTTAAGGACTCCCGGCACCTCTCCCAAAATGCAATTGGCGGTGGGGATCTACGACGCAAATAAAAATATCGCTCATGTGATGGCCTTGCCCGAGGGAGCGAAGACAACCGACTCTCGTTTAGAGTTCCATCTTAATTTAATCGCATGGGAAGGATGGACCATGTTCGGGCTGATCCTGCTCGGCGTTGCCATCGTTGTTTTTCTCTACCTGTTGGTGCGCTCCGGCATAGTCCGTGACACAACCTGCCCCGTGCGCGAGGACGGCTTGCCGCCCCTTAGTCTGGGCCGATGCCAAATGGCTTTCTGGTTCTTCCTGGTCATCGGCGCGTTCTATTTTATCTGGATTATCACCGGACGCGGCGATACCGACACAATCAACAGCACCGTCTTAACCTTGATCGGGATCAGCGCTGGGACAGCGCTAGGATCGGTGATCGTTAGCAAGAACGAAGGGACGACAAGTGCTGCTGCCAAGAACGAAGCGGCAAAAGCCGCTTACCCCAATCAGATTAAAGATGCACAAAGAGCGCTGGCGGCAGCAAAGGCGGACAGAAAAAAAATTGATCCAAGCGACAAAGCGGCACTGGTCGGGAAGGACGCAGAGATCGAGGCGCGGGCAGAAAGAGTGGCACAATTGAAAGCCGACCTAAAAGACTGGCGTAAAGAAAACCGGAGCCAGCTGGTGTTGGATCTCCTGAGCGAGGAGGATGCCAGCGCGGATCGAGGCCGCGTTATCACATTTCACCGTTTTCAGATTGTCGTCTGGACACTGATACTCGGGATTGTCTTTGTTTCCGAGGTGTTCGCCAAACTCGCGATGCCGGTGTTTGATAACACGCTTTTGACTTTGATGGGGATTAGCTCCGGCACTTACCTTGGATTCAAGGTTTCCAAATGAAGGCGACTTTGCACGCTTTGGAGATCTTATGACATTCAAACAATCGCCAGCCGGTTACAGCAATGTGAAAGGACCGATCGTGCAGAAGATTCAGGCGCAATTGAACCTGGCCGGACATGACGCCGGGCCGGAAGATGGTGCGTGGGGGCGCAGCACGGTGAATGCTTTGAAGGCTTGGCAGGAGGCGCAGGGGTTGGCACCGACGGCGGTGGTGGACGATCAGGTCTGGGCGGCTTTGGTGGCGAGCCCCGTGCCGGACTTGTCGAGTCGTGCGCTCCAGTTGACGGGAGTGTGGGAAGGAACTGGTTACAGCGGAGCCAATGGGAACTTCGACGGGCAGGGGATTACGTGGGGCGTCGTCGGATTCACCTGGGCGAATGGGGAATTGCAGGGAATCCTGGATGAGATTCGCGAGCAACATTCGGCGATCTTCAGTGCGAGCTTCGGAGCACTCGAGGAGGAGATCGTTAACATCCTGGGGCAACCTCGCCCCGCGCAAATGACCTGGGCGCGGAGCATTTCCACTAACGGCGGCGAAAATATCGACTCGGCTTGGGCGGCGGCTTTCAAGGCACTGGGCGACACGCCCGAAGTGCAGAGCATCGAAAATGCGCATGCGCAGCACTATTGGAATGCCGGTCTGCCCTTCGCGAACGATTTCGGTCTTCAAAGCGAAGCCGGGCTCGCGCTCTGTTTCGATATCGCGGTTCAAAATCGCGTCACTGACGACATGATCGCAGAGATTCAACGACGGATCGGAAACGGTGGAATGTCCGAGCCGGAGAAGATGCAGATCGTGGCGCACGTGGTCGCTGATCACGCTAACCCGACTTATTACAATGATGTCTTGAAGAGAAAGCTGACCTTCGCGACTGGCCAGGGTAGCGTGCACGGCGACCTTTACGACATTGGGTGCTGGGGGATTGGATAGACGTGGTCGCGGAAACTTAGCAAATCAACTATGGCGATTCCTAAAATTAAGAAACGTTCCCCCGACTGGTACGGATGGCTGCCCGATCTGCCCGACCATCGTGACCTCCGTTATTCCGCCATCGCTCCGAAAATCCGCAAGGTGCCGCGCAAAGTTGATCTGCGCGAAGGATGTTCGCCGATCGACAATCAGGGGAGCCTCGGCAGTTGCACCGCGCATGCGCTTACCGGTGCGCTCGAGTTTGTGGAAAAGAAAGATGGCTCGGCCTTTGTCGATCTCAGCCGATTATTCATTTACTACAACGAACGTGCCATGGAAGGCACCGTCCATGAAGATCCCGGCGCTTTTATTCGCGATGGAATTAAGTCGCTGGCCAAGCAAGGAGTCTGTCCCGAGTGGGACTGGCCCTACGCCGTCGATAAGGTCACCTTTAAGAAGAGGCCGCCTCGAACCTGTTACGAAAAAGCGAGAAAACACCGGATCACCTCCTACCACCGGATCAAAGGGCTCGATGAAATGCGCACTTGTCTGGCGGACGGTTATCCTTTCGTTTTCGGTTTCACCGTTTACGAAGCGTTCGAATCGAAGGCAGTAGAAAAGACCGGCGTTCTTAACATGCCGAAGAAAAACGAGAAAGACACCGGCGGCCACGCGGTCATGGCCGTAGGATACAACGATTCGCAAAAACGTTTCCTCATCCGCAACTCGTGGGACACCAATTGGGGCATGAAAGGTTACTTCACCATGCCTTACGCCTACTTGGAGAATTCCGACCTCGCGGATGATTTTTGGACAATTCGCGCGTCTGAAAAGGGCTGAGCGAATCGTTTCCTGGAAACCTCGTTCCTCAACTTCCGTAGTAGTTGGTATGCGGGGCGGCCCACGGCAATGCAACCGCAGATCATGAGGCGTTAATATGTCGCAAGAAAAATACGACCAACGAACTGAGAAAAATATTAATTCACTCCAACCCGACTTTGCCGAACGGACAAAGCAGTGGTTAGACGAATGCCGCCAGCAGGGCTTGAATCCTCTTATCCACTATGGAGCAAGAAGCGTTGCCGAACAAAAAGAGCTCCATGAAAAATATTTAGCCGGGAAGGGTCCACGCGCCGTTGCCCCCGAGCGAAGTTATCACTGCTACGGCCGGGCCTTCGACTGGGTCAACATTGCCGATCCCGACGGCGGCGACGATGGTCTCTCCTGGGACGACAAGAAAGCTTATGAGGAGGGCACGCTGGTCGGAATCCAGTTTGAAATTGCAGGAATAGGTGCCGGCGATGACGATCATCTGCAGGATGGAAAATTTGCCAGCTACGCAAATCTGCCCCAGTCCGAGCTCGGGAATTTCCCGGGCACGCTCGCGGCCTAGGTAATCTCCACGGCCGTTTGCAAGATTGGCTTCACTTTTTGGAGCGGCGCTTGACTGCGCGCAAAGATCGACAATGCGCAAATCGGGATATCCCGAGCGCTGCACCTGCGCCCTCAGCCGTCCGCGGAAAATCGGCGCTCACTTCGTTAGTGGAAAGCGAGGCTGCATGCCGCGATTCAAGATCGAGCATCCGGCCTCAAGCAAAGTAAAGACTCGAGCTTAGCCTTCACAGGCGCGGGAAAACGCCGTATCAATTCAAAACTTCGACGAACCAAATACGTAGAATCCTGTTGAAAGCCAAACCTTAGAAAGCCTATGACAAAACAAGAAGCAGAGGAGTTCGTGCACCAGCGAATATTTTTCATCACTCATAAACAGGTGACCGACAATTCTGGACCGCTCGGGCACGGTGGCGCGGGCATGGATGCCGTCGCGATCGAAGGATTAGTGGAACGCAGCAATAATTACATTCGCGCGCACGGCGGAAGAGAAACGATCGGCGATGACGATGGTGTCGCCGAAAGCACGACCGTGGATGATTTTATCAACCTGGTCTGGAAAAAGATCCAAAGCTAGAAGCCAACCACGATGAAAACAATCTGCCATTTTGCCGCCACGACTCTGTCTTGTCTTTTATCGATAGCGTCGGTGTCTCTGTGTGCCTCCTCCGAAGCAGCGTCCGCCAACGCAATCGACGCAAATGGCAACCAGCTCCCGGCAAAAACAGACGCCACTAATGCAACGGAAAAGGACAAGCCCTCGCTCCTAACCGATATCAGTAACTACCTGATGTTGCGCAAAAGCTTCCTGACCGCTGAGGACAAGGATGAGCCCGCCAAGTTTAGCTGGACGAAGTCGGAGGGGGAACCGTCGTTTTACGAATTTGATCTCGCCTTAGGACTTAACCCCAAAGGTTTTCCATTTCTTCATAGCGGCCGCTCGACTGAGTCCTGGGATTTCAACTGGAAGATACAGCCGACCTTTGAAGCGCATACATCTACACAACAAAAGGCCGAGCAGGATTCTCTCAGCGCGCGGCTCCCCGTGACGCTTTATCTGCAGCCGAACTTCGATACCTTCGTTTCTCAACATCGGTTGGCAATCTCATTCGTCTACGAAACCGATCGACACCAGGATACATCGACGATCGGCGGAGATGTCTATTATACACCGACCATCCCATCATTGGCTGCTGGGATCGAACAAACCGCGGGAGCATTAGCGTTTCGATGGCGGCCGTTTATTGGTTTTGAGGGCGGTCACATTCTTGAAAACGACAAGGGCGCACTTGATCCGAGTGAAAATGAGTTCTGTCGCTTCGTTCTCAAACTGCACGCCGACCTCTGGATTGGAAAGCAATTCGCGCTCGCCGCCGATTACTCTCTTCGTACCGAGTTGACCGGCAATCAGTCGACTCACGGGTATTTCGAGGTGTCACCCATTGTCTATTTGGACAAGGACCACCATTTCTCAGCCGGACTGACGTACAAACGGGGAAAAACAACTCCAGATTTTTCAGATGTCGATTCAGTCAACGTCTGGATGGGAGTGCTATTTTGAGCAGACTTTCGACGCGACAGCGGTCACAAAGTTAACACCCATTCAAGACGGAAAAGTGGTGCCGGTCGCCAGAACGCGGGCTTGTTAGGATCAAGCGACTCCGGCTGCTTTCTCCAGTAGTGGCGTCACTTGCTCGAGCGTCACTCGGTTCCGCGCGTGGATCGACATCAACGGCTCGCCAGGTTCGACCTTTTCTCCGATTTTCTTCAGGCCGGAAATGCCAACGGCGAAATCGACCGAGTCACCGGTTTTTTGCCGGCCGCCGCCGAGTAGCACGGACGCGCGTCCGATTGCTTCCGCATCCATTTTCTTGATCGTGCCGCTCTTTTTTGCGGCGAGGGGCTGGATCACCGGAGCGCGGTGCACGCTCGTCATCTTCTCCAAAGCGGTGGCGTCGCCATCTTGCGCGTAAACTAACGAGACAAATTTTTTCCACGCGCTTCCGTCGTTCAGTCGCTGTTGCAATTTCGAACGCGGAGTGGTCGATACCTTTTCCGCAAGATCGACAATCAACTTCACCAGGTCGCTTGGTCCGCCGCCCTGCAAAATCTCGACACATTCGGCGACTTCGAGCGCGTTACCGACGGCGCGGCCAAGCGGTTCGTTCATCGGGCTGAGTAAATGGGACATTTTTACTTTCATTCCTTCGCCCACTTCCGTCATCGCGGCGGCAAGTTGTTCCGCTTCCTTTCGCGTTTTCATAAAAGCGCCGCTGCCGTATTTTACGTCGAGCACAAGACGATCGAGATTTTCCGCCAGCTTTTTGCTCATTATGCTGGCCACGATCAGCGGCTGCGACGGCACCGTTCCGGTTACGTCGCGTAACGCGTAAAGCTTTTTGTCGGCCGGGCAGATGTCGGCCGTTTGCCCGATCATGAAGAGGCCGATCTTCTCCAACTGTTTGATCGCGCGTTTCTCGTCCAGGTTCACATTGAAACCCGGAATGCTCTCGAGTTTGTCGAGCGTGCCGCCGGTGATCCCAAGACCGCGCCCGGAAATCATCGGCACCCAGACATCGTCGCACGCCAGCAACGGCGCGAGCACGAGTGAGACTTTGTCGCCCACGCCTCCGGTCGAGTGCTTGTCGATCTTAGGCGGCGAATCCTTCGGATATTTCAAGACCCGTCCGCTGTTCATCATCGCATCGGTCAGATGTTTCGTTTCCGTCGCGGTCATTCCGCGAAAGAACACCGCCATCGCCCACGCACTCATTTGGTAATCGGGAATTTCGCCATCGGTAAATCCCTCGATGAGCGCTTCGATTTCCTCGGCGGTCAATTTGCCGCCATCGCGCTTTTTCTCGATCAAGCTCGGGACGTGCATGTCGATAAAAACGAGCAACCCGCTGGCCAAGGCCGCGCCAATTCAAAAAAATCTCCGAGCGATGCCGCCACGTCGGCAAACGTCGATCTTGTCCCGAGATCGCGCGACTCCCGATTGTGCATCACCAGCAACGGAACTTGTTCGCGAGTGTGATCCGTTCCCCGGAACGTCGGATCGTTGCCATGGTCCGCCGTGATAATGACGAGATCGTTCGGGGAGATTTTCTCGACGAATGTTCCAAGCCATTGATCGAACTCGCTCAGCGCGTGCGCATATCCCGGCACATCGCGGCGATGGCCATGGACCATGTCGAAATCAACCAGATTCACGAAGATCAGTCCGTCCCTTGTCGTCGACCAGAGATTGTCGATCTTGTCCATCCCGTCGCGATTTGAATCCGTCGGATGCGACTCGGTGACTCCTTCGCCCGCGAAAATGTCGCTGATTTTCCCGACGCCGATCACGGGAAAACCGGCCTCGCCAATTGCATTCAGAATTGTGCGCGGCGGTTTCATCGAAAAATCGTGTCGTCGGGCCGTGCGCCGGAAACCTCCCGTCGCGCCGTCAAACGGACGCGCGATCACACGACCGATTCGATATCGATCAGCATGTTGCCGTGCGATCTCGCAAATCTCGTAAAGTTTTCGGATCGGCAACACGTCCTCGTGCGCGGCGATCTGCAAAACCGAATCGGCCGATGTGTAGAGGATCGGGTGTCCGGTGCGAACATGTTCTGCGCCCAGCTCCTGCAAGATCGTCGTTCCGCTGCGCGCGTAGTTCCCGATGAATTTTACGTGCGCTTCGCGCTCGATCTTGCGGACCAGGTCATCAGGAAACTTTTCGAACGTGGCGAACGGCTCATCGATGATCACGCCCGCGATTTCCCAATGGCCAGTCGTCGTATCTTTCCCGGCTGAGCGTGACTGCATTTTGCCGAAGCGCGCCAAATACGATTGTCGATCTTGCGTTCGTGCAGGGCCGACAATTTCCGGCAATCCAAGCTTGCAAAGATTTGGCAAAGAGAGATTGGGCGTTTGTTCAAGAATATGCCCGAGCGTGTTTGCCCCTTCATCGCCGTAGTTCGCCGCGTCCGGCGCGTTACCGATGCCGACGGAGTCCAGAACAATGACGAGAGCGCGCACTCCGCTCACAAGCCGATCGGATGCCAGGCCGTCTTCATTTCGACAGTGTCGAGGATCCAATACGGATTTTCTGCTTCGCGACCGCGCCATTCCGCCGGCGCCAGCTCGCGACGAACATAACGTTTCACATTTAGTTCGCCGCCCTTTTGCAATTCGCGGCCGTTCTTGTCGTCGCCACTTCCATCGACAATTGCATTCACGTCCATGTGACTGGCAAAATGCGGCGCCAGCTCGGTGCGATCGCCCGCGAGCACGTTGACTACGCCGCCGGGCAGATCGCTCGTGGCGATGATCTCCGAAAAGGTGAGCGCGGGCAGAGGCCTTGTCGTCGATGGAAGCACGACTGCGCAATTGCCGCTCAGAATTACCGGCGCGACCAGCGACACAAATGGGAGGAGCGGCGGCTCATCCGGACAAACGATTACGACCACGCCGGTCGGCTCCGGCGTCGTGAAATTGAAATGCGAACTCGCCACCGGATTCACCGTTCCAAAAATTTGACTGAACTTGTCCGTCCAACCGGCGTAATGCACCAGCCGGTCTACCGCTAGCGCGGCTTCCGACGACGATGTCGATCTTCGAGAATGATTTGCGCGGGAAACGTCGTTCTCCAGTTCGCCGCGCCGCATCTCCAGCATCTCCGCGGCGCGATACAGAATTTGTCCGCGCAGATAGGCGGTTTGCTTCGACCAATTGCCAAAGGCGGCGCGGGCTGCGACGACCGCGTCCCGAAAATCTTTTTTTGAGGCCCGGCAGAAATTCGCCAGGACATCGCCGTTTGTTCCGTGAGCGGGAAGGACGCGGCCATTCTCGCCCCGGACGAATTTTCCGCCGATATAGAGCTTGTAGGTCTTTTGGACCTGGAGGCGTTTGCGGTCGTTTGGCACGAACTGACGATTGCTTAAACGCCAAAAAAAGAAAATGCTAAAGCGCGATGGATAAATTGCGTGTCGGGGTTGTTGGGGTCGGCCATATCGGGAGTAATCACGCGCGGCTCTACGCGGAGATCGATTCCGCCGAGTTCGCTGCGGTTTACGATGTCGATCTTGCCCGGGCCAATAGCATTGCAAGAAAATATCGGACGGTGGCTGCGAAATCGCTCGAGGAATTCGCGGAGTTGGTCGACGCCGCTTCCGTCGCCACGCCGACCAGCACCCATTACGAAGTTGCCCAGCCGCTGCTTGAGCGCGGCAAACATTTGCTGATCGAAAAACCGATCACTGAAAACACGGCGCACGCGAGCCAGTTGGCGGAAATTGCAGCGCGAGATCACCTCATCTTACAAGTTGGCCACGTCGAGCGCTTCAATCCGGTCTTGAGCGCGCTCGAATCGCGTCTTACGCATCCGCGCTTCATCGAAGCGCATCGGCTTTCGCCGTATCCGGATCGAAGCACCGATATCGGGGTGGTGCTCGATCTCATGATCCACGATCTCGAAATTATTTTGCATCTCGTGCGCTCGCCCGTGCAAAACATCGACGCGGTCGGCGTGCCAGTGTTGAGCAAAGGCGAAGACATCGCCAACGCGCGCATACGGTTTGAAAACGGTTGCGTGGCAAATGTCACTTCGAGCCGGATTAGTCCCGAACGGATGCGCAAGATTCGTGTTTTTCAGGAGGACGCCTATCTCTCGCTCGATTATCAAAATCAGAGCGGCGAAATTTACCGGCGCGCGAACGGGCGCATCTCACGCGAAAAAGTCGAGATCGAGCGTGAAGAACCTTTGAAACGGCAGCTCGCCTCTTTCATTGAATGCGCCAGCACCGGTCGCGCGCCACGCGTCTCGGGCTTTCAAGCAACCGCGGCGCTCGAGCTTGCGGTCGAGATCACGAAGCGGATCGGTCAAAGTGTCTAAGACAATTTATTTTGTCGCGGGCGAAGTCAGCGGCGACAATCACGGCGCCGCCTTAATGCGGTCGCTGCGCGCGTTGCAGCCCGATTTACAATTCGTTGGCCGCGGCGGCCCGCAAATGAAGCAGAACGCCGGCACGCAGTTCAACGATTGGATCGACCACGCCGCTGTCGTCGGTTTGTGGGAAGTGGTGCGCAAGTACGGATACTTCCGCAAACAATTTCGCGATGTGCTCGATCGAATCGACGCCG
>Ga0209331_1000751_pt1 | contig 11291 bp, 8 predicted proteins | sample JacPinW_OM3H0_M3_FD_187971 | JGI IMG/M metagenome (GOLD analysis project Ga0209331, IMG submission 187971) | Forest soil microbial communities from Algoma, Ontario, Canada - Jack Pine, Ontario site 1_JW_OM3H0_M3 (SPAdes) (version 2) | ecosystem: Environmental > Terrestrial > Soil > Boreal... | reverse complement strand
GATGCTTTCCAGGCTCTCCCGGTCGGCCAAGCGCGGTTTCGGTGGTTGGTGGACCATGTCAATGCCATCATGGGACGCGGAAGCCATGACGCCCGCCGGGAATGGCCGAAGCCGGGGAGGAAGAGCAAAAAATCAAAGCAGCAGGCGCGAAAGGCCGTTCGCGTCAAGCAAGCAGTACCCGCGCCGATACCGAGTGAGTCACCTGCGCTGCCGCCGCCGTTACCGCAGATCGAGATCGATATTCCATTCAGGGCCGAGCTCGATCTCGCGCCGCTGATCTCGGCCTGGATGCATCGGCCGGAACACGACGGCCGCTGGTGGCGCCTGCGCGAGCGCTTCGCCCATCTCGGCCTGGCCCAGGGCTTCGACGAGCTTCTCTGCCTGCCGCACCTCATCGGCGTGGAGCCGCTGACGCACCAGATCGAGAGCGTGCGCAAAGTCCTCAAGCAATTTCACGGCCGCGTGCTGCTGGCTGACGAGGTCGGCCTGGGCAAGACCATCGAGGCCGGCATGGTGCTCAAGGAGTATGTGCTGCGAGGAATGGTCGAGCGGGTGCTGGTGCTGGCGCCGGCGGCACTGGTGGGGCAATGGCGGGAAGAGCTGGAGACCAAATTCGGCCTGCCCTGCACGACGACTCAGGAAGACTCGCTGCGCGATGATCCTGATGGCTTCTGGAACCAGAAGCGTATCATCGCATCCATTGCCCTGGTGCGCCGGAGGGAGCACGCGGAGCGCCTGCTCGCAAGGAACTTCGACCTGGTCATCGTGGATGAAGCCCATCACCTGCGTGATCGATCCAGCCAGAGCTGGAAGCTCGTCGATGGGCTCAACAAGCGTTTTCTGTTGCTGCTCTCGGCCACGCCGGTCCAAAACGACCTGATCGAGCTCTACAATCTGCTGACGTTGCTCAAGCCGGGTATCTTCAAGACGCAAAAGGAATTTCGCTCCGCGTATATGACCCCCGGTCATCCTCGCCGGCCGGCGAACCCGCAGCGCCTGCGCGAGCTGATGCGCGGCGCGATGATCCGCAACACGCGTGCGGTCGTTGCGCTCAAGCTGCCGCGCCGGCACGCGGTCACGATCAGGGTAGACGGGGCGGCGGGGGAAGCCAAGGCATACGCCGAGCTGGCGGGCGCCGTGCGCCGGCTCGCGGCCACGGGCGTGCGTCACGGGTTCACGCTGCAACACCTTCTGAGTGCCGCGGGATCCTCCCCCGCCGCGGCCGCGGGCGCGCTGGCGCGCTTTGCCGCTCGCCACCCGGACGATCTGGGCTGGCAGGCATTGGCCGAGCGTTGGGCGGGTATTTCTACGGGCGGGAAAGAGACGGCGCTCCTCAATCTTCTGCGTAGAAACCCAGTGGAGAAGAAGCTCGTCTTCGTCCACTCGCGCGAGACGCTTGCCTGTCTCGGCGACCTTCTTGCGCGCAATGGCCTGGATTTCGCGCGTTTCGATGGGAGCATGACCGGGCCGGAGAAGGATGACGCGATCGAAGAGTTTCGCGAACGGGCGCCGGTGCTGCTCTGTACGCAATCCGGCGGCGAAGGGCGCAACATCCAGTTTTGCAACACGCTGATCAATTTCGATGTTCCCTGGAATCCCATGGCCATAGAACAGCGCATCGGCCGCATCGATCGTATTGGACAAGACCGCGAAGTCTTCATCTTCAATCTCGTGACCCGCGGCACCCTGGAGGAACAGGTGCTCACGCTGCTCGATGAGAAGATCTCCATGTTCGAGCTGGTGGTGGGCGAAGTCGGTGCAATTCTGGGCGGCCTGGAAGAGGAAGGAGATTTCGCGAACCTCGTGTTGGACGCTTGGCTGAACACGACCGAGCAAGCTCGTGCAGAGGCTTTCGACGTGCTCGGCCGCAAGCTCGGTGAGGCGCAGTCGCAGCACGAAGGCGCCAAGACGCTCGACGAGGCGCTGTTCGGGCAGGAATTCGAGACCGCGTGAGGAGCAGCAATGGGAGCGCTGCGTGATTTCGTTGCCGACGTGCTGGAAATCGAAGGTGCCGCCGTTGAGCTGCTTGATCCGGATGGGCTTGACATCGTCGCACCCGAGCCGTTGCGATCGGCCATAGGCTGGCCGGAGTTCATCCGGCTCGGCTTCGGAGCCGTGCTCCCAAGCGGCGCCACGCCGATCGGATTCGAAGGCGAATGGCTCGATCGGTTCGGCGGTCTTCTTCACGACCGGGGCCGGTGGGCCGAGCGGCAGCTCCTGCTCGCCTCGCCGGTTCCGCCACCGAGCGACCCCGAACGCCTGCTCGATCGCACGTTCGATCTGCCCAATGCGATATGGCGCTGCCGCGGCGCAGCACCCGCCTGGGCGCGATGTGTCCTGCTACTGTTTCGTTATACCGCCGTCTCGGACGACAAGCGCGACGGTTTGGTGTGGCTCGGCTTCAATCAAAGCACGGGCGCAGTGCTCGACGACATGCTGGCCCGACTGTCGCCTCTGTTGCTCGCAGAGCGGTGCGAATGGCGAGAACCGGACGCCGGCGTTCGTCATTCCGCAGGCAACCGCTGGGATGCAGTCGGGTTGCAAGCACGCCTCTCGCCACTTCTCGAAAACAAAGTGCGGCGGGAGCTCGAACCTTTCCTGCGCGGCATGCGCCGACGGCTCGACCGCGATCGCGCGCGCATCCACGAATATCATCAGGATCTGCGGCTCAACGCGCTCAAGCGGCTGGCGGCGCTTGCCGGAGCTGCGAACGAAAAAGCGGAGGCGGAGCGCAGGCGCGAGACCCTCCGGGTCGCAGCGATCGAGCGGGAATATGCGGCCAAGATCGAGGACCTGCGCCACAACTATGCACTGCGGGTGACGGTCAACTGGATCCAGGCATTAGAGGTGTTCGTGCCGGTGCATCGCTACGAGGTGCTCATCAAACGCCGCAAGGGTGAGAGGCTCGTCCGCCTCGACTGGCACGCGGCAGCTCGCTCGCCAGAGCTGCCGGTTTGCGAGTTTGGGCTGGGGCTTGATCGTACGCGCCTCGTTTGCGACGAGCGGCTCCACCTCACGGATGCGGCGGGCCAAGCGCCCTGCCCCTCCTGCGGCAAGGCTTGGTGCCGTGCCTGCGACCCGATCAAGTGTCCGCGCTGCGGAACGACGGGTTCGCTCCATCACTGAGAAGGATAAACCGCAATGGGCAAAGAATTGCGCATCCCGGAGCATCTTAAACCCTGGATCGAGGCGCACAGGCGGTTTCGGCTGTCGCATATGCATATCCAGATGGCGCGCGAGCTCGGGATGAATCCGAAGAGATTCGGAAAGCTCGACAATCACCGGCAGGAACCCTGGAAGGCACCGCTGCCGATCTTCATCGAACGCATCTATTTCAAACGGTTCGGAAAGGAGCGACCTGACGAGGTACTGACAATCAGGCAGTTTGCAGAGAGACAGCAGGCCAAGAAACGCGCCAAGAAGCTCGCGAAGCTCGCGAGAAAAGCGGCGAAACTACCAGAGGTTTCGCATGCTTCGTCCAACCAGCCCGATGCAGAGACCGGGCGGGGGCCAGTCAGCCTACCGCAACAAGGCGCATAAGCTCTCTCACATCGTCAGCCTGATCGAGCCTCCAGACTGCACCGATCACCCGATCGGCCTCGCATGCAGGGCATCCTGTCGCTGCCAGACCGCGTAGCTTCTGCGCGATCTCAGCATCGGTCATCGGCTGGGCCAGGCTGCCGCGCGCATGCATCACTTCGGAGCTCAACAATTTCCCGCCGCTCGTTCTTGCGCTCACGCGCGCTGCTCCAACCGGCATGGCAGGGTCGGTCTCGGCATGCACCCGCGCGCGAAAAGCGGCAACCGCCTGGTCCATGACGAGAGGGTCGCCGAATTCGCGCACGCCTGCCGCGCCCAGCACGAATACCGCGGCAACGCTGTGATGGATGCTGATCTTGGCATCGCGCTCGTTGTGCACCGGACGATCCGCCCGCGCGAGCAGGAGAGGATGTCCTGCCACGGTGACCGCGGCGATATCGGCGGCAGCAAGCGCATGTTTCTTGCGCAGATCGAAGCACGCATCGATCACGGGATGCAGCACGATCCCGCAGGGATAGGGCTTGTAGGTATTCTTCGCGATTTCCCAGGTTTCCCCAAGTCGATCGAGAAGACGCTCGTGTTTGAGGTCGTCTCCCAAGGCGTGCGCCCAGCCTTGCGGCCCTTCGATGGCCGCCGGCGCCGCCGTGCACCCGAGCTCTGCTGCGAGCGCCGCAAGCAGCCCATTGCGCGCGGCATTGCCCACGCCGAAGTTCTTTGCATCCGTGGCGAGACTCTCCACCAATCCGGCCGACTGGCTTGCGGCAATCCCGATGGCATGTGCGATGCCGGCAGCATCGAGGGCGAGCAGCTTTGCGCTCGCCGCGGCCGCGCCAAAGACGCCACAGGTCGCGGTGATGTGGAGGCCGCGGGCGTAATGGCCCGGAGAGACAGCGTTGCCGAGCCGGCATGCGATCTCCACACCGAGAACGAAGGCTTGGAGGAGTTCCGTCCCTGAGAAACCGCGCTCCTCCGCAAGGGCAAACAGCGCAGGCGCAATGGGCGCGCTCGGATGGATCACCGTCTCGAGGTGGGTGTCGTCGAAATCGAGAAGGTTGCCGCTGATCGCATTGACGAAGGCGGCATTGAGAATGTCCATGCGATCGGAGCGTCCGAAAAGTGTTGCTCGGGGCGGACCAGCAACGCCGGCAATAAGACGCACCAGCCGTTCAAGATCCGGATGGCTTGCCGCGCCAAGCGAGGTTCCTATGATGTTCAGGAGCGAACGCTTGGCTTCATGCCGAATCCCATCGGGGATGTCGGTCCAGCGCGAGCGCGCGAGGAAATTTCCCCAAGCCGCGCTGATGCTTTCGATTGCAGCAGCACCCGAACAGGTCTTGGGCCGTTGCATGGATACGGTTCTCAGTTCGCTCACCGCAAGTCGGGCTTGCCCGACTTGCGCATCATAATATGCCCCCGCCAGTCCGCGATGATGGCCTGCGCGGCGTTGTGACCGGGTGCTCCCGTCACTCCGCCGCCGGGGTGCGCGCCTGATCCGCAATGGTATAGCCCCGCCACGGGAGAACGGTAATCGGCATAGCCAAGAGCGGGGCGCGCCCAGAACAACTGGTCGAGGGTGAGCGCGCCGTGGAAAATATCGCCGCCGGTGAGACCGAACCGCTCCTCCAGATCGAGCGGGGTCAGGGCATGCCGGCCCAGAATGCTGGCCTTGAAGCCGGGCGCATAGCGCTCAACCGTTTCGATCATGAGGTCGGCGACTTCCTCCCGATGATCGTTCCAGGAGGCGCCCCCCGGTAATTGCGGAGCGACATGCTGACAGAACAGGCTTGCGACATGTGCCCCCCGTGGAGCGAGCGTGTCGTCCACAGTGGACGGGATGAGCATCTCGATGATGGGTTCGCGACTCCATCCGTGCATGCGTGCGTCGCAGAATGCACGGTCCATGTAGGCAAGGCTCGGCGCCAGGATGATGCCGGCGGTGTGATGGTCCTCGATCATGCGGCCGGGCCGCGCGCTGAAGCTCGGCAGCTCGGAGAGCGCCACATTCATGCGGAACGTCCCGGAGCCGCAGCGCCATCCCTGCATCCGACGCAAGAAGGCGGCCGGGAGCACGCTCTCGGGGACAAGAGCGGTGTAGAGAAGCTTTGGGTTGACGTTTGCGGCGACCATCTTGGCGCGGATCATATCTCCGCCCGCGAGCACGGCGCCCGCTGCCCGGCCTTTCTCGATCAGAACTTCCCGCACCGGGGCATCAGTCGTGATCTCCACCCCGAAACTTGATGCAGCGCGTGCCATGGCCTCGCTGATCGCTCCCATCCCGCCGATGGCGTGACCCCACGCCCGTTTTTTTCCATTCACCTCGCCGAAGGCATGATGCAGAAGCACATAAGCGGTTCCAGGGGCGTAGGGGCTCGCATAATTGCCCACGATGGAATCGAAGCCAAACAGTGCCTTGACCAGATCGCCTTCGAACCAGCCATCGAGGTAATCCCCCGCCGATCTGGTGAACAGATCGAGCATCGCGCCCAGAGATTCCGTGGACAGCCGGCGAATCCTGTTGCCGAGCCGACCTGCTTTCAGTAATTCGCGCAGGGATTTGAAGTTCAGTCCGCGCGTGAGGTTGGGGGGCGCTTGCAGAACGAATTCGCGCAAGAGATTGGCAACCGCATCGAGCTCGCGCTCGAATGCGTCATAGCGTTCGCCATCGACGCGGCTGTGCTTCGCCACCTCGATTCGCGTGCGACCCTCGGAGGCAAGCAGGTAGCGGCCATCGAGCGCGGGGACAAAATTTTGCGCGCGCCGCTCGACAATCTTCAGTCCGTGCGCAGGGAGCTGGAGATCGGCAATCACCTTGGGGTTCAACAGGCTCACCGTGTAGGCGGCGGTGGAGTTGCGAAAGCCAGGCAGAAATTCTTCCGTGACTGCAGCGCCGCCGACGATGCTCCTTCGTTCCAGGATTTTGACCTTCAGCCCCGCCATGGCGAGATAGGCGGCACAGGTGAGCCCGTTGTGACCCGCACCGATGATGATGACGTCATAAGCCTGCATATTGCCCGCTCAACCGCCGCCCTGTGCGCCACAAAGCGGCTTCTGCATCAAGACCGCTATCCCTTCCGCGTCGAATGATCCATTCGCTCTGACCATCCCATGCCTGCGAAAATTTCCCCCTCACGGCACCTGCGCATCGGGAGATCAAGAGCCGGCTTGGGCCTCTTCGCCCGCGTGCCCATCCGCAAAGGTCAGTTTATCCTGCGTTACAGCGGCAGGAAAATCAGCACCGAAACCGCCGACGATCTCGGTAACCGCTATCTTTTCGAGGTCAACTCGCGTTGGACCATCGATGGCGCCACCCGCAAGAACCGCGCGCGCTACATCAATCACTCATGCCGGCCCAATGCCGAGGTGTATTTCGTCAAGCATGCGATCAAGATCCGCGCCATCAAGAACATCAAGCCGAGAGACGAAATCACCTACCATTACGGCCGCAACTACGTCGAGGCCTTCATCAAGGCGGTCGGTTGCAAGTGCCCGGCGTGCGCGCGCATGCGGGCCAAGGAAAGAGCCGAACGGCGCGCCAGATTGCGCCGCAGAGCCGCCAGACGCCGCGCCACGCAACGCAGGCAGCGTATTTGAAGATCGCATCGAACTCGTCTTGGCCGGTGATAACACTGACACGAGCGCGGCTGCCGAACCGACGGCCCGCATCAGATCCCGGGCGGCAAGATATGGATCAGATCGGCAATTTGCTCGCGGGTTAGCGGCTTGTCTAAAAACTTGAACTGCACGCCGTCCGCCATCACCGTATCGAGGTCAGATATCAGGTCGAGCTGTTTACCCTCCTTGAGCTTGAACCTGTCGATTGCTTCGGTGATGACCGGCTCGGAAACGTGGACCTGATCGGCATAGAGCTTCGTCGATCGAGGGTCATTCAACAAGTAGGCCAGGGACTCGCGGTACGCGCGCATGAAGCGTTTCATCAGGTCCGGGTTGTTGGCAACGGAGTCGTGTAGGATCTCGACTCGCGCGGTCTGCTTGCGCAATGTGGGCACGTCATTCCCGTTGGCGATGATGCGAATTTTGCCGTCGGCCGCCTCGCGCAAGCCGAAAGGCGGGGTGGCCCAGCCGATATCGATCTGCCCGGACATCACCTGTGTGAGGGTCGACGCCAATCCTCCGGTCTGATCCGGCGTGGCCTTGATATTGTGTTTTTGGACAAAAGCCAGAACGACGTTGTGAACGCTCGAACCGCTGCTGGAGAAGGCGATGGTGTTGCCGGGGCCCGCATCGGCAAGCGACTTGATGGCCGAATCCGCGCGGACATACCAATAGAGATCGCCTACCCCCGTAAAACTTGCACCAAAGATCTTGATCGGGGCTCCTCGCTGATAGGCGCGCAGCACGCCGAGTGTTCCGACGCCGACGCCGACCTGTGCCGCATTCGAAACGACCGCCTGCAACGTCTCTCCCGAGCCCTGGGTGGCGAAGTTTCCAAGCTCGATGTCGTGCTTCTTGAAGATACCGGTCTCCTGACCCAGTACCGGCGCCTGATTCACCCAGGTCTCCATCTGGCCGATTGCGACCTTCAGCTTGTCCTGCGCCACGAGCGGGGAGGTCATCAGGGCAAGAAAGGCGAACGATGTGACGCAAAAGACCGGTGTAAAACTGACCATGGGCACTCGCATCTGCCAGATGTTGCACAATCCGGGCAAGCCCCGGGTTGCGTCGGGAGAGAGCACTCCGAGCCCCGATGCTCGTCCGTAGATCACCACGGGTGCTCCCGGCCGTCATGGCCGAAGAATTTGCCCGAATCGCTCGGCCGAACTCCATCGAAGAGCCGGCGCATCGCACCTACGCTGTCCTCCACGCGCAATGTGGCACTCGCTCCACCCATGTCCGTCCTCACCCACCCCGGATTAACCACCACACAACTGATGCCGCGCGCGGCAAGGTCGGCAGCAACGCTGCGCATGGCCATGTTCACAGCCGCTTTCGAGGTGCGATACGCAATCGAACCCCCGGAGGTATTGTCCGTGAGCGAGCCCATCCCGCTGGTGATGGTGACGATCAACCGCCTCTGGCTCCTGACAATGTGATCGAGGAAGGCCTCGACGACCCGCAGTGGCCCCATCGTGTTCACGTCAAGAACACGGGCCCAGTTCTCGTAATCCACATGACCCGTCGTTTGCCCCGGCACCCCAGAGGTGCCGGCATTATTGATAAGCAGGTCGATTGCCTCGTGTTTCAGTTGCCCCGCAGCGCGGCGCACGCTCTCACGATCAGTGACATCAATTGCCAGCATGATGAGCTTGCCGCCGGAGCCTTTCGCGAGTGTTGCAAGCTTCTTTGCAGCCTTCGGATCGCGGCAGGCGGCGAATACCGCCCAACCATCGGCCGTGTACTGGCGCACGAATTCCAGACCGATGCCGCGATTGGCACCCGTGATCAGGACAGCCGGCATTCCGCACTCACACTCTGTGTCGATTGCAGCCACACCGGCTTATTCGATGACCTCATCGGCGCGGGCGAGCACGGCCGCCGGAATCGTGATGCCCAGCGCTTTCGCGGTCTTCAGATTGACGGCCAGCAGGAGCTTGGTCGGAAATTCGATCGGCAAGTCGCCGGGCCTTGCACCCTTTAATATCTTGTCGACGAACAGAGCCGCGCGGCGACGATTGTCGCGTTCGTCCACCCCATAGCTCGCAAGCCCTCCGGCCTGAACGTCGCCGTGATCCTGAAAGATTGTCGGCAGGCGCGCGGCGACCGCGAGCTCAACGATCGACCTGCGCTGGTTGATGAACATGCCGTTCGGTGCGACGATGACGGCCTGCGCCTGCGCTTTGGCGAATTGCTCGAACGCGGTGCGCAGGTTCTCGGGCCTGCGGGCCGGCTCAACCAGCGTTGTCACACCACGGGCTCGCGCGGCGGCTTCGGTCTGCTGCATGACGAAATCCCGGTTCGCGCCGGTGGGATTGACGAGCACGCCGATACGCATCGTCGCAGGGACAACCTCGAGCACCAGCTCGACCTGCTTGCCATTTAATCCCTCAACGATGGATGCCATGCCGGTGACGCTGCCCCCGGGCCTTGCATAGCTCGCAAAGAGGTCGGGCAGACGATCGCTCAGCACCGGACAGACAATCGGTAGATCGGGCGCTGCCGCCTTGACCGCGCGAGCAGCGCTGGGCTCGCCGGCATAAATCACATCTGGAGCGAGCGCGGTCAGCTCGCGCGCAAGCGCGTTGAGCTGTTCGGTATCACCGTCGGCATAACGGTAGTCCATATCCAGGTTGCGCCCCTCGATATAGCCCAGTTCACGCAAGCCGGCGGTAAAGTCGGCGATGCGGCCGCCCTCGTCTCGGCGCGAGAGCAGCGTAAGCACGGCGATGCGCGGACGCTTGGCGGCGGCGCGTGCGACCATCGGCCAACCGGCCACCGCGCTGCCAAGCGTGACCATCAATTCTCGACGGCGGATATGCATTGGCATGCGACCGCTCCGGGAGTGGTACCCTCGAAATGCAAGAAACGATACCACGCCTCTGTCGCGCGGGCACTGGGGCGAGTGCGCGAATGAGCTCCGCGCCGCGTCTTATGCGGCCGGATTGACCCCTGCCGCTTGCTTGGAAGCTTCCACAATCCTCGGAAGCCGGATCGTAAAGGTCGAGCCGCGGCCGGGCTCGCTCTCGACCGTGATGTCGCCCCCCATCATCTGGCAAAAGCGTTTGCTGATCGCGAGCCCAAGGCCGGTGCCGCCGTATTTGCGGGTGGTGAAGGCATCGGCCTGCGAGAATTCCTGGAACAGCTTGTCCATCTGCTCCGCGGTCATGCCGATGCCGGTATCGGCGACCGCAATGGTGACCCAGTCGCGGCCCTCCTCCTGCTTTTGTCGAGCGTCAACGGTGATGTTGCCGCGGTCGGTAAATTTGTTGGCGTTGCTCATGAGGTTGAGGAGCGCCTGGCGCAGCCGCATCTGGTCGGCATGCACGGTGCCTATCGCAGCGTCGCAATTGACTGCGATCTGGTTGGTATTCTTTACCACCAGCGGCTCAACGGTCTTGACCACGCTGTCGATGAGCGGCGCGAGCGCGAAGGGTTCGAGCTGCAGCTCCATCCGGCCGGCCTCGATCTTGGAGAGGTCGAGAATGTCGTTGATCAGCGCGAGCAGGTGGCGCGCGGCGCCGAGCACGCGGTCGAGCGGCTCGAGATCCTGCTTCAACGCCTCCGCATCCTCCCGCAGCATCTCGGTGACCCCGATGATGGCGTTGAGCGGCGTGCGCAATTCATGGCTCATGTTGGCCAGGAATTGCGACTTGTGCTGGCTTGCTTCCGCAAGCTGGCGGCTCTTGTCCTGGATTTCGTCGAACAGCCGCACGTTCTCGATTGCGATCACCGCCTGGTCGGCGAAGGTGGTGACGAGATCGATTTGCCGTTGCGTAAACGGCTGCACTGTGGCCCGCGTCAATGAGATCACGCCAATCGGAGTGCCCTCACGCAAAAGCGGCACCCCGAGCATGGTGCGATAAGGGTCAAGTCTTATAAGCTCAGTCATGGTATATTCCGGATCAATCAGAGCGTCCGGAATATGGACTACCTTGCCCTCCATGACGGTTCGTCCGGTCGACGATCCTCGGTCGATCCGAATGGGATGCTGCTTGAAGTACTCTTCGAATTCGCGCGAGCGGCCGTGATTAGCCGCAAGATAACAAGTTTCATACTCACGCCGAAAAAGTAATGCATGATCCGCCTCGCAGAGGCCCATGCTAAGATGCGTCTCTCTGATATCGTAACTCGAGATG
>Ga0209331_1000750_pt1 | contig 11295 bp, 8 predicted proteins | sample JacPinW_OM3H0_M3_FD_187971 | JGI IMG/M metagenome (GOLD analysis project Ga0209331, IMG submission 187971) | Forest soil microbial communities from Algoma, Ontario, Canada - Jack Pine, Ontario site 1_JW_OM3H0_M3 (SPAdes) (version 2) | ecosystem: Environmental > Terrestrial > Soil > Boreal... | reverse complement strand
TTGAGCGCGCGTTCAATCCGGCTTAAGGCCGGCTTCGCGGACCACCTTGCCCCATTTTTCGGTTTCCGCCGCGAGAAACCTGCCGAACTCGTCCGGCGCCCCGCCGTACGGTTGACCGCCCAGGTCGGCGAGCCGCGTCTTTATCGTGGGATCGGCCAGCGCCGCATTGATCTGTCGATTGAGCTTGTCGATGATTTCGGGCGGCGTCTTGCTCGGCGCGCAGAGGCCCTGCCAACCGCCCGCTTCGTAGCCCGGCACGAAGCCGCCGACCGTCGGGACACCGGGCAGCACCTCCTGCGGCGCCGCTGTGGTGACTGCCAACGCCCGCAGCTTGCCGGACCTGATGTAGGAGATTGAGGACACGACGACGTCGAACATGACCTGCACCCGGCCGGCAATCAGATCGGTGATGGCCGGCGCCGCGCCGTGATAATGCACCGGCACCATGTTGACGCCGGTCATCATCTTGAAATACTCGCCATAGAGATGCTGGGCGCTGCCGGGGCCCACCGTCGCCATGTTGATCTTGCCCGGATTGGCCTTGGCATAGGCGATGAATTCGGGAACGGTCCTGACCGGAAGGTCGGGATTGACCTCCATCACGAACGGCGTGCGCACGACGGACGCCACCGGCACAAGATCGCGCAGAACATTGTAATTGAGCTTGCCCTCATAGAGCGTCGTGTTGATCGCGATCGCGGTCGACGCATAGAGCAGCGCGTGACCGTCCGCCGGCGCCCGCACGACGGCCTCGGTGGCGATATTGCCGCCGGCGCCCGCGCGATTATCCACGACGAAGGGCTGGCCAAACCGCTCCGACAGCCACTGACCGATAACACGCGCGTTGATGTCGGATGCCGAGCCGGCCGAGAATCCGACGACGAGATGCACCGGCCGTGACGGATACGTGTCGGCATATGCGAGGCGCGGCGCCGCGGGAAGCGCGGCAGCGCCGGCGGTCAGCTGGAGGAATCGGCGACGAGGGATGTCCATGGCGTTTCAATTGTTTGTTTGCCGGCGACGCTAACGTGTTTGCAAGACGGTGGCTAGCGACCCAAGCCGGACCAGTCGTGCCGCCGAATGGCGTGTCAGCGCGGATGAAGTCGTCCGCTCGAATGGCGCTCAGAGCGTCATCGAGCCGCCGCCATCGACATACCAGGCGGTGCCGACGACGTAGCTCGATCGCTCGGAGGCCATGAACGCGACAACCGCGCCGACCTCCTCAGGCCGCCCCATGCGGCCAACCGGAAGCCTGGAAACGCGCTGCTTGCGCACCTCCGCCTCGGCTTGCCCGGTTATCTGCGCCCATTCCCGCATCGTCTCCTCTTGCCGCTCGGTGTCGATGATGTAAGGCACGACGGCATTGACCAGGATGTTGTCTTTGGCGAGCTCGGCCGCGAGCGCCTTGGTCAGGTTGAGCATGGCGGAATTGTTGAGCGCGGCCGGCACGACGGTGAAATGCGGCTGACGCCCGGCAAGCCCGGAGATATTGATGATGCGGCCCCATTTCCGTTTGCGCATGTGCGGGACGACGTGGCGGATACAGCGCGCGGCAGGATTGAATTTTTGATCAAGGAGATTCGTAAGTTGTCCGTCGCCCATCTTGAAGAAGTCCTGGGGGACGACGGTCGCCGCCGAGTTCACCAGAATGTCGATGCGGCCGTAGCGATCAACAACCTGCGCGGTCATCGCCGCGATCGCAGCGGCATCGTCGAGGTCCGCCGGCACACCAAGGACACGGTCGGGGTGAAGTCTGCCCAGCTCGTGCACAGCGGCGGCGTTGCTATCGGGATTCTTGCTCACGAGGACGACGATCGCGCCTTCGACAAGCAGTTCCTTGGCGCAAGCTTTGCCGATACCGCGACTGCCGCCGGTCACGATTGCAACTCTGCCTTTGAGCCCGAGATCCAAGTCATCCTCGCCGGCGCCGAGCGAACAAAATCAAAGCTCGAGGGTCGCCGTGACCGGGACATGATCCGATGGGCGCAGCCAGCCACGCGATTTCTTGAGGACCTGTATATCAGCAACCCGATCGGCCAGCGCCGGGGCTACCCAGATATGGTCCAGGCGGCGGCCTTTGTCGGCAGCCTCCCAATCAGGCGAGCGATAGCTCCACCACGTGAAGAGCTTTGTCGGCTCCGGCACCTTCATGCGCATGGCATCGATCCATCCGCCGGCGGTTTGCGCCCGCGTGAGCTTCTCGCACTCGATCGGCGTGTGCGATACGACGCGCAGCATCTGCTTGTGGCTCCAGACGTCGTGCTCCAGCGGCGCCACATTGAGATCACCCAGGAGGACCATTCGATCGGCCCCGTTGCAGCGCAGGCTTTCACAGCCGCGCATTTCATCGAGGAATGAAAGCTTGTGCGCAAATTTGGGATTGATCGACGGATCGGGGGTATCGCCTCCTGCCGGCACATAGAAATTATGCAGCGTGACGGGCTCGCGCAGGCCCGCCCGCTCTCCCAGCACCGCGGAAATGTGACGGCAATCGGTCTTGCCGCAAAACGACTGAATATTGAAACTCTCAACCGGCAGCCGCGAGACCACCACAACCCCGTGATATCCTTTCTGACCGTTGAGCGCGATGTGCTCATAGCCGAGGCGCTTGAAGCGCTTGCGGGGAAATTTATCGTCGGGACATTTGGTCTCCTGCAGACACAGGATATCGGGTCGAACCGCTTTCACGAATTTGGCGATCCTGCCGATACGCAGCCGCACTGAATTGATGTTCCAGGTGGTGATCGTCAGGCGCATGTGATGCATCAGGGGAGGGGCGCGCCCCTGAAATCATGCGGCGCAAGCGATGTGTCAAGCGTGAGGCGCGCTACTGTGCGTAGCGGGTATAGTCGATTCTGAACAGATTCGGGTCGGGACGCTTGCTGCTGTCGAGGTTGGAAACGGCAACCGTCGTGTCGTAGCCTTGCGGATCCGTCACCGTCCACTGCTTCAATTGATAGTCCTTCGCGCCGAGCATCATCATGAGCCGGCTGGTCCCGATCAGGGCTTGCCGCTCCTCGATGACCACGGTCACGTACACGTCGTCCGAACGAATGCCCACAACATTGGTGTCGCGCAGGAGATCGATATGATCCGAAAGCAGAAAGCGCAGCGGCGTCTGCGCGAGCGGATAGACATCCTGGGTCGCCAATTTCCGGTCCCGCACCACGACCGACTGACCGTCAGCGACGATATCAATCGCGGAGGGCGCCTCATAGACGAACCGGACCCTGCCCGGCTTCTGCATGTAGAACTCGCCCTTGGTCCGGCTGCCGTCCGGCGCAACCTGGACGAAATTGCCAACCAGCTGCTGCACGCTCGACAGATACGAGCTGACCTTGTTGACTTGTGTCTGCTGCGCCGGCGTGAAGGCACCCGGGGTGGCGACCGCGGCCGGGGTCCGCGCGGTGTCCTTGTCCAGGTTGAACAGTGACTTCACGCCCGCGGCAATGGCTTCGGCCGGCGATTGCGGCACCGCTTGCGCCGTGGCAGGCGCCCGCGCAGGAGGGGCTCCCTCCTTCGGAAGCGGGGCGGGAAGCGGCAATGGCACGCTCTCCGCCAGAACGGCCGGCGCCGACATAATTGGCGCAAATCCGCCCATCCCCACCAGCACCACTCCGACCAGCAGCCTCTGGCGCATTTTCCGGCGCATTCTCGGGCGCATGCGGACCCCTCTCCCGTTACCCCGACCGGGTTAACCGCCCGATGTGGCGAGATGACGACTATAAGTGCCCCGGGTTACCGGGACTGCGGCGAATTCTCAATAGTGCTCCGCCTCTTCTTCTCCGACCAGGATTTCACGCTTGCCGGCGTGATTGGCTTGCCCGACGATCCCCTCCTTCTCCATTCGTTCCATGAGGGACGCGGCACGGTTATACCCGATCTGCAACCGGCGCTGAATGTAGCTGGTCGAAGCCTTGCGATCACGCATGACGACAGCCACGGCCTGCTGATAGAGGTCGGCGCCCTCGCCCTTGCCGTCGCCTTGGCCCATTCCGGTCGAATCGAAGACGGGCTCGCCGTCCTCGTCCTCGGCCGCGGTAACGGCCTCAAGGTACTGCGGCGTGCCTTGCGACTTGAGGTGGCGGACGACTTTTTCGACCTCTTCATCGGAGCAGAAGGGTCCATGGACGCGGCTGATGCGGCCGCCACCTGCCATGTAGAGCATGTCGCCCTGGCCGAGCAGCTGTTCGGCTCCCTGCTCGCCAAGGATGGTGCGGCTGTCGATCTTGGAGGTGACCTGGAATGAGATTCGGGTCGGGAAGTTCGCCTTGATGGTGCCGGTGATGACGTCCACGGACGGGCGCTGGGTCGCAAGGATGACGTGCAGTCCGGCGGCGCGCGCCATCTGCGCCAGGCGCTGGACCGCGCCCTCGATGTCCTTGCCCGCAACCATCATCAGATCGGCCATCTCGTCGACGATCACGACGATGAACGGCAGAGCTTCGAGATCGAGCTCCTCGCGTTCGTAGATCGCCTCGCCGGTTTCCTTGTCGTAGCCGGTGTGCACGGTGCGGCTGAGCTTTTCACCTTTGCCGCGCGCTTCCGCGAGACGGGCGTTGTAGCCCTCGATGTTGCGCACGCCGAGCTTCGACATCTTCTTGTAGCGCTCCTCCATCTCGCGCACGGCCCATTTCAGGGCGACCACTGCTTTCTTCGGATCGGTCACGACCGCGCTCAGAAGGTGCGGAATGCCGTCATAGACCGAGAGCTCCAGCATCTTCGGATCGACCATGATGAGACGGCATTGTTCCGGGCGCAGGCGATAGACAAGGCTCAGAATCATGGTGTTGATAGCGACCGATTTGCCCGAGCCGGTCGTGCCTGCAATCAACAGATGAGGCATGCGCGCAAGATCGACGATGACCGGTTCGCCGCCGATGGTCTTGCCCAGACACAGCGGCAGCTTGGCGGGATTGTCGATGTAGTCGCTGCTGGCGAGCAATTCGCGCAGATAAACCTTCTCGCGTGTCGGATTGGGCAGCTCAATTCCGATCGCGTTGCGTCCTGCCACGACGGCAACGCGTGCCGAGAGCGCGCTCATGGAGCGTGCGATGTCGTCGGCAAGCCCGATCACGCGCGATGACTTTATTCCCGGCGCGGGTTCAAGCTCGTAAAGCGTCACCACCGGCCCCGGCCGGGTGTTGATGATCTCGCCGCGCACGCCGAAGTCGCCGAGCACGCCTTCCAGGGCGGTCGCGTTGGCGGCGAGCGTCTCGGCGCTGAGAACCGCGCGTCCGCTCGCTTTGGGAACGGCGAGGACCTCAAGCGGCGGGAGCACGTAACCGCCCATTGAGCGGCGCTGGGGACGCGGCGCGCCGCGCGGCCTGCCTGGCGCTCGCGGCGAGGGCTCATCCCGGTCTTCATCGCTATCCGCTTTGATCTGCGGTTGCAGCGAAGCGGCGAGCGCATCTTCGAACCGCGGTTCTGCTCGGCGCTCCACCGCCATTGCCTCCTGCGCTGCGGACGCCCGCACCTTGGGCCTGCCTGCGAGCAGCCGGCGAAGACGTGCTTTGAGGCTGAGAAAGCCATGGGCGATCCAGCCGATTGAGACGAACGCGCGTTCTCCTTCCTCGTGCTGCTCAGGCGCCGTTTGCTTTTGCGGATGCAGTCCGAAGCCTGCGACGATGGCGAAGCAGAGGAGAGCTCCCGCTCCCGCGACCAGCATCACGACGGCGCGCGCGATGCCCGGTAAATTTCCGCCGGCAAGCAGAATGGACGCCGTCCAATCTCCGATCACGCCACCGAGGCCGGCCGGCAGCGGCCACCCCGATGGGCGCGGCAGCGCGGCCGCGGATGCGGCCCACAGCGGGATGCTGAGCACCCACAGTCCTAACCGGATGCGCTCGCGATTGAGGCGGCGATGGCTCGCCAGACGCCAGCCCCAGATTCCGATAGGCAGCACGAGCATGAGCGCAGAGAGCCCGAGCAACTGGGTCAGCAGGTCGGCGACGATTGCTCCGCCAAGTCCCAGCACATTGCGCACTGGAGCGTTCGTGGCATGGCTCAAGCTCGGATCGGCAACCGACCAGGTCGCAAGTGCAAGCGCCAGCAGCACCGCGACGAGAATGAGACCCGCGCCCGCCGTCTCGCGCAGACGCCGGCGCAGTGCTTCGCGCGCCGCGTCCGGCAGGAAACCGAATCTCGCCAAGCCGCGACGGCGGGACATGCTCGCCTCAGCGCAATGTAGCGACCAGGCGGTGGAGCGCCTCCGCCGTGGTTTCCTGGTCTGAAACCATGGCGACGCGGATATAGCCGCGGCCGGGATTGCTGCCGTCGGCCTGTTCGCGCGCGAGATACTGTCCCGGCACAACGCGAAGGCCCGCCTCGCGCCAGAGCCGCAGCGTGACCGCCTCGTCGCCGCCATGGGCCGAAACGTCGAGCCAGAGGAAGAATCCTCCGCCTGGCCTGCGATAGCCGTAGCGATCGCCGATGATCTGGTCGGCCAGATCGAATTTGTGCGAATAGAGCCGGCGGTTCTCAATTACATGGGTTTCGTCGCCGTAAGCGGCGATGGCGACGCGCTGTGCGGGCATGGGCACCTGCGGCGCAGCGACATTGCGCAATTCGAGAAAGCGCGCCAGGAAGTTGCGGTCACCGGCAACAAAGCCAATGCGCAGCCCCGGCAAGTTCGAACGTTTGGAAAGCGATTGGAACGCGACGACGTTTTCAAAATCCGGCGCGCCCGCTTCAAGCATCCCGTGTGGCGGCGCACGGGTGTAGATTTCGGAGTAGCACTCGTCGCTGAACACGAGAAATCCATGGTGGCGCGCGAGCGCGACGATGCGTTTTAGATAGGAGAGGTCGGCAACCGAGCCCTGGGGATTGGCGGGCGAGGCAATGAAAAACGCGACCGTGCGCGCGAGCAGATCTTCCGGCAGCGCATCGAGATCGGGGAGGAATCCATTAGCCGCAGTGGCGGGGAGATAAACCGGCTCGCAGCCGGCGGTCACCGCGCCTGCCGCATAGGCCGCATAAAACGGATTGGGGATGAGCATCGCGGGGGTGCCGCGGCGGCGTCCGATCTGGCGCGCAGCCGCTATGGCGGCAAGGAAGAGCCCTTCACGCGAGCCGCTCAGCACCAGCACCTCGCGCGCGGGATCGACCGGGCGCGACAATGAAAAGCGTCGTGTGAGCCAGCGCGCGGCCGCCTCGCACATTTCATCCATGCCCTTGTTCATGGGATAGCGGCCGAATTCGGCGATGTGGGCGGCCAAAACCGGCCCGACGAAGCCGGGTACGCCGTGTTGCGGCTCGCCAACGGCCATGCTGATCGCCGGCTTGCCGGGCGGTTCGTCTCCCAGGAGCTCGCGCAGGCGCACGAACGGGGAGCGGCCGAGCTCGGCCGAAGGGGGCGAGGCAGGTTTGGCGGCGGTCATCAGCATGGACACAAGCGGCGCCAACACTCGCCGCGCAAGCTTTGATTTAGCATAGGGGCGACGAGGTTAAGGGGTGATTAACCATCGGAGGCGAATGAGCCGAGGGAGTAGCCATCTCGGGGGATTGGTCAGACTGGACCATCCCAGAGCGGGGTTTAGTCTGTAGCTGCTTGGCCTTCCATTGATCCACTCAGACTGCGAGTAAGCCTGAGCCAAACAAAAGTCACAACGCCGGCCCAAATCGGGATTACAACAACACCGTAGGTCTGAAGGAGCAGTTGATGAGGGTTGCCCTCTAGCAGCCCTGGAAACCCTTGAGTTCCAGTTGCGGCCGACAACGCAGCGACGGCAAAGACCCCCGTCAATAGTAATCCTGCAGCACCGCCAACAGCATGAACAGCGAATAGGTCTACGGCGGGAGCGCGTTGCCGCCGATACAGAGCCTGACAAGTAAAAAAGCAGAGCGCGCTCACGATCACGCCGAGGATTACTGCATGCCAAGCCAAGACGAACCCTGATGCGGGAGTGATGCCGGCGAGACCTGCGATCACGCCAAACATAAATCCGAGGACCGAGGGTCGCCCTCTCGTCGCCCATTCGAGTCCGATCCACGTCAGAGCCCCCACGCACGCGGCGATATTTGTTACGAGCATGGCCAAGGTGCCGCGGGAACTAGCAGCCAAAGACGCTCCTCCGGTAATACCGATCCAGCCAAGCCAGATGAGTCCCAGGCCAATGACCGCCAGCGGCAGATTGCTCGTCGTATTTCTTTCCGAAGAGTGATGCGCGCTTCCGAGTGTGAGCGTAGCGACGATGCCAGTAACGCCCGCGTTGAGATGAATAACGGAACCGCCGGCGAAATCGAGTATTCCCGCCTGGGCCAGGAAGCCGGCTCCCCATATCCAGTGCGCGATTGGAACGAAAACGAGGAGCAGCCAAGCAGCATTAAACAGCAAAGACGTGGACACGCGCATTCGGTCCGCCACGGACTCCAGCACAATGGCTGCCGTGACCAGCGCAATCGCCATGTTAAGAAGCGCAAAAAGAAGCTCAGGGAGGTTCGGTGCGAACGGACTTGGTTGGTCCGCCTTCATTCCAGCAAAGAATACGCGTTCTAGGGTGCCGATCAGGGGATTCTCGCCGCGGAAAGCGAGGCTGTACCCGGCGACCATCCAAAGAAAAGCAATGACGGCCAAACCTCCAACGATTCTCCTGAGAAGGATGGGCACGGAGATTCGAGGTGTTTTGAGACCGGCATGAAAAAGAGCAAAACCTGGCACTGCGACCAGCATGAGGCATGTATATGTACTGACCGCGACACTATCTGGGTCGTAGATTGTTATGGCGGCGGTTACTGCTATGGCTAGCATTCCCATTCCAATCAGCAGGGCGACCGCAGTCAGCTGTTGTCTGGGCCAATCGTTAGTACCAGCTAAGTCGCGCTGCCTCGCGAGTTTTCCATTTCCGCTGGTCGTCGTACTTGTCGAGAGCGCTACTCGATCATTCACCTCGATTGCTGCCTGGGACGTCCACTGGCGTTCTACATGCTCCGGTCCGTGCTGCTCCTCCGGCACGCGACCTTGCACCGCGAACTCAGCGCTTTTCCGACGCTCTGCCTCCTCAGTTTGGCCTTGCAATTGTGGGTTAGGGCGTTCTCCTTCCGCTGGGTTTCTGGGTTCCTGCTCTCTGCGCCGTCGTTCCTCAGGCGCAATGCATGGCCGTTGTAATGCGTCGAAGATATTCCGACAGAAACGCTCGATCGCAATTCCGACATCCGTCGAGCCGATATCGAGATGACGCAAGCTTTGCCAGTCGATGTACTGGCGGGTCCCGATGACGTTGAGGACTGAATCGGCGCGCCAGCGACCTTCATCTTCCAGCGCCGGGACACGAATATAAAGGATCGGAAAAACAAGGTCGTTACGTCCGAGATCTGCCTCGCGCCTCAGGAAGGCTTCGAACTCGAATTTACAGTGCTGACTCTTGATTGCAGTCGGAGTGACGATCGGGACGAAAAATACCGACTGCGCAATTGGGCTTTGGATTTCGTTTTCCCACAACTTGCCGTGGGCGATCGCCGTCTTGTCCTGCCAAATCCTGAAATCCGAGCGGCGCCGCCCGAGTTGACTGCGTAGCTCCTGCTGGATGCGTTCCCTCAGTCTGGAAAGCGCCTGAGGCGGATACTCATCGTCCTCCCGCGAATAGCTGAAGAAGCCTACGAGTTCGGGCAACTCAGAGAGCGACATCGATAAGGACCTGAGTGGAGGAGCCGGCTGGCCGCCAATGTATCAGCTCTGCAGCAACAGCATTCTCATCGTGCGACAGCGTCACCCTCAGGAATGGCAAGCGCGACGCAAACGCTCGTCAACGCTTGCAACCACAATACTGAGCGGTTGGCGCAAGGCAAGCTACAGGCGTCATTGCAATGCCTCGCCGTGCTGGGTCACGTCGAGGCCTTCGATCTCGTTTTGCCTGTTCACCCGCAGCGGCACGAGGAACTCGATCACCTTGAGCAGGATGAACGTAATCACGCCTGACCAAACGATGACTGCAGCGATGCCGTAGAGCTGGATCAAAAGCTGTCCGGCGTTACCCTCAATTAGCCCTGTGCCGGGAGCTTCCGAAGCTGCTGACACGGCCTTCACTGCGAATACCCCGGTAAGAAAGGTACCCGTTGCTCCTCCTACGCCGTGCACGCCGAATACGTCGAGCGAGTCGTCATAGCCCAGCCGCAGCTTGAGCCACGTGCAGGCCCAGAAGCAGACCGCCCCCGCGATTAGCCCGATAATGATGCCGTGCCACGGCAGGATGTAGCCGGACGCCGGCGTTATGGTGCCGAGCCCCGCCACGGCGCCTGAAATCATTCCGAGCACCGATGGCTTGCCGCGCGTCCACCATTCCAGGAACATCCAGGTCAGCGCCCCGGTCGAGGCGGCGAGATGGGTGGCGACGATGGCAAAGGCCGCGCGTGAATTCGCGCCCAGCGCCGAGCCGCCATTGAACCCGAACCAGCCGACCCAGAGGAGGCCTGTTCCGATCACCGCCATCGAGAGGTCGAACGGGGCAAAGTTTTCTGTGCCATAGCCGTGGCGTTTGCCCACAACCAGCGCCGCCACAATGCCCGCGACCCCCGCGTTGAGATGAACGACGGTGCCGCCGGCGAAATCGAGAATGCCGGCTTTTCCGAGAAAGCCGCCGCCCCATACCCAGTGCGCAATGGGCACATAAACGAAAATGAGCCACCCGGCAGCGAACCAGACGAAGGCGGAAAAACGCATCCGATCCGCCACCGATCCGGCGACCAGCGCGACCGTGATGATCGCGAAGGTCATCTGATAAAACATGTAAAGCACTTCGGGGATCGTGGGTGCGAGTGAGCTTGTCGCATCCATGCCTGTTCCGCGCATGAACGACTGCTCGAAGGTGCCGAGCCAGTTGCCGTCGCCCACGAAGCCTAAGCTGTATCCGAACGCAAACCACAGGACCGAGCACAGTGCGGTGCAAACGAGGCACTGCGCCATGGTGGCAAGGACATTCTTCTTGCGTACCATCCCGGCATAGAACAAGGCGAGGCCCGGGATGGTCATCATCAAAACGAGACCGCTTGCAGCCATCATCCATGCGGTATCGGCCGCATCGATGCGTGACGTTGCGGCCTGGGCGAGCGCCGGCCCCGCGCCGATTGCGGTACTTAGCGCGGCGAACGCCGTGCCGGCAATTCCGCGAACGTTGGATCTTTTGATCATCTTGTCCCCCTCGTAATGATTGCTCTAATTACAGCGCGTCGACGTCCGTTTCTCCTGTCCGGATGCGCACCGCCTGATCAATCGGTGTGACGAAGATCTTGCCGTCTCCGATCTGACCGGTCTTCGCGGATGTCATGATGGCGTCGATCACGGCGTCGACACGGTCGGAC
>Ga0209331_1000749_pt1 | contig 11295 bp, 8 predicted proteins | sample JacPinW_OM3H0_M3_FD_187971 | JGI IMG/M metagenome (GOLD analysis project Ga0209331, IMG submission 187971) | Forest soil microbial communities from Algoma, Ontario, Canada - Jack Pine, Ontario site 1_JW_OM3H0_M3 (SPAdes) (version 2) | ecosystem: Environmental > Terrestrial > Soil > Boreal... | reverse complement strand
AGCAGCAGGCAGAAATTGTCGAACCAGGTGACAATCCCCTGCAGCTTCACTCCATTGACCAGAAAGATCGTCAGTGGCGTTTTGGTTTTGCGAACGTGATTTAGGAAGGTGTCCTGTAGATTTTGTGCGCGGTCTGCCGCCATTGTTTTTGTCCCGCATTCTTGTTTGCTTCTTTTTTATTGAACCGGGCGTTGGCTCTCTAACGGAGCGTCCCCCGATTGCCGGCTTTCCCCCTGAGATCCCCCTCCGGGCGCGCGGCGGCATGATTAGAGGGCAGGCGCGGTTTTTAGGCAAGCCAGTTCGCGCGCCAGCCACGCGGAACGCGGGCGCAATTCTACGAAAAGCCCCGAAAAGGGATGAAATTTCTCAAGCAAATGCATGAATGCATCTACCGAATCGGCATTCAGCCGACGCCGAGGGCCTTGAGCTTGCGATGCAGCGCCGAGCGCTCCATGCCGACGAATTCTGCCGTGCGGGAGATATTGCCGGAGAAGCGGCTGATCTGGGCGATCAGGTAGTCACGCTCGAACACTTCCCGCGCCTCGCGGAGCGGCAAGCCCATGATATGCTCGCCATTGTTGCTGGTCGGCATCGCCGGCACCATGGAGCCCACGTCCTGCGGCAGCATATCGGCGGTGATGATGACCTCCGGACCGCCACCCGCCAGAATCATGACGCGCTCGACATTGTTGCGAAGCTGCCGGACATTTCCCGGCCAGACGTGTGACTGCAATACCGCCATCGCGTCCTGGCCGATCTGGCGTTTCGGCAGGCCGGTCGCGAGCGAAATCTGGTCCATGAAATAGTCGATCAGTTCGGGAATATCCTCGCGGCGCTCCGACAGCGGCGGCACGCGGATCGGCACCACGGACAGCCGATGATAGAGATCCTCGCGGAACCGGCCTTCGGCGATCTCTTCTTCCAGATTCCGCGCGGTGGAGGAAATGATGCGAACGTCGACGTGGACCTTGGTGGTGCCGCCTGAGCGCTGGAATGTCTGATCGACCAGCACCCGCAGGATTTTGTTCTGGGTTTCGCGCGGCATGTCGCCGATTTCATCAATAAATAGCGTGCCGCCATGAGCTTCTTCCAGCGCGCCGGCCTTGCGCTGATGCTCGCCATTGGACTGTTCGATGCCGAACATCTCGACTTCCATGCGCTCCGGCGTAATCGCCGCGGCGTTGATGACGACGAACGGTCCTTCGGCGCGACCTGAGGCGTTATGCAGCGTGCGCGCCGCCAACTCCTTACCCGAACCGGAGGGACCGACGATCAGGATGCGGCTATTGGCCTTGGCGGCCCGTTCAATGGTCTGGCGCAGTTGATTCATGCAGGCGGAGCGTCCGGTCAGGACACTCGCCGCCGGTGCAAGTTGCTTGAGTTCCTTGACTTCGCGTTTCAGGCGCGACGTCTCCAGCGCCCGCGTCGCCACCAGAATCAGCCGGTCGGACTTGAAGGGCTTTTCGATAAAGTCGTAGGCGCCGCGCTTGATCGCCGCGACCGCGGTTTCAATATTGCCATGCCCGGAAATCATCACGACCGGCAGATCGGCGTTGTCCCGCTTCACCTGCTCCAGCAACTGCAACCCGTCGAGCTTGCTGCCCTGCAGCCAGATGTCGAGGAACACCAGATGCGGGCGGCGATTGGCGATTTCCGCCAGCGCCGAATCGCTGTCGCGCGCGGTCCGCGTGGTGAAACCCTCGTCGTCAAGAATGCCCGCGACCAGATCCCGAATATCTGCTTCGTCATCGACAATCAGAATGTCATTTGGCATGGGTTATCCCCGTCGTGTCAGCTGCCTGTTGCGGCTTCGATTTTTGTTTCATTGTTAGTCGTTTCTGCCGGCTCAGCGGTTTCGGATGCCGGTAGTTTTGTTTCAGGAACGGGCTCTTTCGTTTCGACCTTCGGTGCACGGCCCGATACGGCAAACCGCAGCCGCATCCAGGCACCCCGCGCCCCCGGCCGGATGTCCGCGGCATCGTTGAGTTCGATCCGGCCGCCGTGGTCTTCCAGAACGCGGCCGACAATCGCCAGACCAAGGCCGGTGCCCTTTTCGCGTGTCGTAACATAGGGTTCGAGCAGACGTGCCCGGCTCACCTTCGGCAGGCCGATACCGTTATCGATCACGTCGATCACGATGTCATCGTTCTCGCGCGCGGCGATGACGTCGATACGCCCCTTGCCCAGTTCCCCCGCCGGGACGGCTTCGATGGCTTCCGTCGCGTTCTTGATGATGTTGGTCAGCGCCTGCGAAATCAGCCGCCGGTCAAATTGCGCCCGCATCGGCTCTTCCTTGATCTCGGCTTCGATATCGATGTCGGGGTGACCGACCCGCATCAGGAACACAGCCTGACGCACGGTGTCGGCGACATCCTCGCCTTCGATCACGGGCTTGGGCATCCGCGCGAAGCGCGAGAATTCATCGACCATCCGCCTGATGTCGTCGACCTGCCGCACGATCGTGTCCGTGCATTGCTCGAACACCGCTTTGTCCTCGGTGATGACCTTGCCGAACTTGCGGCGAATGCGCTCGGCCGAAAGCTGGATCGGCGTCAGCGGATTCTTGATTTCGTGCGCGATGCGCCGCGCGACGTCGGCCCATGCCGAGGTCCGCTGCGCGGAAACGAGTTCGGTAATATCGTCAAGCGTGATGATGTAGCTGTCGCGCGACTGGCTGGTCTGCTCGGCGCTGACGCGAACCGAAAGAATGCGCTCGTGGGCGTCGCGGTTGATGGTGATCTGGCCCTGTACCAGGCGCTGGGTGCCCTCCCGCGCGGTTTTCATCATGTCATCGAGCTCGGGCAGCACATCCGAGAGCGGATGATCCAGCGTCTCCGATTCGGCGTGACCGATCAGCTTTTCCGCGGAGCGATTGAGGATGCCGACGCTCCCCGAGGCATCGACGCCGATGATGCCCGCGCTTGCCGAGGACAACACCGCTTCGATGAAGCGGCGGCGGCTGTCGATGAGTTCGCTGGCGTTGACCAGTTCGTCGCGCTGGGTACGCAACTCCTGCGTCATCTTGTTGAAGGTCTCGCCGAGTTGCGCGAGATCGCCCTCCGACCGGTGCACCGGCACCTGCACATGCAGATCGCCGGTCGAGACCATATTGGCGGCGCTCATCAGCCGCCGGATCGGGGTAACCAGCCAGTTAGCAAAGTTCAACCCGATCAGAACCGAGGCCATTAGGATGGTGAGAGCGATCACCGCAAACATGAGCGCGACGTTTACCTGAATACCGAGCCGACGCGCTTCAAGCTCGGCATATTCAGCGGCGCTGGCTTCGGTTTGCTTGAGTTGCGCGACCACGCGGGGATCGAGCTGACGCGCCACGTAGAGGAAAGTGTCGTTGAACGCGCGCAGCCGGATGACTGCCGCGACATAGTTTTCGTCCGGCAAAACCGCTATCTCAGGCTCGGCTTCGTTGACATTGCTCAGGAATTCCGGCGCCGGGGGCAAGAAGGCCAGTTGAACGCCGGTTTGCGCCGTCTCCAAAACGTTGCGGTCCTTGTCGATCAGCATCGCGCCCGGCAGGTTGCGCGCCGCAGCACCCGCGGTCAGGAGCTCCCGAAATGTTCTGCGATCCTGGTCGAACAATGGCCGAGCGTGGGCGATATCGTTGGCCATTCCCAGAATGTCGCCACGAATAAGTTGTGCGTGTTCCTGCATATAGGCGCGGGCAATGATCACCGAGTTCTGAATCACCTCGCGCGTCGGCCCCGAAAACAGCCGATTGAATCCGCGATCGATCGTCACATTGGCGACGACCGCCACCAATACCGCCGGCAACACTGCGATGACCGAAAACAGGCTGACAATCTGAACGTGCAGCCTTGCTGCCGCCCGGCCGCGGCGGCGGGCCTGGACCACCAGCCAGACTTCACGGACGATGATGCCGACCAGCACCAGGATGATCGCCGCATTGATCAGAAGGAAGGAAACGACAACTACGCGCGTCGGTTCGATTCGGGTCAGGCCCGTAAGCACCACGAAGGTGAGGAACGTCGATAGCAGAGCCAAGCCGACCGCAAACGGTGCCAGCCACCTCCGCAGGGACCACCCCTTGGATTCGGCGAGCGACGGATCAAGCGATGCGGCCGAGGTGTCTGCGCTGGTCATGCCGGCAAAGGGTGAGCTGAAGGCCTTGGGTCCGCCGAACGGCGGACTGATGCATTCATATCACAATGTTGCCAAATTACGACAATTCCGCGGCGTGTTTTACCGTCAAAATGCGCATGTAGGCCGCCGCTTCGCGCCTGGCGGGACCCGACGGTCGCATTCCGGCCCGTAGCTTCGTTAATTGCCGCTTCGGTAGACCTGAATGTCCAGGTCGCGAATCTTCTTGCGCAGCGTGTTGCGGTTGAGGCCGAGCAGATCGGCCGCCCGGATTTGATTGCCCCGTGTCGCCGCCAGTGCTGCCGTGAGCAGCGGCACTTCGATTTCCTTGAGGATCCGGTGATAGAGGCCGGGCGGCGGCACGCCGTTGGGGAAACCTGAAAAGTGCGATGACAAATAGGCTTCGACGGCGCCGCCGAGATTGTCGACGCCGTGGTGGACGCTGTTGCCCGACGTCACGGCCGGAGGTGCCAACTCGCCATCGATGACCGAGCCGGTGATCACGTCCTGCGGATACAACGCCGCGAGCCGGCGCGCGAGGTTTTCAAGTTCGCGCACATTACCGGGCCAGCGATGCTGCTTCAGCCGTTCCAGCGCCAGGGTATCGAGCTTCTTCGGCGGCAATCCGTCCTTCTCGGCAAGCGTGAAAAAATGCCGGATCAAATCGGGCAGATCCTCGATCCGCTCGCGCAGCGGCGGCAGACGCAACGGCACGACGTTGAGGCGGAAGAACAGATCCTCGCGGAACAGACCCTGCTGAATCAGGATACGCAGATCCTTGTTGCTCGCAGCGACGATGCGCACGTCGGTTTTGATCGGCGTACGGCCGCCGACGGTGGTGTATTCGCCCTGTTGAAGTACCCGTAAGAGACGGGTCTGCGCCTCCATCGGCATGTCGCCGATTTCATCGAGAAACAGCGTCCCACCTTCGGCCTGTTCAAACCGGCCGGAGGCGCGGGTGTTGGCGCCGGTGAACGCGCCGCGTTCATGGCCGAATAGCTCAGACTCGATGAGATCGCGCGGAATCGCCGCCATATTGACGGCGACGAAGGGGCCGTTGCGCCGCTTGCCGTAGTCGTGCAGCGCGCGCGCGACCAGCTCCTTGCCGGTGCCTGACTCGCCGGAGATCATCACCGTGAGGTCGGTCTGCATCAGGCGCGCCAGCACCCGATAGATTTCCTGCATCGCAGGCGACCGGCCGACCAGCGGTATAGAATCGAACTCGGATTCGTCGGCGTGGTTCGCGACCCGCTCCTTCGGCTCCGCCAGCGCACGCCCGACAATGGCGATCAGTTCCTTCAGGTCGAACGGCTTCGGCAGATACTCATAGGCGCCGCGCTCGGACGCGCGGATCGCCGTCATGAAGGTGTTCTGCGCGCTCATCACGATGACGGGGAGATTCGGCCGCATCTTCTTGATCCGCGGCAAGAGATCGAACGCGTTCTCGTCGGGCATCACCACGTCGGTGATGACGAGATCGCCCTCGCCCTGGCTCACCCAGCGCCACAACGTCGCCGCGTTCCCCGTCAGTCGCACCTCATATCCGGCGCGCGAGAGAGCCTGATTCAGAACGGTGCGGATCGCCGTGTCATCGTCGGCGACAAGTATACTACCTGCGGGCATCGTTATTCCTCATCTTGTGTCCTGTGAGGCATGCAACGGCGTCCCCGGAACGTCATCGCGATTGCTTTGATCGAGGTGCTTTGCGGTGTTGAACATCGGCAGCAACACGCGGAAGGTGGTTTTCCGCGGCTGAGACTCGCATTCGATGATGCCCCCGTGATCGCCGACGATCTTGGCCACCAGCGCGAGACCCAGTCCGCTGCCGGTCTGTTTCGTCGTGACGAACGGATCGAACAGATTCGGAAGCAGATCTTCCGGCACGCCAGAGCCATTGTCCTTGACGCAGAATTCGAGCGGCAGCGACACCCGAGATTTCTTGCCCGGTACCGACAGGCGAACGCCGGGACGGAACGCGGTGGTGAGTTGAATTTCCGCGTCGCTGCCGAGATCGACCACGGCCTCGGCGGCGTTCTTCACCAGATTAAGAAACACCTGAATCAACTGGTCCTGATTGGCAAGCACCGGCGGCAGCGACGGATCGTAGTCTTCGACGAAGCGGATATTGCGGGCAAAGCCCGATTGCGCCAGCCGCTTGACGTGATCGAGCACCGAATGAATGTTGACCGGGCCGCGCGCCACCGGCCGGTCGTCGCCAAATACTTCCATGCGATCGACCAGGGTGACGATGCGGTCTGCTTCATCGCAGATCAGCCGCGTCAGCATGCGGTCTTCCGAGGAGGCTGCCTGCTCAAGCAGTTGCGCCGCACCGCGGATGCCGGACAGCGGGTTCTTGATTTCATGCGCCAGCATCGCGGCCAGCGCGATCACCGAACGCGCAGCACTTCGATGCGTCAATTGCCGGTCCATCTTGTCGGCGATGGTGCGTTCCTGCAGCATCACGACGATATGGCCGGGCCGCTCGGTGAGCGGCGCGACGTGAAGATCGACCTGGCGGTCGCCGCCGATCCGCGGTGTGCCCAGATCGACCTTGTACTCATTGACCGGCGAACCGCTACTGCGCACCTGATCGATCAGCGCCAGCAGCGGACTGCCGAAGGGCACAAGTTCCTTCAGCGACTGACGTTGCAGAAATTGAGTAGAAATCTCGAAAAACGATTCCGCGGCCATGTTCGCGTCGACTATCTTGCCGTCGGGCGCAACCAGCAGCACCGGATTGGGCAGCGCGTTGAGGATGGCCTCGCCGTCGGACGGCACCGGTCGGCGATGTTCTGCGGCTGAAGTCATGCAGCAGGGCTCCATGCAAAGTCGTCATATGCATCTTGAAGAGATCGGTGCACGCGGTGCGGATCGTCCGATGTCAGAATCCTCTCGCGCCAGGTCTTGAGCGTCAGCGCCGGCGCGCGGCTGCATTGGGCGGCTATTTCCAGCGCCCAGCCCAGATGTTTGCGCGCATGACGAAGGCCGATGCGCAGTCCGTAATGACTGCAGACTTCATCATAGAGCGCGCGGATATATTTGAGCTGCTCCGCCAGCGACGGCGCGGATTCCGCTACCCCGGTTTCGATGCGGCGCCCGATCTGACCGGGCAACCACGGCTGGCCCTGCGCGCCGCGGCCGATCATGACCGCGTCGGCGCCTGACATCCGAAGTGCGGTCATGGCTTTCTCGAACGATGTGATATCGCCGTTGACGACGAGCGGAATACGAATCGCATCCTTGACGGCGCGCACCGCGCCCCAATCGGCGTCGCCCTTGTAGAACTGGCAACGCGTGCGGCCGTGCACGGAAATCAACTGCACGCCCGCGGCCTCTGCGCGGCGCGCCAATTCCGGCGCGTTGAGCGAGCGATCATCCCAGCCGAGCCGCATCTTCAATGTCACCGGCACTTTCACCGCTGATATCGTCGCCTCGATCAGTCTCAGCGCGTGATCGAGATCGCGCATCAATGCCGAACCGGACTGGCCGCCCGTCACATGGCGCGCCGGACAGCCCATGTTGATATCGATGATTTCGGCGCCAGCGGCTTCAGCGATCCGCGCGCCTTCCGCCATCCACCTGACCTCACAGCCCGCGAGCTGCACCACATGCGGACCTATTCCGGTCGCCTCGCATCGCAGCCGCGACATTGGGCGACCATTGACGAGGTCATCACTGGCGGTCATTTCGGAAACGACGAGTCCGGCGCCAAGTGCTGCGGCCAGACGTCGGAAGGGTGCATCGGTGACGCCGGACATCGGCGCGAGAAGGACCCGGTTGGCGACCTCAATATCGCCTATTTTCAAAGGCTTAGGGTGTGAGGTTTCCGAGCCGATCACGGACTTCTCGTTTTTCTGGCAGGCGCCTCATCGCGACCGCCGGGATCCATTTTGAGCACAAATCTTGTGCAGTCAAGCTTCATGCCTACACTTTAGACAGTTCCTGCAATCTTGCAAGTGCACTGCAGCAAGATACGCTTTTCCCACAGTTATTGGGAATCGTTCTGTCTTCGCGGGCTCAGCATGATAAGGGCAGTGCGCCAGCGAACCGATACTCCCATTCATCAACTCTGAATCGCCCGTAATTGAGTCCAATGTCGAAACTTAAGCGGACTGCAGCCATCCTTGTCGCAGCCGGACGCGGGCTTCGTGCCGGCTCGGGGGGACCAAAGCAGTATCGTTCGATCGGCGGACAAACGGTGATCTTCCGGGCAATGGAGCCGTTTTGCCGCCATCCGCAAATCTTCGCGGTGCAGCCGGTTCTGAATCCCGACGACACGACGGTCTTCAACGATGCCGTCAGCGAACTGCGCCACGAGCCGCCCGCAATTGGCGGGGCAACGCGCCAGGCCTCGGTGCATGCCGGACTGGAAGCACTTGCCAGCCAAAAGCCCGATGTCGTTCTCATTCACGACGCGGCGCGGCCATTCGTCTCGGCTGCGCTGATTTCGCGCGCGATCGATGCCGCGGGCCGTACCGGCGCGGCCGTTCCCGCGATACAAGTCACCGATACCATCAAGCTGATCGGCGGAAACGGAAACGTCGAAGCGACGCCGGAGCGCGCGCGGCTGCGTATAGCGCAAACGCCGCAGGCGTTCCGGTTCGACGTGATTCTCGACGCCCATCGCCGCGCGGCGCGCGATGGCCGCGGCGATTTCACCGACGACGCGGCGCTTGCCGAATGGGCGGGATTGACGGTGGCGACCTTTGAAGGTGATCCTGCGAACATGAAACTGACGACCCCGGAAGATTTTGTCCGCGAAGAAGCTCGCCTCGGCGCCATGCTCGGCGATGTCAGAACCGGAAGCGGCTACGACGTTCACGCCTTTGGCGACGGCGATCATTTGATGATTTGCGGCGTCCGCGTGCCGCACAGCCGCGGCTTTCTCGCGCATTCCGATGGCGATGTCGGCCTCCATGCGCTGGTCGATGCAATCCTCGGCGCGCTGGCGGACGGCGATATCGGTTCGCATTTTCCGCCCAGCGATCCCCAATGGAAGGGGGCGGCGTCGGACCGGTTCCTGAAATACGCGGTCGACCGGGTCACCGCGCGTGGCGGGCGCATCGCCCATCTCGATGTAACCCTGATTTGCGAGCGCCCAAAGGTCGGCCCGCACCGCGACGCCATGCGCGCGCGCATCGCCGAGATCACCGGACTGACCCTGTCGCGCGTGGCCGTGAAAGCGACCACCAGCGAACGGCTCGGATTCACCGGCCGCGAAGAAGGCATCGCCGCCATCGCGAGCGCCACCATCCGCCTGCCGTGGGACGATAAAGGTTGGAGCGACTGACATGAGCGGCAGCGACGCCCGCGCCCTCTCCCGCTCGCTGCTCGATCTTTGCCGGATGCGCAAGCTGACCATTGCGACCGCGGAATCCTGCACCGGCGGCCTGGTCGCCGGCGCGCTCACCGATATTCCCGGTTCCTCCGACGTGATCGACCGCGGCTTCGTCACTTATTCCAATGAGGCCAAGCGCGCGATGCTCGGCGTCAACGCAACGACGCTTGCGACATTCGGTGCGGTCAGCAAGGAGACCGCGACCGCGATGGCGATCGGCGCGCTGGAAAAGGCCGGCGTCGATCTTGCGGTTTCCATTACCGGCATTGCCGGTCCGGGCGGTGCTACGCCGGGCAAGCCGGTGGGCCTCGTGCATTTCGCCGTCGCCGCCCGTGACGGCCGGATCCTGCATCGCGAATGCCGCTTCGGCGCGATCGGCCGCAGCACGGTGCGCCAGCGCTCGGTGGTGGAGGCGCTGCGAATGTTGACGGAACTGGCGCGCGGACCGCAGGCGCCCGCAAAACCGCGCCGCGAAGCCGCCAGCCGGCTACATCCGCGTGTGGCGCGCACGCCGCGACGCTCAGCGGTCAAGCGACGGCGATCGCCGCGCGCGTGATTGCTTCTCCGTGTCCGGGGAACGCACATTTCTATTGCGGAACCCCGGCACCCGCTTTTCCATAAATCGCATCGGCGCGCTTTTCGAACGCGGCCGCGAACCGCTGGAACGCGGTGTCGAACATCGTTCCCATCAGCATCGCCAGCATCCGGCTCTTGAATTCGTAAGTCAGGAAAAACCCGACATCGCAGGCGCAGTCCGATTTCGGCTCGAACGACCAGCGGTTCTCGAGGTTGCTGAACGGCCCCTGCAGGTACTCGACGAGAATTTTCAGATTGGGACGGTCCAGCGTCACCCGGCTGGTGAATGCTTCGCGCACCAGCTTGAACGAAACCGTCATGTCCGCGATCACGATTTCGGTGCCGTCGGGCTTTGGGGTGCGCTGACGTATTTTCAGCGAGCGGCACAGCGGCACGAACTCGGGATAGCGCTCGACGTCGGCAACAAGGTCGAACATCTGCGGCGCGCTGTGGTGAATCCGGCGCTTGCTGGAGAATTTCGGCATCGCCTTGACGCTCTAGCTGGATAGTGCAGCGCGCGCCGCCCGCAGCCTGGCGAAGTCGTCGCCGGCGTGATGCGACGAGCGGGTCAGCGGGCTCGCCGACACCATCAGGAAGCCCTTGGTATAGGCCACCTTCTCGTAGCCAAGGAATTCATCGGGCGGCACATATCGCATCACGGCGTGATGCTTGCGGGTCGGCTGCAGATATTGCCCGATGGTCAGAAAGTCCACATCCGCCGAGCGCAGGTCGTCCATCACCTGCATCACCTCGTGACGCTCCTCGCCGAGCCCGACCATGATGCCGGATTTGGTGAAGATGGCGGGATCGATTTCCTTCACCCGCTGCAGCAGGCGGACCGAATGGAAATAACGCGCGCCCGGGCGCACGTTAAGATAACGCGACGGCACCGTTTCCAGATTGTGATTGAAAACGTCCGGCTTTGCCGCCGCCACGACTTCAAGCGCGCCGTCCTTGCGCAGGAAATCCGGCGTCAGGATCTCGATGGTCGTGGTCGGGCAGCGCGCGCGGATCGCGCGAATGGTTTGCGCGAAATGCTCGGCGCCGCCGTCGGCGAGGTCGTCGCGATCCACCGAGGTGATCACGATATGGGCGAGCCCGAGCTTGAAGGTGGCTTCCGCGACGTGTTCCGGTTCCAGCGCATCGAGTGCACCGGGCATGCCGGTCTTGACGTTGCAGAAGGCGCAGGCGCGGGTGCAGGTGTCGCCCATGATCATGAAGGTGGCGTGCTTCTTGTCCCAGCACTCGCCGATGTTCGGGCAGCC
>Ga0209331_1000748_pt1 | contig 11298 bp, 9 predicted proteins | sample JacPinW_OM3H0_M3_FD_187971 | JGI IMG/M metagenome (GOLD analysis project Ga0209331, IMG submission 187971) | Forest soil microbial communities from Algoma, Ontario, Canada - Jack Pine, Ontario site 1_JW_OM3H0_M3 (SPAdes) (version 2) | ecosystem: Environmental > Terrestrial > Soil > Boreal... | reverse complement strand
GTCGCGAGTTCGACAAGATCGACAAGCACGCCAACCGCATTGCCAAAGCGATCGAAAACGCGATCGGCGCCAATTAAAACGTGATGTGTAAGCGCGCTGTCATCCCGAACGAAGTGAGGGACCTCACTTATGGTGATAATTCACGCGATCAAACTTGTGTATCGCTCCCTTCGAATGCGAGGTCCTTCGCTCCGCTCAGGATGACATCGCTTTTGTGTTTATGACATTGGTTCGCGTCATCGAAGCGCTTTTGTTCAGCGCGCAAAAACCGCTCTCGGCCAAAGAGATTGTCGATGTGATCAAGCGCTCGGCCGAAGCCGAAGACCTCACCCTTAACGACTTGGGTAATGTCCGCGAAGCAGAAGTCGCTGCAGCACTCCAGCAACTAAAGACCGAATACGTCGAGCAGCAGCGCGCGTTTCAACTCATCGAGAAAGCGGAAGGCTGGCAGCTGGCTTCCGATCCAGGTTACGCGCAGTTCGTGCGTCAACTCTTTCCCGGGCCCAAACCGGCGCGCCTGACTGCGCCCGCTCTCGAGACTCTCGCCATCATTGCCTACCGTCAGCCGATCACGCGCGCCGATGTCGAGGCCGTGCGCGGGGTGAATATCGACGCCGTTCTCCAAACTTTAATGGAACGCGGTCTCGTCAAGATTACCGGACGCGCCGAAATTCCTGGTCGGCCATTACTCTACGAAACGACCGAGTTTTTCCTCGACCATTTCGGTCTGCGCAATCTGGATGAATTGCCCAACGTCGAAGAATTGCGAACGCGCTACCTCCCGGTGAGTCCGCGCCCGCAGCCAGCCGCCGCGACCGATCAAATCGCGCCGACCGGCTAGTTCAATTAAAAGCCACCACGAAGAACACGAAGGTCACGAAGGTATTTCGGTTTATTCTTGCTTCGTGCTCTTCGTGTCCTTCGTGGTTAGTTTCTGTGGCTAAGCCGTTCCCATTTTTTGTCGGACTGTTTTTCGTAACATCGACAATCGCATTTGGCGATATCACGCCGGAGAATTGCGCGCGCGCGGCAAAATATTCCGAAGGGAAACGAGGTATCGCCATGCTCGTGCTGCAGAACGGGCGAACGATCTTTGAGCATTACGCGCCCGGAAATATCGCCGATGGACGCTGGCCGATTTTCAGCGGTACGAAAAGTTTTTGGGGTCTGGCCGCGCTCGTCGCCGTCAGTGAAGGATTATTCAAGCTCGATGATCGCGTTTCCGAGACGATCACGGAATGGAAAACCGATCCGCAGAAATCGCAGATCACAATTCGCCAGCTCTTAAATCTCACCAGCGGTATCGAAGACGCTCCGCATTTGCACCGCGAATCGATTCGCGACCGCAACGCCATGGCTGTTCGGTTGCCGCTCGTGGCCGCGCCCGGCGACCGATTTATTTACGGACCCAGTCATCTCCAGATTTTCGGCGAGTTGTTGCGCCGGAAACTGAATGGACGCAGCGAAATTTCATACCTCCAGGAACATGTCGTTGGTCCGCTCGGTCTGACCGCCCTCGAGTACAAACGAGATGGACGCGGCAATCCCTTGCTTGCGAGCGGATTTGAATTGTCCGCACGAGAATGGGCGCGCCTTGGCGAACTCGTGCTTGGACGCGGCAATTACCACGGCCGCCAGATCGTCGCCGGAAACCTGCTGCAACAAGCCCTGATCGGTTCTTCCGCAAACTCTTCCTACGGCCTGACCTTTTGGTTAAATCGACAAGCGCCGAAGGCGCGCGAAATCGACATCGAAAAGGAACTCGACCTGAAATGGCAACGCGCCCAGTGGACAAATATTTGCATCTGTCGCGCCGCGCCGACCGACATGATCGTCGCGCTTGGCTCCAATCAGCAGCGCTTGTTCGTCATTCCATCCATGAGCGCGGTCATTGTGCGGCAGGGCCGCGATTCGAAGTTCTCCGATGCGCATTTTCTTCGATTGATCCTGGGCCGGTAGCGCATTTGACTTCGCGCCCCATCTCCTGAACGATTCACAACCTTTATGAATAAGTTTGCGATTGGTTGCGGCGGTCTTCTGCTCATCCTGCTCTTCGCTGCGTTCGTGGTCGGCCTCTTTTTCTGGGGCACTTACAATCGTCTCGTCACGCTCGACCAGGACGTGAATAAGAAATGGGGCGATGTGCAAACGGTCTATCAGCGACGGGCCGATTTGATTCCGAATCTCGTTAACACTGTGCAAGGCGCGGCCAACTTCGAAAAATCGACCCTCACTGAGGTAACAAACGCGCGCGCCAGCGTCGGCCGCGTCCAGCTCGATCCGAACAAAGCGCCGACCGACGCCGCGCAATTGCAGCAATTTCAGGCGGCGCAGGGAGAGTTGAGCAACGCGCTCTCACGGCTGCTCGTGGTAGCCGAGCGTTATCCCGAACTCCGTGCCACCCGCAATTTCCAGGAATTGCAGGCGCAACTGGAAGGCACCGAGAATCGGATCGCGGTCGAGCGCAACAATTTCAATACCGCCGTACAAAACTACAACACGGCGGTGCGACGTTTCCCGACCAATCTGATCGCGGGGATGTTTGGTTTTCAGCCGCGCCCATTCTTCGCCGCGCAACAAGGCGCGGAAAGAGCGCCGACGGTGAACTTCAACTTCGGATCACCAACCCCGGCACCGGCAGCAACGGCGTCGCCCTGATGTAATTGTCGATCTTGCATCGACAATCCATTCGTGTGAAACAACTCGCGCTCTGCGTTCTCGCGCTCGGTGCGCTGCTCGCGAACACGTCGCGGGCAGCCGAGGTCATTCCGCCGAAGCCGGCAGCCTATTTTAACGATTACGCCGGCGTCGTTTCAAAAGATGCGACGCGACATTTTAACGAACAGTTGGCGCAATTCGAGCGCGATACCTCGAATCAAGTCGTCGTCGCGGTCTTTCCCAGAATGCAGAGCGACTCGTCGATCGAAGATTACACACAGCGCGTCGCGCAAAGCTGGGGAGTTGGGCAAAAAGATCGGCGTAATGGCGCTGTCCTCTTCGTTTTTGTCCAGGATCGAAAGATGTTCATCCAGGTCGGGTACGGTTTGGAAGGCGCGCTGCCCGACGCCACTGCGTTCGACATTACCGAATACGAAATCAAACCGCATTTCCGCACGAACGATTACGAAGGCGGACTCGCCGCCGGCATCGATTCGATTCTGAAAGCGGTCCGTGGCGAATACAAAGGCACCGGCCACACCAGTGGAGAACGACGCACCGGGCGAAATGCCGGTGGCGGGGGCTTCGTGTTCCTGATCATCTTTATCATTTTCATGATCATGATCTCACGATTGCGGAGCAAGCGCGGCTATCGTTACTCCGGGTTCGGCGGGCCGTTTATTGGCGGTTGGTCTGGCAGTTCCGGCGGCGGCTGGTCTTCGGGCGGAAGCAGCGGTTTCAGCGGAGGCGGTGGAAGTTTTGGCGGAGGCGGCGCAGGGTCGAGTTGGTAACGATGCGGACCAAAGAATTCCTGATCTGCCTCGCGGCCATCATCGGATTCAACGCTCGAGCCGCCGAGGTCATGCCACCGAAACCGGCGGCTTACTTCAATGATTACGTGGGCATTGTTTCCAAGAGTGCGGCCCAACGCTTCAACGTTCAGCTCGCGCAATTCGAGCGCGAAACCTCGAATCAGGTGGTCGTCGCAGTGTTTCCAAAAATGCAAAGCGAGTCGGACATTGCGGATTACACGCAACGCGTCGCGGAAACCTGGGGTGTTGGACAAAAAGATCGACGCAACGGCGTCGTCCTTTTCGTGTTCATCGAGGACCGGAAGATGTTCACGCAAGTTGGCTACGGCTTGGAGGGAGCGTTGCCGGATGCGACCGCGTTCGACATCACCCAATACAAAATCAAACCGCAGTTCATCGCCGGCGATTACGAAGGTGGCCTTCGAATTGGGATTGATTCCATCTGCAAAGCGATTCGCGGAGAATACACCGGCCGCACGGAGACGGTTCGCGAACAGCATCGGGGGCACCGTTCGATTGGACCGCTGCTGCTTTTCGGAGCATTTTTCTTATTAAGTTTGCTCGCCGGAATCCACCGGACCACTCGACGAGGGTATCGTTATTCGAGCAAAGGCAGCGGTTGGAGCATGGATTGGGGAAACGTCTTTTTCTTTTGGCTCAGCATCCTGCTTAGTGGATCATCTCGTAGTGGAAGTGGTTCTTCATCCAGCGGTGGATTTAGCGGCGGAGGCGGAAGTTTCGGCGGCGGCGGCGCCGGCTCAAGCTGGTAACTGAATGCGCACTAAAGAATTCATCAGCAAACTTGACCACGACCGGATCGTAAAAGCGATCCAGGAAGCGGAAAGTAAAACCTCGGCCGAGATTCGCGTCTATCTCCAGCGCGGAAAACTAGCTGACGACGCGCTAAACGCCGCGCGGAAGCGATTCCAAAAACTCGGGATGCATAAAACCGCGGAGCGCAATGCCGTGCTCATATTTGTCGCGCCACGAGCCCACAAATTCGCCGTAGTTGGCGACCAGGCGATCCACGAAAAATGCGGGGAGACCTACTGGCAGCGAGTTGTCGATCTTATGCGCGAGCATTTTCGCAATGAAAGATTTTCCGATGCAATCGTCGACGCCATTCGCGACATCGGTCGGGTCCTGGCCGAACATTTCCCGAAAAGATCGGCATCATCCAACGAGTTGCCGGATGAGGCGATCGAGGGCTGATGTAGGGCACACTTCGAGCGAAATGGAGACGGCAGATTTCGGCACTTGCAAAACCGCCGGTTTGGTCTTTATTCCACGCTCCGCAGCGAGTTTTTTAAAATTACGCCGTTGGTCCCTGGGTCTCCGTCGCTGGACGTGAAGCCGCACTCGTCAGGGGAAACCCGGTGAAGGAATTGAAGATTTAAGATTCAGATTTTCGATTACAGGAATCTTGTCCTTAGTAGGACGGTTGCTTCCCCAATCGCAAATCGGCAATCGACAATCGCAAATTAGTCTATGCCAGTCCGTTACGGTCGTTTTGAAATGCCGAAAACTCTCGTCAAAGACGAGAACTCAGCCACCGATACCTACGCGAAGTTTGTCGCCGAACCGTTTGAAGCCGGTTACGGCCACACCGTGGGAAACTCCCTCCGCCGTGTTTTGCTTTCATCGCTCGAAGGCGCCGCCATCACGGCGGTGAAAATCACTGGAGCACAACATGAATTCGCCACTCTGCCCGGTGTGGTCGAGGACGTGACCGATATCGTCCTCAACTTGAAGCGGGTGAAGTTCAAAGCCGAGGACCACGAGGCGCGAAAACTTTCCCTCAGCGTGAACAAGGAGGGCGAAGTGACCGCCGGCGATATCCAAACCGTGCAAGGTTACGACGTGCTCAATCCCAAACAGATCATCTGCACGCTGGACAAGAAACATAAGTTTGACGCCGAGCTCGAAGTTCGGGTCGGACGTGGTTTCGCTACTGGCGAAGAAAACAAACGCACCGATCAACCGATCGGTCTTATTCCGATCGATTCGATCTTCTCACCGGTCACTCGGGTGAAGTACGCGGTCGAGAACACGCGTGTCGGTCAGCGTACCGATTACGATAAGTTGATCCTGGAAGTCTGGACCGACGGGCGATTAACGCCGGACGACGCTCTGCTTCAAGGCTCGGCCATTCTTCGCCATCACCTCGACGTTTTCGTCAATTTCAATGAGGACGTGATCGAGTTCGACGAGACGCCCGCCGGCGTAAGCGAAGAGAACATGAAGCTCAAGAAGCTTCTCAACATGAGCGTGAACGAAATCGAGCTGAGTGTGCGCGCCGCGAATTGCTTGAACAACGCGAACATCACCACCGTCGGCCAGCTCGCGCAAAAGACCGAGGGCGAGATGTTGAAATATCGCAACTTCGGCAAGAAATCGCTCAACGAAATCAAAGACAAACTGCAACAGCTGGGGCTGGGACTCGGGATGAAGTTCGATCCGGGTATGGTCGACATGCCGGCCGGCGGCGAGGTCGCAGGCGTGAATGGCTCGACCGAGGAGCCGTAATTTCGTTAGATCGACCCGCCTTCGCCGAGGCTGCGGCGCGGCAAGCAATCACAAGATCGACAATCAACTCCATCGCGTATGAGACACCAAAAGAAAACGATCAAGCTCGGCCGCACGGCGGAGCATCGGAAAGCGTTGCTCGCCAATCAGGTTTGCAGCTTGATCGAACACGAGCGTATCAAAACTACGCTTGCGAAAGCGAAAGCCGTTCGGCCGCTCGCCGAAAAAATGGTGACGCTGGGCAAGAACGGTTCAATTCATGCGCGGCGCACGGCGTTGGCGGTGCTGCGACAGAAGGATGCGGTCAAGAAATTGTTCGACAACATTGCGCCCCGGACCGCCACGCGAAATGGCGGTTACACTCGGATCGTCAAACTCGGCCAGCGTAAGAGCGATTCTGCATCGGTCGCATTTATTGAGTGGGTTGACGCAGCGCAGGTAGAAGAGAAACCGACGGAAGAAAAGCCGAAAAAAGCGAAGAAGGAGGCGACGGCCGCAGCGCCCGCTCCCACCGCACCACCGAAGGAAGAAAAGAAACCGGCCGCAGCAGAAGAGCCGAAGCCCAAGCCGAAACGGAAATGGTTTGGTAAAAAATCGGGTGACGCGAAATAAATCGCGCGCCCTTACGTCAAAGATCGGTAATTCGAATTAGCGCGGTGACGGCGAAACGCCGTCCCAAAAGTGGAACGGCTTGTTCCCGAAGGCGGAACATCGGCAATCGCTTTTCGAAAACGCGTCTCGCGATATTCGACTGGTTCCCAGCGAGTTACGCCGGACCGGCAATCGATGGCATGGCGATTGCAATAGGGGTTGGCATCAATCAACAACCTCTATGAATACACCACACGAAGAATCCACATATGCTCTCCTGGTTCGCTCCGAAGAAAAGGGCCGGAGCGTTCTCGAAACGCTGCTTTATACGCTCTTCATTTTGAGCGCGGTCTTCTCGATCTGGCAATTTGCTCAGCAACGCGTCGTCGTTCCGGCGGCCGGCCTGCGCTGCTTTGCCTGCGAGACGACAAACGCGCAAGTTCCTTCGCATATTTGATCCTGAGAAAGTTTTGTTCACGCCGACTCAAACCGGCGACAAAATAATTCCATGCAGGATTTGCGATATGCGTTGCGGATGCTGAAGAAGCAGCCGGGCTTCACCGTCATCGCTGTTTTGACCCTGGCGCTGGGCATCGGCGCGAACACTGCAATTTTCAGTGTCGTCAATGCGGTCCTTCTCCGACCGCTTCCTTATCCGAATGCCGATCGCATCATGGTGTTGAGTGAGTCGTCCGGGCCGGGCCAGGATTTTTCCGTTGCGCTGCCGGACTATTTCGATTGGAGAACGGACACAAAAACTTTCGAACATCTTGCCTGCACGCACAAAGAATCGCGCAACCTCAGCGGCATTCCGGGACGCGAACCGGAGCGGATCTCCTCCAATTCGGTGACGCGGAATTTTTTTGATGTCATTGGTGTTGCGCCCCAGCTCGGCCGCGTATTTAGCGAGGATGAAGACAAGGTCGGCGCGCCTCCCGTCGTTGTGATCAGCGATCGACTTTGGCGGCGCGCATTCAATCGCGATCCGAAAGTGATCGGCCAATCGATCACGCTTCACGACTCGAACTATACTGTTATCGGCGTGACGCCGCCGCAAATGACTTCGCCGCAAGACACCGACGTGTGGCTTTCGTTGATGCGACGCAGCAACAACTCGGCGTGGCTCAATCGCGCGTATCATCCGATGATGTTCGTCTGGGGCCGGCTGAAGCCGGGAATGACTGTCGATCTTGCGCGCAGCGAAATGAAGACGATCGCGGCGCGATTGGAAAAAGCTTATCCTGACACGAACGAAAAGGTTTATGCGGTCGTCACTCCGCTCTTGGAGAACCTGGTCGGAAAATATCGGACAAATCTCGGCTTGTTGTTAGGCGCAGTCGGTTTGGTGCTTCTTATCGCCTGTGCAAACCTGGCCAATCTTTTTGCCGCGCGCGGAGCCGCGCGTGCGAGAGAATTCGCGATTCGGACGGCGGTGGGCGCGAGCCGCGTTCAAATTATCCGGCAACTTCTGATTGAAAGCTTCGTCGTCGCGCTTCTCGGCGGAACACTCGGATTTTTTATCGCGCTCTGGGCGCGCGACGCATTGATCGCACTCGCTCCGCAAGAAGTTTCGCGGTTCCACGACATCTCGTTCAATCTGGCGGTGCTGGTATTTACTTTTATCATCGCTTCGATCACGGCGGTGTTGTTCGGTTTATGGCCGGCGTGGCAAACCTCGCGGGCGGATGTTCAGCTCGCATTGAAAGCTGGCTCGCAGGGAAGCGGCGAAGCGCCTTCAGCAAAACGCACGCGCGATTGGCTCGTCATTGGTCAGATTGCGCTCACTCTCACCTTGCTCATCGCCGCCGCGCTAGTCTTGAAAAGTTTCGCGCGCCTCCAGTCCCTCCAGTTAGGCTACGAGCCGCGCGGACTCTTCACCGCGCGTTTCGAGTTGCCATGGAAAACCTACAACGACCGCGCCAAGATCGTGACGTTTACGAACGCGCTGCTCGATCGGGTGCGCACGCTTCCGGGCGTGCAGAGCGCAGGCGCCGGCTCGAACGCTCCCTTGATGGGCGGGTGGCAAACCGGATTCTGGCTTGAAGGCACGCCGAAACCGGCGCCGGCGCAAATGTTGAGTGCCGATCTTGAAGTCGTCACCGGCGATTACTTTGCAACCTTCAAAACTCCGCTCTTGCGCGGCCGCACCTTCAATGATCGCGATACCAAAGATTCGCCGCGCGTTGTCATTGTCGATCAAGCGATGGTCGATCAATATTTTCCCGGACAAGATCCGATCGGCAAACGCATTGCGGTTGATGCCGGTAACGACGATGAGGGCAACGTCATGAGCGAAATCGTCGGCGTGGTCGCGCGCATGCGCTTTCACGCAGTCGATGAAATGGCACCCCTGCCGCTCATTTACTGCCCGCTCGCGCAAGCGCAACGCACCAGCCTCACTCTCTTCGTTCGCAGCGCATCCGGACTCGCTTCGCTGCAACGTCCGATCCGCGATGCCGTCGCCGCAATCGATCCTAACCAACCCGTCTACGACACTCGCCCGATGTTCGATCGCGTTCAGGAAACCTGGGGCACACAACGTCTACTCACCTTTCTCTTCTCCATTTTCGCCGGACTCGCGCTCACGCTCGCGACCATCGGTTTGTACGGACTACTCGCCTACACCACGCTCAAACGTGTCCGTGAAATCGGCATCCGTCTCGCGCTCGGCGCGCGTCCGGCCCAGGTTCGCGCGCTCATTCTTTCGCACGGAATGCAGCTGCTTCTCATCGGATCGGGCATCGGTTTGGTCAGCGCCATCATTTTGTCGCAGTTCCTGCAGCGAATTCTTTTCGAAGTGAACGGCGCCGATCCAAAAATTTATCTTGGCGTCGGTTTGCTCATGTTCGCTGCGACGATGTTGGCCTGCTGGATTCCAGCACGACGCGCCAGCCGGGTCGACCCGATCGTGGCGTTGCGAACGGAATAATTTTTCATGCGCGATTTTCGGCATTCGCTTCGCGCACTTCTCAAGCAACCGCTTTTCAGCGGAATTGTGATCCTGACGTTCGCGCTCGGCATTGGCGCGAACACGGCGGTGTTTAGTGTGCTGAATGCTGTCCTATTGCGGCCGCTCCCGTTTCACGAACCACATGAACTCGTCGCACTCTCGCTCTATGACACCCGCACCGGACCGGAAGGTGTTAGCGATCAATCGACCGTTTCTTATCCGGATTTTGTCGATTGGCGCGCGCAGAACCGCGTCTTCGACGGTCTCGCGGTTTACTTCAACCAAAGCCTAACGCTGACGGATGGAAAGGAAGCGATCCATCTCCAGGCCGAAGCCGTTTCGGCCAACTTGTTCACGGTGCTCGGCATCCAACCAATCCTGGGCCGCACTTTTTCGCCTAACGAAGATGAACCTGGAAATCGCGTCGTTATTTTGAGTCATGGCCTGTGGCAGCGCCGATTCGGCGGCGATCCGGCGATCATCGGAAAATCGCTCAGGCTGAACGGCGAACAATTTCAAGTGATTGGCGTGATGCCGGCGGGATTTGCTTTTCCAATCAGTGCGTTCCCGCCCGAAGTCTGGACGAGCATGTCGATCTTGCGCGAAACAAAAGACGGCGCCAAGCCGATGACTGAGGAGCGCGGCAACGATTTTCTGAAGTGCGTCGCGCGGCTCAAGCCGAACTTGTCGATGGCACAAGCGCAGGCGAACATGGACACGATCAGCGCGGCGTTGCGCCAGCAATATCCCGATTCGAACACCAATATCGGCGCAAAAGTCTGGCCTTTGGTGAAGGCGATGGTAGCCGACGCGCACTCCGCCTTGCTCATGTTGTGCGCGATGGCCGGCTGCGTTCTTCTTGTCGCGTGTGTGAACGTTGCCAATCTGCTTCTCGCGCGCGCGCTCTCGCGTCACAAAGAAATCAGCATTCGCGCCGCGCTCGGAGCCGGACGCTGGCACATTGTGAAACAGCTTCTGACTGAAAGCGCGCTGCTCGGGGTGTGCGGCGGCATCGCCGGTTTGCTTTTTGGCATCTGGGGCCTGGATGGATTGAAGGCGTTATTGCCGGCCACGATTCCGCGAATCGATGAAATTTCTCCGGACTTTCGCGTGCTCGCATTCACTGCGCTCGTGAGTTTGATCGTTGGCGCGCTCGCCGGACTTCTGCCGGCCTGGCGCGCCTCGCATCCGAATCTGGCCGGTTCGTTGAACGACACTTCGCGCGGCTCGAGCGAAGGCGTCCGCGGTCGCCAGACACGCGCCGCGCTGGTCGTGGTCGAGATCGTCCTCGCGCTCGTGTTGCTCGCGAGCGCCGGATTGCTCGTCGAAAGTTTTCTGCGTTTGCAAAAAGTGCAGCCCGGCTTCGATCCGACAAACGTCATGACCGCGCGCATCGCGCTGCCCGAGTCGACTTACGCCAAACCGGCACAGGCGGCGGAGTTTTACAAAAAATTGCTCGCGCGAATCTCGGCACTGCCCGGCGTGGATTCCGCCGCGGCGGCCTGGTGGATCCCGCTCAGCGGCAGCGAAATCGCCTTCAGTTTCGATATCGAAGAGCGCCCGCTGCCAAAATCACAACAGCCGATCGCGCAGGTGAACGTGGTGACCTACGACTATTTCAAGACCATGCGCTCTTCGATCGTGCGCGGTCGCGATTTCAATCCTCGCGATGACCGGAATGCGCCGAAGGTGATCATCATTTCGGAAAGTTTCGCGAGACAATTCTTTCCCGGCGAGGACCCAATCGGGAAGCGCGTCACG
>Ga0209331_1000746_pt1 | contig 11325 bp, 10 predicted proteins | sample JacPinW_OM3H0_M3_FD_187971 | JGI IMG/M metagenome (GOLD analysis project Ga0209331, IMG submission 187971) | Forest soil microbial communities from Algoma, Ontario, Canada - Jack Pine, Ontario site 1_JW_OM3H0_M3 (SPAdes) (version 2) | ecosystem: Environmental > Terrestrial > Soil > Boreal... | reverse complement strand
TGCCGAATTCGGCGTCGACGCGGATGCCCTTGATATCGACCAACCGCGGCTTGCCGTCGGCATAGACCGTGCCCGACACCGAGCGCTCCTGCCGCTCGGTGGTGACGGTAACCGTGATCAGGCTTTCGTAATCGCTCTGCGCCGCGCGCACGATCTCGTCGACCACCATGCCGCGCTCCTTGGCGACGACCGGCGCCGAGACGACGTTGACGTCGCCCAGCATCGGCCGCAGCAGGCCCGACAGCGCCGCCGAGGTCAGCGCCTTGATTTTCATTTCGGCGACGTGTCCCTCATAGGTGATCTGCACCTTCAGAATGCCGCTCTCGGTGAGCTGGCCTGCGAACGAGCCGAGCTTTTCGGCAAGGTCGATGAACGGCTTCAGCTTCGGCGCCTCCTCCGCCGTGATCGACGGGAAGTTGACCGCGTTGGAAATTGCGCCGCTCAGGAGATAGTCCGACATCTGCTCGGCGACCTGCAGCGCGACGTTCTCCTGCGCCTCGGTGGTGGCAGCGCCAAGATGCGGCGTGCAGATAACGTTGGGATGGCCGAACAGCACATTGCTGGTGGCCGGCTCCTCGACGAACACGTCGAACGCCGCGCCCGCGACATGCTTGGAATTGAGCGCATCGACCAGCGCCTGCTCGTCGACCAGGCCGCCGCGCGCGCAATTGATGATGCGCACGCCCTTTTTCATCTTTGCCAGCGCTGATGCGTCGATGATGTTCCGGGTCTTTTCGGTCAGCGGCGTATGCAGCGTGATGAAATCGGCGCGCTTGAACAGATCGTCGAGATCGACCTTCTCGACGCCGATGTCCTTGGCGCGTTCCGGCGACAGGAACGGATCGAACGCGATCACCTTCATGCGCAGGCCGAGCGCGCGGTCGGCGACGATCGAACCGATATTGCCGCAACCGATCACGCCCAGCGTCTTCGCGGTGATCTCTACCCCCATGAAGCGGTTCTTCTCCCACTTGCCGGCCTGGGTCGAGGCATCGGCCTGCGGAATTTCGCGCGCCAGCGCCAGCATCAAGGTGATGGCGTGTTCGGCTGTGGTGATCGAATTGCCGAACGGCGTGTTCATCACGATGATGCCCTTCGCCGTGGCGGCCGGTATCTCGACATTATCGACGCCGATCCCGGCGCGGCCGATCACCTTCAGCCGCTTTGCCCTCTCGAGGATTTTCGCGGTGGCCTTGGTGGCGGAACGGATCGCGAGGCCGTCGTAATTGCCGATGATCTCGGCGAGCTTGTCCTTGTCCTTGCCGAGATTGGGCTGGAAATCGACGTCGATGCCGCGATCCCGGAAAATCTGCACGGCGGCAGGCGACAAGGCGTCGGAAATGAGAACTTTGGGTTTGGGCATGAGGTACGTTTCCTTTGAAAAAATGGAGCGTCGTCCCCGCCGAAGCGCCATTTGCGCGAAGAGCGGGGACCGGGGAATGGCTCGGAGCGATCTCTTCTCCCTCTCGCCGTTCTTACGGGGAGAGGGTTGGGGTGAGGGGCATTTACCAACGAGTGCGAAGCCCAAGAGCCCCTCACCCGGATTGCTCAGGCGCGCAAATGCGCTGCCGAGCAATCCGACCTCTCCCCGCAAGAACGGGGTGAGGTGAAGAAAAAGACTTACGCCGCCTTCGCGAGCGTGGATTTGGTCTCGGCGAACGCCCAATCGATCCACTGCGTCAGCAGCGCGACGTCCTTTGCTTCCACCGTGGCGCCGCACCAGATGCGCAGGCCCGCCGGCGCATCGCGATAATGCGCGAAATCGTAGCCGGCGCCTTCCTTCTCCACCAGGGCAACGAGCTTCTTGGCAAAGTCGGACTGCGCGTCTGAGGTCAACGACGTAATCGCGGGATCGACCACCTTCATGCACACCGAAGTATTGGAACGGATCGCCGGATCCTTGGCCAGGAAATCGATCCACGGCGTCTTCGCCTTCCAGTCGGCGAGCACCTTGGTGTTGGCGTCGGCGCGCGCGATCAGCGCTTTAAGGCCGCCGACCGACTTCGCCCAATTCAGCGCGTCGAGGTAATCCTCGACGCACAGCATCGACGGCGTGTTGATGGTTTCGCCCTCGAAGATGCCTTCGTTGAGCTTGCCGCCCTTAGTCATGCGGAAGATTTTGGGCAGCGGCCACGCCGGCCTGTAACTCTCGAGCCGCGCCACCGCGCGGGGGCCGAGCACGAGCATGCCATGCGCGGCTTCGCCGCCGAGTGCCTTTTGCCAGGAGAACGTCACCACATCGAGCTTGGCCCAGTCGAGCTTCTGCGCGAACGCCGCCGAGGTCGCATCGCAGATGGTGAGGCCTTCGCGGCTCGCGCTGATCCAGTCGGCATTGGGGACGCGGACTCCCGAGGTGGTGCCGTTCCAAGTGAAGACGATATCGGAGGCCGGGTCGACCTTGCTCAAATCGGGGATTTCGCCATAGCCGGCATGCAGCTTGGTCACGTCCTTGAGCTTCAATTCCTTGACGATATCGCTGACCCAGCCTTCGCCGAAGGATTCCCAGGCAATCGTGGTCACGGGCCGCGCGCCAAGCAGCGACCACAGCGCCATTTCGACCGCGCCGGTGTCAGACGCCGGCACGATGCCGATCCTGTAACCGGCCGGTACTTCAAGCACTTCGCGCGTCAACTCGATCGCGAGCTTGAGCTTGGCCTTGCCGATTTTCGCGCGATGCGAGCGGCCAAGCGCGGCGTCTTTGAGATTTTGGGGGTTCCAGCCAGGGCGCTTGGCACAGGGGCCGGAGGAAAAATGCGGCACGTTCGGCCGCAAAGCGGGCTTCGCTGCAGTCATGATCTATCCTTCCAGATAGCAAGCCTCCCGTTGGGGGGAGGTGTCCCGCCGCGGTGCATAAGGGAAACGCCTCGAATCGTCAAGGAACTTCGCTAGGATCACGGGCGATTGATGGCTCGGCGTGCGCTTGCGGCGACAGTTGAGGGGCCGGTTGCGAATCCAGCAGTTCCGCCGCGTCGCTAACAAGTCTGGCGGCTTTTCGTCTGCTCGCGATTTTCAAGATGCTCTTTTCGCCCGCCTGCACAATGTACTCATTGCCGATCCTGACGATCGAATAATTTTTTTTCATATGTAATCCCCAAGCTGCCCGGGCCCGTCGGGATGCATCATGATGTCACGGACCGTTCCGCAAAGGAAATCACGAAGGGCTGGGTAGTTTATCGCGCGTTAACCGGAATGAACGGCGAAACGCGTTTCGCAATGCTCGCAAGGGCCGCCGGATTGGCGCCGAACAAGCTGGCTGTATCAAAATCGCAAAGTCATCCCGACATGGCTCGGCTGAAATCCCAGCCGGGCGTAGAACCGCTGCGCATCGACGCGGGTACGATGCGTCAACAGCTCGACCAGCTTGCAATCCCTGGCGCGCGCTTCCGCGATGGCCCATTGCACCAGTCTCCCTCCAATGCCGCGGCTGCGGCAATGCGTGGCGACGCGAACGTCCTCGATCAGGCCGCGCGAGGCGCCCTGCGAACTCAGTCCCGGCAGGATGCAGAGTTGCAGGCAGCCGACGACGGCGCCTTCACCATCCTCCGCGACCACGAGCTGTATATTCGGATCATGGTCGAGCGCTTCGAACGCCCGGAAATAGGACGGCGGCAGCGGGTCTTCGAGCCGTTCGCGCGCGCTGCCCAACGGATCGTCCGCCAGCATCCCCACGATGACGCCGACGTCGTCGCGGCGGGCGCGCCGGATGGTAATCGAGGAAATCGCGTCCATGATGGTTCCGGCAGATCCTTAGCGCGCCGGCGGCAGGCCGAGAGATTGCTCGGCCTCGCCGATCCAGCGCCTGATGGAGGCGTAGCCGTCGAGGTGGAAGCCGCCCTCATGCGCCAGCCTCGTATAGGCCAGCAGCGAGACGTCGGCGAGCGAGAGGGTATCGCCGACCAGGAATCGCGTCGCGGCGAGCTGGTGCTCCATTCGCGCCAGCGCGGCATAGCCACGCTTGATCTTGTCGGGATCGAGATCGGATGCCGGCTTGCCGAGATAAACCATCTGGAAGCGGCACACCGCGACATAGGGCTCGTGGCTGTATTGTTCCCAGAACAGCCATTCATCCATCTTCGCCGCCGCAAAGGCGTCCGCAGGAATGAGATCGCTGTCGCGGGCGAGATATCGAATGATGGCGTTGGATTCCGCCAGCACGCGGCCGTCGTCGAATTCGACGGTCGGCACCTGGCCCGCGCTGTTGAGTTTGAGAAATTGGGTCGTGCGGGTCTCGCGCTTGAGCGTATCGACGCCGATCCATGTGTAGGGCAGCGCCAGCCTGTCGCAGACCCATTTCACCTTCAGGCAGTTGCCTGAATTGGTATCGCCGTAGATTTTCATCAATTGTGCGGCCTCCCGGACGGGAGCGGCATCGGACCAGCCGCATCATTTCCTGTCAAGTCGGGGAGCGCGCCGTACCGATCAGAACTTATCGCTGCGGAGCTTCGAAGCAATTGCAGAATTAGAATTTGTAACCGAGCCCCAGCCGAACTGTATTAATGCTCGTATCCACTGACGTCGTGAATCGAACATACTCCCATTCGGCACGGGCAAACAGCCCATGATAGAGCATGATATCGACGCCGAGACCTGCCGAATAACCATAGATCAGATGATTATGCTGGGCCTCCGCCGCGCTCCCGAAAGTTGGCGGCTGGGCCGGAGGGCTTGCCGGCCGGGCCGGAGGGTTTGGCGGCCCGGGAGTTGTGACATCCAGGACCGTTGCGGTGCGCGCGATGTCGGCATTGCCGAGTGCAAATCCACCGAACAAGTATGGCAGGAAGCATCCGTACGCGTAACCAGCACGAGCGCGGAATGTCGCCATGTCCGTGATCGAGATTGCGGCTTGCTGCGTTGTCGTCACTTGGTGATAGTAGCCATCAGACAGGGGTAAGCTGGAGCGAGTCGCAGTCACGGTAGACGAGCCACCAAACCCGCCATGCAAATAACTCGCCTCCAGTCCAATGACGACGTCATCCCATTGCGAGTTGTAACCGGCGAAGGCGCCCCCGCCTGACGAGCGGCGGGACAACTTGCCGAAACCGGCCGGCGATCCAAAAGCGCCCATTTCACGTTCAACATCGGTCAAAAGCACCTGCAACAAAGGAGCTGTCGATGGCACGCGTCTAAAATCCACGTCCGATGAGCCATATCCCCATTGCCCGCCTATGTAATAGCCCTGCCAGTTGACCGTGGTCAGCCCGTCGGTGAGCGCCCCGCGCAAAATCGGGAGATCGGGCATATCGGCTGCCCGCGCGCCGGACGCCGCTCCGAACATCACCGCCGCCAGCAGAAACCCACGCATCGCAACGCTCCCATCAAACACACTCTGACTTGGCGCTGATCATCGCTTGTTAACCTTAACAAACCCTTCTAATCGGCTAGCTTCACGGTTAATTCACGTTAACAAATCATAGTCGCCACTAGGTCGAGGTGCTTGGCTGGAGTTTGACGATGCGCAGACTTTTGATCGCGGCGATGACGGTTGCGTCGGTGAGCGCCGTGCAGGCGGCCGACGTGCCCGATCTTCCGATTCTTCGCGGCGCTTTCACCGAAGGGGTGACCACGGCAAAGGTGAACTGGCAGGGCTATTGCATCGGCGGTCAGGCCGGTTACGGATCGTCCGACGAAAATTTGAGCAACCGCCTTCGGCCCACTTGACGGTAGGCATGTGTAGCACCCCTCGTTCATGTAGGACTGCTCGGCGGCCTCGTGCCGGTCTATCTCGCGCTGCAAGCGGAGTCGCTGCTCACGCCATTCACCGGCGAACTTGTCGTAGAAGCCGCCACCGATCTTTCCGTCGAGCTTGTCGATGTACTTGGGCTCATGCGCTCGCCGAGGCGCTTGTGGTCGGCCCGGAGTCGGTCGATCGCAGCCTGATGCTCGCGGCACTTAGATAGGGCGGAGAATCCCTCTTGCGGCACCACCTTTCGTACCCTCCACCAGCATCCGTTTGAAAATGGCTTGTTAATGCGGACCCGTTAGCGTGGGGCGGTTCCCTTGCAGGATACCCCCATGACTTCGAATATCGATGCCGTATCCGGCACTCCGGTTTGCGATCGGGCAGATCGCCAAAAACTGTCACCCTTGCCTTGGATTCTGATCGCCCTCGTGTTCGTTGTCGCGATTCTGCTGCGGCAGGTCGTCCCCTTGAATACGGATGTGAGCTGGCTGCTGGTTATCGGCGAACGCGTGTTGGACGGTCAGCGGCTGTATGTCGACATCGTCGAAATCAATCCACCCATGGCGGTCTTTGCCTATCTGCCCGGCATTGCGCTCGCGCGCGCGCTCGGCCTGGACCCAGGAAACATCACCGATGGCCTGATCCTGACGCTTGCCGCCGCCTCGCTGTTGGCAACATCGCGTATCCTGCGGCTCTCCTCGATGCTCGACAATGTCAGATGGGCTTCGCTGGCAATTTGGGCCGCGGCCGTTGTCACCGTCCTGCCCATGCATGTCTTCGGCCAGCGGGAGCATCTTGCGACTCTCACGTTTCTGCCGGCGCTGGCGGTCTATGCGCTTCGCAGCCACCGTGAGCCGCTTCCGTTGTGGAGCGTCCTGATTGCGGGGATCGGTGCCGGCATCACGCTTGCCTTCAAACCCTTCTTCGCCGTTCCCGCTATCCTGTGCATCGTCCTGACCGTGGTCCGTTCACGTTCGTGGCGGGTATTTTTTTCGCCGGAGAACGTGATCGCCGGTGGGCTGGTGACGATCTACAGTGTCTGCACCTACATCTTCTATCCTGAATATTTCACCGTCATTTATCCGCTCGTTCGCGACACCTACCTGTCCTGGTCCATGCCTGTGTCGGTCGTGCTATTCAATTCCGCAACGATGCTCTGGGCCATCGCGGTCATCTCGATCCTGTTAGTGCGTAGAGAACGAACACTGGATTCGGCAGTCCTGGTCACGGTTCTGGCGTCGCTTGGATTTGCATTCTCATTCTTCTTGCAGCGGCGGGGCTGGGCCTATCATTCCTATCCGATGGTCGCGCTCGCCATGCTCGCGATGGGATATGTCTTGACGGCGGATGCCGATATTAAATCAAGCCTGCGTCGTCCTGCCGTCGCAGCGATGTCCGTGATGGTTGCGGCATTCGTCGTTGGAATGTTGTGGTTCAACACGACCATCTATGTCGGGCCCATCGAGCGGCCGGTCGCCCGTCTTAAACCGCGTCCCAAAATCCTGGTGCTGAGCGGCGAAGCCGCCATAGGCCATCCACTGGTGCGAACGCTGCATGGCGTATGGGTGTCGCGGCAGGAGAATCTTTGGATCCGCGAGTTCGTGCGGCTTACGCGCGAGAACAATACGATCGATGCGCAGACTGACGCCAAGCTGAATGCTTATCTAGCACAGGAACGGGCATGGTTGATCGAGGATTTCAAGAGGATGCCCCCCGATGTTGTTCTCGTCGATAACCTGCGCGATGGTTGGGGCGCCTGGGCACGCGCTGATCAAGAGGTGGCGCAGCTCCTCAAGACGTACACGCTGGTACAGTCGATCGAGGGGATCGACATCTTGCGCCATGCGGAGTGAGGTGCAGACAGGCTGCCAAAGCCAAAGCAGTGCAACTCTGTAATCAGTTATTTTTGCGAAACACCAATAATGAATGTGTAGGGCACGCGCGAATAGTCGTCGCGAATGGCCAAGTCCACCTTTCCGAAGGCCTCCCTTAGTACATGGTCATAGCCGTCCCGGTCGCGGACGAATTCGCCGCGGTCATTGTCCAGGAGCCATTTTGCGATGCGCGATTGTCCTTCGCGGTAGCAGCCATCGAGCGTAAACAGGACGCCGTCGCGCTTGAGGACGTCGCGGACATTGGTCAGAGTCCCCCTTAGTTCTTCGTCGGCGATGTGGTGCAGCACGCCGTTCATCATGACGACGTCTGCGCCGGCGAATTCATCGGCGGCGGCCGCATCGAAATAATGACAGTGAAATCTTCCGAGATGGCCGAACCAGCTGCGCGCGTAGTCGATATAGGTTTGATCGACGTCGAAGCCGATGTAGTCAATGCTCGGCGGCAGATGGCGCAGAATATGACCGGGACCGCAGCCAATATCGATCACGCGCATGCCGGGACGAAGCGTCAGATAATCTCCGATCGCCTTGATCCGGGCACCAAAGAATCCGCCGGCGTTCTGATATGCCTGATAGAGCGCGGGATGCTTGAGAATCGCCTTCATCAGGAGATCTCGTCGAAAACCTGGTTGCGCTTTTCGGGACCCGAATGCGCCAGCAATGTCTTGAGTTGCGAATTTTCAATATCTTTCGGGGCGTCGGCTGGATCGTGCGGTAGTGGACCGGGCAAACGCCCGCGACGGTGAATGTGCGAAATCAGGAACAGCGGGCGGTTCTTTGATTGGATGTAGGTGCGGCCGACATATTCACCGATAAGCCCGAGCACGAGAAGTTGTACCGAGGAAATCATCACAACAAGCAGCGTGAGGCTGGTCCATCCAGGCACGGTGCCGGAGAGGATCCAGCTGATCACTGCGCCGATGCCGACAAATGTGAGGACGGTCGTAAGCAGCGCGCCGATGTAGGTCGCTATTCGCAGCGGAACCATTGAAAAGCTGATCAGCGCATCCGCTGCGAAGCCAATCATCTTTGTCAGGGGATATTTGGTGGTGCCGGCGAATCGGGGATTGCGGTCGTACTCGTAGGCGACCTGTTTATAGCCAAGCCAGGCGACCATGCCCCGAATGAAACGGTCGTGCTCCGGCATCTGCACAACCTGATCTGAAATGCGCCGGCTCATCAGCCGGAAATCGCCGGTGTCCACCGGGATATTGACCCGGGTCAGATTAGCGAGCAGGCGGTAAAAGGCCTCAGCGGATACTTTCTTGAATCGGCTTTCGCCAGCCCGGCTGCGCCGCAGCCCGTAGACGACGTCAGCTCCCTCCCGCACCATCATATCGTACATGGGGCTGAGCAGCTCCGGTGGATCCTGAAGGTCAGCGTCGATTACGAGGACCAAGTCGCCACGTACCGTCGAAAGGCCGGCGGTTAGCGCGAGCTGGTGACCGTGATTTCGCGCGAGGCGAACGGCAACGACGTTGCGGTCCTCCGCCGAAAGCTCATTGATGATCTTCCAGGTGCTGTCGGTCGATCCATCGTCGACAAGGATCAGCTCGAATTTCTGACCGCACAGCGCGCGCGCCGCAGCGGTCATTTGACGGTGAAATTCGCGCAAACCCTCTTCTTCGTTGCAACAGGGCACAACGATTGACAGGAACATTCTCCCAGGACGCCGCAGCTCGTCGTGAATTTCCATGACTTTTGACGGCCTATCAAGCGGTGGATCGAATCCGATTCCAAGCCTCTATATTGGGGGAACCTCAGTTAATTGTTCATCAATTTCTTCGAGTGCCGAGGTGATGATTCGCTGAAACGTATTGCTGGCCTGATTGTTGGCGTTCGGCCGCAGAACTCAGATATGTCATAAAATGTTAGGGGATATGTAAACTCATCGCGTCACCATAGACTGTCTGGTTTTACCTACGGCAATTCAAACGAATTAAACTCGTATAAGCCGCGAACCTGGATCGTAACATGGACAAGGTCGAATTTGATCGCTTCGCCGATGAGTACTACGACCAGCACCGTGACAACGTAGCCGTCACCGGAGAAAGCCCGGAGTACTTCGCTGAATATAAGATCAGCAGGCTGAAGCAGATCGTCGAGCGCAGCAATGTCAGCGTTTCCCGGATATGCGATTTTGGTTCCGGGATAGGCAACTCGATTCCCTTCTTCCGCACACACTTTCCCGATGCTTCGCTGACGTCATCCGACGTCTCCGAACGCAGCCTTGCGCTCAGCAAACAGCGTTATCCGGGATCCAGCAATTATCTTGTTATCGAAAAGGATCGTCTCCCGAGCGAACCGGAAACCTTCGACGTTGTGTTTTCGGCGTGCGTGTTTCACCACATCGCTCATGACGAGCACGCGATGTGGCTCCGAGAGCTGCATCGGATTACAAGACGGGGCGGTCTGATCGCCGTCTTTGAGCATAATCCCTTGAATCCTCTGACCGTCCATGCGGTGAACACCTGTCCTTTCGACGCCAATGCCAAGCTGATCTTTGCGCGCGATCTGGCGCGACAGTTGGCGGATGCCGGCTGGGCATCGCCGCGAATACAGTACAATCTCTTTTTCCCCCGCGGTTTCTCGTTGCTTCGTCCAATGGAAAGCAAACTCGGTTGGCTGCCGCTGGGTGCCCAATACGTTGCGTTTGCTCGGAAATCGTAGCGGACGCACGACGGGGTTCGCGCCTGCCGGCTGATCTTGTGCGAAAGCCGAAAATCCATCCCGGATCAGGTCCGGGACAGGCTGTGCGGGATCATGCCCGCGCTCAATCGGGATAGGGGGGAGCCTCGCGGGTCCGCCCCTCCCACACCACCGGACGTACGGGTCCGTATCCGGCGGTTCGATGGATTAAGCGGACGAGGCCGCGACGGAAGCCAGACCGAGTGACCTGAAGAAGAGCTTTGACAAGGCCATGTTGAGCGCGGGGCTCGCTGCCAACCGCCAAGGGCCATGTGGGCTACCGGCGGTTTGTGCCGCCAGGTCCCGGCCGACGCCGCGGTGTCGCAGTTCGGCGAAGCGAGTGCGTCCACGCCTCCATTGCTTCCAGGCGATGGCGCGCAACCGTCGCCTGATCCACTCGTCAAGCGCGCGCAGCACCGACGGAGTTTGGCAGAAGCCGAAGTAGCCGCGCCAGCCGACAAGGTAAGTAGATAGCTCCTTGCTGGTCTGAGCGAGGCTTCGTCCACGCGTGCGCCGCGTCAGCTCCCGGACTCTTGCCTTGAAGCGGGCGATCGCCTGCGGCGCGATGCGCCGTCGCGGTTCTCTGCCGCCGGTGAAGCTGAAGCCCAGGAACTTGCGGGCACTCGGTTTGGCGACCGCGCTCTTGGCCTTGTTGACCTTCAGCTTGAGACGCTTTGCAAGGAACTTCTCAATGCCGGCCATCACCCGCTCGCCCGCCTTCTGACTGCGCACATAGATGTTGCAGTCGTCGGCGTAACGCACGAAGCGATGTCCGCGCTTCTCCAGTTCCTTGTCCAGCACGTCCAGCATCAGGTTCGACAACAGCGGTGAGAGCGGGCCACCCTGCGGCGTCCCCTCCTCCGTCGGGCTGACCAGACCTCCTTCCATCACGCCCGCGGTCAGAAAGCCGCGGACCAACTTCAGGAGGTGCTTGTCAGCAACTCTCTTGGCCACGAGCCCCATCAGCATGTCGTGATTGACCCGGTCGAAGGAAGCGGCCACAGACTACCCATCACCGTGACATTCCAGATTCGCTGACCATCACCCGCGAGCGCCACGCCT
>Ga0209331_1000745_pt1 | contig 11329 bp, 9 predicted proteins | sample JacPinW_OM3H0_M3_FD_187971 | JGI IMG/M metagenome (GOLD analysis project Ga0209331, IMG submission 187971) | Forest soil microbial communities from Algoma, Ontario, Canada - Jack Pine, Ontario site 1_JW_OM3H0_M3 (SPAdes) (version 2) | ecosystem: Environmental > Terrestrial > Soil > Boreal... | reverse complement strand
AAGGAGTCGTGGTCGCGGAGTTCCCTTCGATGGAGGAGGCCAAGAGGTGGTATGACAGCCCAGGATACGTCGCGGTGCGCCAGCACCGTATGCGAGGCGCAAAGTATCTTGGCTTGCTTGTCGATGGGGGAGTTACGGAAAGTATCGATGAGCGGATGCCTCAAACAAGGCGGAAGTCCTAAGGCCCGGTGACATTCGGCAGGACCAAGGTGGCTCCGCCTTTGCGTCATCATCAGACGTGACCGGATTGTGGGTAGGAACCGGAAAAGGGCCAAAGGCTGTTCGGCTCCCGTTCGCGGCATCGTACTCTTTCGGCTGGCGCTTCTTACGTCGACCGCATCTTGCGCGGTGAAAAGCCGGCTGACCTCCCAGTGCAAGCCATCCGTTTTTCTGCAACGCACTTTGGTCGCTCCTGGCACATCGCGCAATTTTTTGGCCGCCACGACCCCTGTCGCGATCGGGCTAACAACGGACATCGAGCAGCCGGCCTGCCGAGAACACACAGAAACCGGGTAGCCTGTAGGTACTGGCGGGCGAGCGCTATTCGTCGGAGTGCTTCGAGCGGCGCGGATGGCACGATGCCGTCCCTTTCGTCATCGCTGCGCCGAGTACATATATTGAGTTGCTGGACAGTGGGAATCGGGATTACGTTGAAATCGATGACATCGCGCAAGAACCATAAACTGACCGACCGGCAGTTCGAGCGCATCGCCCGCGCTCTTGCCGAGCCGCGGCGGTACCAGATGCTTAAAGATATCGGGAAATGCTCAGGCTCGATGCAATGCAGCGCGTTGCACGAGGCCCATAACATCAGCGCCCCGACGCTCTCGCACCACATCAAGGAGCTGGAGACGGCCGGTCTCATCGAGATCACACGCGATGGTAAGTTCATGAAACTGAGGGTGCAACGCGACGTGTTGCGCTCCTACCTCGACCGCCTCGCAAAAATTTGATCGACATGTCTTGTACCTGACTTTAATTCCCGGATTAGACGCCCATGTAGTCGTTAGATAGTTATCGAACTATCGAAACATCAGCAGGGAGCAACCAATGGGCCAATTATCAGGAAAAGTCGCGGTCGTGACGGGGGCGTCAAAGGGGATTGGCGCCGGAATCGCAAAGGAATTAGGGTCCGCGGGCGCAGCGGTTGTCGTGAACTATGCCTCCAGCAAGGATGGCGCCGACAAGGTCGTTGGCGAGATTGCCGGCAAGGGCGGCAAGGCCATCGCCGTGCAGGGCGACATGTCGAAAGCAACCGATGTGAAGCGCCTGTTCATCGAGACAAAAAAGGCGTTCGGCGGGTTGGACATCCTCGTCAACAATGCCGGCACCTACAAATTCCAGCCGCTTGAGGAAATCACCGAGGGTGAGTTTCACTGGCACTTCAATACGAACGTGCTCGGACCCATCTTAGCGACCCAGGAGGCGGCGAAGCATTTCGGCCCGAACGGCGGCAGCGTGATTAACATCAGCTCGGTCGCCAGCGAATCGCCGACGCCCGGCGCATCAGTCTATTCCGCGACCAAGGGCGCCCTCGATACCCTGACCAGCGTGCTCGCCCGGGAACTCGCTCCCAAGAGAATTCGCGTCAATGCAATCGCACCTGGCGGTGTTGAAACCGAGGGCGTCCACGCGGCGGGAGTTATCGGCAGCGATTTCGAGAAGCAAATAGTATCCAGCACGCCGCTCGGTCGGCTGGGCCAGCCAGATGACATCGCGCGCGTCGCGCTGTTCCTGGCATCCGATCAGTCGGCTTGGCTGACCGGTGAGCGCATCGCCGCGTCAGGCGGCTTCCGCTAGGCCCGGAACTGCACGGCAAACTCGGCCAGGAACTGCCCGAGCTTCCACCGCGAAGCTTCGCGCGTCACCTAGCTTGGCCGAAGTTGAACGCATCGCATTGTCCCTAGCGGGCTGGTCCGTTGTCATCGAAAGCTGGATGATTCCGATGTGGGTGAGTTGTGCCGGCCTCATCGTCGCTGGCGGATTAAGCTACTGCGGCAGCAGGCTGGCCACGCGCTGATTTCTGAGGTTGTCTCGAAAAAATCGGCGACCCTATCGAGCGGGCCGCCATATTGCAATTGCTCACGGTAGGTCCTGGCACGACCCGGAAGCGCTTGGGTGCGTAAGTAAATTCCGCTTATCGAGGTGCTGCGGACGTACCGTGAGTGGGTCGATGAGTGAGATCAGGTGCGAAAGGCCCGTTGCGGACCTACGGCAACCGGTAGAGGAAGCGAGGATTTATATGACTGATTGCAACCATATGGAGAAGGCCCGGATCGTTTTCTCGCGCGGATGATTAGGCATGTGGACGAGATAAAAGCGATACCCCGGCAGGCTAACATCAAATGCTTTTACAAGCGTGCCGGCAGCGAGTTCGGTTGCCACCAGCACATCGCTGAAGATGCCAATGCCCTGCCCGGCAATCACCGCCTCGATTGCGTGCAGTTCCTCCCTGAAACTCAGATGGTCCATGTCCTTGAGTTCGGGCACGTCGCGCCACCTGCTTCGCGCCAAAGCGAGCCACCTCTGCCAGGTCGGAGCCGCGAGATCTGACGGTGACCAATAGCAATGAACGAGCACGTGCCCGCGAAGGTCAGCTGCTCGTTTCAGACCCGAGGCAAGCAATTGGGGATTGCAGACGGGCCAGAAGCTATCACGCAAGAATTCTTTGGCGATACCGTCCGTTGGCGACGTGCGGGCATAGCGGATGGCCACGTCAGCATCACCGGCATGCAGGTCGAGGACACTGTCGGTGCCGATTACGTCGAGAGGGGCATCCGGACGCAACTTTTTCCAGCGCGGCAGCCGAGGGACAAACCAACGGCTCGCGAACGCGTTTGTCGTCGTGATACGGAGAGGCTGCTTATCGCCATCGCGCTTGACGGCTGCAATCGCCTTCGCAAACGCTTCGAGGCCGTCGTAGAGCTTTCGGGCACGTTCTCGGGACAACTCCTGGGGCCTGCGGACGAGGGGTATGAGGAAGCGAGAAGGGTCCACAATGCTCTGGTGGACAAACGTCCGGCCTTGATCGCCCGCTGTAGCGGGGTGGCAGATGTCGTCGATGCGATCAGCCTCACACGCAAGCTGGGGCTCGAAGTGGCCGTTCGCGGCGGCGGCCATAACGTCGCCGGGCGCGCGACCCTTGACGGCGGTGTGATGATCGACCTTTCACCGATGAAGGGCATTCATGTCGACCCGAAGGGTCGCACCGCGCGCGTGCAAGCCGGCGTCACCTGGGCGGAGCTCAATCGCGAAACGCAGCTCCACGGGCTTGCGGTAACGGGTGGTGTGGTTTCCAGCACTGGGGTCGCGGGACTCACCCTCGGAGGGGGCCTTGGCTGGCTGATGGGCAAGTATGGCCTCGCGCTCGACAATCTGCGCTCAGTCGACCTCGTCACAGCGGACAGCAAAGTGTTGCGCGCCAGCAAAGATGAAGAGCCCGATCTATTCTGGGCCATTCGTGGCGGCGGCGGAAACTTCGGCGTGGTGACGTCGTTCGAGTTTCAGCTTCATCCAGTGGGGCCGATCGTGAACGGAGGCCTGATCGCGTACCCGTTCGGCCAGGCGCGTGGCCTGCTGCGGTTCTTCCGCGATCGCACGGCTTCGCTGCCCGACGAACACGTGATCTTCGGCGGCCTCATCCACGCTCCCGATGGTTCGGGCACAAAGCTCGCCGTGATGGTGACTTGTCACTGCGGTTCGTCCGCAGCCGGTGAACAAGCCATGCAGGCGCTCAGACAGTACGGGGCGCCCGCAATGGATGCGCTCGGACCGATACCCTACAGCCAGCTCAACCGCATGCTCGATGCCGCGTATCCGAAGGGCGCGCTCAACTATTGGAAATCGAGCTTTCTCGATCGATTGAGCGATGAGGCAATCGATACCATGATCGCGTGCTTTGAGGGCTGTCCTACTCCCATGGGCCAACTGCTGATCGAGCACTTCCACGGTGCGGTCACCCGCATCGCTCCCGACGACACCGCTTTTCCGCATCGATCCGAAGGTTACGACTTCCTGGTGCTTTGCGAATGGATGAAGCATGTGGACAGCGACCGGTGCATCGACTGGACGAAGCAGACATATACGCGGATGCAGCCGTTCTTCGGCTCGGCCCGCTACGTGAACTATCTCGATGCGGACGATATGGGGGAGCCGATTGCTGCCGCCTATGGGGCAAATTATCCACGCCTGCAGCGGACCAAGTCGAAGTACGATCCGAAAAACCTCTTTCGCATGAACCAGAATATCCGGCCATCATCATGAATTACGTCCGTGTCACAGCGACAACTTCGAGTGATATCAATTGGAGAGGTCTGGCCTGAGCCCTGGCCTCCTCGGTCGTCAAGGCATGGCGAGCGTAATTCGGTATTATTGTGGGATGCGGTACTGAAATCGTTCAGGGACAATCCTGGTGTCTCCGGACTGTAAGGGGGTCGCCTCGGGAGGGCAGCTTTTAGCGAGGGCTTTTGTCCTAATTTCGAGCCGTTCTAATTTGTTCGCGGGCTACTTGTTTCAGAGTTCCAGGAACAACCCTTGCGTTTAGGCCGTTTAACGATCATGGGGAGCCATGTCGTGAGTCCGGCAATGGTCTCTGATATTAATCAACCGCGCCCTGAACTAAGTCGCCCGCGTTGGCCGGCAACGTCTTACCGCGACATTCAAATGCGGATTGGTCAATCTATGAGACAGCAATACGAGCTGCCCGAAGAATTGCCGGACCAACTATTTACGCTGCTGATGCAAGCGACGGGACTACAAGAGAACCACTAGACGCCCGGCACTGCGGAGGGTTCCCGCTTCCGCTGCTCGGCCGCGCCGACGAGGTAATTGGGTAGCCGCAGTTTTGCTCACGCACGTGCTGCACCTGCTCAGGTCTCCTTATGGCACTAGACCGCTGTGCCGCGATGTCCGCATTCACGGAGAGTCTTGGAGGGTAAGCGGACTCCGTCGAGTCATTCGCTCAGTCCCCCTGTGGGTGCCGACAGCGTCAGATATCGAAGGCGCGACAGACCTCGATTGGGTCGGCCCCTGTCTTGAGACCGAGATATCTCGCGGTGCTCTCGATTCTTGCATGGCCCAAGAGCGCTCGAACCGTCTGCAAATCGCCAGTGCCTTTCAAGATGTGGAGAGCCTTCGTCCGGCGTAAGGACTCTAGGCTGTAATCCGAGGGATCGAGTCCCACCTCAACCACCCAGATCTTCAGCAGGCGGCCTAATTGCCTCGCTCCCATCGGATGCTGACGGCCCTCAACGCCACGGCCAGGGAATAGATAATCGGCGCGTTTCTTTCCCGACGCAGTGATCCACTTTTCAAGCGCCTTCGTGGATGCTCTGGACAAAGCGCACCGCACTGGCGGCATGCCTCGCGCGCGCCGAACTTCAATAACTTGACGGATTGAACCACCGCGACCTTGCACATCCCCAACAGTAAGAGAGAGCAGGTCCTGTCCGTGCAGCATGGTATCAATCGCCGTTGAAAAGAGAGCCAAATCTCTGAGCCCGCGGACGCCACGATCCGCAAGAAGCCCGCGGATTCGTTTCACTTGATGCGGCGTGAAGCCGTCTCTTTTGCCAACCTCAAGACCTTTGTTCCAGGCTTGTCGTTTGCGGACTCGCTTTTTGGCCATGATTTTTCGCTCCGGGTCGTCCCAGTCCCCTGGTGAACAGCCTAGCTCAACCAGGTTGCACCGTTACGGGTATCTCGGACAATGCGACAACGCTGTCTACCAAGCGGCTATCCCTTCTCAAGGAATTGCTACCAAACCTTCGCCGGGTTGCGATGCTGTGGAATGCAGACGATCTCGGCATGTCACTGCGCTACGAAGCTTCGGCCACCGCTGCTCGATCGATTGGTGTCACCGTGGAGCCGCTGGGGGTGCGAGAACCTCACGCGCAACGTCCTCACGAGCAGCTCGGCAGTTGGGCTCGTTGTAGCCTAGGCCTTGCAGGCTCGCATATTGGCAGCGGGAGATTGCCATCGAGCCGCGCGCCATCGCGGAAGGCCGGCGCGTAGCAGTATTAGCTGAGGCGGGTTTCGGAAAGGACAATCTGCTCTAGTACCCGGAATCACAGTTGACTGATACGTTTGTCTTGACGCGACCCTATCGCTGAAGACTCCTGGTCAGCAACCGCATGAACAACCTCAACGCTATTCCGTTTTTTTTCGCTTGCATGACGGGGTATCAAAGTTTTTCACTGTAAGTGACGCATGTAAAGTAAGCCGCGTCGACGCTGTACGTTCTCGGTTGCATGCCTCGGCCGGCGTGCCGGTTGCCAGCACACCCGCCCTCGCCCATCATGAGATGTCCTGACAGGGAGGGACAGCCATGATGAGCCTCTCGCCCAATCTGCCACCTGACAAGCAGCGCGAGATGCTGCGCCAGATGCTGATGATCCGGCGCTTTGAGGAGCGCGCATCGGCGGATTACCTCGCCGGGAAGATCTACGGCGTCGTGCATTGCTATATCGGCGAGGAGGCGGTCGCGGTCGGCGTTTGCAGCACCCTTAAGCGCGACGACCGGATCATCTCGACGCATCGAGGCCATGGCCATTGCATCGCCAAGGGTGCCGATCTCAACCGCATGATGGCGGAGCTGTACGGGCGGCAAACCGGCTACTGCAAAGGCAAGGGTGGCTCAATGCATATCGCCGATTTCGACATCGGCATGCTCGGTGCCAACGGCATTGTCGCGGGCGGAATATCGATTATCACCGGCGCCGGACTTGCGGCGCAGATGGAGGGAAAGCGCGGCGTCGCGGTATCGTTTTTCGGCGACGGCGCTTCGAATGCCGGGCCGTTCCACGAGTGCCTCAACATCGCGGCGGCCTGGAAGCTGCCGATGATCTATGTCTGCGAGAACAATATGTACGCGGCGCAGACCGCGGCTGCCGTGACGCATGCGCTGAGCGATGTCGCGGCAAAGGCTGCCGGTTACGGTATTCCCGGTGTCGTGGTCGACGGCAACGACATCTTTGCCGTCTACCAGGCCACGAACCGCGCGGTGGAGCGGGCTCGAGCGGGGGAGGGTCCGACGCTGATCGAGTGCAAGACCTACCGCTGGCGGGCCCATACCGAGCGCCGCGGGCAGCCCGATCCGCGCGACCCAGCCGAAATTGAAGCCTGGAAGGGGCGTGATCCGATCACGCGGCTCGAACGGCAGCTGCGCGACCAGGGCCACCTAGACGATGCGGGGCTGCGGAGCATGGAAGGCGACGTTATGCGCGTGCTCGAAGCCGCTGTCACCTTCGCCGACGCCAGCCCGTTCCCGCTGCCCGAGCAGGCGACCGACGATGTGTTTGCGGCCTGAGGCGAGGAGACGACGATGCGAGAGCTGACATATAACGAGGCCGCGCTCGAAGCCGTCGCCGAGGAGATGCGGCGCGACTCCAAGATCTTTTACATGTCGACCGACGCGCTGCCACCGCTGCTTAACGAATTCGGGCCGCAGCGGATCAAGGCGACGCCGATCACGGAAGCCGCCTTTACCGGCATCGGCATCGGAGCGGCCGGGTGCGGTTTCCGCCCGATCGTCGACTGGCGCCAGGTAACGTTTTGTTTTGTCGCGATGGACCAGATCGTCAATCAGGCCGCTAAAATCCATTACATGTTCGGTGGGCAGGTGACCTTCCCGCTGCTCTTCCGCGCATCGGTCGGGGGCGGCGGGCTGGTGGCGGCGCAGCATTCCCAATCACCATATTCGATGTTCATGAATGTCGCGGGGCTGAAAATGTTTCTGCCGTCGACGCCCTACGACATGAAGGGCCTGTTGAAGACGGCGATCCGCGACAACAACCCTGTCATCTCGTTCGAGTCGAGCCGCTTGATGGGACGCAAGGGTCCCGTCCCGGAAGAGGACTACGCGATCCCGCTCGGCCAAGCCGATGTCAAGCGCGAGGGCCGCGATGTCACGGTCGTCGCGCTCGCTTGGCTGGTGCACGAGGCGCTCGCCGCGGCCGAGGCGCTCGATAAGGAAGGCGTGTCTGTCGAAATCGTCGACCCGCGCTCGCTGGTGCCCCTCGACGCGGAGACAATCTGCAGCTCGGTGCGGAAGACCGGCCGTCTCGTGATCGCCGACGAGGCGGGGCCGACCGCCGGCTTCTCGGCGGAGATCGCCGCGGTCGTCGCTGAGGATGCCGCGACGTTCGAGCGGCTCGCGGCCCCGGTGAAGCGAGTCTGCGCCTTGCAGGTGCCGATCCCCTACAGTCCCGTCCTCGAAAACCACGTATTCCCGGACCGCAACCGCATCATCGCTGGTATCCGCGAAGTGCTTGACGCAAAGGGCCCGGCGCGCGCGGTGTAGAGCGGAGATCGATCGATGTCCCTGGCGCCGATCGTCATTGCCGACAGCATCACCCGCGTCGGTCCGGAAGCCACCGGTGCGGTGGTGGTCAACGCCTCGCACGGCGGCGTCTATGCCGCCTATCTCGCCGCGAAGCTGCATGCTGCCGCGGTGATCTTCAATGACGCCGGAATCGGCCGCGATCGTGCCGGGATCGGCGGCCTCGATTACCTGCAGAAACTGGGCATCGCCACCGCCGCCGTCGGCCATGAGACGGCTCGGATCGGCGATGGCGCCGATATGATGGCGACAGGTGTCATCACGCACGCGAATTCGCTGGCCAGATCGCTGGGCGTAAGCACGGGCCAATCATGTCACGACGCCGCCACGCGGCTGCAACAGGCGCGGCCCAGCGCAAAGCCCGCGCCGGAAGCGCTGGAAGCGGTATTCCTGCTTGAGATCGAGCCGCCGCAAGTTTGGGCGCTCGACTCCGCGTCGCTCGTCCTGCCTGAGCATAAGGACGCGATCGTCATCACCGGCTCACATGGCGGTTTGCTCGGTGGAATGCCCGAGACCGCGCTCAAATACGATGTGCGCGGTGCGCTCTACAACGACGCAGGGATCGGCAAGGATTCCGCCGGTACGTCACGCCTGCCCGCGCTCGACGCGCGTGGCATCGCGGCGGCGTCAGTCTCTGCAGCGAGCGCTCGCATCGGTGATGCGCGCTCGACCTACGAGGATGGGATTATTAGCCGGGCCAATCGCTGCGCCGCGACGCTTGGCCTTGGCGAAGGCATCAGTGCGCGCGAATTTGTCGACAGACTGCGCCGCGCCCTCAATTCGTAAGGAGGAACCATGGCCCAGACCCTGCAAAATCGCCCGTCCGGTGCGATGACTGGTGGGCGAGCGCTCGCCGAGATGCTGCATCTGGCGGGTGCCGGGCCGATGTTCGGCATGGGCGGGTTCCAGCTTTTGCCGTTTTACGACGCGGTGGGTCTTGTCGGGTTGAACCATCATCTGATCAACGACGAGCGCTGCGGCGCCTTTGCCGCTGACGCTTATGCCCGGATCACCAACCGCCCCGGTATTTGCGATGCGACGCTCGGCCCGGGGGCAACCAACCTGGTGACCGGCCTCATCGAATCGCTCAATGGAGGCATCCCGGTCGTCGCGATCACGGGCGACAGCAACCGTGCCCATTCCTGGAAGAATATGACCCAGGAAAGCCATCAGGTCGAAATTCTGAAGCCCGCGGTCAAGGAACTAATCCGCGTCGAGATGACCAGCCGCATTCCGGAGCTAGTGCGCCGGGCGTTCGCGGTCGCGACCTCCGGCCGGCCGGGCCCGGTGCTGCTCGATGTGCCGGAAGACGTGGCGCATGGCATCCACGATTTCGCCCCAGAGGCATTTGTTATCGACGAAAGCACCCTAAAGGCGCCCGCGCGGCGCATTCGACCCGCCCGCGAGGATATTGAACGTGCCGCGAGATTGATCGCCGGGGCGAAACGGCCGCTGCTGCTGACCGGCGGCGGTATCCACCTTTCAGAGGCGTGGGAGGCGCTGATCCGCTTCGCCGAGGCGCAATCGATCCCGGTCGCGCACACGATGAGCGGAAAAGGTGGCATCGCCTGCGCCAACCCGCTCAATGTGGGCTTGTTTGGTCGCTATTCGCGCATCGCCAACGAACTAATCGAGGCGGCGGACTGCCTGATAGTCGCCGGATGCAAGCTCGGTGAGATCGCCACAAAGCGTTTCGTACTGCCGCCGCCGCACATTCCGGTGATCCACCTCGACATCGTCGCCGAGGAGATCGGCCGCTGCGTCGCGGCTGAGATCGCGCTCTGGGGGGATGCGCGAGCGGGGCTCGAAGACCTCACTGCGGCGCTGTCCGACAGCAGCAAGGCCGCCCGCGCGACGCGCGCCGATTACGCCGCCGAAATCGCGCCGCGCATGAAAGCCTGGGAGGAAGATGCCGCGCCGCGGCTCAACTCGTCCGATCGGCCGGTGCACATGGCCCGGCTGTGCCGCGAGCTCAACAAGACGCTGCCCCCTGACTCGATCCTAGTCGCCGATGGCGGGTTTGCCGGTCATTGGACCGGTCTGCTCTACGACACCAAAATCGCCGGGCGGCATTTCATCCCTGACCGCGGCTTCGCGTCGATTGGCTACGGATTGCCGGGCGGGATGGGGGCGTGCTTTGCCGCGCCGGACCGGTCCGTCGTCGCAATTTCTGGCGATGGCGGGTTCAACATGATGCTCGGCGAGCTGGAAACCGCGCGCCGCGCCGGGCTCGGGCTCACTGTGATTGTCGTCAACAACGCCGCGTCGGGTTACGTCAAAGCGCTGCAGCACGCGATGATGGGCGGCCGCTATCAGTCTGCCGACCTGGTCGAGATGAATTACGCCGCGATCGCCCGCGCGATGGGCTGCGGCGGCATCCGCGTTGAGGGTCCCGAAACGTTGTCCGACGCGTTGCGGCGAGGAATGGAAGAACGCGACCGCCCGACGGTGATCGACGTCGTCGTCACCCGCGATCCGGCGCAGATGCTGCCGGCGGTCGACAACCGAACGGTAGAGATCAAGCAAGGCGATCGAGTGGCTTGAGGCCGCGGGAAGCGCTCTCGAGCCACTTCGTGCCGGGCGGGTTTTCGGCGAACGGGTAATCGACGGAAAAGCAGCCGGTCCATCCCATTAGCGGTCAAGCTGCTTGGTCGCCGCGTGTGCAATGGTCGGGCCCCGCGCAAGCTCCTCGGCGAAGGCCGCCTGACGGCTCCAAAGAGGTAACGCAGGCACAGAACTAGCCGCGCTGCGCGGGGGGCGCACCTGTTGCGGGCGCAACTGTGGACCAAAGCCAAGGTTCACCAGCGTCGCGTCAAGGGCCGCCGTATCAGCCAACCCGGGGAGCATGAGTCCATTGCCGACGAGGTAGTAATTTTGGCTTCACATTGCTGCATCTGCTCACGACCGCTCGGGCACGACTCGGAAGCGCTTGGTTGCGCGAATCGATTCCGCTAACTGGGGTGAAGCAGACAGCAATGCTGCGGCGCGGTA
>Ga0209331_1000744_pt1 | contig 11335 bp, 11 predicted proteins | sample JacPinW_OM3H0_M3_FD_187971 | JGI IMG/M metagenome (GOLD analysis project Ga0209331, IMG submission 187971) | Forest soil microbial communities from Algoma, Ontario, Canada - Jack Pine, Ontario site 1_JW_OM3H0_M3 (SPAdes) (version 2) | ecosystem: Environmental > Terrestrial > Soil > Boreal... | reverse complement strand
TTTTTCACTAGGAGACGAGGTCCCTCACATATTTATCCGAGAATCGCATCAGCGGCCTAGAAAAATTTTGATCAGCGGTGGAAAACGACTTTTTCAACAACATCGACCCACTCCGGAAGTAGAGTGTGCATCGCAGCACAGGCCGTTATGCCGGCAGGAAATATCGAAGGTGCGCTCACAGCCCTTTATATGTTCCTATTTCAGAGTACGCATCATGAGCACGGCCGAGCTAGGGCAAAGTACGGCGAACTCTTTTGTCTTCGCTATCGCTTCTGGTGCGCCTTCGCGTTTGATCTCTGAAAAACCGAGCTGCGAGAAAAATGTCGCCGCGGTAGTCGTAAGTAGGTAAACACGCCGCACGCCAAGCTTTCGGGAGGAAGCACAGCCCAGTGTTCTAGACCAGCTTGCCGGTCGATTCTTCCAGAAGCTGCCAGGCTTCATCGCCGAACTTTCCCTTCCATTCGGCGTAGAAGTTGGCCTTGCGCAATGTTTCGCGGAATGGCTCCGGATTGACGTCGTTGAAGACGAGTCCCTTGGCGGCGAGGTCGGCCTTCAAGGTTTCATTCTGCTTTGCCACGTCCTCGCGCTGGGCCATTGCGGCGGCATTCACGGTTTTCGCAAAGGTCTCCTGAATGTCCTTCGGTAGGCTTTGCCATGAGCGCCGGTTCACCAGCAGCCACCAGCCGTCCCACATGTGATTGGTGAGCGAGCAGTATTTCTGCACTTCGTAAAGCTTGGCGGCCGAAATAATGGCGGGCGGGTTTTCCTGGCCGTCCACCACCTTGGTCTGCAGCGCGGAGTAGACCTCGGCGAAGTTGATGCTGGTGGGTGAAGCGCCCAGCGACTTGAAGAGAGACGTCCAAAGCGCGCTGATGGGCACGCGGATCTTCAGCCCCTGCAGGTCCGCCGGAGTGACGATGGGCTTCGTGCTGGTGGTTATCTGGCGGAAGCCGTTGTCCCAGATCTTGTCCATGACCACGAGCCCGGCCTTGTTGATCTGGGCGCGCAGATGCGCGCCGAGTTTGCCATCGAGCGCGGTCCACAGCGCCTGATAGTTTGGGAACGCAAAACCGATGCCCCAGATGGAAGCCGAAGGTATGAGCGTGGATAGGACGTTCACTCCGGAAAGCGAGAAACACTCCAATGCTCCCGAGCGGAGTTGGGAGAACATGTCACTGTCGCCGCCGAGCTGGTTGTTGGGAAACAGCTGCAAATCGAATTTGCCGTTGGTCTCCTGCTTAATCGCTTCCGCGGCCTTGCGGGCATGCACGTTGAGCGGATGGGTTTCAGGAACATTGGTACCCCATTTGTACATGAACTCGGCAGCGCCCGCTGCCCAGCGCGCCGGCAACGCGGAGCCAATCGCGGTGCTGCCGGCAAGCATAATGCGGGTGAAACGTCGGCGGGAGATGTTTCGGGCCATGATTTCCTCCTGTTGTACTCTTTCAGACCATTTACCAAATACGTTGCTCCTCACCCGCCTCGCCGCTTTTGCGGCTCGGAACTCACCTCACGGGCGGAGTTTTGTCTTTACCAAACATCAGGCCGGCGGCGCGGAAGCCACCGTCGACGTTCAGCGTATGACCGTGCACGTAACGAGCTTCATCGGAACAGAGAAAAACTGCCGCATCGGCGACCTCCTCGGGCGTGCCGTAGCGCACCATCGGAATCAGATAATTGTACGCCGAGCGCGTCGCCGTATCGTGGGCAAATTTGGCCATCTCGGTCTCGATCGCGCCGGGCGCGATGTTGTTGACGTTGATGTTATACGGCGCAAGCTCGACCGCCATCACCTTGGTCAGCAGCTCGAGCCCTGCTTTGGCGGAGCCGTAGGCGGCGCGTCCGTTGCCGCCCCTTTGTCCCGAGAGCGAAGCGATATTGACGACCTTGCCGCCACCGGTCTTCGCCATCTCGCGCGCCACTGCCTGCGCGATCATGAACGCGCCGGTGAGATTGATGCCGATGATCCTGTTCCACTCCTCAAGAGTCGTGTCGAGGAAGGGAGTGTTGCCGCCCACGCCGGCATTGTTCACGAGAATGTCGATACGACCGAACTGCTGAAGCAATGTTTTGATCATCGCAGTCACCGAGGCCGGGTCTGCGACATTGACTTCGATCGGAACCGCACGCGCTCCGTGAGCGCCTGCCGTAGCCGCTGCCGTTTTCGCGCCATCAAGGTTGATGTCCGCGACCGCAACGGCAGCTCCCTCGCGCGCGAGCGCCTTCGAGATGGCAAGCCCGATGCCGCGAGCGCCTCCTGTCACCAGTGCATGTTTGCCTTTTAGTCTCATGACGTTTCCCCTTCAGCTCGAACACCCCACACCGCCGCGCTTTACGGCGCAGAAAAAGTCCGGACGCCCGACCTGCCCACCCTTCAGCGCGATTTCGAGTCCGGCAAGCTCGGTGTCGTCGGTGTGGGCGCGACAGAGTGGAGACCCTGGCGCCACTGGGGCAACCGCGGTGAGCGCGTACACCCCGAGCGTGGAGGCCGCATGCCCCGATGTGTCGCCTCCGGAAATCACGGCTCGGGTCAAGCGCGCTTGCCGCAGCACGCGACCAAGAACATAGCCAAGTCCCGCGCCTATGCGAGTGTTGACGCGTTCGGAAGAAACGCCGGCCGTCGTGATCGCATTCTGCAGGGCTTTCACGCCGGGGTCGTCCGGGCCCGCTGCCGTATAAACGAGCGGATCGCGACCTTCGCCGAGCGCCTCAAGCGCCCGCTCGGCAGCTATGGCGAGCTCGTTCTGCCAAGCCCATTCGTCCACCGCGCGTGTTGCATCGAGGGGAATTGGCGCGAAGCCATTTTCAATGGCGAAGGCTATCTGCGCGGCAGTGATGGGCGAAACAGAGCCCGAAACGCAGGCGATCCTGGGAGCTGGAGCTGCCTGAAATTGCCGATGCTCCGCAGCGAGCAAACCTGCGGACTTCCAATATGCAACCAATGCTGCTTCGAAACCCTGCGAGCCGATGCCAAAGATCCGCTCGCCGCGATTATTCCAGACAAGCTGGCCGGCCTCGATGAGCGTCTCTCTGTCAAGCACATCCAGGAACACAATCTCCGCGCCTGAACGCAACTGTTCGCGCAGACGATCGGTCCCTGTAGCCTCCTTCATGACGACGAAGTCCACCAATCCGATTTTCTTAGCAGTCTGCTTGCCCAGGTGACGGCACAGATTGGCATCGTGCATCGGCGTGACCGGATGGCGCGCCATCACCGGGTGCTCGTGCAGCGGATAACCCACGCCGTTTGCCACCGCGAACAAATAACCGAAGGCCTGATAGCGGCGCATGCCCGGGTCGCCGACGATTACGGGCTGCCAGTTGCCGCCGAGGATCGGCGCCCCGATGTCGCTCGCGCAGCCTATGGACCCTACATGGGGTGCCGAGTCGAACGTGGAGCAGACCTTGTAATGCGCAATGGGAGCATTGAGCGACCGCATGAGCTTGAAGACGGGAGGTAGATTCCGGTCCATCCATTCGACGCTTTGCGACCGCGCGATGCCTGCAATGCCGATCACGCGGTACCCAGCGAACTGGGCAAGGTGCTCCGGCTTGGGTGGATTTAGAAAAAGCACGGTAGGGAGGCCCGCAAATGCGGTGATCTCCATCACCGCCGACGATCCAGTGAAATCGTCACCGTAAAAGGCGATCAAGGTACCGTCAGGAAGTTTTGGCGCCTCGCTCATACGACAGCTTCCAGCGCTTTCGCGAGCGCCGGACGCTTTGCGGCGTAATCGCTAAGCGCAATTCCCGCGACCGCAGCCTCCCAGGCCTCGCGCAGTGCGGCAACGCCTGCGGCGATCCCGCTCGGATGCGCCATGATGCCGCCGCCGGCCGCAAAAATCACATCAGTCGAGCCAACGCCCGCAAAAGTGCCGGGTGCCTGCCTGGCGGACTGGCCAGAGGAGAACACCGGCATCACTGTGCAAGGCTTCCTTTCAAATAAGGGAGTGAGGCAGGCACGCGCAGACTCGATCACGCTTTCGTCGGGTTCGGAAAACTTGTTGGCGAGTCCGTTGACATGCATGTGGTCGACACCGGCAAGTCTCCAGATTTTCTGCCACGCAATATAGGACCAGCCGAGCAGTGGGTGCCGCGACAGATAACCCCAGCCGTTGCGATGCGCATGTATCGGCAGCTGGCTGAAGCGGGCCAGCTCGATCATCCCGAGGAGCCCGACCGAGTTCAGGCTCGCCATCAGGCAGGTGGCGCCGTCTTTCAACAGCACATCATGGCGATGCCGCATCTGGTCGAGATCGCCAGTTGCGTTGAACGCGAACATGACCTTCTTGCCGGTGCGATCCGCATGGGCGTTGATGATGCACATGACCGCTCGCACGCGTTCGTCGAACGGACAGCTTGGACCATCCGACTGCAGCTCGTCATCTTTGATGAAGTCGATGCCGGCCTCGCACAGCGTCCGGGCGAGAGCTGCCGTTTCCTCGGGTCCGAAACCGACGCTCGGCTTGATAATGGTTCCGATGAGGGGACCTTTTGGGACGCCGGCGAGCTTGCGCGTTCCCGCAATGCCGAACTTCGGACCTGGGTAACGTTCGGCGAATGCCTCAGGCAGGCGCAGGTCAAGAAGGCGCAGACCCGAGACCTGTTTCAGCTCGAAGAGATTGCCCGCTACGGTGGCGAGAAGGTTGGGCAGCGATGGCCCCAGATTCTCGAGCGGCCATGACAGGGTGACACGCGCCCGCCGCCATCTGGCGGACGTACCTTTTGGCTTGCCGGCAAAGGGAAGGGAAGGCTCTCGCGCCTCGTCGTCGAGAACATGGAGCGCCTCGACGCGCGCCGCGGCACGGGCTTTCAGCTCCGGGGTCTCGCCCGGAATGGGAACGAAGGTGCCGCTCGATTGCTCGCCTGCCATCGCTTCGGCTGCGCGGGCTGGCTCGAACGCGGTTTCGAGGAGGTAATCAGCTTCGATGCGGGTCGAGGGCATGAGGACGCTCCCTCATAATCACGTTACGAGCGCTAGCGCAGAGCTCGGTTGGCCTTCCCTTAGTTATTGCCGAGCTTGACCCGGCAATCCATCTTTTTGCGAACAAGATGGACCCGCGGGTCAAGCCCGCGGGTGACGAGGACGTTGACTCGGGTGACGGGCATAGTTCACGTCCCGATCTGGCAGGTCAGCCCGCCGTCGACTGCCAGGTTGACGCCGGTGATGTATTGAGCATCATCAGATGCCAGGAAGAGTGCGGCGTTCGCGATGTCCCACGCCGTTCCCATGCGGCCCATGGGACATGACGCATCGCGTGCCTTCACCATTTCCTCGGCGTCTTTGTACTGTCCGGAGATCTGCTGAAAGATAAGGGGCGTATTCATCAGGCCCGGCATGATCGCGTTCACGCGGATTCCGTCTTTCGCGTATTGCAGTGCCAGGCCCATGGTGAAATTGTTCACGGCGGCCTTGGCGGCGTAGTAGGCGATATAAGGATAACCGGTGTAACGGATCGCCGCGATCGACGAGACGTTGACGATGGCTCCCGAGCGGCGCTGCAGCATATGCGGCAGCACGTGCTTGCAGGTGATGAAGCAGCTGGTGACGTTGAGATCGATGGTTCGCTGCCAGGCCGCCTCGTCGAGTTCGATGGGGCCGCCCATCGTGGCGTAACCGACGTTGTTGTGAAGAACGTCGATGCGTCCGTGCTGCCCGACCAATTCGTCGACCAGACCTTTTACTGCTTTTGAATTCGTAACATCGCAGGCCAATGCGCTTGCGGCCCCGCCCTCGCCCTGGATGATGCCGACGGTCTCCTGTGCGGCATCGAGCTTCACGTCGACGCAGACAACGTGCGCCCCGTTGCGGGCGAACAGCACGGCGGTCGCCTTGCCGTTGCCCCATCCCGGGCCGACCGAACCGGCACCGAAGATGATGGCGATCTTATCTTTAAGCCGCTCCGTCACGGTTACGCCTCCTCCGTCCTCCCGAGCCGGAGGGAACTACGCCAGCTTTCCTGTCGCCTCCTCCAGCAGAGACCAGGCTTCTTCGCCGAATTCGCTCCGCCATTTCACATAGAATCCCGACTGCCGCAGCTTCTCCCGGAATGGCGTCGGATCCACCTCGTTAAACACGAGGCCTCTATTCAGCAGATCATCTCGTAGCCCGGAATTGAGCGCGGCCACGTCGCGGCGCTGCGCCAGCGCCGCCGCATTGAGGTTCCTGGATACGATCTCCTGGATTGAGTGGGGCAGGCGCTCCCACGCGTTCCTGTTCATCAGCAGCCACCAGCCGTCCCACATATGATTGGTGAGCGAGCAGTAGCTCTGGACCCCATAGAGTCTTGCCGTGGAAATGATAGCGAGCGGATTTTCCTGCGCCTCGAAAATTTTCGCCTGCAGTGCCGGATAGACGTCGGAAAAATCGATTCCCCCCGGAGCAGCGCCCAGGGACTGAAAGAGCGAAATCCACAGCGCACTCGTCGGCACGCGGATTTTCAAGCCGTTCAGATCCACAGGAGAGACAATTGGCCTGGTGCTGGTCGTGATCTGGCGAAATCCGTTGTCCCAGATCTTCTCCATCACCACCAATCCGGCGTGCTCGATCTTCTTCCGCAAAAACAGGCCCAGCTTGCCATCGAGCGCTTTCCACACCGCATCGTAGTTGGGAAATGCGAAGCCCAGGCCGTGGATCGCCGCCGCCGGAACGGTAGCGGAAAGGACGTTCACGCCGGAAAGCGTAAAACATTGCAGGTCACCGGAGCGAAGCTGGGCGAGCATGCTGGTATCGCCGCCAAGCTGGTTGTTCGGGAACAGTTGAAGATCGAAGCGGCCGTCCGTCTCCTGCCTGATCGCATCGGCAGCTTTCTGTGCGTGCACATTGAGCGGATGCGCCGCAGGGACATTGGTGCCCCATTTGAATACGAACTCGGCCGTATCGCGCGCGGGAGCCCCGAAATCGATCGCCAGCGCCGTTCCCTTGAGCCAATTACGGGCCATCCCTTGCTCCCATCATACCCACTGGCAGGCAGCGCCTGTCACGCGCAGCCTTGCGTGCGGCACGCCGTGCAGTCCTGCTCTGATGCATCTCCAAAGATCGGCGCCAAACGCGCTCGACTAGGCTCGAACGCGGAGTCAAGATGCAATTCTGACACGATGCATTTGGCAGTTCAACCTGGACCGTCGAGTCAGGCAAGATGCGGCTAACCCAAACGACAGATGTTTTGTCGAAAGTACCCGTGGCGCAGCTGCGCATCTTCGAGGCGTCGGCTCGTCGGAATTCCCTGCAAGCCGCCGCTGCGGAACTGCATCTCACCCCCAGCGCCGTGAGCCATGCCATCCGCAAGATGGAGCATGCGCTCGGCGTCGTGCTGTTCGAGCGCAGCGGCCGCAACCTTAATCTGAGCGCCGAGGGCGAGGCGCTGATGCGGCATGTCGCGCCGGCATTTGCCGAATTGCGCCGCGGTATCGAGCTGGTATCCACCCGCGGTCCTCAGTTGCTGCGGCTGCATTCCGCGCCGAGCTTCGCCACCCAGTGGTTGGCACCGCGCCTGAAACAATTCCTGGTTGAGTGCCCAGATGTCGAGCTGCGCCTCGCCGCCGGGACCGACTACGCCCAATTCAGGGCCGACGACGAGTACGATGCGGACATCATATACGGCCTGCCGCGGGCTCCTGACGTTTCAGTGCTGCCCCTGGGCAAGGAAACGGTAACGCCGCTGTGCACGCCGCGGCTCGCGAGATCCATCCGGCGTCCGGCCGATCTTCTGGAGCAAAACCTCATCCAGAGCGACAACAAGCAGGTGCGCTGGCCTAACTGGTTCGCGTTGAATGGACTTGCAGCCCCACCGCCCCGCGGTTTCCGGTTCGACCGCAGCTTCCTTGCGATCGCAATAGCAGTCGACGGGCTGGGAGTCGCGCTCGAGTCGACGCTTTTGGCGGAACGGGAGATTGCGACAGGCCGCCTGGTTGCACCGCTTTTGGATCGCTCGCACAGTATCCACTATGTCGGGCACCATCTGATCTCGCCCAAGTCCCTTCACCCCCGGAGGCCTCTGCGGCTTTTCACCGAATGGCTGTCGCGCGAGCTCAAGCTCGATTGCAGCACGTAAGAAGACTGCCTGCGGGTTCCAGTCCGACACATGAATCGGATTCAACCATACTTGCAAACACTGCGTTTGTAATGGCAGCCGCGACCCATATGATGTGCTTAAAGAAAAAACGAGTGAGCAAACGCTGACCCTTGGAAGGCACAGGGCGATGGGCGACTTGTCGCGCACTGACCTGCGCCGGCTAACGCTGCACCAATCTGCAAGCTGATTAAAGCTGATCAATGTCTGCTCGTATCCAGCCGGCGTTTTCGCCGGAGTGAGGGGGCATGCTCCTGTCCGAGAAGATCTGCATCGTCACAGGCGCAGCCTCTCCACGCGGCATCGGCCTCGCGACAGCGCGTATCTTTGCTCACCATGGCGGCCGCGCTGTCATCCTGGACCTCGACGAGAAACAGGCGAAGCAGGCCGCTGCGAAAATCGGGGAAGGTCATCGCGGCCTCGCCTGCGACGTTACCAACAAGAACAGCTGCGTGACGGCCGTCGATCAGCTGGTCCGCGAGTTTGGCCGCGTCGACGTGCTGATCAACAATGCCGGCATCACGCAGCCGCTGAAGATTATGGACATCGAGCCGAAAAATTACGAGGCCGTGCTCGATGTCAACCTCCGCGGAACGCTCTACATGAGCCAGGCGGTGATCCCGCACATGCGCCGGCGAGGCTCAGGAGCCATCGTCTGCATGTCGTCAGTCTCCGCCCAGCGCGGCGGCGGGATTTTCGGCGGGCCGCACTACAGCGCCGCAAAGGGCGGTGTCCTTGGGCTGGCCAAGGCCATGGCCAGAGAGCTCGGACCGGATGGTGTGCGCGTCAATTCGATCACGCCGGGCCTGATCCAAACCGACATCACCGGCGGCAAACTCACCGAGGACCTTAAGGCACAGATCATCGACGGTATTCCGCTCAAACGCCTCGGTGTTGCCGCCGACGTCGCCAATGCGTGCCTTTTCCTGGCATCCGATCTTTCGTCCTACATTACCGGTGCAGTCATCGACGTAAATGGCGGCATGCTGATCCATTGAGATTGGAGTCATGACGTCGCTCGCATGCGACGCGCCGCCGAGGAGGAGAAAAGGAATGCGAAGCGAACAACTAGCCACAGCCCGACCTGCTCTCTCCAACGTGTCGCTCGCCGAAAGAGCGTATCGCATCCGGCGGAATGCGTTACGAATGGGCAAGGTACAGGGGCAAGGCTACATCGCGCAGGCGCTCGGTATCGCCGATGTTCTTGCGGTATCTTATTTCCATGCGCTGCGTTATCGGCCGGATGATCCCGAATGGGACAGCCGCGACCGTTTTCTTCTTTCGATCGGTCACTACGCCATCGCTCTCTACGCGGCACTGATCGAGGCGGGCATTCTGCCCGAGGATGAACTTGAAACGTATGGGACGGACGACAGCCGTCTGCCCATGTCGGGCATGGCTGCCTACACGCCCGGGATGGAGATCACCGGCGGTTCCCTCGGCCACGGTCTGCCGATTGCCATCGGGTTCGCCCTCGCGCTGAAGCGCAAGAATTCCAAGTCCTTTGTCTACAACCTCTTCTCGGATGGTGAACTGGACGAGGGCTCGACCTGGGAAGCGGCGATGTCCGCCGGCAGCTTCAAGCTCGACAATCTGATCGGCATTGTCGACGTGAACAATCAGCAAGCCGATGGGCCGTCAACCAAGGTCCTGTGCTTCGAGCCTCTGGGGCCAAAGTTCGAGGCGTTTGGCTGGCATGTCCAACGGGTGAACGGCAACGATGTCGACGCTCTCGTCGAAGCGTTCGACACGGCTCGAGAGCTGTCCGAGCCGAAGCCGCGAATCATCATCTGCGACACCAAGATGGCGAAGGGCGTGCCGTTTCTGGAGCAACGCGAAAGCAATCACTTCCTGCGCGTCGAGCCGGACGAATGGCAGAAGGCGATTCAGATCCTCGATGACATGAGGCAGTCATGAAGCGATCGAAATATACGAGGCCCGTCAGACTCGCCGAGCAGGGCGAGGGCGGTCAGAAAGGCGCCTCCCGCCTTACTACCTCGGCGATGATCGCATCGCTTGCCGCCCCGGGACAACGCACCAAGCCGGCGCCCTTCGGCCATGCACTTGCGACTCTCGCCGGGATGCGGCCCGATATCGTCGGGCTGACGGCGGATCTGAGCAAGTACACCGACCTGCATGTCTTCGCCCATGCCCATCCGGACAGGTTCTACCAGATGGGCATGGCGGAGCAGCTTCTGATGAGTGCTGCCGCCGGGATGGCGCGCGAGGGCTTCACGCCCTTCGCGACGACCTACGCGGTATTTGCGTCGCGGCGCGCCTACGACTTCATCTGTCTCGCGATCGCCGAGGAAAACCTCAACGTGAAGATCGCGTGCGCCCTGCCGGGGCTGACGACAGGCTATGGACCGAGCCATCAGGCGACTGAAGACATTGCGATCTTCCGCGGCATGCCGAACCTGACGATCATCGATCCATGCGATGCACACGAGATCGAGCAGATCGTTCCAGCAATCGCCGTCCACAAGGGTCCGGTCTACATGCGGCTGCTGCGTGGCAATGTCCCGCTGGTTCTCGACGAATACGACTATCAGTTCGAGCTCGGCAAGGCCAAGCTGCTGCGCGAGGGGCGCGACGCGTTGCTCATCTCGACAGGCTTCATGACTATGCGAGTGCTCGAGGCCGCCCAGACGCTGCAGGACGACAGGCTCGATGTCGGCGTGCTGCACGTGCCGACCATCAAGCCGCTCGACGCGGCGACGATTTGCAGGGAAGCCGCGCGAAGCGGCCGCATGGTGATCGTGGCCGAGAACCACACGATGGTGGGCGGCCTCGGCGAGGCGATCGCGGGTCTGCTGCTGCGTTCGGGGATAACTCCGGTATTCCGCCAGATCGGGCTTCCGGACGAGTTCCTCGACGCGGGAGCTCTGCCAACTCTCCACGAACGCTACGGCATCTCCGCCGACGCCATGTCCAAGAAAATCAAGACCTGGCAGGCGCACTAACTGGCAGCGGCCGCTCCAACCACACAAGACTCAGAAACGGAGGAAATGATGATCAGTTCAAATATCCGCCGCCGCGGCATGACGCGACGCGCCATGCTCGCAGCCGGCATGGCAATGCCGCTGCCGGCCATCCTGCGGCGTTCCGCCTTCGCAGCCGAGTTCGAATACAAGCTCGCGACGGGACAGGATCCGAGACATCCGGTGAACACGCGCGCGCAGGAAGCGCTCGACCGCATCCGCGAGGCGACCGGGGGCAGGCTTGATATCACATTGTTCCCGGCCAACCAGCTCGGCTCCGAT
>Ga0209331_1000743_pt1 | contig 11351 bp, 5 predicted proteins | sample JacPinW_OM3H0_M3_FD_187971 | JGI IMG/M metagenome (GOLD analysis project Ga0209331, IMG submission 187971) | Forest soil microbial communities from Algoma, Ontario, Canada - Jack Pine, Ontario site 1_JW_OM3H0_M3 (SPAdes) (version 2) | ecosystem: Environmental > Terrestrial > Soil > Boreal... | reverse complement strand
CACCAACAACCTGCCCGCCAACGCGATCGGCAGCGCGAGCGGCCGGTCGCTCTATATCGCCGAGGTGATGGTGCTGTTCGATCATGTCATCGAATCCGCCAAGATCGGCCTCAGAAAGCCCGATCCGCGGATCTACCGGATGATGACCGAGGCGCTCGGCGTCGATCCCGGACATTGCGTCTATCTCGACGATCTCGGCGTCAATTTGAAGCCGGCGCGCGACATGGGCATGACCACAATCAAGGTGCTCAACGCAGCGCAGGCGATCGGCGAGCTGGAGGCCGCGACGGGGTTAGTGCTGCGATAGGCGCCTTTCCCGGCAATCTGCTTTGCATGGAAGCTCTGCGCCCCCCGGGCCGACACTCTTCGTTAGCCAATCCGATCATAGCTCTGCCTGCAGACGCATCACCTGCATCTGCCGAGCGGTTGGCTTTACCGATTCTTACGCTTTTTGCCGCTAATGCGTGTCAACGCGGTATCTCCGCCTTCGGGTATTGTCACATGTTGAAGGTCTACAGTTGCATCGCTAACGCCCATGATTTGAAGCTTGTGGCACTCGCCGCCCTCATCTGCGTCCTGGCATCATTCGCGGCGATCAATCTGCTTCGCCACGCGCGCAAATCGAACGGCCGTATGCGGGGCATCTGGCTCGCTATATCGGCCATATCCACCGGTTTCGGCATCTGGGCAACGCACTTCGTCGCGATGCTTGCGTTCACGCCGGGCATTCCGAGCGGCTATAATATTATTTTAACCATCCTGTCGCTGGTCGCGGCCATCCTGCTGACCGGCGCAGGGCTCGCGGTATCGCTCACTCCGGACTGGCGCCACGGGCCATGGGCGGGTGGCGCCATCGTTGCCGGTGGCATTGCCGCGATGCACTACACCGGGATGGCTGCGTTTGAAATCGCGGGCGTCATCCTGTGGGATCCCGTTCTTGTTGTCGCATCGATCGTACTCGGCGCGGTAATCGGCGCCGCCGCACTTCCCGTTGGCCTTCACGGCCAGGAGGAAAAATGGAAGATCGGCGGTGCCGTGTTGTTGACGCTCGCGATCTGCAGCCATCACTTCACCGCGATGGGCGCTGTGTCGATTATTCCCAATCCAACCATCGAGGTTTCGCAATCGGCCCTGCCAGCCGGATGGCTTGCGGTCGGGGTGACGATCGCGAGCTTCGCGATTATCGGGCTGGCATTGGCGGGTATCGTACTCGATATCCGCGATCATCGCCGCTCGGAACTTGAAGTCGACCGGATGCGCGATCTCGCCAATGCTTCCGTCGAGGGACTTCTGGTTTGCGATGGTGAAACCATCGTCTCCGTCAACACAAGTTTCGCTGCCTTGACCGGTCTGTCCGCTTCCAATCTCGTTGGCGCGGGGCTCGAAAGCTGCTTTCCGGACAAGGTCGCGCGCGCCAGGCTGTTGTCGGGCTCCAGCCTGCCAATCGAAACCGGCTTGCGTCATCTTGACGGTTCGACGACGCCCGTCGAACTCATTCTGCGGCCGATCGTTTTTGCCGGCCGGCCGCATCACGTGGTTGCAGTTCGCGATCTGCAAGCACGCAAGGAGGCCGAGCAGCATATCCACTATCTCGCACATCACGATGCCCTGACGTCGCTGCCCAATCGCAGCCATTTCAACGGGCGGATCGACCAGGAAATCGCCGCGCTGGCCAAGGGCGAGAGTCTCGCCGTTCTCTGCCTTGACCTCGACCGGTTCAAGGAAGTCAACGACTTGTTCGGCCACGCCGCCGGCGACAAAGTGCTTCAGACCGCGGCTTCGCGCGTCACCGCGGTGCTCGACGGGCGTCATATGATGGCGCGTCTAGGGGGCGACGAGTTCGCCGTTCTGATGCCTGGCGTTGCAAATCCCGCCGCGGCAAGCCGGCTTGCCGAGGTCATTCTCGAAGCGCTGCACATGACCAGCGATACGCCGGAGATCAACAGTATCTCGACAAGCATCGGCATCGCCCTCTATCCTGACGATGCGACGGATCGTCAGGCGCTTCTCACCCATGCCGACACCGCGCTGTATCGCGCCAAGTCCGAAGGCCGCAATACCTATCGCTTCTTCGAGGCAAGCATGGGCACCGAGGTCCGCGAACGCCGGATGCTCGAACACGATCTGCGTCTCGCGATTGCGCGCGAAGAGTTGCGATTGGTGTTTCAACCCCAGCAGGAAATCAGGGGCGGGAACGTCACCGGCTTCGAAGCGCTGCTGCGCTGGAAGCATCCGACACGCGGCGATATTTCTCCCGCGATCTTCATCCCTGTCGCCGAGGATACCGGCGCTATTCTGGAGATCGGCGACTGGGTGCTCAGGGCCGCTTGCCGCGAGGCCGTAACATGGACGCAACCCTTGACCGTCGCTGTCAACGTCTCGGCCGTGCAGCTTTACAATGCTGATTTTGTAAAGGAATTGCACCAGATCCTGCTGGAAACCGGCATGCCGCCTCGCCGTCTGGAGATTGAGATCACCGAAACGGCGCTAGTCCGCGACTTCAACCGGGCGCTGACCACTTTGCGGCAGATCAAGGCGCTCGGTGTTCGCATCGCCATGGACGATTTCGGTACCGGCTATTCGTCGCTCTCGAACCTGCGCGCGTTTCCGTTCGACAAGATCAAGATCGACGGCTCGTTCGTCAAGTCGGTCAATTCCAACGATCAGGCCGCGACCATTGTCCGCGCCGTCCTGGGCCTTGGACGTGGACTTGGTTTGCCGGTGCTGGCGGAAGGCGTCGAGACCGACGCCGAGCTGCAATTCCTGCAGGACGAACAGTGCGACGAGGTGCAGGGCTATCTGCTTGGACGCCCGGCCGCCATCGTTAGTTTTCGCAATTTCACCCATGCGGACGCCGTATTGGATGAGGTCGATGATCATCTTGTGTCAAAAAGCGCCTGAGAAGGCGCTGTTCGATCATGTCATCGAAACCGCCAGGATCGACCTCAGGGCCGGCGTTGGGCTAGGCGCCGCTCTCAGGTCTCCAGCTGCAGGATGGTCATGTTGGCGTGGCGGATCCGCACGCTCAATTCGCGCCCCAGCGCCGACAACAGTTTTATTGCGATATCCGGCTGCTCGCGGCACAGCACGGTAAACGATGCCTCGCTTAGGCCGAAGCCGGTGAGGTCTTCGTCGACCGTGATAGTGGCCGAGCGCGGCCCGCGGTCGAGCAGCGCGAGCTCACCGAGCACCGCTCCGGCCGCAAAGGTCACCAGCCTGATGTCGCCGTCATCGTGCCTGATATGCACGCTGGCGCGGCCCCTGGTGACGAGATAGAGCGACGAGCCGGGATCGCCGTGCCGGAAGATGACGTGCCCGGCCGGCCACGCCACCGGCTCCAGCCAGCCACGCAGTCGCTCGACCTGATCGGCGGTGAAATCGAGCAGCAGCGGCAGGCGATCGAGCGGCAGCTCCAGCGGCTGCCCGGTTAGGGCATTTTTCAGCAGGTCGTCTTCGGCCCATTCGATCGCGCGATCGATGTCGGGAAAAAAGCGATCGCCGTGGAAGATATCGGCGAGGCGGGCCGCGGTCTCGGTGCGGCCGGACAACACCAGCGCGAGCTTGACGCCGCGCGCATGCAACGCCGCGTCGAGATCGCCGAGGATGCGGGCGCCGGTCGAATCGATTTCGGTAATGCGCCGCAGTTCGAGCAGCAAGGCGCTCGTCCCCTCCGCGGTTTCGCTGTCGACGATCTGCGCCAGCCGGTCGGCGCTGCCGAAAAACAGCGCGCCCTGCAGTTCGATCACCAGCACCGAGGCGCCGCGCACATGCAGCACCTCCAGTTCGGACGGATCGCGGTACCGCCGCGAACGCACGGTGTCGCACCGGTATGACTTGCGAATATTGGAGCGGCTCATGCGCACGACGAACAGGGCGACCGCCAGCACGATGCCGATGAACACTGCCAGCACGACATTGATCGCGATCGACAGCAGCGAGACGAACACGGAAACGCCGAGATCGAGCGCGACCGCGCCGCGCTGCGGCGCGCCGGGTTTGATCAGGCGCGCGGCGAGTTGTTTGGTCCAGGGATCGATATGCTGGATGGCGATCACCATGATCACCGCCGACAGCACCGCACGCGGCATATAGGCGAGAGCCGGAAACAGCAGCGTCGCGGCCGCCAGCACCGCCGCGGCATTGACGATCACGGAAAGCCAGCTGCGTCCGCCAAAGGCGCGGTTGGCGAGGCTCGGGCCGATGTTGATGCCGCTGGTGATGCCGCCAAAAACAGCCGAGACCGCATTGGCGATGCCGAGGCGAATCAGCAAACCGTCGTCGCCGGCGCGAAGCTCGCCCGGCTGGCTGGTCAGCTTGGCGCATAGCAGCGCATCGATCGACGCGATGACCGCCAGCGCCAGCGCGCTCGACAAGATCACCGACGCTGACCCCTCCAGCGACTCGGTCATGGCCAGGCCGGAAAAGTCGACCAGCACGCTGCGCATCGCCGCACTCGCCGTCGGCGGACCAATAATCGGGCCCAGCATATCGCCGAAGCCCAGCAGCGCGATTGCATAGTAAGCAAGGGTGCCGCAGCCAAGGCCGACCAGCACCGGAGGGATTTTTGTGGAGATCCGGCGCGCGTTCCACATCACCGCGAAGGTCAAGGCCGCGACCAGCAGGCTCATGGGCCGCGCGTCGCCGATCGCGGCGAATACGCGGGTGAAGCGTATGTTGTGCTCATAGCCCAGCACGTTGCCGAGCTGCACCAGGAACAGCAGCACCGCCGCCATGTTCTGGAAACCAGCCATGACCGGGTGCGGCGCGAATTTTATCAATGAGCCCAGCCGCAGCAGCCCGAACAGCGCCTGCAACATGCCGCCGAGCAGGATGATGGCGAAGAACACCAGCAGCGTGGCGGGGACACTCGGTGCAGCGCTCGCCATGGTATCGCGATGCAGCAGAGAATAGAGCAGCAACCCGAGAAAGAACGTGGTGGTGATGCGCGGCGCATAGACGCGGGTCGAGCGGTCGCCGAGCAACACGGAGACGACGCCCGCGATCACAGCCGAGATCAGGCCCGCCATCGCGCCATAGGCGAAATATTCGTCGCCCAGGGCGACGAAGGCGAACATGCCGAACGCCATCGCCAGCGGGATAGCGACAGCCGACGAGACCAGACCGGCGAAAATGTCGTTGCGCGGAGTGGCGATGCCCAGCAGCGGTGGATGCGACGAAGTCGGCGTTGAATCCATCCGATTGGTCACCGCAGCGCGGCGGCGATATTGCCGCCATCAACGGTGGTGACGTCGGCGGTGGTTTTCAGCGCCAGCGCCTGAGCCAGAAAGGCCTGCGCGACATCCTCGGCCGAAACTTCGCGGCCGAGCAAATTGCCGCGCATATAATCCTGCTCGCTGACGCCACGGACTTTCGAGCGCGAGGCGATCATCTCATCGGTCAAAAGACCGGAGCGAATGCGGTCGGCATTGACGGCGTTGGCGCGAATGCCTTCGCCGCCATATTCGAGCGCGTATTGCCGCACCAGGAACAGCGTCGCCGCCTTGGGCAGGCCGTAGGGGCCGAAGTCGGGTCCGGGATTGACGGCCTGCTTGGAAACATTGAACAGCAGGCAGCCGCCGGTGCCCTGCGCCCGCATGATTTTTACCGCCGCCTGCGCCACGCGCTGGTGGCCGTAGAAATTCAGCTCAAAACTCTCTCGTAATACCGCCTCGTCGACCTCGCCGATCCGGCCCTGCCAGGCGGCGCCGGCATTCGACACCGCGATATCGACTCCGCCAAACGCCGAAGCGACCTGGGCGAACGCCTCTCGCACCGAGGCGGCGTCGGTGACGTCGCAGCGAAGCCCCAGCGCCGCGCCGCCGATCGCCTTGGCCTTTGCCGTTGCTGCGGCCTCGTCAACGTCGAGCAGCGCCACTTCGGCGCCGGCCGCCGCGAACGCCTTTGCCGTTGCGAAACCGATCGCGCCGGCCGCACCTGTGATGGCGACAATCTGTCCCGCCAGCGGCAGCTCCTTGGCGCCACCCAGTTTTGCCTGTTCCAGCGACCAGTATTCGACATCGAACAGATCGGCCTCCGGCAGCGGCTCGAAGCGCCCGACCGCCTCGGCATCGGTGATGGTGGCAATCGCCGCCTCGGCGAGATCAGCGGCGACTCTCGCGTCCTTCTTGCTGCGGCCGAGCCCGAACAGGCCGACGCCGGGCACCAGCACCACGCGCGGACTGGGATCGAGCATGGTCTTGATGCCGCCGACGCGGGCGTTATTGCCGGCAAAATAGCTTCTGTAGGTTTCGCCGTAGGCGGCGACGGCGTCGCGGACCGAAGCTTTGAAAGCGTCGAGAGACCCATCCTCCGGCGCGGCAACAGCGAGCGGTTTGTTCTTGATGCGGATATTGTGGTCGGGCGTCACCACGCCGGCCTGGCCGTAGCGCGCCACCTCAGTGCCGTTGACAAAATTCATCACCGCATCGCTACCGCGGAAGTCCAGGACAAAACGCTTCCAGGCCCCGTCGTTGCTGGTGTCCGGCAGGCTGCAGGCGCCACGGACGATCGGCGCGACGTCGGCGAGACGCGCCGGCCGCGCCGGCAGTTTGGCGCTGATGAAAGCTGGCTTGCGTTGTTTCGCCAGCCGTTGCTCGGCCAGGGTCACCAGCGCGATCATGCGCTCATAGGATTGCCGCGCGTCGGCGCCGAAACTGAAGATGCCGTGCTTGACCAGGATCAGGCCTTCGACCGATGGATCCGCGTCGAAGACTTCCGCCGCAGCCTTAGCAAGACCAAAACCCGGCATGATGTACGGCACGTAGCCCACGCGCGCGCCAAAAACCTCGCGGCACAGCGCTTCGCCGTCGGGCTGATCCGTCAGCGCCAGTACAGCCGTCGAATGGGTGTGGTCGACAAATTTGTGCGGGATGAACGCGTGTAGCAGCGCTTCGACGGAAGGATTCGGCGCCGACGGGTCGATCAAATTGGCGCGCTGCAACCGCACCATCTCCTCGTCGGAAAGTTTTTCGCGCCCGCGCAATTTCAACAGCGGCGGTAGCCGCACCGCCGGCATGCCCGCGGGCTCGATCGCGCCCATGTCCCAGCCGGAGCCCTTGACGCAAAGCACGTCGACCGCATCGCCGTTGAGATCGGCGAGCCGCGTCTTCACCGAGGTGTTGCCGCCGCCATGCAGCACCAGCCGCGGATCCCGGCCGAGCAGCCGTGTGGTATAGACCCGGAGCGCCACGTCGCGACCGAGGTCGGCATAGCGGGCCACCGCCGCGTCGGCGTCGCGATCGGTCCATGCACTCTGCATCCGCTTCTTTCCTTCGCTATTCCGCCGCCGCCGCGATCCGCTCGGGAAATGCGGCGGCAAGTGCTGCGCGATCCGCCTTGAGCACGCCGCGCTCGGTGATCAACCCCGTCACCAGCCGCGCCGGCGTGACATCGAAACCGTAATTCGCCACCGGCGAACCATCAGGCACGATCCGCACGGTCTCGATCCGCCCGTCGGCGGTCTGCCCGGTCATATGTGTAACCTCTTCGGCGCCGCGCTGCTCGATTGGAATTTCCTTGATGCCGTCACCGACGCTGAAATCGATGGTCGGCGACGGCAGCGCCACATAGAACGGCACGCCATTGTCATGCGCGGCGAGCGCCTTCAGATAGGTGCCGATCTTGTTGCAGACGTCGCCCTTGGCGGTGACCCGGTCGGTGCCGACGATCACGAGATCGACGATGCCGTGCTGCATCAGGTGACCGCCGGTGTTGTCGGGGATCACGGTATGCGGCACGCCGTGATGGCCGAGTTCCCATGCGGTCAGCGAAGCACCCTGATTGCGCGGACGGGTCTCGTCGACCCAGACATGGATGGGGTGGCCGCGCTCATGCGCGAGGTATATCGGCGCCGTGGCCGTGCCCCAATCGACCGTCGCCAGCCAGCCGGCGTTGCAATGGGTCAGCACGTTGACGCGCTCGCCCTTTTTCTTCGTTGCAGCGATGGCCTCGATCAGGGCGAGGCCGTGCCGGCCGATGCCCTGGTTGATGGCGATGTCTTCCTCTGATATCGCGGCGGCACGGGCATAGGCCGCGCTGGCGCGTTGCGACGGCGGCAGCGGCCGCAACAACGACCGCATCTCGTCGAGCGCCCATTTCAAATTGATCGCCGTCGGCCGCGTCGCCATCAAAGTCTCGCAGGCCTGATCGAGTGCTACATCCGATGCGTCGGCTCGCATCGCCAGCGCCACGCCGTAAGCCGCGGTGGCGCCGATCAAGGGCGCGCCGCGCACCAGCATCGACCGGATCGCGTCCGCCGCGGCATCGCAATCCGTCAGCCGCGCCACGACAAAATCATGCGGCAAGCGCCGCTGGTCGATTGCGCTGACCGACCAGCCGTCCGGCTCGAGCCAGATGCTTCTGAGGTGCTTGCCGTCGACCTTCATGACGCACCCACCAACAACGTAAACCTCACGCGCGCAAGATGCGGCCCGCCACCGCATCGAGCTTTTTCAAAAGTTCGGGATCGCGCGCTTCCGGCGCCGTGATCAGCGCGGTGTCGAGCGCGCGGTCCGATCCGACAGGACATGGCTCATGCTCCCTCGGAAACTCCCGGGCAAGGCGCGCCACCAGGCCCTTGGCCTTGTCGGCATTCGTGGTCAGCACCCGGATGATATCCTGCACCGTCACGGCGTCATGGTCGGGATGCCAGCAATCGAAATCGGTCACCATCGCAACCGTCGCGTAACAGATTTCCGCCTCGCGGGCGAGTTTTGCTTCCGGCATATTGGTCATGCCGATCACGGAATAGCCCGCCTCCTTGTAGGTCATGCTCTCGGCCAGGCTGGAGAATTGCGGGCCTTCCATGCAGAGGTAGGTCCCGCCGCGCGCAAACGCGATGCCTTCGGCCCCGGCCGCCGCAGCAAGATGGATGCGCAGCCGCGGCGACACCGGATGCGCCATCGACACATGCGCCACGCAGCCTCTGCCGAAAAACGAACTCTCGCGCTTGTGGGTACGGTCGACGAACTGGTCGACCAGCACGAAGGTGCCGGGCGGCAATTCCTCCTTGAATGAGCCGCAGGCCGACAGCGAAATCAGGTCGGTGACCCCGGCGCGTTTCAGCACGTCGATATTGGCGCGGTAATTGATGTCGGACGGCGAAAGCCGGTGGCCCTTGTCGTGGCGCGGCAGGAACACCACCGGGAGACCGGCGATGCTGCCGTGACATACCGGCGCCGACGGCTCACCCCAGGGGCTGGCAATCGCCTCCTCGCGCGCGTCCTCCAGCCCCGGCAGATCATAGATGCCGGAACCGCCGATAATACCAAGGACCGCCTTCGCCATGATGTCTCCCGCGCGAGTTGGTACCGCGATTCAGCATGCCTGCGAGGCGCTCACAAGCAGATTCCGGATCGTCCGGTGCCGGAGAAAAAAGCGGAAAGGACGCTGGCGAGGGCAACTACGCGCGGGACCCATCATGTTGGCGCCGGCGGCCGGGGGTAAAGCCGTCGGCTCTGGCCGGCTGGCTTGCCGAACGCGAATCGAGGCGCGCCGCGTTGGCGGAATTTGCGCGCGGCATTCACGCGTCCATCGCGGCCTTGATTCGCTTTCGCGTCAGCGGCAGATGGCGCAATCGCCTGCCGGTGGCGCTGGCGATGGCGTTCGCAATGGAGGCCGCGGCCGGTCCTTGCCCGGTTTCGCCGCTTCCGAGAAAGGGCTGGCCGGGACGGTCGATGATATGCACCTCGATACGCTCGGGGACCGAGTTGAAGCGCAGGATCGGATAGGTCTGCCAGTCGATGCTGGTAATCCTTGTGTCGTCGAAGGTCACGCTTTCATAGAGCGTCCAGCTCATCGACTGCAGAATCGCGCCTTCGATTTGATTGATCAGGCCGTCGGGATTGACCACTTGGCCACTGTCGACAGCCGCCACCGCGCGAACCAGGCGCGGCCGCCCGGTCTCCCGGTTGACCTCCACCTCGGAAGCGATGGCGCAATAGGCCGCCAGATTCTTGTAGCGGGCAAAGGCAAAGCCGAAGCCGCGATCCTGCGGCGGTTTTTGTCCGCGCGTCCATCCGAAACCTTGCGCGGCCTTCTCGATCACGTCGCGTCCGCGCGTATCTTCGAGGTGCCTCAGCCTGAATTCGACCGGGTCGGCGCCGGCCAAGCCGGCGAGTTCGTCCATGAAACTCTCGATCGAAAACACGTTATGGTAGGCGCCGAGCGCCCGCATCGCTGAAATCCGCAGCGGCATCGCCGGGATGAAGTGATGCACCACCTGCGCGTTGGGAAACCTGTAGATCGGTATCGCATTGCGGTCTCCGCCGCCTTCCGGCAACGGCAGCGGTTTGGGCGCGGGCACGGCGAAGGGTTGGGCCATGTGCTGCGCCGCCAGCATCGCGCCGGCGCCGCCCGGCCGCATCGAATGGGTATTGCTCCAGACCTCGAAATTCCAGTCGGCGATCCTGCCGTTGCCGTCAAGCGACGCCTTCAGCTTGGTCACCATCGCCGGGCCGAACGGCTCCCACGCATGTTCCTGCTCGCGCATCCACTGGACCCGGACCGGCACGCCCGGCAGCTGACGCGCTATCAGGGCGGCGTCGGCCGCCGCATCGTCGGCGCCGTTATGACCATAACATCCGGAGCCTTCGACATGGATGAGCCGGACGCTCGCGGGCGGCACGCGGAGCATCTCCGCTATCCCCTGGCGGTCGGGATAGACGCCTTGCGTATGGGTCCACACCGTCATGGCGCCATCGATGAATTGCGCCACCGCGCAGGACGGCCCGATCGATCCGTGCGATTGATAGGGACGCGTGTAAGTGGCCTCGATGGTCCTCGTGCCTGCCGCGGAGGGATCGCTGTGCTGGAAAATGGTCTTGTCCTGCGACGGCAAATGAGTGAGGACCTTGAGCAGATCGTCCTGGTTCGGCAGGCTCGGCGTCTCCCGCCATTTCGCCGCCGCCGCCAGCGCGTTCATCGCCTTGACCGCCTGGAATTCCTTTTTGGCGACGACGGCAAGAAAATTGCCGTCGCGAACAACCCTGACCATCCCGGGCATTTGCTCGACCGCCGAGGTGTCGCAAGCTGTGATCTGCGCGCCGTAGCTCGGCGGCCTGACGACGCGGGCGTGCAGCATTCCGGGCAACCGCATGTCCTGGACATAGGCCTCGCCGCCGGTGACCTTGGCCGGAATATCGACCCGCGGTATCGGCCGGCCCATAATCTTGAAGGTTGCCGAATCCCTCAGATTCGATTTGGCTTGCGCCTGCACATGCAGCATGTCGTTCGCGACAAGGTCCCCGTAAGCCAGACGCCGCCCATCGCGCGATATCACGGCACCTTCCACGGTACGGAGATTCTCGGCCGGTACCGCAAGGCGCCGCGCCGCCTCCGCCATCAGTAGCTCG
>Ga0209331_1000742_pt1 | contig 11358 bp, 12 predicted proteins | sample JacPinW_OM3H0_M3_FD_187971 | JGI IMG/M metagenome (GOLD analysis project Ga0209331, IMG submission 187971) | Forest soil microbial communities from Algoma, Ontario, Canada - Jack Pine, Ontario site 1_JW_OM3H0_M3 (SPAdes) (version 2) | ecosystem: Environmental > Terrestrial > Soil > Boreal... | reverse complement strand
GCTGCTTCGGTGCCGGCTGCTTCTTGGCGGAGGCCAGCGCGGGGGCTGCCGCCGCAGGTGGGCTGGCCGAGGCCGGGCGCGGTGACGGCAGCGGCGCGTTCGCCATCGATGCGGACGAGCGCGGCGCGGCTGACGCCGGCGCCGTGCTGGGCTCGGGGCTCATGATGCTGACCGCCGGCGTCGAGGCCGCCGTCGGAAAATCCGCATTGGTGGGCTTGCCGGTCGGCATCGATGGCGCAAAGGCTGCCACCGGCGCAGGCGCCGCGGTGGGAGCCGGCGCGTTCCATGAGGCGGAGTAGCGCATGACCAGCCCGTCATAGACCCGCTCATCCATGTTGGAGACGAGCTGTTGGCGATCGGTCAGCGCCCGGAAGGCTGCGCAATCCGACGACGTGCAATGGTCGCGCGCCAGCAGTACATAGGCCATCAGCCCATAACGGTCGCGCTCCACCGCCCGGCGCAGCATCTGCAGCTCGGGCGTCAGGTTCTTGTTGGCCGCGGCGACATCGCCGAACGACGTTAGCCGCGTGATCTGGGATGCCGCATAGGACAGCGCCGCGGCGGTGGATTCGGCAGAACCGAACAACGATTTTTCGCAGGCCGTCAGCACGGTTTCTCCGGCCAGATCGTCGATACACGACAACGCCGGCAGCGCCGCTACCATCGGCGGCGGCGGCGGCGATTGGATCTCAGCGGACGCGCTACGTCCGTCGGGACCGAAGCCGTGGATGGTCGCTGCCGCCGCGATGCCGATCGCCAGCACCGTGATGACCGTGAGCGCGCCATTGGCGACCGATCTCTCGGAGCGCAACAACGTGATCAGAACGATGATCCCGAAGAAACCCGCCGCGGCCAGCGTCAGCCACACCGGAAAGGTCGGCGAACGCCAGAATTGATCCAGCGACGAAGCCCAGGCCCAGCTCATGCGCGGTGTCCCCTCAACGCAGCATAGACGCATTCAGCGAACGCTGAATGTCGGTTCTTTCGCACTCAACCTGCGCAGAATATTTCCGCGAACGGGGCGATTTGACGGCGAGCGGAGTAGGAACCGCCCAACCGGCCATACACGCAATTTCTTCAGGAGATGTCGAGCTGGCTTTCCTTGGCGACCCGTTCGAAAGCCTCGGTCGAGTTTTTGATCCGGTACTGGCAGTCATCGCCGTCGGTCGGAAGCAAACGGATCACCTCATAGGTGCCGCTGGCGGCCGGACGGGCGACATTGCTGGCAGTGAAATAGACGGTCTCTCCAACGGTGAACTTGTGCTTCAACGCCCTTCTCCACGCAAAAACGCCGGCCGTGCTTACGGTCCCGCTAACTTCGGCCGGCTGAAACCCCACCACAATCTAGCACAGCGGCGAGCTTTTTGGCCAGTAACATCCGGGTATAGCAAATACGCAAATTCCGCAGGTTCTTCAGTGCGATAAAGGCTTATTCGGCGGCCCCGCGCATAGCTGCCCTGCTCCGTCGAAAACCCCGACCTCGGCCGCCACCCGAGCCTCGCCATCTCCGGCCTAGACGGTCTCGAACCTGTCGATCAGGATGGTTTCGGCAAGGCCGGCGCGGGTCCACTCCTGAAAGGCCGGCTGCGACATCATCGTGTCCATGTAGTCCCGCAGCTCCGGCGCCACTTCGATGGCATAGGTACGAAAACGGTGCACCACCGGCGCGAACATGGCGTCGGCGCCGCCGAAGGTTCCAAACAGGAACGGCCCCCGCTTGCCGTAGCGCTCGCGGCATTCGAGCCAGATTTGCTGGATCCGCGCGACATTGGCCTGCGCATCCGCCGACAGCGCGATGGCGCCGACCGGCCGGTGCAGGTTCATGCCGCATTCGTTGCGCAATGCCATGAACCCGGAATGCATCTCCGCCGAAATCGAACGCGCATGCGCCCGGCGCCCGCGGTCCTCGGGCCACAATCCGGCTTCCGGAAATCGTTCGGCGAGGTATTCGATGATGGAAAGCGAATCCCAGACCCTGAGGTCGCCATCGATCAGGGCCGGCACCTTGCCCGAATGGGTGAAATTCAATATGCGCTGCTTGTCGGCGTCGCCGGTGTAGAGCGGAATGAAAATTTCCTCGAAGGGGATGTTGTTGGCGCGCAGCGCCAGCCATGGCCGCATCGACCACGACGAATAATTCTTGTTACCGATCACCAGCTTCAAAGCCATTTCGAACAATCCTCGTTAGCGCTTATCCTGCCACGGCGCCCGGTGAGCGTTCAACCCGTCCCGCCGCCATGGTGCCGGTTGTCGCGACTGACTGTGCGGGGCAGCATGGACCACCGGGAGAGCTGACATGCGTGCCTATTTAGTCGATAGTCTGGCGGTCGGCTTCTTCATCCTGGAATGGACGGTCTATGCCGTCACGCTGGAGCAAACCGCCTACGGGCGCGACAGCCTGTCGGCCCGCATGAATGTCTACCGCGAGGTCTGGGTCCGGCGCATGCTCGACCGCGAGGCCCGCATGGTCGACATGCAGATCATGGGGGCGCTGCAGAACGGCACTGCTGGGGGCGATGCCGCCGGTCCAGCAACGCGATACGGCGGAAGCCGAAGCCCACGTCATGCGCACCACAAAGCTGTTCGAAGCCGCGGGCCGGCATTTCAATCGCGGCCAGCGCGCCTTCTTCTTTGCGCTCGGCTATCTCGGCTGGTTCGTCAGTCCCTGGGTGCTGTTCGTCACCACCGCCGCGGTCGTGATCGTCACCTGGCGCCGGCAATTCGCCTCCAACGCCTGGAAGGCGATGGGGGGTTAGCTACCCGCCCGCGAAATCCTCTGGCGTGAAGCTGAGATCGAGCACTTTCCATTCGCCGTATCGGTCCTGTGGCAGCATCGCGTAGGGCTGGCAGGATTGCAGCGCGCTGATGGCGCTTTGCATCAGTGCCGGCCCTTTTGGCGACGCGCTGGCCTCGATCAGCACAGGCTCGGTCGCGAGCTTGCCTTCCAGCGTCATGAACGCCCGCAACACGATCCTGAGCTTGTCCGATGGCGCGATCGATCCCGGCAGTTTCAAGCACGCCTTGAGATGACGCCGAAACTCCGTCACCAGACTGGATGCGATGTCGGCCGCCTTTGACGCCGCGTCGCCGCCGTCACCGGATCTGACCTGCGGCGTGCTTGGCGGCAGGTCCTGAGGCAAGCCAAGCATCACCTGATACTTGATCGAAAGATCGGGCTCCGGGGGAATGTAGGCCGGCACCGGCGACGTCGATGGCAGCTGCGGCTGACCGGCGTCCGGCTGCTGAGGCGAACGCGGCGCCGCCAGCGTCGCCTGCTTCTGTGGCCGGGCCGCGGCCGGAGGTGGGGCAGCCGGCGGCGGCGAATTGGGCGGGGCGGATTTCGAATAAAGCTCGAACGCGTCGGACGGCTGAGCCTTCGGCGGTTCCGGCTGCTCCGGTTTCCCCTCCTCGACTTGCGAGGGCGTCACGATATCGACCGCGATCAGTTCAGCCGTGACCGAGCCGAACGGATGCACCTCGGCGAAGATCAGGACCAGTGTCAGAATTGACAGATGGGCCAGCGCCGATACTGCGATGCCTGAGCGTATGAACCGACCTGGTTCCACCGTACTTGATCAACGTTTCGATGCCCCTCACGGCCCAGCATAGCGGGCACGGCGGCAGTCTCAATCCCATTTCGGCGCGAAACCGAAATCGGTGAGCCGGCCCTTGGCGCTTGCCATCCGGAAGATCAGCCGCATCTCGTCATCGGACAGCGTGAAATCGAAGATGTCGATATTTTCCGAGAGCCGTTCGATTTTCGAGGTTCGCGGTATCGCGGCAACATTCTGCTGCACCAGCCAGCGCAGGCTGACCTGCGCCCCGGTCTTGCCGTGGCTCTGCCCGATCCGCGCCAGCGTCTCGTCGCCCCTGATACGGCCCTTCGCGACCGGGCTATAGGCGACCGTGGCCATGCCGTGCCGCGCGCAGGCCTCCAGCACCTTGGTCTGATCGAGATAGGGATGGTATTCGACCTGGTCGCACACCAGCGGTTCCGGGCAGGCCGCCACCGCCTCGTCGATCAAGGCCACGGTGAAGTTCGAAACGCCGATATGCCTGCTCATGCCGAACTGCTTGACACGCGCCAGCGCGCCCAGGGTCTCCGGCAGCGGTACCTGCGGATTGGGCCAGTGCAGCAGCAACAGATCGACTTCGGACAGCCGCAGCCTGGCCAGGCTCTCCTTGACGGAACGCTCCAGATCGTTCGGCGCGAAATGGGTGGTCCATACTTTTGTCGTCAGAAACACTTCGTTGCGTTTAGTCCCCGACGCCCGCAGGCCTTCGCCGACCTCGCGCTCGTTCTCATAGGCCTGCGCGGTGTCGATGTGGCGATAGCCGAGTTTTAGCGCCTGCTCGACCAGACGCGCGCAGGCGCGCCCGCGCAATTCCCAGGTGCCCAGCCCGATCGCGGGGATCTTGGCGCCGTTGGCTTCGACGAATTGCATGGCGGGCACTCGAACCAAGGGAGCCCCAGTATGTCCGCTGGGGGTTGCGCTGCCAACAACGCTGCAAGCGGATTCGGGCGTGGATGGGGCTAAACGCCGGGCGCCAGCGCGGCAAACACCGTCTCCGGGGCGTGCGCAATCACGGCGAGCAGCGCCCGCGCCGGCCCGCGCGGCATCCGTTTGCCCTGTTCCCAGTTGCGGATGGTCTCGACGGGAACGCCGAGCCGTGCGGCGAATTCAAGCTGGGTCAGGCGCGCGCGGCGGCGCAGGTCACGCACCAAAGGCAGCGTCACCGGCTCTCCCGGCGCGACGGAAGTCGTCGCCGGCGCGACGGAAGTCGTCGCCGGCGCGAGCGGAAACTCCTGCCCGTCCCGCAATTCGACGATCCGTCCGTCCGCTTTCAGCCGCAAGCGCTGCATGTTCAACCCCAGGCGCGCATCGTCGGCGATGCGCGTTAAGGCCCGATTAACGATGCGCCGGCGCCGGTCTGCTTCAGCCCGAACCACAGCGTGGCGATGCCGAGGAACGAGAAGAAGCCGACCACGTCGGTGATGGTCGTGACGAAGGTGCCCGACGCCACCGCGGGATCGGCCCTGACCCGCTCCAGCACCATCGGAATCAGAATGCCGCCGAGCGCGCCGGCAATCAGATTGCACACCATGGCGAGGCCAATCACGACGCCGAGCGCCGGTATCTTGAACCAGGCCACCGCGGCAATGCCGGTGATCACGGCAAAGGCGAGGCCGTTGACGAGGCCGACCAGGCCCTCGCGCATCACCACGCGATAGGCGTTGTTGGGGCCGAGTTCGCGGGTCGCCAGCGCGCGCACCGCCACCGTCATGGTCTGGGTCGCGGCATTGCCGCCCTGACTGGCGACGATCGGCGCCAGCACCGCCAGCGCCACCATTTTTTCGAGCTGGCCCTCGAACAGGCCGAGCACCGAGGACGCCAGAAAGGCGGTGGCGAGATTGACCAGCAGCCAGTTGAAGCGCCCCTTGGCGATGGTCCAGACATTGTCGGACAATTCTTCGCCTGAGGTGACGCCGCCCAGCGCCTTCAGATCCTCGTCGGCCTCTTCCTCGATCACGTCGACCACGTCGTCGATGGTGATGACGCCGACCAGCCGGTCGGTGGTGTCGACGACCGGCGCTGCCACCAGATTGTACTTGCCGAACAGCCGCGCCACCTCTTCCTGGTCGTCCAGCACCGAGACGCGGCGGCGGTCTTCATCGATCAGGTCGGCCAGAGGCACCTGCCGGCGCGAGCGCAGCAGCGCATCCAGCGACACCGCGCCCTGCCAGTGCTGCGCGGCATCGACCGCGTAGATTTCGTAAAACCGGTCCGGCAGATCAGGGGTGTCGCGCATGTAGTCGATCACCTGCCCCACGGTCCAGTCCGGCGGCACCGCGACGAACTCGGTCTGCATCCGGCGGCCGGCGGAGTTTTCCGGATACAGCAGGCGGCGCTCGAGCGCGTCGCGCTCCGATGGCGGCAGTTTTTCGAGGATCCCTTCCTGGTCCTCTTCGTCGAGCCCCTCGAGCAATTCGACGGCGTCGTCGGATTCAAGCTCGCGGACGCCCTCGGCGACCGTCTCCGGTTCGAGTTCCTCGAGGATCTCCTCGCGGACCGAATCGTCGACCTCGTTGAGCGCCGAGAAGTGGAAATCCGTGCCGGTCAGCTCGACCAGGCTGACGCGGTCTTCGGGCTCGAGTGCGGCGATCAGGTCGCCGAGATCGGCCTCATGCAGTTCCCCGACGATCTCGCGCAGGAACGGCGCGTCGGCGGCATGGATCGCGCGGGCGATTTCTGCGACAAATTCGTGACGGACCTGGCCGTCTTCGTCGCGCATCGGCGGCCGGTCGAGCGTCGATTGATTGGCGGAATAGGCAGCGTCGATATCTTCGGCCATGCCGCGCCTCGCCAGTTTGACAGCGATCAAGAACTCGTCTGAGGTATCGGTTCAGGCATTACCCAATAGGCAACTGCCAGCGCAATGACAAATATCTGACGGCCTTCATGAAGGTTTTGGCAGTTGCATTGATGACCTCGATCGCCGGGTTCGCGCCGGCGCAGGCGGCCGACTGTCCGCGCCAGGACGCGCTCGGCACCTCGCGGATCCTCAAGCTGGACGCCGCGACCTATCCGCGGGTCGGACTGAAAAGCTTCCCGCAAACGCTGCCGCTGGAAGATCATGAGGTCGTGCTGACATTCGATGACGGCCCATGGCCCGCCACCACGCCGCGGGTGCTGGCGGCGCTGGCGCGCGAATGCGTGCGCGCGACGTTCTTCCTGATCGGCAAGCCGGCATCGGAGCATCCGGCGCTGGCGCGACGGATCGCCGCCGAAGGCCACACCATCGGCCACCATACCTGGACCCATCACAATCTCAAATACATGAAGCCTGACGATGCCGAGGCTGAGATCGACAAAGGCATTGCCGCGGATGAAATGGCGCTGCACGGCGTCGCAACCACGACCCCGACCACGCCATTCTTCCGGTTTCCCTACTTCGAAATGACGACTCGGACGCTCGATCTGCTGCAGTCACGGGGCATCGCGGTGATCGGCGCCGACCTCTGGGCCAGCGACTGGAATCCCATGACGCCGAAACAGCAGCTGAAGCTGCTGATCGAGCGGCTGAATACCGCCCGCAAGGGCATCATCCTGCTGCACGACCCCAAGGCGCAAACCGCCGCCATGCTGCCGGCCTTCTTGCGCTATCTTCGGGACAATCACTATCGCGTGGTGCATCTGGTGCCGGCCAAGCCCGGCGCCGATGTTAAAGCTGCCCGCTGAACCTGAAATCATGTGCGGAAACCAAACAATTAAGGCCGCATTCACGGCCCGGCGTGTAATTAATCCAGCGTAAATGGGAATGCAGACGGTGGTTCATGATCGGTAAGGGGTTGGCTGGCGTCCGGACCTGGCAATGCGCCGTCTTATGCTTTGGTTTACTGGCCTGCATCGCCGCGCAGCCCGCCGCGGCCGCCGATTGCCCGGGGCATCCCGACGCGCTCGGCACTTCGCGAACCCTGGTGGTCGACCCGCGCGAGCATCCCCGCATCGGCACCATGCAATATGCCGAAACGCTGCCGCTGGAAGATCACGAGGTGGTGCTGACCTTCGATGACGGCCCGCTGCCGCGCAACAGCAATCAGGTGCTGCAAATCCTCGCCGCGCAGTGCGTGAAGGCGACCTTCTTCACCATCGGCCGCATGGCAAAGGAAAATCCCGAAGGCGTCCGCAAGCTCCGTGATGCCGGCCACTCGATCGGCAGCCACAGCCAGAACCATCCGCTGACCTTCCACAAGATGTCGGTGGGGCAGGCCAAACATGAGATCGACGACGGTATCGCGTCGGTCACGGCAGCGTTGGGCGATGGCGCGGCGCTGGCGCCGTTCTTCCGGATCCCGGGCCTGTTGCGCGCCGACGGCGTCGAGGAGTATCTGGCATCGCTGGGCATCCAGACCTGGAGCGCCGATTTTCCGGCCGACGACTGGCGGCATATTCCATCGTCGCGGGTCTACGAACTGGCGATCAACCGGCTTGAAGCCAAGGGAAAAGGCATTCTGTTGCTGCACGACATCCAGGCGCGAACCGTCGCCGCCTTGCCGCGAATCCTGCATGAGCTGAAAGCGCGCGGCTATCGCATCGTCCATGTGGTACCGGCCACGCCGGCACTGCCGGCGACGCCGACCGAGCCGCAGCAATGGCAGTTGCATCCGCCATCGGAAACGGTGGCGATCTCGCACTGGCCCAAAATTCCGAACTTCGTGTTTGCCGCGACCGATCCGCTTCCAGCGCCCGCGCTGTCGGATTCCTATTGGCATGACGATTGGCCAATGCCGGTTGCGGAGATGTCCGATCGCGGCAAACGGCGCGGCGTACCGCCGCCGCGGCAAGCGCCGTGGCCCCGGCAAACACCGCTGCTGCCCGAGCGCGCCGCAATTGCCCTGCCCGCCCCCGCGCCAAGTGTTTTCGAGATGCAGGACCGGTTGCGCTTCGCCTTGGCGCGCGCCTCACGGCCCGCGGAGCCAGCGATCGCGGCCGGGCCGGAGCGTGAAGCGGACGGCGCCAAACTGGTCGCGGCCGATGCCGGAGCGTCGCGGCGGACGGTCGCCGGAAAGCCTCACCTCGAACGCGTGCGCCGAGCGAGCGCGTCTCACGCCGGCGGCCGCGTCACCCGGCATGCGACCCATGCCGGCCGGCGGGCGCTGAAGCGTGTGGTCCAGGTCAGGAAAAGAAGCGTGTGACGGATCAATCCGTCACGATCTTGGCCACGCACAGCAGCACGACCATGGCGAGAAACAGCAGATCAACGTAGGACTTCATTTCGCCGTCGCGGCGCAGCGCTCCGACCTCGCCGACGATTTTCTTGCGCCCGGCGATCGCGGAAGGACCCTCTTCGGCGAGGCCGGCGAGACGGCGCGCCTCAAGCTCCAGCCGCTCGATTTTCTGGAAGAAATTGAACGAACGCAGCGTCGAGGCCGCGCGCATCGAGGCATAGACCAGCACCAGAATCGCGACGATCGCGCGATGCTGGTATTTCTCGAGGAAATTCAGGCTGAAATAGACCAGCGCCAGAAAAACAAAATTTGAGACGAACCGATAGATGTGGCCCAGAATTTTCATGCATGTGCTCCGGTCGATAGTCAGGCCTGGCAGTATTGATCGATGCGCTCCGACAGGGTTTCGCAGCCGACGCTAACTCGCACGATGTACGCCAACGTTGTTACAGCAAGGCAACTTATGCACCGGCGTGTGGACGCCGGTCCACTGAACTAGCGGGGGAATACTTAGGTTTACGTTTCCGGGTTCGCTGCCGCTGCCATCGTACATGGTTGTGTAGCGCCGGGGCGCGTTAATTTCCACCACTCCGGCGTCCACCACCTGATCTGACTGTCGCAGTTGCCGGACGACGACGCCACCACTAGCTCCAGGGCCGATCTGACATGGTGCGCTCGGAGGGCGGAGAATTTTTTAGTAAATCAACGACTTGCCGAGAGGCGCCAAAAAATAAGGTTCTTTTCAGAGCGACCGGTACTTTTCGGACGCCCCCACGGGGTACTTCTGAGAAGACCAAAAAGCAAGTCGGGCACGACGCCGTGCTGGAACACGACGCCGCGCCTCGAGCGCGTGTTCGACCCCTCACGCAAGGAAAAGCATTGGGGCCGCCCGCAAACTCGCGCGCGATCGATGAAGCAGGAAGCCGTCGGGGTCGTAGCGTTGGCGCCATCGGAGCAACCGCCTGGCGTCGCGCATCACAACAAGCGGGCGTTGCCGATCAGTAGGTCGACGGATCTGGCGAATCCGTTGGCTTCTCGAAGGCCCGCTTCATCGCCGGGCTCATCGGGATATCCAGATTGACGCCCTTAGGCGGGATCGGCTGGGTGAACCATTTGTCGTAGAGCGCCGCAAGCTCGGGACTCTGATAGAGGCTTGCGGTCGCGGCATCGGCAATAGCCTTGAACGCCGTATCATCCTTACGCAGCATGATTCCATATGGTTCAGGCTTGGAGAACGCGTCCTCCGAGATCACGTAAGCCTTGGGATCCTTCGCGTTGGCAATCAGGCCCGCGAGCACGATATCGTCCTGGACAAAGGCCACTGCCCTGCCGGTCCCGACCATAAGGAACGCTTCGGCTTGATCCTGAGCCGGGATGATCGTCATCCCCAGATTCAATCTGCTATTGAATTCGAGCGCCTGCTTGATGTTGGTCGAGCCGGCCGGAGACACGATCGTCTTGCCCTTGAGGTCGCTGATCGAGCCGATCTTCGATTCGACCTTCGAGACGAAACGGCTCGCCGTCAGAAAATGCGTATTGGTGTACCAGACCTGCTGTTGCCGCTCGGCGTTGTTGGTGGTGTTGCCGCATTCGAGGTCGATCGTGCCGTTGGCCAATAGCGGAATGCGCGTCGAAGCCGTCACCAGCTGATACCGCACTTCGAGTTTGTCCAGCTTCAATTCGCGTTTCACCGCGTCGACGATCTTGGCGCAGATGTCGATGGCGAAGCCGACCGGCTGCCGCTTGTCGTCGAGGTAGGAGAACGGCACCGACGCCTCGCGGTGCCCGATGGTGATATATCCGAGTTCCTTCACCTTCGCGAGCGTGCCTGTGAGTTCGTCCGCTATCGCGGTTGCGTGGCCTGAAAGAAGCGTTGCCAGCGTCAGCGCCACGAATAGGTCTTTCCGCACGGGGATTCTCCATTGTCAATTGCTGTTCACGGCAATGCTTCACGATATTGGATAATTTATCAAGTCGTCGAATGGAAGAGCTCGTAGGGCGGATTAGCGCAGCGTAATCCGCCACCATCGCGAACACGGCGCAATACGCGGAGTTTATCATCGGGCGCGCATTCGCGCGACCCGTTGGCTATTGCGCCCTACGGCCCTATCACCGCTCCGAGACCATGCTCTTCAATTGATTCAGCAGTGTCAGCACCCAGCAGAGCGCGAACAGTCCGGCGAGGCCGACGCCGGTGCGGCGGTCGAGCAGCGACAGCCCGGTCCAAAGCCACACGCGATAGATCCACAGCGCGGCAATCGCGACACCCAACAGGCACACCAGCAGCTTGACAAATCGCGTGTTGGCGACGCCAACGGCTGCGAACAGGATCGTCAGCGGGACAAGGAACATCTGACAGGTTGAAACCAGTGTCTCGTTCACGGGCAGCTCCGAAAGGGATCCTAGCGGTCCTTCGATTCCAGCATTCGCAACGACGTCAACTGAGACGGAATGCGAATGCTGGAATCGAACCACAGCCGGTAATTTAAAACAAATCGTTGCCGCGCAGCCCTTACACCAGACTACACGCCGTCGCCAGCCAAATGGCTAGGGCCGAAGCGGGGCGAAATCCGGGCTGCCCTCAATGCGGCGGCTTCCTTTTCGCCCGCTGCAGAGCTCGCAGGGCG
>Ga0209331_1000741_pt1 | contig 11360 bp, 9 predicted proteins | sample JacPinW_OM3H0_M3_FD_187971 | JGI IMG/M metagenome (GOLD analysis project Ga0209331, IMG submission 187971) | Forest soil microbial communities from Algoma, Ontario, Canada - Jack Pine, Ontario site 1_JW_OM3H0_M3 (SPAdes) (version 2) | ecosystem: Environmental > Terrestrial > Soil > Boreal... | reverse complement strand
TCGACGATCTGATCGTGCCGTCTCGTTGCCATGATGCCCTCGTTTCCCTGGATAGTCGCGCGAAATGCCCGTCAGTCAGGAAACGCATGACCCCAGATGATGTTCCGGGATTTTGGGGCCCTGCCGGGACCGGTCGCGTCGCCGCAAGCGTGCGGCAGCGGACCCACGTCCCCGCACGGACCCCCACCACGGTTAACGGCGTTGAGAGATTCCCCGCCCCGGTTGCTTGAAACCCGGTTTTCCAGTGGTATCCTTGGTCCTTCGTCTGTTGCGTTTTCGGAGTATCCCATGGCCCCCCGTGCCAACTGGAAAGGTTTTTTGCGCCTTTCGCTGGTGACCTGCCCGGTTGCCCTGTATCCGGCGACGTCGGATACCGAAAAAGTCAGCTTCAACCAGATCAACCGCAAGACCGGCCATCGCATCAAATACGCCAAGGTCGATGCCGACACCGGCGAGGAAGTCGCCTCCGAAGACATCATGAAGGGCTACAAGGTCGACACCGACACCTATATCGAGGTGTCCAAGGACGAGCTCGACGACATCGCGCTGGAATCGACGCGCACTATCGAGATCGACGAATTCGTGCCTAAGACCGACATCGACAACCGTTATCTGATCCGCCCCTATTATCTCGTCCCCGACGGCAAGGTCGGCCATGACGCCTTCGCGGTGATCCGCGAGACCATCCGCAGCATGGACAAGGTCGCGATCGGCCGCGTGGTGCTGACCAATCGCGAGCACATCATCGCGCTGGAGCCGCTCGACAAGGGCCTGATGGGTACGCTGCTGCGCTACCCCTACGAGGTTCGCAGCGAGAAGGAATATTTCGACGACATCCAGGACGTGAAGGTCACCAAGGACATGCTGGATCTGGCCAAGCACATCGTCGAGAAGAAATCCGGGTCGTTCGAGCCCGACCGGTTCGAGGATCGCTACGAATCCGCGCTGATCGATCTCATCAATCAGAAGCGCAACGGCATGCCGACCACGGCGAAGGCCGCACCGAAATCAAGCGGCAACGTCATCAATCTGATGGACGCGCTGAAGCGCAGCCTCGCCAGCGAGAAGCCTTCCGCCGCTCCTCCCGCAAAGGCCAAGGGCAAGAAGCAGCGCAAGCGCGTCGAGGGTCAGCGCGAGATGTTGCTGCCGATCAGCGGCAAGCGCGCCGCCAAAGAAGAACCAAAAGTGCAAGGGCCGAAGAAGGCCGAGAAGCCGGTGCGCGCAGCCGCCCGATCGAAGAAGGCGGGATAGGTGCTTAAGCCCTCGCGGCGGCGCGCGATGATACCAGGCCATTGCTACGCAGCTTCACGGCCAGCGCTACGCCCGGCCTGAGATGCCGTGGTCGACGCCGTTCGATGAGCCGATACGCTTGCGCGGCGGGGGCAGGCTCACGACGCTGCAGCACGCCGCCGATTACATCATGAAGCTGCCGGAAGACATGCAGCAGCGGGAGTGTTGGCAGATCGCGGTCGGGAACCTGATCAACGCCGCCGAGACCGGCGGCGGCTGGCTGATGTTCGCACGGATCGGGGTGATGCGGGCGCTGAATGGGGATGGACAAGAGCGGTGAAAGCGGTCTCAATCGCCGCAGCCGCCCCGTCGCCATCGCCAAAATCAAATCGGCCGATATCGCCGCCGGACGACGACCGGTTTTTCCCGAACACCAAATCCAGCAGGGATTGCGACCAGCACCGCGGCGAACACGCGCCAGGGATATTGCTGGCTATAGGCGAGGATTTGCGGACCCCAACTCCCGAGCAAGAACTCTTGCATGGCGGTGACTACCGGCCCGCGCTTACTTCAGCGAGTTATTGACCGAGGTGAATGTGGTGCTCAGTTGGGGGCCGATGCCCTGAACCGCGGCGATGATCGCGAGTGCGATGCCGGAGGCAATCAGGCAATACTCGATGGCGGTCGCGCCGGATTCGTCGCCCAGGAATTTTGAAGACAACCGCCGCATTCAAAACTCCTGTCGACGCTGCACGGGCTTCTCCCGCGCCAATGACCAAGGCGGAAATCTAGGTTGGATTGGTTGCGAGCGCGTTGAAGAACACGCTAAACGATCGGTTAAGGCCAAGATCGGTTTTTGCCGGATGTATGGATGACAACTCCGGCGTCGCTCCCCGCAAATATCGGGCTTCTGTCGTTACGCCGTATTCATACGGCATCGAAAATTTACTTCCGATTTTGCATTGGCCTCCCATGCTCGCCCGATCGGCGTCCGGTGGAGTGAGCGAGCATGCTAGCGCAGGAGCGGGAATTGAGAAGAAACTATATCGGCATCCTGAGCGACAAGATCGAAGAACAACGCACCATTGAATCCCTGGCGAAGTCCGACCGCCGCATGAAAGACTACCTTCTCGGTCTGATGGCTGCCGTGCTGAACCATCGTGGCGACGCCAGATAGTTGTCTCCGCCTGCCGACCTCACTCCCTGCCCCGCCTTCCCTGGATTAAAACAGTGGCGATCAGAAATTTCGCTGTCGAGGTGAAACCACTCCACTTCGGCCGAGAACGTCGGCTGCCCGGGCCCCGCCCCGGCAATCAGAACCCGCCGCCGAGCCGAGGATGAAAGTTCTAGCAACTTTCATGAGCCCCTCCTCCTGGCACGTGATTTATGCAGATGCATGCGGTGACCGCTAGCGCATCGATCGGGCGGACGCAGTTTTCAGCGAGTCGCTGAGATGCGGAACGCATATCAGCACTTCCCGGCAGAGACGTCACCCGCGCTTTACCTGTCGATGGAATCCTGTTCCAACTATCAACATAGGCCGAGCCCAACATCGGCCAGCTCGGGAAGGAATCGGCATGAAACTCGGCACCGCCATTGCAGAAATCATGAAGCGCGAGGGCATCGAGATTCTCTGCGGCTATCCGGTCAATCATCTCATCGAACATGCCGCCGCCGCCGATATCCGCCCGGTGATGGTGCGGCAGGAGCGTATCGGCCTCCACATGGCGGACGCGATCTCCCGGGTCACATCGGGGCGCACCATCGGCGCTTTCTGCATGCAGCACGGCCCCGGTGCGGAAAACGCCATGGGCGGCGTCGCGCAATGTTACGGCGAATCCGTGCCCGTGCTGGTGCTGCCGATGGGCTATGCACGGCGGCTTGCGAATATCGAACCGAACTTCAATTCCAGCCAGGCAATGAAGGCCTTCGCGAAGTCGGCCGAGCCGATCAACCTCGCGAGCGAAGTCGGCAACATTTTCCGCCGCGCTTTTACCAAACTGAAAAACGGCCGCGGCGGCCCGGTGATCGTGGAAATCCCGGCCGACATGTGGAACGAGGAAGTGCCGGAGCCGCTGAACTATACGCCGGTGCTGCGCACCCGCTATGGCGCCGACCCCGTCCATGTGAGGGAAGCGGCGGCGCTGTTGATGTCAGCCAAACGGCCGGTGATCTATGCCGGCCAGGGCGTGCATTACGCGCAAGCCTGGCCGCAGCTGAAGCGGCTGGCCGAAAGGCTCGCCATCCCCGTCACCTCAAGCCTCGGCGGCAAGTCGTCGTTTCCGGAGACCCACCCGCTTTCGCTCGGCTCGGGCGGACTGGCCGTGCCGCGCGCGGTGCCGAAGTTTCTTGCCGAGGCCGACGTGATTTTCGGCATCGGCTGCTCGTTCACGGAAACGTCGTTCGGCGTCGGCATGCCCAAAGGCAAAACCATCATCCATTCAACGCTGGACCCTGCGCATCTTAACAAGGATGTCGAGGCCAGGGTCGGCCTTGTCGGCGATGCCGGGCTGGTGCTCGACGCGCTCTTGGAAGAGATCAACAAGAGCGTCAAGGTTGACCGCGATGCCACTGCCATCGCTACCGAAATTGCCGCGGCGCATAGCGAGTGGCTGGCGAAATGGCTGCCGAAGCTGACCAGCAACGATGCCCCGCTGAACCCCTATCGCGTGCTATGGGACTTGCAGCATTCCGTCGACATCAAGAACACCATCATCACCCATGATGCCGGCAGCCCGCGCGATCAGCTCTCGCCATTCTGGAAGGCGGTCGAACCGCTGTCCTATATCGGCTGGGGCAAGACCACGCAGCTCGGTTATGGATTGGGGCTCGCGATGGGCGCCAAGCTCGCGAAGCCGGACAAGCTCTGCATCAATGTCTGGGGCGACGCCGCGATCGGCTTTACCGGCATGGATTTCGAGACCGCGGTGCGCGAGCGAATTCCGATCATGTCGATCCTGCTAAACAATTTCAGCATGGCGATCGAATTGAAGGTGATGCCGATTTCGACCGAAAAATATCGCTCGACCGATATCTCCGGCGACTACGCTGCCATGGCGCGGGCTTTTGGAGGCTATGGCGAGCGGGTGACAAAACCGGAAGACATCATCCCGGCGATCCAGCGCGGCATTCAAAAGACGAAGGAAGGCATCCCGGTGCTGCTGGAGTTCATCACCTCAAAGGAGACCGAGGTTTCAAGGCCGGGCACGTGAGGCTCGCGGCATAAGCGATTTTCGGCCTTTTCCGAGCCCATTGCGAGCATTAACGCCGACCGGGAAAATGTCCCGATGGCGCTGGCCCAGCTGCGCGCGGGATGGAATAATCGGATACTGTTCTGTTGGATTTACCGGCCGGCCCGCCGACCGGGAGCCCGGACCGGCATGTTATTTGAGCGCGGCGGCGCCAGGCACCGGGCGAAATGGATTTCAGTGAATGACCGCGCTTCCCCAGGATGTGGTGGCCGATCTCAGGCAGGAGAATGCGCGGCTGCAGGCTGAGCTGCGCGCGGCGGTCGATCGCCAAGCCGCCAGCGCCGAAATTCTGCGCGCCATCGCCAGCGCGCCGGGCGATGCCGAGCGGGCGTTGCAACAGATCGCCGAAACCACCGCGCGCCTGTTCGGCGCTACAAGCGTAACAATCCGTATCGTCGAAGGTGAAGAATGGGGCCGCCCAATCCGCGTCGGTGAAGGCTCAAAACGGATTTCCCAGGAGATCCCGGAGGCACAGCTGCGGCTTGGAGCCCGAAACCTGGCGAGCACAGTCGTCCTCGAGAATCGTCAGATCCACATTCCGGACCTAGACAATGTTGATCCGGCAATCGCCGACTGGCCCGGCCTCCGGCCCGCCCGTGCGGTAGGCATCCGCGTAATAGTCGGTACGCCGCTTCGGCGCGAGGGGGAGGCAATCGGTGCCCTTATGGTTCAGCGCGACCGGCCGGTACCTCTCACCGTCGACGAGCTCGCACTCCTGCAAAGCTTCGCAGACCAGGCGGTCATCGCCATCGAGAACGCGCGGCTGTTCAACGAGACCCGGGAGGCACTGGAGCGACAGGACGCCACCGCCGAAATCCTGCGCACCATTGCAAGTGCCCCAGGCGATGCCGGGCGGTCTTTGCAACAGATCGCGGAAACCAGCGCCCGTCTGTTCGGCGCGCCCAGCGTGTCGATTCAGCTCGTCGAGGACGGCAAATGGGGACAGGCTTACCGCTTTGGCGACAGCGCGCAACGTATCCGATCGGCCGTTCCATTGACGAACATCCGGGTCGGCGGCCGAAACATGCCGGGCGCGGTGGTCGGCGAGAACCGGCAGTTTCACATTCCGGACCTCGATCATCTCGATCCTTCGGTGGCCGATTGGCCCGGCCTCCCCCACGCCCGCGCGGCGGGCACCCGTACGATGTGCGGCACCCCTCTCCGGCGCGAAGGGAAGGCGCTCGGCTCTCTCATCATTTATCGCGATCGGCTGTTGCCGTTCACCCCGGAAGAACTCGCCCTTCAGCAGAGCTTCGCCGACCAGGCCGTGATCGCCATCGAGAACGCGCGGCTGTTCAACGAGACCCGGGAGGCGCTGGAACGGCAGACCGCTACCGCCGAAATCCTGAAGGTCATCGCCAGTTCGCCGTCGGATGTGCAGCCGGTATTCGAGGCCATCGCGGCCAGCGCTAACAGGCTGATTGGCGGCTTCTCGACCGCGGTTTTTCGCTTCGTCGACGGCGTAAGTCACCTGGCGGCGTTCACGCCGACCCATCCGGCCGCGGACGAAGTTTTGAAAGCTTCGTTCCCACGACCCCTCGCCGAATTTTTTCAGCCCTATGAATTGGCGCTGAAGGGCGAGGCCGTGCAGATTGCCGACACCGAAGCCACTTCGGACGCGCGGATCAAGGATATTGCTCGGGCCCGCGGTTTTCGCAGCATGCTGTTCTCACCGCTGATGAGCAACGGTGAGCCTATCGGCCTCATCAGCGTCACGCGCAAGGAGCTAGGTACATTTGCCGCGCACCATGTCCAGTTGCTCCAGACCTTCGCCGACCAGGCGGTGATCGCCATCGAGAACGCGCGGTTGTTCGATGAGGTACAGGCGAAAACCAGCGATCTCAGCGAGGCGTTGCAACAGCAAATAGCCACCGCCGACGTGCTCAAGGTCATCAGCCGCTCGGCGTTCGATCTCGAAACCGTCATGAACACACTCGCCCGTTCGGCATCCGAATTGTGCGGCGCCGATCTGAGCGGCCTTTTTCTGCGAGATGGTGACCTTCTGACGCTGCGAGGCATTTCCGATATTGACGTGAAAGTGGCCAACTTCTTAAGGCAAGCCAAGGTCGAGATCGACGATCAAAGTTACATGGGCCGTGCCGTCCTGAGCGGGACTATCGCGAATGTTCCTGACTTTTCCAGCGACACAACCTCCCGGGTGCGGACCTTCCAGCAAGCCATCGGCTTCAAGGCGATGCTGACCGTGCCTTTGATGAGAGAAGGCCGGGGTGTCGGCGTCTTTGCTCTTTGCCGCAATCGCGTCGGCGCATTCTCGGAAAGGCAGATCGAACTCGTCCAAACCTTTGCCGACCAGGCCGTGATCGCGATCGAGAATGTGCGCCTGTTCGACGAGGTGCAGGCGAAGACCCGTGACCTCACGGAGGCGCTGACTTACCAGACCGGGAGCAGCAACATCCTGAAGGTGATCGCATCCTCGCCGACCGACGTCGGGCCGGTTCTCAAGGCCATTGTGGAGAGCGCCTGCGAGCTTTGCGATGCCGATGATGCGGTCGTGTTTTTGCGGGATGGCGACGACCTGCGACATCGCGCGCATCACGGCCCGATACCGGTGGGCCTTGAAAAACAGGCAATTGACCGGAATTGGCTGACAGGGCGCTCGGTCGTCGACAGGGTGCCGATACACGTGCATGATGTGCTCTCGGCTGAAGGCGACGAATTTCCGGACTCGCAACGGGTATCTCGCCATCAAGGCCTTCGGACCATTTTGAGCGTACCTTTGCTGCGCGAGAACGAGAGCATTGGAGCGATCGTGCTTCGCCGCACTGAGGTCAATCCTTTCAGTGAAAAGCAAATCGCCTTGTTGCAAACCTTCGCCGATCAGGCGGTGATCGCCCTCGGCAACGTCCGCCTGTTCGAACAGGTGCAGGAACGTACGGAGGATTTGCATGAATCCCTGCAGTTCCAGACCGCAACATCCGATGTGCTGAAAGTTATCAGCAGTTCGCCGGATGCGCTGCAACCGGTGCTCGACGTCATTGTCGAGACCTCGCGCGAGCTGTGCGGCACCGAAACGTCTACAATTTTTCTGCTGCGGGACGAACGATTCCACATCGCGGCGGCGTCGGGCGCAATGCCGGAATATCTGGAGTTCCTGCGGGCCAATCCAATCGCGCTCGATCAAGCCGGGTCGTCGACCTCAAGAGCGGCCCGTGAGAAGCGGACGGTGCATATCCCCGATATCGGCGCCGACCCCGAATTCGGCCGGGGCCCGATGGCGGTGGGACAGCGTCGGGCGCTGCTCTCCGTCCCGCTGATGCGCGAGGGCACAGCAATCGGCGTCATTACCATGCGCCAATCTCACCTGACGCCCTTTACCGAGCGACAGATCGAGGTTGTCCAGACTTTTGCCGACCAGGCCGTCATTGCGATTTCGAACGTTCGCCTGTTCGAGCAGGTGCAGGCGCGGACCCAGGAATTGTCGCATTCGCTCAATGAATTGCGCACCGCGCAGGACCGGCTGGTGCAGACCGAGAAGCTCGCCTCGCTCGGCCAGCTCACGGCCGGCATCGCCCACGAAATCAAGAATCCGCTCAATTTCGTCAACAATTTCTCCGCGCTTTCGGCGGAGCTGACCGATGAACTGAACGACGTGCTGAAATCCGCCGCGCTCAGCGACAAGATTCGGGAGGAAGTCGACGAATTGACAGGCATGCTGAAGGACAATCTCGGAAAGGTTGTCCAGCACGGCAAGCGCGCTGACTCAATCGTCAAGAACATGCTTTTGCATTCGCGTGAAGGTTCCGGCGACCATCGGCCCGCGGATATCAATGCGCTTTTGGATGAGAGTCTCAATCTCGCCTATCACGGCGCGCGCGCCGAGAAGCGGGAGTTCAATGTTACCCTGCAAAGAGACTTCGATGCGAGCGCCGGCATGATCGAATTGTTTCCGCAGGAAATCACCCGCGTATTCCTCAATTTGATCTCGAATGGATTCTATGCGGTGACCAAGCGCAAGACGGAGAATGGCAATTCGAGTTTTGATCCGGTCCTCAGTGCGAGCACCAGAAATCTCGGAGATACCGTGGAAATCCGGATTCGCGACAACGGCACCGGCATCCCGGACGAGGTCAGGGAAAAGATGTTCAATCCGTTCTTTACGACCAAGCCGGCGGGTGAAGGGACCGGGCTTGGCCTTTCGATGAGCCATGACATCATCGTGAAACAACACGGTGGCAGGATCGATGTCGAGACGGAGCCCGGGCAGTTCACGGAATTCACGATCGTCTTGCCGCGAACCAGCAATCTTTCAAAACAAAACTAGAGGTCAGACGTGAGCATATTGGTTCTTGTTGTGGATGACGAGCCCGACGTCGAGGCGCTGTTCCGCCAGCAATTCCGGCGCGATCTGCGCGCGCAACGTTTTGTGATGGATTTTGCAATGTCAGCGGCGGACGCGCTGGCGCGGATTGCCAGCACGATCGAACAGTCGCTGATCCTGATCCTCTCGGACATCAACATGCCCGGCATGACCGGCCTTGAAATGCTGCCCAAAGTTAAAGCGTTGCGGCCTGACGTTCCCGTTATCATGATTACCGCCTACGGCGATCCCGAGACCAAACGCAAGGCGATCGAAGGCGGTGCGGAGGGATTGTTGACCAAGCCGATCGACTTCACTCTGCTGCGGGAAGAAATCGACACCCGGCTGGAACGAGCCGGTTGAGCTGCGAACTCATGGCTTGAAAAATGCGGGATCGTTGAGCGCCTTGATCATGGTGTCCACCATGTCGGCGGCGCCGTGGTCTTCGCGCTCCTCCAGGAGTTCCCACATCTTGCGCAGATTGGCGCGCATCGGCGCCTTCAGCGAGGGATCGCGTTCGATCAGGGTCCGCGCAATGCAAAACGCGATACCTTCGCTGCCCATCCGGGCTTGCTCGATGGTGGGTTTGCTCATGGCCGGCTCCTTGTCGATTCGGTGTCAGACTTGCTGGCGCCGCTGTTAGATCAAATCGCTGATGATGCATAGCCAGTGGGTATTCGCAAAAGCATGCCCTCGGACTTGATCCGTGGGTGGATACCGGTTTAGCGATCGGAATACGCGCTTACTATTCGGAATACGCGCTTACTATAAAGACAGGCGGGCCGACAGCACGGAAGGTGCCCCCTACTCCGCCATCTCCACCGGCGTGGCCGGGCCGGCCAGCGGCCTTTCTTCCATCAGGACCATGAACAGCGACGCGAAGGCGAGCAATGCTGCGGCTGCGCCGAACACATAATGGAATGCCGTGATCATGTCGGCAGCTGCAATCGAATTCACCGGACCGCGATGCTCGCCGCCAAGCGAAATATCCGCCCCCAATGCCATCAACAGGATCGCGGAGAACGCCGCCACCGTGAACGACGCCATCAGCGCGCGGAAGAAATTCATCGCGCCGGTCACGGTGCCGACCTGCGAGCGCGCCACTGAATTCTGCAGCGAGACCACGCTGACCGGAAAGACCGTGCCGAGGCCCAGCGCGAACACCGACAGCAGCATGAGCAATGCCCACAGCGGCAGCGCCGTGAGCGCGAGCGCGCATGCCGCCAACGCCGCGCCCGACGTTCCGATGATGGCAACTCGCTTATAGTGCTTTGCGCGCGCCATGGCTTGGCCGGCGATCGCGGAACCGCCGGTCGAAACGGCCGCCAGCGGAATCAGCGCGAGCCCCGCCTCGCTGGCGCTGAGATGATAAACCACCTGGTAATAGAGCGGCAGATGCACGGTCAGTCCGAGCATCGCGCCCATCGCGCAGCCGCCGGCGGCCATCGCGTAGGGCACCACCGTTCCGCCCATCAGCGGCAGCGGCAAAAAAGGCTCTTCGGCATTTGCGGCATGCCACACGAACGCAAACGCGAGCGCCACGGACGCCCCGACCATCGCCATGATCGTTGGCGACAGCCAGAGATAGCGGTTGCCGCCCCACGTCAGCACCAGCATGAACACGACCGCGGCGGCCATCAGCAGCAGGCCGCCGAGCCAGTCGACCTTGCGCCTTCGGTGAAACACCGGAATCTTGCCCATCTTCGGCAGCAACAGCGCCAGCGATCCAAGCCCGAGCGGCACGTTGATCCAGAAGATCATCGACCAGTGCAGATGTTCGGCGAACACGCCGCCGAGGATCGGCCCGCCCAGACCCGCCGCGACCCATACGCCGCTGAAATAAGCCTGATACTGGCCGCGCTCGCGCGGCGTCACCACGTCGGAAATCACCGTCTGCATGATCGGCATGATGCCGCCGCCGCCCAGCCCCTGCAGGCCGCGCGCCACGATCAGCACCGGCATGTTCGGCGCCAGCGCGCACAGGATCGAGCCCGCGACGAACAGGCTGAGCGCCGTGATGATCATGGCGCGGCGGCCGTAGATGTCGCTGAGCGTGCCGAATACCGGCGCCACCGCGGTCGAGGCCAGCAGATAGGCTGTTATCACCCATGACAGGTTGGAGACGTCCTGGAATTGCCGGCCGATGGTCGGCAGTGCCGTGGCGACGATGGTCTGGTCAAGCGCGGCCAGGAACATCGTCAGCATCAGGCTCATCAGGATGGTGCGGACTTCGCGTTGGGTGAGCGGCGGCTTTGGGGCGATCGGCGGCGCATCGCTGATATCGATGACCCCGCCCGGGATTTGCGACAAATCGCCGGCGATGGCTTCGGGCAATGTTTGTGGGTCAGCCGGTTGACGGCTCTGCCGTTCGAACTTGTTCATGCGGACGTATGTTTAATTGGGTAACGCGACGGGAGGCCGCGTGGAATCACGATATCGATCGCAATGTAAGCGACAAATTCAAGCTGCGGCAGCGGGTTACACGCATGGGTGCGTCCCGCGAAGCTACCATCGCGACCGCGTGAATAATGTCAGCGGTGTTCAGGATTGCGGCCGCTTTT
>Ga0209331_1000740_pt1 | contig 11364 bp, 7 predicted proteins | sample JacPinW_OM3H0_M3_FD_187971 | JGI IMG/M metagenome (GOLD analysis project Ga0209331, IMG submission 187971) | Forest soil microbial communities from Algoma, Ontario, Canada - Jack Pine, Ontario site 1_JW_OM3H0_M3 (SPAdes) (version 2) | ecosystem: Environmental > Terrestrial > Soil > Boreal... | reverse complement strand
AGGGACCGCAGCGCGCGCGCGCGATCTCGGTCGAACTGGCCAAGGCGCAGCGGAAGCCCGTGCCGGTCGATGTCGATTCGATCGGAACGGTGACGCCGATTTCCAGCGTGGCGCTGAAATCGCGGGTCGAAACCACCATCGTCTCGGTGCACTTCGAAGACGGCGCCAAGGTCAACGAAGGCGATCTGTTGTTTACGCTCGACGCGCGCCAGATCGACGCCCAAATCGAACAGGCCGAGGGCACGCTCGCCAAGGACCAGGCGCAGCTCGAGGGCGCGCAACGCGATCACAGGCGTTACAGCGACCTGATCGGCAAGGGCGCCACCACCCAGGTCAATGTCGATAATGCCAAGACCCAGGCCGATATCCTGATCGGCACCATCAAGGCCGATCAAGCGGCGCTGGACAATCTGAAGGTCCAGAAAAGCTACACCCTGATCCGCTCGCCGTTCTCGGGGCGGATCAGCGCGGCCAACGTGAAGGTCGGCAATTTCGTGCGTCCGGCCGATACCGCCCCGCTCGCCGTCATCAACCAGATGGCGCCGGTTTATGTGACCTTCGCGATTCCCCAGCGCGTGCTGGTCGACTTGCGCGAAGCCATGGCGAAGGCGGATTCCAAGGTGACCGCGACGATCCCGGGCCATCAGCGTTCCGAGGACGGCAAGGTCGCGATGGTCGAAAACACGGTGGATGCCACCACCGGCATGGTCACCGTGCGCGGCATCATGAACAACGAGAACGAGACCTTGTGGCCGGGGACCCTGGTCGCGACCAAGCTGATCATCCGCAGCGAAGACTCCGTTGTCGTGCCCACGGTCGCGGTCCAGCGGAGTCAGAACGGCAATTACGTATTTGTCGTCATGGACGGCGTCGCCAAGGTCCAGCCGGTCAAGGTCGGCCGTACTTTCCAGGGCACTTCCGTGATTTCGGAGGGGCTGTCCGGCGACGAGAATGTGGTTGTCGACGGACAATTGCTGCTGTCGGACGGATCGCGGGTCGAGCCGCGGGCCCGCAAGGCCGGGGCGTAAAGCTATGACGCTCTCCGAACTCTGCATCCGCAGGCCTGTGATGACGACGCTGATCACGGCGTCGATCATCGCGTTCGGCGTTTTCGGTTTCCGCCTGTTGCCGGTGTCGGCACTGCCGCGGGTCGATTTCCCGACCATTGCCGTGTACGCGACCTTGCCGGGTGCGAGCGCGGACACCATGGCGGCCTCGGTCGCGGGTATCATCGAGCGTCAACTGTCGACCGTCGCAGGCATCTCCTCGATGTCGTCGAGCTCGTCGCAGGGCACGAGCGTCATCACCATCCAGTTCGATCTCAACCGCAACATCGATGCCGCCGCGCTCGACGTGCAGACCGCGCTGACCATTGCGCAACGCCGGTTGCCGATCGAAATGACGATCCCGCCGAGTTTCCGCAAAGTGAATCCGGCGGACTTCCCGGTGCTGTTCGTCTCGCTGGGTTCGGCGACGCTGCCACTATCGGCGGTCAACGAATATGGTGACATCACCATCGGACAGGCACTGTCGCAAATCCCGGGCGTGGCTCAGGTCCTGATCTTCGGCGCGCAGAAGTTTGCGATTCGGGTCCAGGCCGATCCGGAAGCGGCTGCGGCGCGTGGGCTGTCGCTCGAGGATATCCGCGCTGCCGTGTCGCGGGCCAATTCGTCGACGCCGGTCGGCACCTTGAACGGGCCGAAGCAGGACGTCGCACTGCAGGCCTCCGGCCAGATGGACAAGGCGATCGACTACCGGCAGGTGGTGGTGGCGTATAAGAACGGTTCGCCGGTCAAGCTCGATGAAGTCGCAAAAATCTACGACAGCGTCGAGAACGACAAGATCGCGACCTGGCTGAACGACGATCGCGCCATCGTGCTCGCCATCCAGAAACAGCCGGACGCCAACACGGTCGCGGTGGTCGATTCCGTGCTGGCGAAACTGCCGGCGTTGCGCGCCCAGATCCCGCCCTCCGTTTCGGTCAACGTGATGATGGACCGGTCGATTTCGATCCGTCAGGCGGTGAGCGATGTCGAGGAGACGCTTCTGATCGCGGTGGCGCTGGTCATTCTGGTGATCTTCCTGTTCCTGCGCTCGGCGTCGGCTACCCTCATTCCGGCTCTGGCCGTTCCGATATCGCTGTTCGGCACCTGTGCGGCCATGTACATGCTGGATTACTCCATCAACAACATGACGCTGCTGGCGCTGACCTTGTCGGTCGGCTTCGTGGTCGACGACGCCATCGTCATGCTGGAGAACATCGTTCGCCATATCGAACATGGCATGCGGCCCTACGAGGCCGCGATGAAGGGCGCGCGCGAGATCGGCTTCACTATCATATCGATCACCTTTTCGCTAATCGCCGTGTTCATTCCGGTGCTGTTGATGGGTGGCATCGTCGGCCGCGTATTTCGCGAATTCGCGGTGACCATTGCTGTTGCGATTGTAGTGTCCGGCTTTGTTTCATTGACGCTGACGCCGATGTTGTGCGCCCGCGTGCTGAAGGCTCACGATCCCAGCAAGAAGGAAAACTTCGTTTTGCGCTGGTTCGAGGCGATGTTCAGTTCGTGGCTGCGCGGTTACGAATGGGCGCTCGATCGGGTACTGGCGCGCAAGGCGATCATGCTGGTCGTCACGCTGGCTACGCTCGGTGGAACGGTTTTCCTATACATGGCCGTGCCGAAGGGGTTCTTCCCGCAGGAGGATACAGGGTTTCTGACCGGCATGACCGAGGCCGCAACCGATACCTCGTTCGAAGCAATGAAGGAACGGCAGCGGGCGCTGGTCCAAATTCTGAAACTGGATCCCGCGGTGGACTATATCAACAGCACGGTAGGAGCAGGCGGCCCGAATCCAACCGGTAAGGACGGCCGGTTGTTCATTGCGCTGAAGCCTCAAAAACAGCGCGACAGCGCTCCTATCGTGATGGCGCGCCTGCGGCAGAAGGCTACTCAAGTTCCGGGCCTGCAGGCAATATTCCAGAGCATTCAGAACCTGAACATCGGTGGCCGCATCTCGAAGGGCCAGTACCAATACGTCCTGCAAAGCGGCGACACTGAATCGCTCTATCGGCTGGCGCCGGAAATGCGCGACAGGATCGCGAAAATAACGGGCCTGCTCGACGTCAACACCGACCTCTACATCAAGAACCCGCAGATGACCGTCGACATCGACCGCGAAAAGGCCGCGGTCTACGGCATCACCGTCGATCAGGTTCGCAACCAGCTCTACAACGCCTACGGCTCGCGTCAGGTCGGCACGATCTACATGCCGTCCAACGACTACCAGATCATCCTGGAGGCGCAGCCGCAGTTCCGCGTCGATCCGTCTGATCTCTCCAAGCTCTACATGAAGACCGCCAATAACCAGACCATTCCGCTGGACGCGGTGGCCAAACTGGTGCCGTCGGTGGGGTCGTTGCAGATCAATCACCAGGGCCAACAGCCGGCGGTGACGATCTCCTTCAATCTCGCGCTGGGCTATTCGCTGGGCTATGCGGTGGACCAAATCACGACGATTGAACAGAGCTCAAACCTGCCGGCGACGATTGCCACCGGCTTTTCCGGCACCGCACAGGTGTTCCAGGATTCGCTGCGCGGGCAGGGCGTGCTGATATTGGCGGCCGTGTTCGCGGCGTTCGTCATCCTCGGCATTCTCTACGAGAGCTTCATCCATCCGATCACCATCATCTCCGGCCTGCCGTCGGCCGGTATCGGCGCGATCCTCACGCTCATGCTGTTCAACATGGAACTCTCCGTGATCGCGATGATCGGCATCGTGATGCTGGTCGGCATCGTCAAGAAGAACGCCATCATGATGGTGGATTTCGCGCTCGAGCGTCGCCGTGTGGGCTTGAGCGCCGAGCACGCCATTCGCGAAGCCGCACTGCTGCGGTTCCGCCCGATCATGATGACGACGTTCGCGGCGATCTTCGGCACGTTGCCGATTGCGATCGGCGCCGGCGCAGGTGCGGAGCTGCGCCAGCCGCTCGGCGTCGCCGTGGTCGGCGGTCTCTGCGTGTCGCAACTGTTGACGCTGTTCATCACGCCGGTGATCTATATTTATCTCGACCGGATCGACCGCCGCCTGAAGCGCCGCCTTGAGCCGCAACTCGACGAGGCCGAGAACGTGGAGCGGCCGCACGTCGTCGCGGCGGAGTAGAGTTGGTGCTGCAAGGGTGGGCAAAGCGAAGCTTGCCCACCAAAGCGTCGCGGTCTTGCCGTGAATGAAAGTTCGGTGGGCACGGCGCGAAGAGCGCCTTTGTCTATCCTAAGATTTCAACTCAGATCGAAAAACTGGTGCCGCAGCCGCAGGACGCGGTGGCATTGGGATTGACCACCCGGAACGACGCGCCAATCAGGTCGTCGACGAAATCGACCTCGGATCCGGCCAGAAACGGCACGGAGGCGGGATCGACCAGCACCACTGCGCTGTCGCGCGCGATCACCAGATCATCCTCGGCCTGAGCCCGCTCGACGTCGAACTTGTACTGAAAGCCGGAGCAGCCGCCGCCTTCGACGCTGATCCGCAGCATGGCGCCGTCGCCTTCGGTCTTGAGGATTTCCCCGATACGGCGGGCTGCGCGCTCGCTGATGGTGACGGCTGCTGTCATGACATCGCTCCGTAATCCCTGCGGACTCTTCAAGTAATTTGAATTGCCCGCAAGAGGTAGTTAAGTGCGCCAGGCGCCGGAATCAAACCTTTGGGGGTTAATACATCGTGTCGGTCGGAATGGCTGCTCCTCGCTCCGCCTATGCCTGCGACCCCGTCCGCAGCCGCGGCCGGCTGTTCGCGGAGCCACCGAGCAGGACCCGCAGCCCGTTCCGGCGCGATTGCGACCGGGTGATTCATTCCACCGCTTTTCGCCGCCTGAAGCACAAAACCCAGGTTTTCGTGTTCCACGAAGGCGATCATTACCGCACCCGGCTGACCCACTCGCTGGAAGTGGCGCAGATCGCCCGGGCGCTGGCCCGGCAGCTCGGTCTTGACGAGGACCTCACGGAAACGCTGGCGCTGGCGCATGATTTGGGCCACCCCCCGTTCGGCCACGCCGGCGAGCGGGCGCTGGATGCCTGCCTGCAAGCCCATGGCGGGTTCGACCACAATGCGCAGACCTTGCGCGTCGTCACCTCGCTGGAGCATCGCTACCCCGGATTCGACGGCCTCAACCTGACCTGGGAAGCGCTGGAGGGCATCGTCAAGCACAATGGCCCGCTGACCGAGCGAAGCGGGGCGGCGGTCGGACGTTATCGCGACCACGGCATTCCCGTTGGCGTTTCCGAATACATCAGGACATACGATCTGGAACTATGGAGCTTTGCGTCGCTGGAGGCGCAGGTCGCGGCGATCGCCGACGACATTGCCTATGACGCCCACGACATCGACGATGGGCTGCGGGCCGGTCTGTTCGGGGTTGACGATCTCAAGGTCATGCCGCTCACAGCCGGGATGATCGCCGATATCGCGAGGCATTATCCCGATCTCGATGACATCAGGCGCGGCGCGGAACTGGTGCGGGAGCTCATTTCATACCTGATCGGGGCGGTCATCTTGGAAGCGCGCAGGCGTCTAAAATTAGCTCAGCCGAAATCGGTCGACGATGTCCGCAACCATGGTGAGGTGCTGATCGCGTTTTCCGCGGCCGCCGCCCAAGCGGAGGCTGAGATCAAGACGTTCCTGAAACAAAGAATGTACCGCCATCCGCGGGTGATGCGTGTCATGGGCGAGGCCGAACAGATCCTGTTCGACCTGTTCGCGCGCTATCAGACGATGCCGGCCGATCTGCCGGCCGAATGGCTGCCACATCGCGGGGACACCGAGACCGAAACCGAGCGTGCGCGGCGGATCGGCAACTTCATCGCCGGGATGACCGACCGCTTCGCACTCACCGAGCATCAAAGGCTTTTTGACTCGACCCCGGATTTGCGTTAGGCGGCGGCTTGGTGTGCCGCGACATCAGGCGCAATTCCCCGGTCCCAGTCCCGCTTATGGTCGATAAAGCTTCACCGCAGCACCTTTTCGCCGACGTGCTTGCGCGCGTGCATGCGGTTTGCGGCGCGCTCGCGGCGGAAGGCGGATGGCCCGCGAGCGTGGACCTGTCGCGTGTCGTGGTCGAGCCGCCGCGCGACGCCGCGCACGGCGATATGGCGACCAACGCCGCGATGGTGCTGGCCAAGGAGGCCAAGTCCAAGCCGCGCGATCTCGCCGAACGGATCGCGGCCAGGCTGCGCGCCGATGACCTGATAGCGTCGGTCGATGTCGCAGGCCCCGGTTTCATCAATCTCACCTTGAAACCCTCGGCATGGGCCGACGCCTTGCGCACGGTACTGCGCGAAGGCGCCGCCTACGGGAAAAGCCCCGTCGGCGCCGGCGAGAAGGTCAATGTCGAATACGTTTCCGCCAATCCGACCGGGCCGATGCATGTCGGGCATTGCCGCGGCGCGGTGTTCGGCGACGCGCTGGCAAGCCTGCTTGTCTTCACGGGCTATGATGTCGCCCGTGAATATTACATCAACGACGCCGGCGCCCAGGTCGATGTGCTCGCGCGCTCGGCCTATCTCAGATATCGCGAGGCGCTCGGCGAGAACATCGGCGCAATTCCGGAAGGGCTTTATCCCGGCGACTATCTGAAGCCGGTGGGGCAGGCGCTGGCCGCCGAGCATGGCGGCGCCCTGAACCAGATGCCCGAGGAGCGGTGGCTTCCGATCGCGCGTGCCAAGGCGATTGCGATGATGATGGAAGAGATCAAGGGCGATCTCGCAGCGCTCAATATCAGGCATGACGTTGTCTTCTCAGAACGTTCGCTGATCGACGGCGCTACCGATCAGGTCGCGACGACCATCGAGTTTCTGCGCGCCAAGGGCGACGTCTATGAAGGCCGCCTGCCGCCGCCTAAGGGGGCGCCGGTCGAAGACTATGAGGATCGCGAGCAGACGCTGTTTCGCGCTACCGCCTATGGCGACGATGTCGATCGCCCGCTGAAGAAATCCGACGGCGGCTACACCTATTTCGCCTCGGACATTGCCTACCACAAGAGCAAGTTCGACCGCGGCTTTCACAACCTCGTCGACGTCTGGGGCGCCGATCACGGCGGCTATGTCAAGCGCGTGGAAGCTGCCATCAAGGCCGTCACATCGGGCAAGGCCACGCTGGATGTGAAGATCGTGCAGCTCGTGCGGCTGCTGCGCCACGGCGAGCCGGTGAAGATGTCGAAACGGTCAGGCGATTTTGTCACCTTGCGCGAAGTGGTCGACGAGGTCGGCAAGGATGCCGTCCGCTTCATGATGCTCTACCGCAAGAATGACGCGGTGCTCGACTTCGACCTCGCCAAAGTGATCGAGCAGTCACGCGAGAACCCGGTATTCTACGTGCAGTACGGGCACGCCCGCGGCCATTCGGTGTTCCGTAATGCCCGCGAAGTGGTTCCCGACTTGCCGGAGGAGGCCGGCGCGCGGGCGGCGTTCCTTGGCCAGACGGCGGTGGAGCGGCTGACCGATCCTGCGGAACTCGACCTTTTGCGGCGGCTGGCGCTCTATCCCCGGATGATCGAGGCGGCCGCGGTGGCACACGAACCGCACCGAATCGCTTTTTACCTCTATGATCTTGCCAGCGAATTTCACGCGTTGTGGACGAGGGGGCGCGATTTGCCCTATTTACGCTTCATTATCAATAATGATGCAGAGATAACAAAGGCGCGGCTGGCTTTGGTTCAGGGCGTCGTCTCGGTTCTGGCATCGGGCTTGGCCATTCTCGGCGTTCATGCTCCGGACGAGATGCGGTAGTTAGGGACAATCGCCGCTCACATGGGGACCTGTGGGGGCATCCGGCAGGAGCTGGTTCGTTATTAAGGGCGGGTTGGCGGGCTTTCCCGAAGGGGATGCATCATCACGATGGCTGATCGATATCAGGACAGACCTTTTCCCGCTGATGACGACTATGATCGCAGCGGTGACCAGCACGCGTCGGCAAGGGGCGAGAGCGATCCGCTGGCTGAATTGGCGCGGCTGATCGGCCAGACCGATCCGTTCAGCATGGGACGGGCCAATCAGACGGTACAGCCGCGCACGACTGCGCGCGATCAATACCGGCCCCCGGCGACAGACGATGCCCCTCCCGCCGGCCCGCCGCCGTGGGTGCAGCGCGCTGCCCGGCTGGAGAGCCCACAGCAGGAAGATCACCCACAAAATTACCCGAATGCAGTCCATCCGCTGCAACGTTACGCGGGCCAGCATGCCGCGCCTGAGCCGGATTATCACCGGGCGCCGCCATTTGCTGACGCCGATCAAGAGCCCGATCCATCGCGTTATGACGATGCGCTATACGGTCAGCTCGATCCCGGCGCACAGGCGCCGCAGCATGATCCGGCCTATGCCGATGATCCCTACGCCTATCAGGACAGCTATGGCGAGGTTACGGAAGATCAGGTCCCGAAGCGTCGTGGCGGCATGATCACCGTTTTTGTCGTTCTTGTGTTGGCGGTGGTGGGGACGGGCGCAGCGTTCGCCTATCGCACCTATCTCGGATCGCCCCGTAGCGGCGAGCCGCCGATCATCAAGGCCGACACCGGTCCGACCAAGATCGTGCCGGCGCCGGCAGACGGGGCTCCCAAGGTGCCGGACCGCATGGCGGCGGGCGACGGCGCCGAGAAAATCGTCCCGCGCGAAGAAGCGCCGGTGGACGTCAATGCCAAGTCCGGCCCCCGGGTGGTGTTTCCCCCGCTGAACCAGAACGGAAGTCCGCCGTCCGTGGCGAGCGTGGCCCCGGGCACTCTGCCGCCTGCAAGCGTCGGGAATGGTGTCCTGCCGAACAACGAGCCGCGCAAGATCAAGACCCTTTCCGTCCGCGGCGACCAGCCTGATGGCGCCGCGACGCCGGTTACGGCGGCACCGCCAGCGGCGGCAAAACCAGCTCCCGCCGCGAAAACAACCGCGACCCCGGCACCAGCAGCCCCGCGAAGCCCGCCATCGGCTGCCAACGCGAGCGCCAATGGGCCGTTGTCGTTGACGCCGCAGGACTCCCCGCCGAACCCTGCCGCGGACACGCGCAGCCGGGTGGCAGCCACCAACCCCGCGCAAACCGCGCCCAGTGGCGGAGGAGGCAGTGGCGGATACCTGGTTCAGGTCTCCTCGCAGAAAAACGAGGCCGACGCCCAGGCCTCCTATCGGGCGCTGCAGAGCAAGTTCCCGACGGTGCTGGGATCGCGCGCGCCGCTGATCAAGCGCGCCGACCTCGGCGACAAGGGCGTCTACTACCGCGCCATGGTCGGTCCGTTCGGGTCTCCTGATGAAGCGTCGCAGTTCTGCGGCAGCCTGAAGACTGCCGGCGGGCAGTGCGTCGTCCAAAGGAATTAGCGGCCGTTTCCTTGACCCTCAGGTCATCGGCGGGCTAATCGGCCCCATGAACACCCGCGCATTCATCACAGGCATATCCGGACCCGAACTCAGCGCCGAAGAGCGAGAATTCATCCGTTCGGAGCGGCCGTGGGGCTTTATCCTGTTCAAGCGAAATATTGAGACACCGGCGCAAGTAATTCTGCTCATTCGTGAATTGCGGGACACGGTTGGTGAACCGGAGGCGCCGGTCCTGATCGATCAGGAGGGCGGCCGGGTCCAGCGCTTCGGTCCGCCGCACTGGCCGGCCTATCCGGCGGGCGCCGTCTTTGGCGCGCTTTACGACATCGATCCCACGCTCGGTTTGACCGCGGCACGGTTGAGTGCGCGGCTGATCGCAGCCGACCTCATCGAAACCGGCGTTACCGTCGATTGCCTGCCGCTGGCGGATGTGCCGGTTGCCGGCGCCGATGCGGTGATCGGCAACCGGGCTTACGGAACCGAGCCGGGAAAGGTCGCAGCGATTGCGCGCGCCGTGACCGAGGGGCTGGAACAGGGTGGCATTTTACCGGTGCTCAAGCACATTCCCGGGCATGGACGGGCGACCTCGGATACCCATTTTAGGCTTCCGGTGGTCGATACGCCCGGAGCGGAGCTGGAACGAACCGATTTTGCCGCGTTTCAACCGCTTGCGGACCTGCCGATGGCGATGACCGCACATGTTGTGTTTAGCGCGCTGGACACCGCCCATCCGGCGACAACTTCTGCGACAATCATCGAACAAGTGATTCGCGGCGTGATCGGGTTCCAGGGTTTGTTGATGAGTGATGATGTGTCCATGAACGCGCTGGCGGGATCGATCGCCGAGCGGACCCGGGCCGTTTTTGCCGCCGGCTGCGACATGGTCCTGCATTGCAACGGCAAGCTCGACGAAATGCGTGAAGTCGCAGCCGAGACGCCTGAATTGTCGGGCAAGGCGCTGGAACGCGCCAAACGGGCGCTGGCGTCTCGGCAAGCACCGCAAGCCTTCGATCGGCTGGCGGCGCGGGCTGAACTGGATGCGTTGATTGATCGAGCAGGAATGGCGGGCGCATGAGCGCGGAAATTCTATCATTTGAAACCGGACGGCCCGCTGAGCTGTCGGACGACGAACCGTCGCTGGTCGTCGACGTCGAGGGTTATGAGGGCCCGCTCGACCTGTTGCTCGCGCTGGCGCGGCAGCAAAAGGTCGATCTCGCCAAGATTTCCATTCTGGCGCTGGCCGACCAGTACCTGGTGTTCATCGAGGCGGCCCGGAAGATCCGACTTGAGCTTGCCGCCGATTATCTGGTGATGGCGGCGTGGCTGGCGTATCTGAAATCGCGGCTGCTGCTGCCCGAACCTGCAACGGCGGACGGGCCGAGCGCCGAGGAAATGGCGACCGCGCTGGCCAACCGGCTGCGCCGGCTTGAGGCCATTCGCGAAGCATCGAACCGGCTGATGAACCGCCCGCAATTGCAGCGCGACATTTTTCCGCGCGGCAATCCGGAATCCATTGCCGAAATCCGGCATCCTAGGTTTACCGCGACCCTGTTCGACCTGCTCACCGCCTACGCCGCGCAGCGCCAGCAGCGGGTACTGGCAACCGTGCATCTGACCAAACGCACGGTGTGGTCGCTGAGCGAGGCGAGAGCGTCACTGGAGCGCCTCGTTGGGATGGCCGAGGACTGGAGCCGTCTCGACGAGTACCTCATCAGCTACGTCGTCGATCCCTCGCAAAAAGCTACCGTTTTTGCGTCCAGCTTCGCCGCGGCGCTGGAAATGGTCAGGGAAGGCGAAGTGGAATTGCACCAGAAAGAGGCGTTCGCGCCGCTGTATTTTCGAAAGCGTCCGCCGCAATCAGCATCCGGCGCGATGATCGCGCCGGATCTGCCGGCCGAGTAAGTGGAAGAAGGAGATCGTGCCATGGCAAGCCTGGCGGAAAAACGCAAAGCCGATGCCGAGGAGCGCTCTGTAGATCCGGAAGCGCGGCTCGAGGAATTGCGGCTGTTGGAAG
>Ga0209331_1000739_pt1 | contig 11365 bp, 10 predicted proteins | sample JacPinW_OM3H0_M3_FD_187971 | JGI IMG/M metagenome (GOLD analysis project Ga0209331, IMG submission 187971) | Forest soil microbial communities from Algoma, Ontario, Canada - Jack Pine, Ontario site 1_JW_OM3H0_M3 (SPAdes) (version 2) | ecosystem: Environmental > Terrestrial > Soil > Boreal... | reverse complement strand
AAGGAGCGCGCAATCAGCGCGACGGGCGCAAAATCCTTGTGCGGGTCGTAAGGCAACCTGGCGTTCAGGCTTGGATTGACCGCATTCGCGAACGTCCCCATCAGCAGCGTATAGCCATCCGGCTCGCTGGCCGCGACGGCCTGGGTGCCGATGATGGTGCCCGCCCCCGGCTTGTTCTCGATAACGACGGTAGCGCCGAGATCCTTCGCCATCTCCTGCGCCAGCGTCCGCGCAATCACATCGGTCCCGCCGCCCGGTGCAAACGGCACCACGATCCTGACGATCCGGTCCGGATACAAGGCCCAAGCATCGTCCGCCGAAAATGCAGGGAGCAACAATGCTGCAAGCGCGAACAAAGCGGACTTTGTTTTCGTGTTGCGTTGAAATGGCATGCGTATCCGCTTGCGAGGGGTTTTCCGAGAACGCAGTAGCAGATCATGCCTTCCAGCGCAGCGCTATGCGCCGGGCGCCGGACGGTTATGACGCGAGACACGTGTGCTGGCGATGGACGCCGGGAACAGCGATAGACTAGCATCCATTCCAAAGACAAAAGCAAACGGGCGCTTTGGGGGGATAACATGAAGCACTGGTGGATCGGACTATTGCTGTTGATCGGGCCATCGGCCTTGGCGCAGCAGGCGGTGCCCTCGATCGCCTTCGACTCGGTGCCCAATCCGCTGCGGCTGCCAGCCAACATGTATTTCGGCGAAGTATCCGGCGTCTCACTCAATTCCAAGGGTCACATTTTTGTATTGTCGCGCGGCAACACCACCGGGCCGGCTTTCGCCGCGGCGGCGGCCCAACTCCTGGAATTCGATGCGAAAGGCCAGTTCGTCCGCGAAATCGGCAAGAACCTCTATGCCTGGTCGTTCTCCCATACCATCAAGGTCGATCCCGCCGACAACATCTGGGTGACCGACAAAGGCGCCGATATGGTGATCAAGTTCGATCCCGAGGGCCGGGTCGTCATGGTGTTCGGCCGCAAGCAGGAGGCATCCGACGAAGAGACCGGACCGCTGAAACATCCGAAGCCGCCGCTGGCCGCCGAGGACGGCCGGTTTCGTCAGGTCACCGACGTGGCCTGGGATCCGGCCGGCAACACCTTCATCAGCGATGGCTATATCAATTCGCGCATCGCCAAGGTGGACAAGAACGGCAACTGGCTGAAATCGTGGGGCGAGCGCGGCAAGGAGCCCGGTCAGTTCAACACCCCGCACTCGATCGCGACCGACGCCAAGGGCAATGTCTATGTCGCCGATCGCGGCAACCGGCGAATTCAGGTGTTCGACGGCGACGGAAAATTCCTGCGCCAGTTCACTATCGACGTGCCGGTGCCGCCGGATGCCAAGCCCGCGATCGGCAAGATACCCGACGAAGCGATGATATCAAACGGCACCTTTGCGCCGGGCTCGCCGTGGTCGCTCTGCATCACGCCACCGCCCAATCAGGTGCTGTACAGTTCGGACGCATGGCCCGGCCGCATCTACAAGCTTAGCCTCGAGGGCAAGGTGCTCGGCATGCTCGGCCAATCCGGCAAGCAATTGAAACAGTTCGGCTGGATTCATGCGATGGCGTGTCCGTCGGAGAACGTAATCTACGCGGCGGAATTGTTGAACTGGCGCGTGCAGAAACTGATCCTGAAGCCGTGACAGGCACAGCTCCACCTCTCCCATTGGGAGAGGTCGGATCGCCTCGGCGATGCGCAGTATCGTCCGGTGCGATCCGAGTGAGGGGTTAAGGACTATCGAGAGACCGTAACCCCTCACCCCAACCCTCTCCCTATGGGAGAGGGAGCGCACCGCCGTTGTTGCTACGCTTCGTCTCAGATTTCAGATCATCCGCGCCACGGCGGGAATTTTTCGCAACATCACGGTGAGTCCCCAGCTCATCGAAAGCGTGCCTGATAACACGATGGCAAATTTGACGGCCGCCGGGAACGAAAAGTCGTAGACGGTGTATTGCAGCCAGAGGATGAAGATATAGTGCAAGAGGAAGACGCCGTAGGCGGAAGGGCGCAGCGCATCGAGCAGGCGCCAGCCGGATTCGGCAAAGCGCAGGAAAATTGCCGATACCGTGAACGCCATGGCGGCACTGTAGGTCGCAAAGGCGAGGCCGTGACTCACTCTCCACAATAGCGGCGGCGAATCGAAATCCGCCACCCAGTTGTGGTGGGCATAGACCAGAACAAGGATCGCGAGGTAGAACACAAGCGCAAAGGCGAGCCAGACCGGCCAGCGTCTAGCGAGTTCGCCGTTCTCGGCGAGCAGGCCGGCCCTGAGGTTGACTGCGCCGACGCCTACGCCGGCAAAGAAGCAGGCTGGGTAAAGCAGGATACGGCTGGTCTGGATCGGAAGCGGGAACCGGTCCCATTCCAGCCAACTGATGTCGCCGAACGCCAGGTGCATCGGCAAATAGGCCGTTACTGAGACGATCACGAATACCACGAACGCCGTCATCGGCCGGTCGCGCGCGGCGTAAATCAGTCTGCCTACTGCGTCGATCATCGCGGGCGCAATCCACCACACAGCGGCGGCCATCACGTCGAGCGCCAGCAGCACCCACAGGAACCACGCCGGGCCTGAGGGCCATGGTCCGACGGTGAGCGTGTGCCACCAGAAATGCAGGAAGTTGAAATCCGTCGTTCCCGGCAAGTGGTAGCGCAGGAATGACGGATAATAGGCGATCGGCATCAGCACGAAGATGGAGATCAGGAACGGCACCCCTAACCGCCACGCGCGGTCGCGCAGAAAGATCGCCCATCCCTTTCGCGCCAGGCTGTCGCGGACGAACAGCCCGGAGATCAAGAACATGAAGGCCATGAAGAAGCTGTCGTTAAACAGCACGACCAGATCAAAGCCGAGCCAGCGCATCGGATCGCCGTGGCCGAACCAGGTGTAGTTGATGACGGAGTGGTGCAGCAGCACCAGCAGGATGACGAACGACCGCATGCGGTCGAGCGGTACGATGCGTACCGGCGCCACCATGGCCTGATCGCTTTCGTCCGGTGCCCGCAGCATCTCTTCCGTTCGACGCAAGGCCGGCCGCCCGGCCGTGTCAGATCATTTCCCGAACGCGTCGTAAATGATCTTCTTCAGCGCTACCTCAACATGCATGCGTCCAGATGGGGAGTTTTCCATCAAAACAAAGAACATATCCTGGACGCGGTCGACCACGAGATAAACCCCGGTGGCGCCGTCCCATTTGATCTCCCCGAGCGAGCCCGGCGGCGGCGGCACCGCATTGCCGGGATCGGTACGGATGCCGAAACCATAGCCAAATCCGAAACCGTCGCCGGGGTAATAGAAATAGTTGCGCGCGACCCCCGACCCCGGCCCGATATGGTCCGACGTCATCGCGGCGAATGTCGCGGGGCTGAGATAGGTTTTGCCGTCCAGCGTCCCGCCGTTGAGCAACATCTGCCCGTAGCGTGCGAAGTCGGAGATGGTCGAGACCATGCCGCCGCCGCCGGATTCCCATCGCGTGACGTCAAGCGAGTTTCGCTCGACGTGCCGGTCTTTGGCCAGCGGCTGGGCGTAGCGCGCCCGCTCGGCGGGATCGGTCAGGAAGAATTTCGTGGTGGTCATGCCGAGCGGATCGAGCAGATGCGTTTTTTCGAATTGATACAGCGACTGGCCGGATACGACCTCGATCACGCGGCCGACGACGTCGGTCGAATGCCCGTAATCCCACAGCGTGCGCGGCTGCTCTGCGAGCGGCAGTTTCGCCAGCCGTTCGACGAATTCGGCATTGTCGAAATCGCCGAGATAAATACCATCATAGGCTCTTTTGACCAGCCCCTCACCATAGAAGCCGTAGGTGATGCCGGAGGTATGCAGCAGCAGATCCTCGATATTGATGGGCCGGCGCGGCGGCACCAGGTCGAGTACCGAGCGGCCGGAACCATCCTTTCTCTCGACGCCGACTTTCATGCCGGCGAAGGATGGAATGTATTTGCTGACGGGATCGTCGAGCGCGATCTTGCCCCGATCGACCAGCATCATCGCCGCCACGCTTGTGATGGTCTTGGTGACCGAATGGATCGGGAAGATGGCATCCGCCGTCATCGGCGTTCCCTTGTCGACGTCAAGCTTGCCGAAGCATCTGAAATAGACCGGCTGGCCGTGGCGCTGGATCAGAACGATGGCGCCGGGAATTCTGCCGGCGACGATTTCGCCATTGAGAAAATCGTCGATGGCTGAAAGCTTTTCGCGCGACAACTCGGCGCCCGGCGGCGGCCCAAGCTCGGCGGTGGCGGCCGACAAGGGAGCCGCGAACGAGACCGCGGCGACGACAGCCGTGAACCGCGTGGCAAAGGGCCAGGTTGACACGACGTTGCGCGGAAACATCTGTTGGCCTGATCGATCAGCTGGACCGAGTGACGTTATTGCATTGCTGCAATCCGATCCAGATGGGCGTGGCCGAATGCCATCAGCTTCCGCTCGAGCAGGCTTCGTGGCTGTGACGCCGTCGCAATCAAGGTCGAGGAAGTCTTCCGAAATGAACAATGGATGCATCTGATGCACCGTCCGCGGCGATCAGATTCGCATTTCAACTTGCTATGCGGCGGAGCGTTCTTTCTCGACCGTCAGCGGGAGGCCCAACTGCTCCCAGACCTCACGCAGCGCGGCTGCGAGGTTCCAGATCAGGCGGTCGTCGTGGAACGGCGTCGGCGTGATCCTCAGCCGCTCGGTTCCCCTTGGCACGGTCGGATAGTTGATTGGCTGCAAGTAAATCGCGAACTGCTCCAAAAGCAGCTCCGATGCCTTACGACATAAGACCGGATCGCCGACGGGCACTGGAATAATATGCGCGTCACAGGCCAGAGTGGGGATGCGGGCCGCGCGCAATGCGGCGCGTGTCTTCTGAACCTGGCGCTGATGCACCAGCCGCTCCCAGTTCGATTGCTTGAGGTAGCGGATGCTCTGGGTGGCGGCGGATGCGACCGGCGGCGGCATCGTTGTCGTGAATATGAAGCTTGGTGCGGCGGACCTGATTGTGTCGCAGATCAGGGCGTCTGCAGCGATATATCCGCCAACCACGCCGAACCCCTTGGCAAGCGTGCCTTCGATGACATCAATCCGATCCATGAGGCCCTCGCGTTCCGAGATGCCGCCGCCGTGAATGCCGTAAAGACCGACGGCATGCACCTCATCGAGATAGGTCAGTGCATCGAACTTGTCGGCGAGATCGCAAATGCGCGCCAGTGGCGCTATGTCGCCATCCATCGAATACAGCGATTCGAATGCGATGATCTTGGGGCGGTCCGGCGCGGTCTGCCGTAGCAAGGATTCCAGATGGTTAACGTCGTTGTGGCGGAAGATCCGCTTCTCGGCCCGGCTGCCGCGAATCCCGGAGATCATCGATGCGTGATTTTTCTCATCAGAGAAGATCACGCAATCCGGCAGGACGCTGCCCAGCGTGCCTAGGCTCGCCTCATTGGCGATATAGCCGGATGAAAAGACGAGAGCGGCGGATTTTCGGTGAAGATCGGCGATCTCCGCTTCCAGTTCAACCACGGCGTGGCTGTTCCCGGCCATGTTCCGCGTGCCGCCGGCGCCAGTGCCATGGCGGCGCGCGGATGATGCCATTGTCTCGACGACGAGCGGATGCCGTCCCATCGCCAGATAGTCATTGGAGCACCATACGACAATCTCAACGGACCGACTCGCCTTTCGCCACACGGCATAGGGAGGCCGCTTCGGGTCGCGTTCCAGATCCGGGAAGACGCGATAACGACCCTGGCTGCGAATTGACTCGATGGTGGATTCGAAATGTTGCCGGTATTTCATGGTGCTTCACCAGATGGTGAGATGTTCGCGAGCGATCGATTTACGCGCAGCCGGCCATGGAAAGGCCATCTGCCGGCACATATCTCGCGTGTACGGAGGGAGGGTCCGTCATTCCTGGCCATTGGTCCAATGGATAAAAACGCACAGCTTCATTGGATATTCCGATGGTCATCCTACCCAGTCTTCAACAACTCCGCTTTCTGTGTGCTCTGGCCGAGCAATGCCATTTCGGCCGCGCTGCGGAACGTTGTGCCGTCACGCAATCGACGCTGAGCGGAGGGATCAAGGAGCTTGAGGTACGGCTGGGCGTCACGCTGTTTGAGCGCAGCCATCGCCACGTGATGCTGACGCCTTTGGGGGAAGAGATCGCGACGCGCGCCCAGCGCCTGCTGGTCGACGCCGAGGAACTGGTCGGGCTGGCCCGCAACGCGCAGGAACCATTGTCCGGGCCGCTCCGGTTCGGGGTAATCCCGACAGTCGGGCCGTATGTCCTGCCCTCGCTGCTGTCACAGCTGGGCACTGCGCTGCCGAAGCTCAAGCTGCACGTGCGGGAGGCTCCGACTCCAGTCCTGCTGGACAAGCTCGCTGGAGGAGAACTCGACATTTTGCTGGTGGCCATTCCTTACGGACTTGGCGATGTCGAGACGATGGAAATCGCGGAAGATCCAATCGTCGTTGCGATGCCGCGCAACCATCCTCTTGGCTATCACAAGGTGGTGAGCCGTGATGACCTGGCGCGTGAGCAGCTGCTGCTGATCGAGGACGGGCATTGCCTGCGCAGCCATTCACTGCAGGCATGTCGGATCGTGGATCCGGTTCGCAATGAGGTCTTCCAAGCGACCAGCCTGCGAACGCTTGTCCAGATGGTGGCCGCGGAACTTGGCATCACGCTAATGCCCCAGATCGCGGTGGAATCGGAACTCGCTTCAACTCGCAATGTAGTGATTCGGCCGCTCTCTCCAGACAAGCCGTTCCGGACCCTGGTCCTGGCCTGGCGGCCGACATCCTCGCGCAGCGCCGAATTCAGGATGCTCGGAAATCTTATCCGAGACTGTCTGACTGGTACCAAGAGAGCGTTTGCGGCTGACGAGAACACTGAAGCACTACCAGCGGGCTGAGCCGGCGCGTCACGTCGGCATCCATTGTGCCAACGCCTGTCGGGAGCGTAGGCCCGTATTTATCGATGCTGCGCGGCTGATCGGCATCGTCGTTTTCTGTGCTGATGCCAGCGCGATCGGCTGCTCCGATTACTGTCTTCGAGATTTCCCGTTAGCGATTCGGAGCCGGCCGACCATATCAGGCCGGGCAGAGAGAGGTTCAATGATCACTAATAGCTCTGCCCCTCGAAAGGAAAATGTCATGACTGCACGAAGAACGATGATGGTATTGGCAACCGCCTTGCTTGCCGGGTCCCTGCTTACGACGGGTGCACAGGCACGCGGCGGCGGCGGCGGCGGCGGTGGCGGTGGAGGCGGCGGAGGACACGGCGGCGGTGGCGGAGGTTTCGGCGGAGCTGCCATGGGTGGTGGTTTCGGCGGAGGTCACATGGGTGGCTTCGGCGGAGGTCACATGGGAGGATTTGGCGGAGGTCACTATGGCTCTGGCTATGGCCGAGGCTATGGCTATGGCCGAGGTCACGATGGCTATGGAAGCCGTCATTATGGCTATGGCTACGGAAGACACTATGGCTATGGACGTCGTTATGGCGACGGCTATGGCTATTATGACTACGGTTGCTCGTATTACACGCCATACGGCTTGTCGTACAGCTGCACCTACTGAATGGTGAGCCGATTCGGAAGTTGCCGGCGCGCGGCTTTCGCAATCGTTTAAGGGACGCACCGGGGAGAGCTGGCGAACGCCAACTCTCCCCGGTAAACTACCAGCCGGCGGAGCGCCGCGAAAAAATTACTGCGCGGTAGCGCGGGCGAAATCCACATAGATCTCGCGCAAGCGGTCCGTCATTGGCCCCGGTCTGCCATTGGCGACGGTCTTGCCGTCGATGCTCACCACCGCCTGCACGAACAGGGTCGCGCTGGTGATGAAGGCTTCCTTGGCGGCAAGCGCTTCCTGAACCGTAAACGGCCGCTCCTCGACGCGAAGCTGACGCTCTTCGGCGAGCGCGACCACCGCCTTGCGCGTGCAGCCCGGCAAAATCGCGCTGGAATTCTGCCGCGTCACCAGCACATCGTCCTGGGTCAGGATGAAGGCCGACGATGATCCGCCTTCGGTCACCATGCCGTCCTCGATCATCCAGGCTTCTCCGGCGCCGGCTTCGGCCGCGGCCTGCTTGGCGAGCACCTGCGCCAACAGCGCCACGCTCTTGATGTCGCGCCGCTCCCACCGGATATCAGGCACGGTGATCACGGCGATGCCTGTTTTCGCCGAGGGCGCGTTGATGATGTCCTTGACCGAGGTGAACATCACCAGCGTCGGCTTGACGCCCTTCGGAAACGCGAAATCGCGGCCGGTGTCGGCGCCGCGCGTCACCTCCAGATAGACCATGCCGTTGACGAGATTGTTGCGCGCGATCAGCTCTTTCTGGATTTCCTGAATGCGCTCAGGCGTCTCCGGCAAAGCCAGCGCGATCTCGCCGACCGAGCGCTCCAGCCGCGCCAGATGCGAGGCGTTGTCGATCAGCTTGCCGTCCAGCACGGCTGCGACTTCGTAAATGCCGTCGGCGAACAGAAAGCCGCGGTCCAGCACCGAGACCTTGGCATCGGCAAGTGGCACGAACGACCCGTTGACGTAAGCGATCTGTTCCAAGCGAGTTCTCCTGTAAGGCTGCGAAGCGGCTACGCCGCATTGTATACGAGAAATTGTTAAAGCTTGATCGACGAATTTAGGCCACCATGCGCGAAAGCCGCACTCCGTCATTGCGAGGAGCGCAAGCGACAAAGCAATCCAGCCTACCGCTTTGCCCTGGATTGCTTCGCTTCGCTCGCAATGACGAACAGAGACAGGGCACGTTGACAATTCCTAATGCGAGAGAATCTTGGACAGGAATTTTTGCGCGCGGTCGCTGCGGGGACTGCCGAAGAAATCGGTCTTGAGCGCGTCTTCGACGATTTCGCCCTGGTCCATGAAGATGACGCGATGCGCCACCTTGCTGGCAAAACCCATTTCATGGGTCACGACCATCATGGTCATGCCCTCGCGGGCGAGGTCGACCATCACGTCGAGCACTTCGCTGATCATTTCGGGATCGAGCGCCGAGGTCGGCTCGTCGAACAGCATGGCGATCGGATCCATCGCCAGCGCCCGCGCAATCGCGACCCGCTGCTGCTGGCCGCCGGACAATTCGGCGGGATATTTGCGCGCGTGTTCCTTGAGGCCGACGCGGTCGAGCAGCTTTGCCGCCTTCGCCATCGCCTCGTCATGCGATCGTCCGAGCACCTTTTCCTGCGCCAGGCAGAGATTCTCGACTATCTTGAGGTGCGGGAACAGCTCGAAATGCTGAAACACCATGCCGACCCGGGCGCGCAGCTTCGGCAGGTCGGTCCTGGGATCGTTGACCTTGATGCCGTCGAGGATGATTTCGCCGCTCTGGAACGGCTCCAGCGCGTTGACGCATTTGATCAGCGTCGATTTTCCCGAACCCGACGGGCCGCACACCACCACCACCTCGCCCTTGGCAACGCTGGTGGTGCAGTCCTTCAGCGCCTGAAAGCCCCCGTACCATTTGTCGACGTGGCTGATTTCGATCATGCAGGTCTCGCGATGTGTGATTGCGGCAAGCAAGGTGCGCCCCCTCTCCCTTTGGGAGAGGGCTGGGGTGAGGGGTTACGACCTATCGTTAGACTGTAACCCCTCACCCGGATCGCCGAGGCGATCCGACCTCTCCCGATGGGAGAGGTGATCGAACTCGCATGCTCTGATTTTACATTCATGAACAAACTCTAATGGACGAAGGCAATGCGGGTCTGAAGCCGGCGGATGCCGAGGGAGGCCACGAACGAAATCGAAAAATAAACCACGGCCGCGAACAGGTACATTTCGACCAGCCGGCCGTCGCGCTGCGCGACCTTGCTGGCGGCGCCGAGGAAATCGGGAATCGACAGCACGTAGACCAGCGAGGTGTCCTGGAACAGCACGATGGTCTGGGTCAGCAGCACCGGCAGCATGTTCCGGAACGCCTGCGGCAGCACGACATAACGCATGGTCTGGCTGTAGGTCAGGCCGAGCGCCTGGGCCGCGGCGGGCTGTCCACTGGAGATCGACTGGATGCCGGCGCGCATGATTTCGGAAAAATACGCAGCCTCGAACATGATGAAGGTGACGAGCGAGGAGGTGAACGCGCCGACGCGTATCGGCCGCGACGATCCCGTCAGCCACTGCCCGATATAGGGCACGAGGAAATAGAACCAGAAGATCACCAGCACCAGCGGCAGCGACCGCATCAGGTCCACGTAAAGGCCGGCGATACGTCCAAGCAGTTTGAAGCCCGACAACCGCATCAGGGCGATCAGCGTGCCGAAGATCAGGCCGCCCAGCGCGGCCAGCCCGGTCAGCGTCAGCGTGAACGTCATGCCGTCGAAAAACAGATATCCAAGCGAGCGGCGGATGACGTCAAAGTCGAAACTGGCGAACATGGGCGCGGCTCACTTCCCCGAGATATAGCCGGGGACCGCCAACCCGCGCTCGAGGAAGCGCATGGCGATCACGACGACGATATTGATCAGGAGATACAGCAGCGTTGCGGCGGTGAAGGCCTCGAACACCTGAAAGGAAAATTCCTGCATCGCGCGCGCCTCGCCGGTCAGTTCAATCAGGCCGATGGTGATCGCCACCGAGGTATTCTTGATGGTGCTGAGAAATTCGGAGGTCAGCGGCGGCAGGATGATGCGAAACGCCATCGGCAGCAGCACGTAGCGATAGGCCTGCGCCGTCGTCAATCCGAGCGCGGTGGCGGCGAGTTTCTGCCCGCGCGGCAGCGAGTTGATGCCTGCGCGGGTTTGCTCGGCGACGCGTGCCGACATGAACAGCCCGACACCGATCGCTGCCGTGTAGAACGGCGCATTGGGTATCTGCTTGAGCCAGAGCCCCCCTGAGGGCGGCAGGATTTCCGGCAAGACGAAGAACCAGAGAAACAGCTGCACCAGGAGCGGCATGTTGCGAAAGAATTCGACGTAAGCGAAGCCGACCCAGGACGCCGTCTTCGACGGCAGCGTGCGCAGCACGCCCACGACCGCTCCGAACACCAGCGCAATGATCCAGGCGCAAAGAGCGGTCTCGATCGTCAGTACCAGCCCCGACAGCAGCATGTCGAGATAGGTGCCGGTCCCGTTAGGGGCCGGCTCCCAGAAAATGCGCCAGTTCCAGTGATAGTTCACGGGGCTTTCCGTCCGCTAACGCTGCGCACCTTTACATCGCCCGGTAGGAGTCGGGATCGGGGGAATCGGAAGGCTTGGCGAACTCATGCTTCAGCTCCGCACTGATTGGCGCGTTGAGGTTCAATCCCTTGGGCGGGATCTTCTGCATGAACCACTTGTCGTACAGCTTCTGACCGTCACCACTCTGGTAGAGCGCGGCGGTGGCGGCATCGACCACCTTCTTGAAGGCCGGATCGTCCTTGC